>Ga0207691_10000403_pt1 | contig 43257 bp, 42 predicted proteins | sample KBSM13metaG_FD_184327 | JGI IMG/M metagenome (GOLD analysis project Ga0207691, IMG submission 184327) | Miscanthus rhizosphere microbial communities from Kellogg Biological Station, Michigan, USA - KBS M1-3 metaG (SPAdes) (version 2) | ecosystem: Host-associated > Plants > Roots > Rhizosphere >...
GGTGCCGGAGCGGTTGACGTTGATCGAAGGATAGATCCGCTTCTCGGCCATCCGGCGGTCGAGGTGGATTTCCATGTTGCCGGTGCCCTTGAACTCCTCATAGATCACGTCGTCCATCCGGGAACCGGTGTCGATCAGCGCCGTCGCGATGATCGTCAGCGAGCCGCCTTCCTCGATGTTCCGCGCGGCGCCGAAGAATCGCTTAGGCCGCTGCAGCGCGTTGGCGTCGACGCCGCCCGTCAGCACCTTGCCCGACGCGGGCACGACCGTGTTGTAGGCGCGCGCGAGGCGAGTGATCGAGTCGAGCAGGATGACGACATCCTTCTTGTGCTCGACCAGCCGCTTCGCCTTCTCGATCACCATCTCGGCGACCTGCACGTGGCGCGTCGCCGGCTCGTCGAACGTCGACGACACGACCTCGCCCCGCACGGTGCGCTGCATCTCGGTGACTTCCTCCGGGCGCTCGTCGATCAGCAGCACGATCAGCACGACGTCGGGATAGTTGGCAGCGATCGAGTGCGCGACGTGCTGCAGCATCACGGTCTTGCCCGACTTCGGCGACGAGACGAGAAGCCCGCGCTGGCCCTTGCCGATCGGGGCGATGATGTCGATCACCCGGCCGGTGATGTTCTCCTCGGCCTTGATGTCGCGCTCGAGCACCAGCGCTTCGTCGGGGAAGAGCGGCGTCAAATTCTCGAACAGGATCTTGTTCTTCGCGTTCTCGGGCGGCTCGCTGTTGACCTTGTCGACCTTAACCAGCGCGAAGTAGCGCTCGCCATCCTTCGGCGTGCGAATCTCTCCCTCGATCGTGTCCCCGGTGTGGAGGTTGAATCGGCGGATCTGCGACGGAGAGATGTAAATGTCGTCGGTGCCGGCGAGGTAACTCGTGTCCGGCGAGCGCAGGAAGCCGAAGCCGTCGGGCAGTACCTCGAGCGTGCCGTCGCCGAAGATGCTTTCCCCCTTCTTCGCATGGCTCTTGAGCATTGCGAAGATGAGGTCGTGCTTGCGCATGCGGTTCGCGCCTTCGATCTCCATCGTGTTGGCGATGTCGAGAAGCTCACTCACATGCTTGGACTTGAGTTCGGACAGTTGCATTGGGGGGCGCGCGAAAAGGGCGGGCGGAACGGCCGGGTGGGCGGCTTAGGCCGCGGAAGGGACTTTGGGGTCTGAGGCGCCCGGAAGAGAATCTGGGGCGCTGGTTGTGGTGCTAACCGTGGCCTCGCGGGGCCGCCCCTCTAGGCCGAGGGGGGCGGCGCAAGCACCAGAATCAGACTAACCGGGTTCAGGGGTGACTGTCAACAAACCAACCGCGCGAGGGTGGCCTTGCCGCCCTCGCAAGATCGAGCGTTGCCGGATTGCGACAGCGCGGTCGAACGAGCAGCGAAGTGTGGCTCGCCGAGGATGCGCAATCAGAGATTGCTGTCGACGAAGGCCGCCAGTTGCGACTTCGAAAGCGCGCCAACCTTCTGCGCGTGCGCCTTGCCGTCCTTGAACAGAATGAGCGTGGGGATGCCGCGAATGCCGAATTGGCTCGTCGTCGCGGGGTTGGCATCGATATCGAGCTTGGCGACGGTCAGCCGGCCCGAGTATTCCTTCGCCATGTCCTCGAGCACCGGCGCGATCATCTTGCACGGGCCGCACCACTCGGCCCAATAATCCACCAGCACGGGTGTCGATGACTGAAGCACGTCCTTGTCGAACGTGGCGTCGGATACGTGCTTGATGTTCTCGCTCATGGAATCCTCGTGAGGTTCGGAAAGTTCGGGGCCTCGTCGGGCAACGGTAGCGGAAGCCTTTCGGCGGCGCAAGACCGGCTTGGCGCCGGCGGCAAGTGCACGAAGACCTCCACTCCGGTGGAGGATGGGTTCCGATTTGCTAAAATCAATCTCTTTTGGCTGCCGGACCGCCCAGCATGACCTACGTCGTCACCGAAACCTGCATCCGCTGCAAGTATACCGACTGCGTCGACGTCTGCCCGGTCGATTGCTTCCGCGAAGGGCCCAACTTCCTGGTCATCGATCCGGATGAATGCATCGACTGCACGTTGTGCGTCGCCGAATGCCCGGTGGAAGCCATCTTCGCGGAGGACGACGTCCCGCCTGATCAGGCGGAGTTCACGGCGCTCAATGCCGAGCTCTCCAAGATCTGGAAGCCCATCATCGAACGCAAGCCGGCGCCGCCCGACGCGGACGAATGGAAGGAAGTGAAGGTCAAGCGCCAACACCTCGAACGCTAGGCCGGACGCGTCGCGGGGAGTGCTTCGCGTCTGCTAGAATCAGTGGTTTGAATCGGCAGGGTCCAGTAGCTCGTTTCGCTGGCTGCCCTCTACCAAAAACGAAAAGCCGTGCCAGGTTCCCTCCACGACAAGCTCACCGGGTTCTTCCTCGCGGCGGCCGTTTCGGCCATCGCGGCACTGACCTGCCCGACGGCAAGCGCCCAGGGCGCCCCGGTCGGCGACCCCGCAAAGGGCGGGCAGAAAAACCTCCAGTGCTCCGGTTGCCACGGCATCGACGGGTGGCGCACGGCCTTCCCCGAAGTCTATCGAGTGCCCCGCATCGGCGGACAGCACGAGGCCTATCTCGTGAAGGCTTTGCAGCAGTACAAGAGCGGCGATCGAAGCCATCCGTCGATGCGGGCGATCGCGGCTGCGCTTTCCGAGCAGGACATGGCCGACCTCGCGGCGTACTACGCGCAAGGCGGTGTCAAGACCGCGAGCAAATGATGGCGAATCCGCGCCCACTGTCGGTCCTCGTGTTGATCGTTGCGCTTGGCACCAGCGCCCAGGCGCCGGCCGCCGACCTCGCGGCGGGTAAAGCGAAGGCCACCGAGGTCTGCCAGGCATGTCATGGCGTCGACGGCAACAGCGCGTCGGTTGACTTCCCGAAGCTCGGCGGCCAATACCCCGACTATCTCGCGAAGGCGCTCCGCGATTACCGGTCGGGCCAGCGCAAGAATCCCATCATGGCGGGCTTCGCGAAGCCGCTTTCTTCAGACGAGATAGACAACCTGGCTGCGTACTACGCGTCGCAGCCCGCGGCTGTTTCGACCCGGCACTAAGGCAGCGAACGCTGGAACACGGCGAACGCCGGATCTGTCGTTGCGCTCGCAACGCGACCCGCGCACCGCGGCGATCGCTGCACTAGCGTTGACGCTCGAGGCAGGATAGATAGAGCGCGGCGTCCGGCGGCGTGCCGTGCCGCTGCGCGGTCCACACCATCTCCGCGAGACATTCGAGCACCGCGTGCTGCGCGGAATGCTCGTCGCCGTGAGCGCCACGCAGGCGCTCGTACTCCGCACGGATGCCGGGCGGCTGGTCGATCGCAATCTGCTCCGCGACCGCGAGGTGCAGCGACAGGTGCAGGAACGGATTGACGTTGCCGCTTTCGGGCGGAAACTCCCGCTCGACGTTCGCGTCGGGCGCTTCCAGCAGCGAGTGATACTCCGGGTGCCGCGCAATGATGGCGGCAGAAATCCCCTCCAGCGCGGAAGCGGGTTCGCCCTCTCTGCGCTTTTTCCAGGCTCCATCAGGAAACGGCGCGCTTCAACACGAGACGGATTGAACATTGACGTTAAGGCCGAACCGGCTTCACTTGGTCTTCGGGCGGTATTCGCAAAGATCGCGAATGACGCACTCGGGGCAACCCGGCTTTCGCGCAATGCAGATGTAGCGCCCGTGCAGGATCAGCCAATGATGGGCGTTCAGCTTGAACTCGTCCGGGACGAACTTCTCGAGCCTGCGCTCCACCTCTTCGGGTGTCTTGCCCGGCGCGATGCCCGTTCGGTTCGACACGCGAAAGACGTGCGTGTCGACGGCGATCGTCGGCTGCCCGAATGCGACGTTCAGTACAACGTTCGCAGTCTTGCGACCGACGCCGGGCAGCTGCTCCAGCGCCTCTCGATTCGCAGGAACGTTGCCGCCGTAGTCGCGCAGCAAGATTTCGGACAACGCGACGACATTCTTCGCCTTGTTGCGATAGAGGCCGATCGTCTGCACGTAGGGGACGAGCCCCTCCACCCCGAGCTTGGCCATCGCCGCCGGCGTGTTGGCGACTCGGTACAGCTTCTCGGTGGCCTTGTTCACGCCCTTGTCCGTCGCCTGCGCGGAGAGCACGACGGCGACCAGGAGCTCGAACGGCGTCTCGTGCTCGAGCTCCGAGCGCGGATTCGGTTTGGCTGCGCGCAGGCGCTCGAAGATCGCGCGGCGTTTCGGCGGATTCATGGCTTGACCGGCGCCGCGGGCCGCCGCACCGGTGCCGCCGGCTGACCGGCGGCAATCGCCGCGAGCCGGGCGAGGCGCGGGGCTTCTTTCGCGGCGAGGGACGGGTCGTCCTTGAGCGCCGTGTGAGCTTTCGCCGCCCATGGCTGCGCCGACTTGGCATCGCCGCGCGCGAGCGCGATCTCGGCGAGCTCCTCGTAGACAAAGCCATCGGCTTCGCCCGCTTGCGCGAGCTCGACTGCAAGGCTCTTCTGGGCCGCCTCCGCGTCGTCGAGCCTGCCCATGGCGCGATACCCGCGCGCCACCGTCCACTTCGCGATGCGCGTCGTGCGGGCGTTGCCCATCGCTTGCCGCGCCGCCAGCGCCTTTTCCCAATAGTCGAGCGCGGTCGCGGTCTTGCCATCGTCGAAATACGTCCAGCCGATGTTGTTGTAAAGCGATGCGCGCCAGCCGCGGGCGCGCGCGTCGGTGGCGGCTTCCGCGAGCGAGAGCGCTTTCAGGTTCCAGCCAAGACGCTCGGCGGGCGGCGCCGCGATTCCCAGCATGTGCGCCGCATCGACCGCATAGAACTCGTCCCGGGCGGCCTCCGACAATTCGAGCGCCTGGGCAAAGAGCGGGACCGCCCGCTGCGGCGACCCTGACGAATTCAAGGTCCGACCGCGCTCGAGCAAATAGCGGACGCGAACGTGAACCGGCAACAGAGCAAGCGTGCGCTCGATGTCGTCGAGCAACGCGTGCGCGTCCGCGAATTTGCGCTGCAGTGCGAGCGTGCGCGCGATCTGCGTGCGCGCTTCCTGCGCTTCGGCCGATCCGGTCGGCCATTTCTTCACCTCGGTGCGAAAGCACTCTTCGGAGACGGCCGGCTTGTCGAAGTCCCACAGCGCGTCAAGCGTGGCTGCGAAGGATTCGACTTGGGCCGCGGCAGAGGTCGTCATCAGGAAGGAAAGGAGCAGGATGAGCGCGCGGAGCGGCGTCATGTCATTTGCGACCGCTACGATAAGCGGCACGCCGAGCGCGAGCTCGTGCGAGGGCCGTCGCCACCACGGCCTGCCGCCGCGCGCGCTCTTCGCGCGCAGTGGCATGCGGCGCCGCGCTTGCCTTGGAGCGAGCAATCCGGTCGTTGCGCGCATCGTAGCGCTCGCGCGCCGCGCGAGCGTCCTCCCGGCCCCAGCTGCGACCGGCGCGCAACATCGCAATGCAGTCGACGGGGCAGGGAGGGACGCAAAGCCCGCATCCGGTGCAAAGGGCAGCGACCACGGTGTGCATGCGCTTGGCCGCGCCGACGATGGCATCGACGGGGCAAGCGTCGATACACAAAGTGCAACCGATGCACGCCGCCTCATCGATGCGCGCGACCGCGAGCGGCCCTGCTTCTCCGAAACCGGGGTCGAGTGCGGCGAGCGGGCGGCCCGTGAGATCCGCGAGCGTCGCGACAAGCGCGTTACCGCCTGGCGCACAGCGGTTGATCGGCGCGCCCGCGGCGACGGCCTCCGCGTACGGACGGCACCCGTCGCAGCCGCAACGACGGCACTGGGTCTGTGGCAGCTGCGCATCGATCGCTTCAGCGAGCGCATGCGAAACTTGCATGTGCGGTTGCGCACTCATGCAACCGATTCTACCCTCCGCTTCGTCAACGCCGCACGGTGGAATGCCGTGCTCGCGCAGCCCGCGCGGCATTTGCCCTCGTGGACGCCGGGGCAGACAATGAGAGCCGCACCTCACTAACCTCGAACGACGCTGTCTTCGCACGACGATGCCCCCGCGCCACGAATCATCCTCGCACGACCATCACGCGCATCATGCGCATGCTCATCCGGACGCGCAGGCGACCCGGCGCGCGCTGTGGGTCGGCCTTGCGCTGACCGGTGGCTTCGCGGCGGTCGAAGCGCTGTTCGGGTTCATGGCCGGCTCGCTCGCGCTCATTTCGGATGCCGGCCACATGGTGACGGACGCGGCGTCGTTCGTCGTTGCGCTGATCGCCGCCACTGTGACCGCGCGTCCACCTTCGGAGCGCGCGACTTACGGCTATGCGCGGGCCGAAGTGCTGGCCGCGTTCGTCAACGCACTTGCGATGCTTGCGCTCATCGTATGGATCGCGGTCGAGGCGGTCGAGCGCCTTCTCGCGCCGGTGCCCGTCGCCGGGCCAACGGTGATGGTCGTCGCGGCAATCGGCCTCTTCGTGAACCTCGCGGTCGCGTTCATCCTGTCTCGCGGCGCGACCGGCATCAACGCGCGCGGCGCGCTGCTGCACGTGATGGGCGACCTTTTAGGCTCCGTTGCGGCGCTCGTCGCCGGCGCGGTCATCTTCTGGACCGGCTACATGCCCATCGATCCAATTCTGTCGCTCGTGGTCGCGCTGCTGATACTGCGCTCGACGGTTGCGCTGCTGAAGGAATCCACCGGCGTGCTGCTGCAGAACGTGCCGACGCACGTGTCGTACGCCGCCGTCGGGCGCGCACTCGCGGCGCTGCCCGGCGTCACGGGCGTGCACGACCTGCACGTCTGGCAGTTGACGGCTGAGCGGGTGGCGCTGTCGGCGCACGTCACGCTGTCCGACGGGTCGGCGTGGCCGCGCGTGCTCGCGTCGGCGCAACGGATGCTGGGGCGGGACTTCGGCATCGATCACGTCACGCTGCAGCCCGCGTGGCACACTCCGCCGCCCGCGGGACGTGTGATACCGGTTTCACCGATCGTGGGTCCGTAGCCGGGCCGCAAGTCCGGCCGCAACATGCATTAGCCGCGACGGAACACTATCCCCCAGGGCGTGGACTCGCCCAAGGGGTGTGGGCTCTCCCCAGAAGCGTGGACTTGCCGAAAGGGCCGGATCGCGACTGCTACAGCCAGCGCGCGCGCTTGAACTTGACGTAAAGGTAGGCGTCGATCACCGCCATCGTGGCAATCGCGAGCGGGTACCCGAACGACCACTCGAGCTCAGGCATGTGCTTGAAGTTCATGCCGTAGATGCCGGCGAGCATCGTCGGGACGGCGATAATGGCCGCCCATGCCGCGAGCCGCTTCGTCACTTCGCTTTCGGACAAGGAGATCATTCCGAGATTGACCTGGATCGCCGTCGTGAGCATGTCGCGAATGCCTTCGATCGTGAGGTGGATCCGGTGCAGATGATCATAGACGTCGCGAAAGTACTCCTGCATACCCGCACACACCTGCGGCACGCGGCCGCCGTACAGCTTGCCGGTTCCTTCCATCAGCGGATCGACCGCGTGCTTCAGCACCATGAGCCGCTGCTTCAATGCGTAGAGCGCCTCGATGTTGGAGCGCGCGGCGTTGCGCACGAAGATCTGCTCCTCGACCTGCTCGAGCTCGGACTCCATGCTGTCGAGGATCGGGAAATACCGGTCGACGACGGTGTCCATCAGCGCGTAGAGCACGAAGCCGGCGCCGTATTTGAGGAGCTCCGGCTCGCGCTCGCAGCGCGCGCGAACGTTGCCGAAGCCCTTCTTCGCCCGGTGGCGCACCGACAGGATGTAGTTCTTGCCAACGAAGATGTCGACCTCGCCGCCGATCAGTTCGGTGTCGATTCCCTCGGCGACCGGCTCGAGCGTGTGCAACACCACGAACAGCGAGTCGTCGTATTCCTCGATCTTGGGCCGTTGATGGCCGCTTTTCGCATCCTCGACGGCGAGCGGATGGAGCTCGAATTCCGCTGCCATCTCGTCGATCTCGGCCACCGAAGGCTCGAACAGCGCGACCCAGACGAAGCACTCGGGTCGCGTCACGTAGTCACTGATGTCCGCGACCGGAATGTCGCCGAGCTTCTTCCCATTCTGATAGGCGACGCAATTGATTAGCATGGGCGATCCGGCGATTCGGTATTGCGTGCGGAGCGGAGGCGCGTCCAGCGTGCGGCATGCCGATGCCTCGTGTGCTGCGGCGCGAAGGCGGCGGGGCACTGGGCGCGTGCTATATTAATTGACTGCAAGCCCGTTGTCGCGACCGCGCATCGACGATGCGACCTCCGCCGCGACTCGTCCCGTTCCGTTCGGTCGATCCTGAGCCCCGTCCCCTCGTCCTCTGTCGTGGCGCCTCGCCTCACGCGCGAGATGCCGCTGCTTCTGACGCTCGCGGCCGTGCAGTTCACGCACGTCGTCGACTTCATGATCATGATGCCGCTGGGCCCGCAGTTCATGCGGCTGTTCGCCATCGGCCCGCAGCAGTTCTCACTGATGGTGTCCGCGTACACGTTCGCGGCCGCGGCCAGCGGCTTCATCGCCGCGCTGTGGATCGATCGCTTCGATCGGCGGCGCGCGCTGCTTGCACTGTATGGCGGGTTCATCGTCGCCACGGCGCTCTGCGGACTGGCGCCCGGCTATGCGCTGCTGCTCCTGGCGCGCGTCGTCGCGGGTCTCTTCGGCGGCGTGCTCGGTGGTCTCACGTTCGCGATCGTCGCCGACCTCGTCCCCTACGAGCGCCGGGCTAGCGCAACCGCCATCGTTGCGGCGGCGTTTTCACTGTCGGCGGTGGCCGGCGTCCCAATCTCGCTGTGGATCGCCGCGCACTTCTCGTGGCGCGCGCCGTTTCTCGCGCTCGCCGCGTTCAGCGCGGTCGTCGCGCTGGTGGCCATGCGGCTCATCCCGCCGCTTGCGGCCCACGTGTCCGCGGGCGGCCCTCGCGGCCCGCTGGCGCAGGTCCGGGCGATTTTCACCGTGCCGAACCACTTGCGCTCCTTCGCGTTCATGACGTTGCTCATGGGCTCTGTGTTCACCGTGATTCCGTTCATTGCCGCGTACAACGTCGCTAATGTCGGCGTAGCCGAGGCGGACCTAGCGGTCATCTACTTCGCCGGTGGCGCGACGACGCTCGTGACCGCGCAGGTGATCGGCCGGCTTGCCGACCGCTACGGCAAGGAGCGGCTCTTCACAATCCTGGGCTTGATCTCGATCGTGCCAATTCTCATCACCACGCACATGCCTCCGTTGCCGCTCGCTGAGGTCGTCGCGCTGTCGGTGCTGTTCTTCGTGTTCGTGCCGGGACGCTTCGGCCCCGCGACCGCGCTCGTCACCGGAAGCGTCGAGCCCAGGCTCCGCGGCAGCTTCATGACGTTCAATGCGTCGATCCAGCAGCTCGCGTCCGGCTTCGCATCGCTTGCGGCAGGACTCATCGTGGGCAGGGCATTCGACGGCGCGCTGACGAACTTCGGCGCGGTCGGCTGGCTCTCCGCGATCTGCACCGTCGCGTGCCTCTGGCTCGTGCGCCGGATCCGCATCGTCGACGCGGGCTCAGCCAAGGCGTCGTCCTGACCGGAATTGTTCCCGTCGCCGTCGCCGCTTCGTTGCCCGTGCGCACGACAAGCGCGTACCATGGCGCCACCGTGGCGGACTGTGACAGGCGAATCCATGGTGCCTCGCTTGTCGCCGATTCCCCGCGTGCCAGTCCGCCAGGCCCGCCGCGAGCCTCGCATGATCATTCCTTCGCTGCTTGACACTGATCTCTACAAGTTCACGATGATGCAGGTCGTGCTGCATCATTTTCCCGGCGCGCAGGTCGAGTACCGGTTCAAGTGCCGCAATGCGGACGTCGACCTCACGCCGCATGTCGCCGAGATCCGCGACGAGATCCGGCAGCTCTGCGCGCTCAAGTTCACGCCCGACGAGCTTGCCTACCTTCGCGGCTGGCGCTTCTTCAAGAGCGACTTCGTCGACCTCCTCGGCCTCTTCGAGCTCGACGAGCGCTTCATCAGCGTCGATCGAATCGCGGGCTCCGACCGCGAGATCGACATCACCATCCGCGGGCCCTGGCTGCACACGATCCTGTTCGAGGTCCCGGTGCTCGCGATCGTTTCGGAGGTCTACGACCGCAACGTCCACCCGCGCATCGACTTCAGCGAGGGGCGCCGCCGGCTTGCCGCGAAGGTGGCGCAGGTCAACAAGGTGGCCGATCCCGAGTTCCGCGTCGCGGACTACGGCACGCGCCGCCGGTTCTCGCGCGCGTGGCACGAGGAAGTGCTGCGCACGCTCGCTTCTGGCATCGGCGCCAAGTTCGTCGGGACGAGCAACGTCAAGTTCGCGCAGGTGCTCGGCCTGACCCCGCTCGGCACGATGGCGCTCGAATACCTGCAAGCGTGCCAGGCGGTCGGGCCGCGGCTCCGCGACTCGCAAGTCTTCGCGTTCAACACGTGGGCACGCGAATACCGCGGCGACCTCGGTATTGCGCTCTCCGACGTCTGCGGGATGGATGCGTTCCTGCGCGACTTCGATCTCTTCTTCTGCAAACTGTTCGACGGCGTCCGGCACGACTCCGGCGATCCGTTCGAGTGGGGCGAAAAGCTGATCGCGCATTACAACAAGATGCGGATCGATCCTCGCACCAAGACCGCGGTGTTCTCGGACAGCCTCAACGTCCCGCTGGCGATCCAGCTGTTCGAGCGCTTTCGCGGGCGGATGCACACGGCTTTCGGCATCGGCACGAACCTGACGAACGACGTCGGGGTCGAGCCGCTGTCTATCGTGATCAAGATGACCCGCTGCAACGGTCAGCCGGTGGCGAAGATAAGCGACGAGCCGTCGAAGACAATGGACTATGACCCGTCGTACGTCGCCTACCTGCGCGAGGTGTTCGAGGTGCCGGAGAATCCGGTGCCCACGGCTGCGGAGACATAACGCTTTTAGGGCACGCTATCCGTCCGTAGGGGCACGCGCTATCCGCTTACGGCGTGCTGTCGGCTACAGGTTGTAGTTGCACGATTCTTGCGTGTAGAGTCGATCTATGGCCACCCCTGCTGCAAGCGTTCCCGCCTTCACCGCGGGCGAAGGCCCGATCAAGGTCCCCAAGCGTGCGCTTCGGATCGAGGAGATCCTGACGCTTCTCGTCGCCGACGGCCTCGTGACGTCCGCCGACGCCGACTCGCTCGCGCGCACAAAGGTCCGGCGCACCGAGCATCCGCTCGAAACGATCGCCGAGAAGAACTGGCACACGGCGACCGGTCCGCGCATGCCGCTCACGCTCGACTGGCTCGTCGAATGGCTCGCCCGCAAGCTCGGCGTCCCTTATTTGCACATCGATCCGCTCAAGATCGACCTCACGGCCGTGACGCAGACGATGACCAACGCGTACGCGGAGCAGTACCGCATCCTGCCGGTCGATGTGACGCGGACCACGCTCACAGTCGCGACGTCCGAGCCGTTCGTCCGCGACTGGGCCGACGAGCTCGAGAAGATCCTGAAGCTCGACGTCAAGCTCGTCTTCGCGAACCCGAAGGACATCCGCCGCTATCTGGCCGAGTTCTACAACCTTGCGCGCTCGATGAAGAAGGCGCAGGAGATCTGGAAAGGCGAGGGTTCGATCGCGCGCGACTTCGAGCAGCTGGTCGCGTTGGGCCAGCAAGGAAAGAAGCTCGACGCCAACGACAGCCATGTCGTCCACATCGTCGACTGGTTGTGGCAGTACGCCTTCGACCAGCGTGCGTCCGACATCCACATCGAGCCGCGCCGCGACGCGGGCCAAGTGCGCTTCCGGATCGACGGGGTGCTGCACCAGGTCTATGCGATTCCCACGCCGGTGCTCGTGGCGATGACGTCGCGGATCAAGCTCCTCGCAAGAATGGAGATCGTCGAGAAGCGACGTCCGCAGGACGGACGTATCAAGACGGTGACGCCCGCCGGGGAGGAGGTCGAGCTGCGGATCTCGACGATGCCGACGGCGTTCGGCGAGAAGGTCGTGATGCGGATCTTTACGCCGGAGGTGCTGGTCCGCGATTTCAGCGAGCTAGGATTCTCCATCGAGGACCGCGATCGCTGGCACAGGATGATCAAGGAGCCGAACGGCATTATCCTCGTGACCGGCCCGACGGGATCAGGCAAGACGACCACGCTGTATTCCTCGCTCAAGGGGCTCGCGACGCCCGAGGTCAACGTCTGCACGGTAGAGGACCCGATCGAGATGATCGAGCCGCTCTTCAACCAGATGCAGGTGCAGCCTGCGATCGGCGTCGATTTCGCCCACGGCGTGCGGACGCTGATGCGGCAGGACCCGGACATCATCATGGTGGGCGAGATTCGCGATCGCGACACCGCCGACATGGCGGTGCAGGCGGCGCTCACCGGCCACCTCGTGCTTGCGTCGCTCCACACCAACGACGCGCCGACTGCGGTCACGCGCATGCTCGATCTCGGCATGCCCGCATATCTCATCAGCTCAACGCTGCTGGGCGTGATGGCGCAGCGCCTGGTGCGCACGCTTTGCCCGCATTGCAAGGAGCCGGGCGAGCCGCCCGACGACGAGACCTGGAGCGCGATCACGTCCCCGTGGCGCGCGGCGAAGCCTTCGCAAGTGATGGTGCCGGTCGGCTGCCTCGAGTGCCGGATGACCGGCTATCGCGGGCGGATGGGCCTCTACGAGATCATGCTGATGACACCCGCAGTCCGGAAGCTGGTCACCAAAGAGACCGACGACCGGAAGATCCGCGAGCAGGCGTTCAAGGACGGAATGAAGCCGCTGCGCGTGTCGGGCGCGGTCAAGGTCGCGGCGGGCCTTACGAGCGCGGACGAAGTGCTGAAGGTCGCGCCGCTCGGCTAGCTCTACGGGTCTTCGCAGTTTGCCGCGAACACTCGCCTCGCGGTTCTGTTCACCACACGCGATTACTTTTGGCGGACGTCCCGCATCGCGCGCGCCGCACTCGTGCGCTTGAACGCATCGCGAAGACTATCGGCTCATGATTTTCGGCACATCCGCGCTGAACGGCGGTGCGCCGACAAATCGTAGTCGACAATCTGTCGATCTGCGGAACGAAGCAAAGTTGGGCAACAAGGTCCGCCGAGCCCTTCATTTCCCGCCGTTTGTCGGCCGCTGCCACGGCCGCTCGGCGGCTCGGCACGGGTCTTGCGACAGGGGCATCGCGAAACGAAACCTATCGGACCTCTGCCCATGTTGACTCAACCACTGTCCGACGCCGGACGAGCATCGAGCGATGTCGCCGAAGTGCATACCGCGATCAATCGATCACGTATGCGGCAGTCTCGCTTCGCCGCGGCATGGCTGCACGGCGGCTTCACGTTGATCGAACTGATCATAGCCGTCGCGGTGATCGCGATCCTGACGAAAATCGCGTATCCCTCGTATCGCGATTACATGAAGCGCGGCTACCGTTCATCCGCGCAGAGCCTGATGCTTGATCTCGCGAATCGCGAACAGCAATACCTGCTTGACAACCGCTCATTCCTGGGTGGCGGAGCGTCGGCTGTCACGACGCTGATCCCGTCGGGCGTGCCGGCGGAAGTGTCCACCTACTACACCGTCACGATTACGGCGACAGCCGGACCGCCGCCGACGTTCGAGGTCAAGGCGACTCCGAAATCCGGGACCGTCGTAGCGGGTGAGACGCCGTTCACGATCGATCAGGATGGCACCAAGCTTCCCGCCGGGAAGTGGCAAGGACGCTAGACCGGATCGTTCCAAACACACATGTCCATGAGGACCGAAGCCATGCATCCCCGAATCTCCCCGAGCCGGCGCCGAAGCGCGCGGCTACGCGGGTTCACCGTCGTCGAAATTATCATGGTGCTAGTCATGGTCGGGGTTCTCGTGTCGCTTGCGGGACCGCTCTTCCGCGACTTCATCATTCAGCAGAACATCCGCAACGCGTCCTTCGAGCTCATGTCGGACCTCATATTTGCGCGGAGTGAAGCCGTGAAGCGCAATGCGACGGTCACGGTCAGCAAGGCCGGAACCTGGACCGGCGGATGGACGGTCGCCGCCGGGGCGACGACCCTCCGCCAGCATCCCGCTTTGTCCTCGAACATTACCGTCTCGATGGCGTCGTCGTCGGTCGACTTTCTGCTGAACGGCCGGTCGTCCAGTGCCGCGAACTTCACCGTCGACGACACCGCAGGAAAGACCAGTATCGTCGCGCGCTGCGTGTCGGTCGACCCGGCAGGTCGTCCGCAATCCACGGAGGGCAGCTGTCCATGAACTCGATACGGCAACGGGCGGCCGGCTACGTGATGCTCGAAGTGCTGGTCACGATCGTCCTTCTGGTCTTCGGACTGTTGGGTCTCGCGGGCTTCCAGGTGCGGACCACCGTCGCGGAGCAGGAAGCGTATCAGCGCGTGCAGGCGCTGATCCTCGTGCAGGACATGATGGAGCGCATCTATGCGAACCGCGTAAATGCCGCGTCGTACATTCAGGACGACATCGGATCCTCCGGAGCAGAGAGAACCGACTGCGGGCCACTGACGGGTAAGGACAAGGACGTCTGCGAATGGCACAACGCGCTGATCGGCGCATCGGAAGTCAACGGCACGGATCGAGTGGGGACACTGCTGCGGGGACAGGGCTGCATCACTGCGGGCGCCGCGAACGAATACATCGTGACGGTCGTCTGGCAGGGGCTTGCGCCCACGGTCACGCCGGCGGCGACCTGCGGTCAAAACGACTACGGCAACGAGCTGCTGCGTCGGGCCGTGTCGATGCGTGTGCAGATCGCCACGCTGAGTGCGCTATGAAAGCCTTCCCGCTGGCACCCGAAGGCCGCCGTGCGACCGCGGCGACGAATCGCTTCGGGACGCGCGGCTTCACCCTGATCGAGCTGATGGTGGGTCTCGTGCTCGGCGTCATCGTGCTGTTCGCACTGGTCACGCTGTTCGTGAACAACAGCCGGATGCGGCGTGAAATCGACCAGGCCTCGCAGCAGATCGAGAACGGGCGATATGCACTGGATCTGCTGCGTGACGATTTGCATCTGTCGGGCTACTACGGGGACGCGGTTCCGCAGCAAGGCTATACCGTGGGCACGGCTACAATCCCGAGCATTTGCGCGACGACGGTCGCGGGCCTCCAGTTCGTTGCTCCTCCCGCCGCGCTGCAGTGGCCGGCGCCAGTGTTCGGCATCGCCGCGGGCGACGCCGTGCCGAGTTGCGTTTCGGGAGCGACGGGCGGGTTCAAGGCAGGCACCGACATCCTGGTCGTGCGCCGCACGAGCACCGTGCCGACCACGGCCGCACTCACGTCGGGAAAGGTCTACGTTCAGTCGACGGGGTGCAGTACCGATCTCGACCAGCACAAGGACTTTGTGCTGGATCTCGGCTCCAACGCAGGCACCTTCGCGATGACCAAGCGAGGATGCGCGACGGCGGGAGATATCTACGAGCTGCAGACCCGCATCTATTACGTCTCGAACGAGACGATCCCTACGCTGCGGCTCCTGACGCTGAGCGGTACTTCGTCGGCCAACGAGGCGCTCGTTCAGGGCATCGAAGACATGCGAATCGAATACGGTCGCGACAACGTCGCGAGCGACGGGGCGCCGGACGACTTTCGCAAGTGCCTGTCGACGGTCGATCCGTGCGTTGCGACTGACTGGGGCAACACGATGGCCGTTCGCATCAATCTTCTGGCACGCAATATTTCAACGGGCGTCGGCTACACGGACAGCAAGACCTATGCACTCGGTGCAGGGATTGTCGTGGGCCCGTTCAACGACCACTACAAGCGGCATGCCTACACGGCGGTCATCCGCCTCATGAATCCGGCGGGTCGCAGGGAGATCTAAAAGCATGCGACCAAACATGGCGTCCTACCCATCGAGTCCGCGCGCGCAGCGCGGTATCGCTCTCGCGCTCGGCATGATCATGCTGGTGTTGCTGACGCTCCTCGCCCTTTCCGCGTTCCAGGCGAGCAGCGTCAATCTGCGCATTGCCGGCAACATGCAGGTGCGCCAGGAGATCCTGACCGCGGCGCAGACCGCGATCGAGCAGGTGCTGAGCTCGCCGGCCTTTGTCGACACGTCGACGCCCGTGGCATCGGCCAATGTCAGCCTCAACAACGCGACATATACCGTCGATTTCACGCCTGCGCCGACATGCAAGAGCATCGTCGACATTCCGAGCGAGGATCTCGTGCCGAGCAACCCGGATGACTTCGTCTGCATTCCGAGTGGCGCACTCACCGGCGGAAGCTCCGGAATCTTCATGGTCAGCGGCCCGCCGACGCCGCCTTCGTACTGCTCGAACACACGATGGGCGCTGACTGCCAACGTCCTGGATCCCAGAACAAGCGCCAAGACCACGCTCGAGCAAGGCGTTGGCGTACGTGTGTCCAAGGCAAAGGCTTTGACTGCTTGTCCCTGACATCCGATTGCGCAACCAGCATAGAGGCTTACCGATGAAAACGACTCTCCTGCCCCTCGCGGCCCTGGCACGCCGTCACGTCGCCACGGCTTTGTTGACCGGGCTGCTGCTCGCGCCGAACGTCGCCTTGTCTGAAGACATCGATCTCTACACGGGCGGATCGTCCGGAGGCGATACCAACGTACTGGTCGTTTTGGACAATGAATCGAACTGGGGTGCGACGATGGACAGCAGCCCGCCTGCCGACGCCGATTCCGTCGCGAGCTGCGCGGGCAACACTGGCTCGTATTTCTGCGCGCAGAAATACGCGCTGATCAAGCTCCTGCAGAAGACCGATAGCACGGGCGCGTATTTCGTCGCCGACAACATTGGCTTCGGCGTGATGATGTACGGCGATTCATCGAACAAGGGCGGCTACATTCGGTTTGGTGTCCGCCGAATGAATTCCACCAACCGCGCAGCGCTCATCAAGGTGCTGAAGGACATGCCCGTCGACGACAAGGGAAGCAGCAACCAGGACTTCGGCTACATGATGTGGGAGGGGTTCAAGTATTTCGGCGGTGGTGTCGGCAGCCCGCAGACGTCGACGACCTGGGGCCCGATTCCGACCAACGGGGTCGGCTCCGGCACGAACAAGCGCGACTATCCGGGCAACGCCACAGCGGGCTCGGCGTACGCGGCCGGCGCCGACAGCAATTACGCCTACACCTCATCGTCGACCACGGTGACCGGCGGCGGGGTCAGGTACGTCCCGCCCACGCACATCAGCCAGTGCGGCAAGAACTACATTATCTACATCGGCCACAGCGAGTCGCAGACCAACACCAACAACAACCAGGATGCGCAGGCGCTCTTCATCGGAGTGGGTGGCTCGACGACGCAAGTCAGTCCAGGCTCGGGGAGCTCCGGCGACGAGGGTGCGCGATATCTGTTCAATTCCGACGTCGACCCGAACACGGCCGGGACCCAAAACGTGATTACCTACACGATCGGGACGTACTCGCCGCCTGCCACGGGTCAGACCGTGTCGATGATCAACACCATGAAGAGCATGGCGACACAGGGTGGCGGTTCATATTACGACGCAACAAACATTTCGAAGCTGGTCGACGCGTTCGGGTCCATCCTCACGGAGATTCAGGGCGCCAACAGCGTGTTTGTGTCGGCCTCGTTGCCGATCAGCGCGAACACTCAAGGCACATATCTCAACCAGGTATTCGTCGGAATGTTCCGGCCCGATGCCAATGGCAGCCCCCGTTGGCTCGGTAATGTGAAGCAGTACCAGCTCAAGTACGATTCGGCGACCAACGCCGTCCGTCTGGCGGACGCCGATGGACTCGATGCGATCGACGCCGGCACGGGTTTTGTGTCGACGCTGGCACGGAGCTACTGGACGACCTCGTCGACGTTCTGGACCAATTGGGTTCCAAGCAAAACTTCGACCGCGAGTGATTCGAAGGATGGTCCCGAGGTACAGAAAGGCGCGGCGGCGCAGCGCCAGCGCGAGGCGAATCTGACCTCGCAGGCCAGCCGGCCGCTATTTACGTGCGCAGTCGATGCAACCACGGGCGCACCCGCTTGTGTGGCCGACGCACTGCTCTCGGCTACGCCGTTCAATGCGACAACCTTGCCTCTGGCGAATGCGGGCACGCAGGCCGCATTCAACTATCCCTCGGCCTGGACAACGACGTCGTCGGCGGTCACGGATATCGGCAACCTAATCAGCTGGACCCGCGGCACCGATAATCTTGGGAACGAATCCGGCCCCGGTGGCACCACAACGGTGCGGCCGTCCATTCACGGCGACGTGCTCCACTCGCGCCCCGTGGCGCTCAACTACGGTGGCTCGCCGGCCCGCGTGGTCGTGTTCTACGGTTCCAACGACGGGTTGCTCCGGGCGATCGAGGGGAAGCAGACGGGAACGGGGGCGGGTAACGAACTGTGGGCCTTCATCGCGCCGGAAACACTAGGCAAACTCAACCGCCTGCGCGAACAATTCCCGAAGCTCGTGTTGCCGTCGAACGCGGCAGGCGGCGTTAACAACAAGACCTACTTCCTGGATGGGCCCGTCGGCGCGTACCAGGAAGGGTCGACCGCGATGATCTACGTGGCGGCGCGGCGCGGCGGAAATTTCATTTACGCATTCGACGTGAGCAACCCAGACGTGCCGCGGTTCAAGTTCAAGCTGTCTCCGAGCACGACGGGAATGAGCGGGCTGGGGCAGACGTGGTCCATGCCGAAGGTCACCAAGGTCCGCGACGGAACGGCGTCGGGCAAGGTGGTCCTGATCTTCGGCGGCGGTTACGACTCGGCTGAGGATTCCGGCAGCGTCGGCACGACGGGACGCGGAGTCTACGTCGTCAATGCGCTCACCGGCGCGCTGATCAAGCAATTCGTGACGTCGGCGGATGGAGCGAGCTCGATTTCGACGAGCGTGCCGTCCGACGTGACCATCTCCAACGTCGACAAGGATGCGAAGGGGTTCGCCGACCGCGCGTACGTGGGCGATCTGGCCGGAAACGTGTGGAGAATGGACCTCGACGACCCAAGCTCGGCGACCAATGATTCTGCGGGCTGGAAGCTGCACAAGCTCGCGAGTCTCGGAGCACGCAAATTCTTCTATCCCCCGGACGTCGTGCTCGGCTCCACTTTCCATGCGGTGCTGATCGGCTCCGGTGATCGGGAAAAACCGACGGCGACGACGTCGGGCGATCGGTTCTTCATGCTGAAGGATACGAAGCTCGGGCTCGACGGGACTGGGCAGGCGACGATCCTCGCGGCGGATCTCGTGGTCAACACGGCGAATTCGACGATGGCCAAGGGCTGGTACTACAGCCTGAATACCGACGGCGAGAAAGTTGTCAATGCGCCCCTGACGATCGGTGGCGTCGTCTACTTCGCGACGAACAAGCCAATCACTCAAGCTGCTTGCAAGGCCGACCTCGGCGAATCCCGATCGTATGCGATGAGCTTCCTCGATGGCTCGGGCAGTCGAGCGCCGGGAGGTGCCGGCTCGGGCGACGACGTGTATTCGCAGGTCCTGACGAGCGGTGGGTTGCCGCCATCGCCGGTGGCGGGCCTCGTCAACATCGGAGGAACGATCGTGCCCGTCTGTCTTGGATGCGGTGAGCGCCGGTCTGCGTTCGAGGCCGGCACACCTCCGATCGACCCCAAGCCAATTCGGCGCAAGACCTACTGGAAGTTCAAGAACGACAAGTAGAATGGCAGTGCGGAATGCGAATCGGCGGGCGCACGCCCGCCGTGTTCATGTACGCATGCCACCGGACTCGCCGATGGTCGCCTTAGCCCTACCGAAGTGCGAAAGTTTCCGACACGCGCGGTTGAACGCCGGCAGCGCGGTTAGGCGTCGCCTGCCCGCGTGATGGTTACGTCGGAGTATGGGTCAAGCCGTTTTTGTTCGTGGCGCGCTGCGCGGTCCTGCTCACCCGACATGCGGAAGAGCGCGAGTACTACGACCAGCCCGAGCCCCCAGCCGACGAGACCCAACAGAACCCAGCTAAGACTCATGGACCACTTCTGCCCTTTGCGGCATTGGAGCCGCTTGAACAAATATAAGTAAGCATCCCCGAATAGCCAGCCAAACGGGCGCGGCTAACTGACTTCGTGTTACTCGTTTCAAGCTACGCACTACCGCTGGACTCAGCGAGCCGGGAGGGCAGACATCTGACGCCCCGCGCTACATGACATTGCGCTGAACCATTTCGCTTTCGTCAAATTTTCGCAATGTTCGAGAATCAAGGTGAAATGTGTGGCTCGTGGTGTTTTCGATATTTCTAAGTTTGAATTCTGCCAAGCAATGATCGTTCCCGCGTGGCTTTATCTATAATAATTAAAGTGTTGTGAATTTGCTGCCGAAGGGCCGCGCATGAGCTGTAAGGTACACCGACGGCGGACACGCTGATCGAACCCGGCCCAGATGGTGAATTCGCATCCGTTCGCGTTGCTGATACCCGGCTCTAGCGGTTGAAATCCGAACCCTCATTCTCGCGAGGACAATTCACGTCGCTATTGGGCCGGATGGCTCGCTTCTTGCTGACTTCTCTACGAGGCTTTAAGGCCGACACCTTACAGGGGATTTCGTCATGTCGAGGAGTACGCGATGAGAGCTACAACTGTGCTGTTTGTGGCGCTCGCCACAGCCGCATTCGCCGGTCCGGCCAATGCGATTTTCAAGTGCACGACGGCCAAGGGCGTAGTCTATCAGGACCGGCCCTGCCGCGAAGGCAACGAAAACGACGTCCGCATTACCGTGCCGACAGGCGAGCTCGCGCCCAAGGGGATATCGGCATCGGACCAAGGTGCCGGCAATCCTGCCCATATGGAGGACCACACGCAGTCCGTGAAACCGGTCCACAACGACCGTGATCGCCCCTCGAGTGTCGTCAAGCGCGCGGATGAGAGGACCGAAGGAGGCGCGACCGACGGCAACAGCCATCGCAAGGACGCGCCGGCCACGATCGACCGGACCACCCCGATGACGTCCGACCAGGCTCGCAAGACCGAGCCTTCCGCCAAATACTATGCGACGGAATCCTTCGGTGCCGGCAGCGAAACGCCTATGCAGATGAACTGCGAATCGCCGAGCGGCGAAAAGCGGATGTTCTATTTGAGCAACGGCAAGTTGACGTCGATATGAACTACCGAAGTCGGGCCTTTCGCGGCAACCTACTGATCAGTCGGTTGAGCATTTGCTAAGGCTTCCAACCATGGGCGGCGAACAGCGCCGCCACCGCATCCAGGAATTTGAGCACGGCCGTCGCCGCTTCACCACTGGCGAACGATGTCCGCATTGCGGTCACCGCGTCGATCCACAACCCAGCTTCGGACGGATCCATTGCGGCGTTCGGTGCGCGGAGATCATAGGAGCGGCCGAGCCGGCGACTGATCTCCCAATCGCAAGCGGCCTGGATCCAGCGCAGCCCTGACGTCATTCTAGGCGTCCGGCTCGAGGCCAACCGGAGCGCACGGAGTTCTATATCCGTGAGACCCTCAAGCGCATCCTTCACCTGTGCAAGGTCGGCGGCCATCCCGGCATTGTGGCATCAAGGGTTATTCCGGCTCGTGCGAGAGCGTACCCCTCCAGTCGGACCCAAACTGGTTTCGGGCGGCTAAGTGCCCAGATCGAGCCGCGACCGCGACGTTGGGCACCCAAGGAACCTCGGCTTTGGCGGAAGGTGTGAGATTCGAACTCACGGTGCCGTTGCCGACACGCCGGATTTCAAGTCCGGTGCATTAGACCACTCTGCCAACCTTCCGCGATTGCGCGTTGCGTTTTGCAATCCGTGATTGATTTCACGGCCACCGGTGCCATCTTAGCAGCCCGGAAGCGGTTGCCGCCGTAGCGAAACCGGGTTGAACGGCGGCGAGGTTCTGTTAGTCTAAGCGCGGTCCGCTTGGACCGTTCAGTGAAAGAGGAGACAGCATGGATCGCAAATTTGAACCCATCATGGTGCCTGGCACGAATCAATCGCTGCCGCAGCAGACGGCGGGCGGGGCGAGCACCGCAGTCGACAGCCATCGCGTACTGCGCAACACCTACTGGCTGCTCGCCCTGTCGATGCTGCCAACGATCGCCGGGGCGCTCCTGGGCATGCAGCTCAATTTCATTTCGCTGTTCAAGGCCGCTCCCATCATGACACCGCTCCTGATGTTCGGCGTGATGATCGGCTCGCTGTTCGTCGTCACGCGGCTGCGCGACAGCGCGTGGGGCGTGCTCGCGCTGTTCGGCTTCACGTTCATCGCCGGCCTTATGCTGACACCGATCCTGACGGTCGCGGCGGGATTCCGCAACGGCGGTCAGCTCGTGGCGCTGTCCGGCGGGCTGACGGCCGCGGTGTTCTTCTCGCTCGCCGGGTACGCGTCGGTAACGAAGCGCGACTTCGCCTTCCTGGGCAAGTTCCTGTTCGTCGGGCTCGTGTTGCTGATCGTCGCGTCGCTCGCCAACATCTTCCTGCAGATTCCGGCGTTGTCGGTGACGATCTCGGCGGTCGCCGTGCTGATCTTCTCGCTCTACCTCCTGCACGATCTCACCAACATCGTGCGCGGCGGCGAGACGAACTACGTGATGGCGACGCTCAACCTGTTCCTCGACGTCTACAACATCTTCGTCAGCCTGCTCAACCTGCTGCTGATCTTTTCGGGGCAGCGCGACTGACCCACTGCCACCGCAAAGCCGAGAACGGGGCGACGACGTCGCCCCGTTTTTTTTGCGCGCGCTCCTCGCTTCAGCGCGTAAAGAGCGCGACCGACTCGACGTGCGACGTGTGCGGAAACATGTTGACCACGCCCGCCGCCACGAGCTCATAGCCGTGATCGTGGACGAGCACCGAAGCATCGCGCGCGAGCGTCGCCGGGTTGCACGACACGTAGACGATGCGCTGCGGGGAACCGTCTCCGGGCAGCGACTTCACGAGCTCGATCGCTCCTTCGCGCGGCGGATCCACCAGGATCTTCTGGAGTGAACCGAGCGCCTCGAAGCTTTCCGGAGTGGCCTCGAACAGGTTGGCGACGCGGAACGTCGCCTTTCCGGCGAGGCCGTTGAACGCGGCATTCTCCGTCGCCCTCGCGACCAGCCCCGCGTTGCCTTCGACCCCCACGGCCGCGCCGCAAAGCCGCGCGAGCGGGAGAGTGAAGTTGCCGATCCCGCAGAAAAAGTCGGCGATCCGTTCGCCCGGACGGGGATCGACGAGAGCGATCGCCCGCCGCACCAGCACGCGGTTGATCGACGGGTTCACCTGCGTGAACTCGGTCGGTGAATAGGGGAACGCGAGATCGAACTCCGGCAGCGTGTAGGCGAGGGCGGGCTCGTCCGGGTCCAGCGGCGCCGCAGTCCCGGGGCCGCCCGGCTGCAGAAAGAATCGCACCCCGTGCTCGGCGCCGAACGCGCGCAACGCGCCTTCGTCCTCGGGAGCGAGCGCCTCGAGAATCCGCAGCACCAGTACGTGCGCCGGATTCTCGCCATCGCCCACGGCCAGCTCGATCTGCGGCACGCGGTCGCGGATCGTGAGCCCGCCGATCAGGTCCCGCATCTTTGGCAGGAGATCCGAGATCTTGCGCGGCAACACCTCACACGAGCGCATGTCGGCGACGTAGCTCGACTTTCTTTCGTGAAAGCCGATCAGGATCCCGCCTTTTTTCGCGACATGCCGCACCGACAGACGCGCCCGATGCCGGTAGCGCCACGACGGCCCGTGGATTGGCGGCAACAGCAATGCAGGCCGCACGCGGCCAAGACGCCACAGCGCATCCTCGAGCGTGCGCTGCTTCGCTGCGACCTGCGCCGCGGCGTCGAAGTGCTGTTGCGAGCAGCCGCCGCAGATTCCGAAGTGCGGGCACCGCGGCTCGACCCGCGCCGCATTCGACTTGAGCACGGCATCGGCGCGTGCGAGATCGAACGTCGGCTTCCTCTTGAGGTAGGTGATCGCCACTGTTTCGCCCGGCAGGGCGCCTTCCACGAACACGGCCTTGCCGTCGATACGGGCGACGCCGCGCCCTTCCTGGTCGAGCGAAACGACGTTCGCAACGATCCAAGGCGGACGGGCGGGCGCAGCGCTTTGCGCAGCGGCACGCGCTTGAGCGTTTGGGGCGACGTCCTGAGTGAAAGCAGACATGGCGCGCAATTTTACGCGGCGCGGCGGCGGCCCAGGGCGGCTTCGACATGGGTCGAGTAGAATTTCACGGATGCGCATCCTCGCTCTCGACGCGTCTACCGAATGGTGCAGCGTAGCCGTCGGCGACGGAGAAACTTGGCATTGCCTCGACGAGCTCGCCGGCCAGATGCACTCGGAGCGCGCGCTTCCGATGGTGCAGCAGGCGCTGGCGGACGTCGGATGGATGCTTTGCGATCTCGACGGCATCGCCTTTGGTGCGGGGCCGGGGTCGTTCACCGGCGTTCGCATCGGCTGCGGTGTCGCGCAGGGGTTGGCGCTCGGCGCCGATCTGCCCGTGCTGCCTGTCGCCACGCTCGAGGCGCTCGCCCAGGAGGCGCACCGCACGCGGGGCTGGTCCAATGTCCTCGGTTGCCTGGATGCGAGGATGCGCGAAGTGTACGTTGCCGCCTACACGCGAATTGGTGACGAATGGCGGGAATCGGCCACGCCGTCGGTGACGTCGCCGGGCGACGTACGCCGGCCATCCGATGACGCGTGGGCCGGTGCCGGCAACGGCTTCGCCGCATATCCCGCGCTCGCCGTCGACTTGGCGCTTGCGCACGTCGCGGCCGATGCGCGGCCGACCGCGCGATCGATTGGCGAGCTTGCCTTGCCGCGGCTCATTGCCGGAAAGGGCGTGGCCGCGGCCGACGCCGCGCCGATGTACGTGCGGCAGCGAGTCGCGCTGACCGCCGTCGAGCAGGCGCAAGGCGTTCGTCTATAACAGCCGCTCATACCCGTGGCGACACCGTTGCGACAGAGTCGGGGTCCAGAGCCGCAGTGGCGGCCGCTGCGTGTCGGCGATCTCGTCTATGTGGCGGCACTCGAAGCGCAGATCCATGTTGCGCCGTGGACGATCGGGAATTTTCGCGATGCGCTCACCGCCGGTTACTCGGCGCGCGTCGGGGAACGCGATTTCCGGATCGTCGCTTATGGCGTGCTGATGCTGGCGCCGGGGGAAGCGCAGGTCCTCAATCTCTCCGTCGTGCCCGACGCCCGCCGCCAGGGCATCGGGCGCGCGCTGCTGCGGCTGTTCGTCGACGACGCGCGGAACGTCAGCGCAGAGCAGATCTTCCTCGAAGTACGTACGTCGAACATTCCCGCCATCCGGCTCTATGAAGCGGAAGGCTTTTGCCCCGTCGCGCGCCGGATCGATTACTATCCGGGCGCTTCGGCCAGCGCGCCGCGCGAAGACGCGATCGTGATGCGTCGCGCGCTAGCCTCTCGCGCTGCGGTCGAGTGACGCCACGATGCCACACCACGACGAGATCATGAGCACGCTCGGGCTCGCGCCGACCTGGCGCCGGCGCGAGCGGATGGGGCTTGGCGTGGATGCGGCCATCGCGGTGCGGGAGCCGGCGTTGGTTCGCGATGCCGGCCCGCTTCACCACAGCGCCGCCGCACGCGCGAACACTCCGGAGGACGATGGCGCGCGCATCGTCCGCATCGCCCGTCTCGATTGGGCCGGCTTCGCGCCCGACGTCGATTCCTGTGTCGCCTGTGGCCTCGCGCGCACCCGGAAGAAGAGCGTTCCCGGTGTGGGCGACGTGCGCGCCGAATGGCTTTTCGTCGGCGAGGCGCCCGGCGCGGAAGAGGATGCGCGCGGCGAGCCGTTCGTGGGGCAGGCGGGCAAGCTCCTCGACAACATGCTCGCCGCGCTCGGGATGAAGCGGGGCGAGAACGTCTACATCGCCAACGTTCTCAAGTGCCGGCCGCCGAACAACCGGGCGCCGGAGCCGCGCGAAGTGGACGCCTGCCGTCCGTACCTCGATCGCCAGATCGCGCTCATCCGCCCGAAGGTGATCGTTGCGCTCGGCAAGAGCGCCGCGACCACGCTGCTCGATGTCGAGGCAACCATTGCGAGCCTGCGCGGGCGCGTCCATCGCTACGCGGGCGTTCCGCTCGTCGTCACCTACCATCCTGCTTACCTGCTGCGCAACCTGCCCGACAAGCAAAAGGCGTGGGAGGATCTTCTATTCGCCCGGCGCACGCTGCGCCACGGGGCTGTCGCCACCGCGTCCGCCGAAGCGACTTGACCAGGGTGCCTCGCAAATTGTCGCTCCCGCTTGCATTGGCGCTCGCCGGCCCAACCTTTCGCGGCGGTCGCGCCCGTCTTCGCTTCGTCGTGCGCCTTGCGGGGGGCCCATGCCACCCGTTCACGTTTGTGCCCATGGTGTGCACAGACTCTAGTCCGGAGGAACCATGATCAGAAAAATCGCTGGGCTGCTCGCGCTCTTCGCCACGCTCGCGCTTGCGGGATGTGGCTACAACGACCTGCAGCGGCAGGATGAAGGCATCAAGGCTGCCTGGTCCGAAGTGCTCAATCAGTACCAGCGGCGCGCCGACCTCGTGCCGAACCTGGTCAACACCGTCAAGGGCTACGCGGCGCAGGAAGAGAAGGTGCTGACGGAAGTCACCAATGCTCGTGCGAACGTCGCCGGGATCAAGGCGACCCCCGAGCTGGTCAACGATCCCGTCGCGTTCCAGAAGTTCATCAAAGCCCAGGGGGAGCTCACGGGCGCTCTGTCGCGGCTCCTCGTGGTGTCGGAGAACTATCCGCAGCTCAAGTCCGACGCGCTGTTCCGCGACTTGACCGCTCAGCTCGAAGGCACTGAGAACCGCATTACGGTATCGCGAAATCGTTACATCAAGAGCGTACAGGAGTACAACACGACGGTCCGGCAGTTCCCGACCAACCTGACGGCGATGGTCTTCAAGATGGACGTGAAGCCGACGTTCACTGTAGAGAACGAGGCGGCGATCAGCGCGCCGCCGAAGGTCGATTTCAGCAAGCCTGGCGCGCCGCCGAGCGTGGTGCCAGCGGCTCCCGCCGCGCCCGCTGCACCGGCGACGCCCCCGGCCACGGGAACCGCCGGCGACACGCCGAAGAAGTAGAACGACTGCATGAGCATCGCGCGCGCGGCAGCGCTTCTCGTCGCCGCCGGGCTTTGGTCGGCGAGCGGCCTTGCCGCACAGGCGTGGGAGGCCGGCACGGACGGGCTCCTGCCCATCCCGCCGCTCGCCGCGCGCGTCACCGACCTCACGCAGACGTTGACGGCGTCTGAGACGCAGGCGCTGGAAGCGAAGCTTGCGGATTGGGAGTCGCGCACCTCCAACCAGCTCGCCGTGTTGCTCGTACCGACGACGCAGCCCGAGCCGATCGAGGCGTACTCGCTGCGCGTCGCGGAGAAGTGGAAGATCGGCCGCAAGGGACAGGACAACGGCGCCTTGTTCCTCATCGCCAAGAACGACCGCAAGATGCGGATCGAAGTCGGCTACGGGCTGGAAGGCGTGCTGCCCGACGTGATCGCCAATCGCATCATCCGCGAGAGCGTCGCACCGGCCTTCCGCGAAGGAAAGTTCGCCGAAGGAATCAATGCCGGCGTCGACCGGATCATCACTACGGTCGCCGGCGAAAGGACCGCCTCGTCGCCGGCGAACGAGATCGCCAGGAAAGTTCGCGGCGGCGGAATCGGCTTCGAGCAGATCCTCCTGATCCTTTTTTTCGTGGTACCGGTCGCCGGCGGAATCCTGCGCAGCATGTTCGGGCGCTTCGGGGGCTCGTTGGTCGGTGGCGCTTCCGTCGGCGCTTTCGTATGGTTCCTCGCGGGATCGATCCTGTTCGGAATCCTGGGCGCCATCGTCGCGTTCATTTTCATGGCTGCGATGGGCATGGGCGGCGGCACTGCGCATCGCGGCGGCGGTTGGATCCCCACCGGGGGGGGTTGGGGCGGCGGCGGCTTTGGTGGCGGCGGAAGCGGCGGCGGCTTTAGCGGCGGCGGCGGGAGCTTTGGCGGCGGCGGCTCATCCGGAAGCTGGTGAGAGAACATTCATGACGAGCCGCCACCCGTTTCGCCGCCTCTTCCGTCACCTTTGCACCGATCGCGCGACCGTGCGACGGACGTTTCCGCAGAAATCGCTCGAGCGGATCGAGACGCTGATCGCCGCCGGCGAGAGCGAGCATCGGGGCCAGCTGCGCTTTGCCGTCGAGGCTGCGCTGCCGTTCGGGCGAGTGCTTCACGGCACGCAGCCTCGGGAACGCGCCCTCGAGGTCTTCGGCTCGCTCGGGGTCTGGGATACCGCCGAGAACTGCGGTGTGCTTGTCTACCTGCTCCTCGCCGACCGCGACGTCGAGATCGTCGCCGATCGCGGCATCCATGCGCGGGTCGGCACCGAGGCGTGGGAGAAGGTCTGCCGGACCATGGAGAAAGCGTTCCGGAACGGGAAATTCGGCGAAGGCGTTGAAGCGGGACTCGCCGAGATCAATGCGCTCCTTGTCCGCCACTTTCCGCGCGAGGGGCGGCCGGCGGGCAACGAGCTTTCGGACCGTCCAGTGTTGCTTTAGGTGGGAGGCGCGCCGTCAGTGCGCGCGGTGCGGCCCGTCGCGATGTGCGGCGAGTGGGCGTCGCTGCCGATGAGGTGCAGAAGATCCCCGCGCGCCTGGTTTCTCCTGTGCCGCCACATCACGAGCACCATCGTGCCCGACACGAACAGGCCGAACAGCACGACGGCCGTCTGGATGTCGAGGCCTGCGGAGAGCATCAGCGAATAGATGCCCACCATCGCGAGGATCCCGATGTTCTCGTTGAAGTTCTGCACGGCGATCGAATGGCCGGCGCCCATCAGCACGTGGCCGCGATGCTGCAGCAGCGCATTCATCGGCACCACGAAGAAGCCGGCGCAGGCGCCGATCGCGACCATCAGCACCATCGCCGTCGAGGGCTGCGTGACGAAGATCATAGAGATCACGATGAGGCCCATCGTCGCGCCGACCGGCAGCACCTTGACGGCGCCGCGCAGCGACACGTAGCGCGCGGCGATCACGGCGCCGACCGCAATGCCGGCGGCCACGACGCCCTGCAGCATCGACGACTGCGACAGATTGAGTCCCAACGCCCTCGCGGCCCAGTCGATCAGGATGAACTGCAGCGTGGCACCGGCGCCCCAGAACAGTGTCGTGGTCGCCAGCGACACCTGGCCCAGCTTGTCGCGCCACAGCAGCGAGACGCAGTGCGCGAACTCGCCGATCAGGAAGAGCGGATTGCGGTTCACCATCCGGTGGTCGACGCCGGTGTTCGGGATGAAGGCGTTGAACACCGCCGCGATGACGTAGAAGACCATGATCACGCTGATCGCGGCCTCGGGCGGCGTCTCGATGCCGGTGTCGATGTACGGAACGTTGATGCCGAGCAGCAGCGTCGCCACTCGCGGGCCGATCAGCAGTCCGCCGGTCAGCACGCCGAGAATGATCGACGCCACCGTCGTGCCCTCGATCCAGCCATTCGCCACGACGAGCTGTTGCGGCGGCAGCAGCTCGGTGAGGATCCCGTACTTGGCCGGCGAATACGCGGCCGCGCCGAAACCGACGATCGCGTAAGCCGCCAGCGGGTGGACGGTGATCAGCATCAGCATGCAGCCGACGATCTTGATGCCGTTGGTGATGAGCATCACCCGGCCCTTCGGCATCGAGTCGGCGAACGCGCCGACAAGCGGAGCGAGCAGGACGTACGACAACACGAAACTCTGCTTCAAACCGGGCGTCATCCACCCCGGTTCATTGAGATCGCGCAGCAGCGCGATCGCGGCGATCAGCAACGCGTTGTCGGCGAGCGAGCTGAAAAACTGCGCCGCCATGATCGTGTAGAAGCCGGACTTCATCGTCCTCCGCGTCGTCCTCCGCGACGTGCCGGCGCTTAAGCGAAAGCAGCGAAACGCGTCGTGAACGCGAGCATTGGATATAATTGTTAGGTGTTGCCCGCGGCCCGCGCTTTATACCATGATTGCCTTGGCGGGAGAATCCGCGCGCGCCTGCCGGCGCACTCGGACGCGTCCACTGCCCGTGTCGCGTTACGACCCTGATCGATGCCCCGACCGCTCCACGCTCACTTGAGCCTTCCCGCGTTGCGCGCGAACATCGCCCGGGCGAGGGAGCTTGCGCCGAACGCCGAAGTGCTCGCCGTCGTCAAAGCGGACGCATACGGACACGGGATCATGCGCGTGCTGCCCGCCCTCGACGCTGTGCAAGGCCTGGCGCTCGTCGAGCTCGACACTGCAATCCGCCTGCGCGCTGCAGGTTATGCCAAGCGCATTTTGCTGCTCGAGGGATTCTTCACGCGCGACGAGCTTCCCGAAATATCGCATCACCGGCTGGCCGTTGTCGTGCACAACCAGGGCCAGTTGCGAATGCTGGAGCGCACGCGGCTCGAGCAGCCGATCGAAGTCTTCATCAAGATCAACACCGGAATGAACCGCCTCGGCATCGCCGTGACCGAGGTCGTGAAGACGGTCGAGCGCCTCAACAACTGCCCGTCGGTCGCCGTGCTGCGGCTGATGACGCACTTCGCTCGCGCGGATGAGGACTACGGAATCGAGAAGCCGCTCGCCGCATTCAACGCCGCGTGCCGGGGAATGCCGTATCCGCGCTCGCTTTGCAACTCTGCCGGCATCGCCCGCTACCCCGAGATCGGCGGCGAGATCGTGCGGCCCGGGATCATGCTCTACGGAGCGTCGCCCTTCGCGTCCGATGCGGCGGCTTCGATCGGCGTGCGGCCGGTGATGACGCTGCGCTCGGAGATCATCGCCGTGCAATCGCTGGAGCCCGGCGCGCAGGTCGGTTACGGCGGCTCGTATACCGCGACGCGCGCCGGCCGCATCGGCGTCGTCGCCTGCGGCTATGCGGACGGCTATCCGCGCCATGCGCCTTACGGCACGCCCGTGCTCGTACAGGGAAAGCGGGCGCGTCTTGCGGGCCGCGTTTCGATGGACATGCTGACGGTCGACCTCTCCGATCTACCGGATGCCGCGATCGGCAGCCCCGTGACCCTGTGGGGCGACGGCTTGCCCGTCGACGAAGTCGCTCGTTCCGCCGGAACGGTCGGCTACGAGCTCCTGTGCGGCGTCACGGCGCGGGTGTCGTTCATCGTGAGCAACGTCGACCGCGTCGACTTCGAGATCTGAGATGAACGACGCTTGCGCTCACTGCGTTCCCCGGCGTCGGCCGAGCGCACGATGCGACGCATGCGGGACAGCGCCTCTCGGGCGGCCTGCCGCACGCTGACGCAGCCCGAATCATGCGCATCGTCGTCACCGGGGCCGCGGGGTTCATCGGCGCCAATCTCGTCAAGGCGCTGAACCGGCGCGGCGTCCGCGAGATCGTGGCCGTCGACAATCTGGCGCACGCCGACAAGTTCGCGAATCTCGTCGATTGCGAAATCGACGAGTTCGTCGACAAGGACGAGTTCGCTGCGCGCCTTGCCGACGGCGACTTCGACGACGACATCTCGGCCGTCGTGCACGAGGGGGCGTGCTCGGACACGATGGAAACCGACGGCCGCTACGTGATGCGCAACAACTACCGGTATTCCGTGGGGCTCCTCGATTGGTGCCAGAGCAACGACGTGCCGTTCCTGTACGCGTCGAGCGCGGCGGTCTACGGGGGAAGCGCGAACTTCCGCGAGGAGCGCTCGTTCGAGGCGCCGCTCAACGTGTACGGCTACTCGAAGTTCCTCTTCGATCAGTACGTCCGCAGGCTGCTGCGCGAGCGCACGGCGCAAATCGCCGGATTCCGCTACTTCAACGTCTATGGCCCCCGCGAGCAGCACAAGGGACGGGGATCATCGGTCGCGTGGCACTTCTGCAGCCAGTATCGCGCGGAAGGGCACGTGTCCCTGTTCGAAGGCTCGGGCGGCTACGGTAACGGCGAGCAGCGCCGCGATTTCGTCGCCGTCGACGACGTCGTCAGCGTCAACCTCGACTTTCTCGATCACCCCGAGCGAAGCGGCATCTTCAATCTCGGCAGCGGACGCGCGGCGACGTTCAACGACGTTGCGACGGCGACCGTCAACGCCTGTCGCGCCGCGGCAGGCGAGGCGCCGCGATCGACTGCGGAGCTCGTCGAAGCCGGCGTCATCCGCTACGTCCCGATGCCCTCTGCGCTCGCGGGCAAGTACCAGAGCTACACCGAAGCGGACTTGTCACGACTGCGGGCGGCGGGTTATGCGGCGCCGATGCAGACGATCGAGGAAGGCGTTCCGCGCTACATCGAACGGCTGATTTCCGCGAGCCGCTCCTCCACGTAAGTTGCGGGTGCGAAGGCGATGCGTTGTCGCCGCCGCACACAACCCCCTCACGTTGGAGGCACTATGAAGCGACTGGTACTGGCATTCGCGTTGGCGCTGTGCTCACTCACCGCTACCGCCGCCGTCAATCTCAACACGGCAACCAAGGACGAGCTCGTCGCGCTGCCCGGCATTGGCCCGGCGAAGGCGCAGGCGATCCTCGACTATCGCAGCAAGAACGGCGCGTTCAAGTCGATCGAGGAGCTAAAGGATGTCAAGGGCATCGGCGCCAAGCGTTACGAGAATATCAAGAGCGACCTGACGGTCGTCGGCGCGTCGGCCAAGACAGCGGCAAAGCCGGCCGATGGGTCGTCGAAGCCCGCGGACGCCTCGTCCCCGCAGCGGATGGCGAAGGGCGCGGTCAGCTCGACGGGCAAGGGCGACGACTCTACGAACCGCAAGCCCTGACTTTAGTCGCCCAAAGGTTTTCCCAGAGAGAAGGGCGTGCGCGCATCGGTCCGACCGGCCCATGGGTAACGTGGGCTTCGCGTCATCGCATCGCGCCCCTAAGCATTGCGGTCGCCCGTGCGGCGCACGACTCAACTCTCTGGGAGGCCTCGATGAAACGGCTGCTGGTTCTGCTGGTCGGGCTCATGTTTTCTGCGCTCGCCCTTGCGCCGATCCTCGATCGCTCCACTGAGCCGACTCGTCGTGGCAACGCGACATTCCCGCTTCGCCCCGAGCGCGCGACGTGCGCCTTCGTGTGGCGGCGGACGTGCGTGCCTCCGCTACAATAGCTTCATCGCGACACGTTGCCACCCATGTACCCTACGCTTGAATCGACTGTCGGTAACACGCCTCTCGTTCGCCTCCTTCGATTGCCCGGCGCCGGGACCAACATCGTCCTCGGCAAGCTCGAAGGCAACAACCCGGCGGGGTCGGTGAAGGACCGGCCGGCGCTTTCGATGATCGTCGAAGCGGAGCGCCGCGGCGACATCCGGCCCGGCAACACGCTGATCGAACCGACGTCCGGCAACACGGGGATCGCGCTCGCGATGGTCGCGGCGATGAAGGGCTACAGGATGATCCTGGTCATGCCCGATCACCTTTCGGTCGAGCGGCGCCAGGCGATGCGCGCGTACGGCGCCGAGCTCATTCTTACGCCGAAGGCCGGCGGCATGGAGCATGCGCGCGATTTCGCGGAGCGGATGCGCGACGAAGGCAAGGGAATCATCCTCGACCAGTTCGCAAACCCGGACAATCCGCTCGCGCACTATCGCGGGACGGGGCCCGAGATCTGGCGCGACACGCGCGGCACGATCACGCACTTCGTGTCGGCGATGGGAACAACCGGCACGATCATGGGCGTCTCTCAGTTCCTTAAGGAAAAGAATCCCGCCGTCCGCATCATTGGCGCGCAGCCCGACGAAGGCTCGCAAATTCCCGGGATCCGCAAGTGGCCCGAAGCTTATCTGCCCAAAATCTACGATCCGTCCCGGGTGGACAGGATCGAATCGGTCTCGCAGTCGGAGGCCGAAGAGATGGCGCGCCGCCTGGCGACGGAAGAGGGCATCTTCGGCGGCGTATCGGCCGGCGGAGCCTGCGCCGTCGCGCTGCGCATCGCGCGCGAAGTCGAGAACGCGACGATCGTATTCGTGGTCTGCGACCGCGGCGATCGCTATCTGTCGACGGGCGTCTTCCCCGGCTGAGCTTCGTTCACCGCCATCCCGGCCACACGTGACGCCGATCCTCGCGTTCGACATCGAGACCGTGCCGGATGCGGCCGGTCTACGCCGCGTGCATTCGCTTCCTCCCGACTTGTCCGATGCGGACGTGGTCGAGTCCGTGATCCAGAAGCGGCGCGCGCACGGTGGCTCGGACTTCCTTCCGCTTCCCTATCAGAAGGTCGTGGCCATCGCGTGCGCGCTGCGCGACGACAACGGCTTCAGAATCGGCTCGGTCGGCACGGTGGAGGATCTGGAGCCCGAGTTGATCCGCCGTTTTTTCGACTTGATCGACAAGCACACGCCGCAGCTCGTGTCGTGGAACGGCGGCGGCTTCGACCTGCCCGTGCTGAGCTATCGCGCGATGATCCACGGCGTGTCGGCGGCGCGCTACTGGGATTGGGGCGACGAGGATCGCGAGTTCAAGTTCAACAGCTACCTCTCGCGCTATCACACGCGCCATCTCGATCTCATGGACGTGCTGTCGATGTACCAGCTGCGGGCATCCGCGGGACTCGACGCCATGGCCCGGCTTTGCGGATTCCCCGGCAAGCTAGGGATGGACGGCGGCGAAGTGCCTGCCGCCATCGCGGCCGGCCGCCGCGACGACGTGCGCCGCTATTGCGAAACCGACGTGATGAACACCTATCTCCTGTACCTGCGATTCCGCCGTCTGCGCGGCGAGTTGGCGGGAGGCGAGTACGAGCAGGAGATGGCGTTTGCGCGTGAGCGCATCGCGGCCACGGGCGCGCCGCATTGGCGGCAGTTCCTCGACGCCTGGAGCGCGGACGCCGGTTGACTACGCCCTGACGAACGGCACCGGGGCGAAGCGCTTGCCGAGCGTGGGCTGCGACGGAAGGCCCCACCAGCGCTCGAGCACCGTCGCGTACACCTCGCGAAAATCCAGGGCATGCGCGAGATTGCCGTCGCCCGACAGGCGATCGAGCATCGGCGCCTCGCCGTAGAAGCCGCCGTTCACCCGGCCGCCGAGCGCGAAGTGCGTGTTCGCGGTGCCGTGGTCCGTTCCAGCCGACAGGTTCTCGCGCGGACGACGGCCGAATTCCGCATACGTGAGAATCAGCGTGTCGTTCCACCGTGCGAGCTCATCGAGCGCGGACTTGAGCGCGACGATGCCGCGGCCGAGCTCGCCGAGCAGCCGCATCTGCGTCGGCGCCTGCGCGCCGTGCGTGTCGAATCCCGCGAGGCTCAGCCGGACGACGGCAACGCCGGACGGGCTCGCGATGACCTGGCAGGCGGTCTTGATCGCGTTGCCGAAGGCGCCTTGCGGAAACTCGGTCGCGAACGCGTGGCGAGTGTCGAGCTTCATCGCTGCCTGCACGATGTCCGCCTCGACGGTCAGGATGTGGCGGTAGGCGCGGTTGCGCGGCTCGCCGCCCGGCGCCGCGAGGCGGGCCTGCCGCAGAAAATTGTCGGTATTCGACAGCGCGACCGCGCGCGTGCCGCTGCCCGCGAGCGGCCCCATCGCATTGCTGCCGATCACGATGCCGTCGGCGGCGAATGCGCGCGGTGCGGGCGCCGCCGCGAACGCGCGAGTGAGCCATCCGTCGGTCAGGTACGCGTCGCTCGATGACGCGGTGTCCCAGATCTCGATCGAGCGGAAGTGCGAGAGGTTCGGTGCGGGATAGCCGATTCCCTGCAGCACGGCGAGCTCCTTGCTGCGCCACAGCGGCTCGAGTGGTGCGAGCGCAGGATGGAGGCCCGCGCGATCCGAAAGCTGGACGACGTCGTCACGCGCGATGGCGATCTTCGGCCGCAGCGCGTAATACGCAGGGTCGGCGTACGGAACGACGGTGTTGAGGCCGTCGTTGCCTCCCGAGAGCTCGATCAGCACGAGCAGGTTGCGATAGCTCGCGGCAGTCGACGACACTGGGGGCGCGGCCGCGAACGCAAGCGAGGGAAACGCGGCGCCGAGCGACTGGAGGGCGGCGGCGGAGAGCGACGATTGCAGGAATGTTCGTCGGTCCATGGTCATTTCATTTGAGCTGGTAGGCAGTGTCGAACAGCAATGCGCGCACGATGGCATCGACGTCGTTGGGCGGATCGTCTCCCTGCGGCCCGACCGGCAGCAGCAGGCGTTGCGCCCATTGGCCGCGCTCTTTCATCGTGGCCCCGGGAAACTGGGCGAGGAACCGCGCGCTGTCGAAATCGATGCCGGACAGGCGGCGCATCGCGCCTTCGGCCGGCATCGACGGGTTCGCAGTGGGGTTTGTGGCATCGGTTGCCGGCGTCATCGCCGCGCGGGTGCGGCGCTGACCCTCGGCGCGCGTCACGCGATCGACGAACTGCTTCCGCGCGAGCAGCGTGTTGGTATTGATCCACGCTTCGCCGCCCGGCCATCCCTTCACATTGGGTGGCGCCATCAGGTTCTGGCCCATCGTCGCCGTTGCGATCGCGAGTGCGACCGAGGCGTCGGCCTCGAGTGCGAACGAGCGCATCGTGCCGACGACGAGCTCGGTCGGCGACTTCACGAGCGTGCCGCGATTCTCGGACGCATAGAACGCGTCGCACAGCAGGAGATCGGACAGCACGGTCTTGATGTCGTAACGCGACGCGGCGAAGCGCGTGGCAATGCTGCGAACTTCCGTCGGATCAGGATCCGGCGAGACGAATTCGCGCCACAGCTTGGCGGTCACCCGCTGTGCCGTCTCGGGGCGCGCGAGCAGGAGCTCGAGCACATCATCGCCATCGAACGCCGCGCTCTTGCCGAAGACCGTCTTCACTCCATAGTCGTGGACACGAGGCCGGAACAGGAACTCGCCGCTCTGCCGGTCGACGCTCCAGCCCGTGAACGCGCGCGCCGCCTCCTTGATGTCCTGCTCCGCATAGCGGCCTTCGCCGAGTGTGAAGAGCTCCATCACCTCGCGCGCGAAGTTCTCGTTCGGCGCGCCCTTGCGGCTCCGCACGCCGTCGAGGTAGACAAGCATCGCCGGGTCCTTGGCCATCGCGTGCAACAGGTCGCCGAAGTTGGCGGTGGCGTGAGCGCGCAGCGCAACGTTCTGGCGGTACATGAGCCGTGCGAGGCGCACCTTGGCCTGGCTCGACACGAAGTGGTTGTGCCAGAAGAGGGTCATGCGCTCGGTGAGCGGCGACGGTGTAACGATCATCTCGCGCACCCACCACGCGCGCAGCGCGAGGCCCTCGCGCGTTTGCTGCTGGGCGAACGCTTTTTTCTCCTCCGCCGTCGAGCTCTCCGGATTCGGATAGCGGAGCGGACCGGAATCGAAGACCTGCTCGGGCGGCGGCGTCAACGCCGCCGTGCGCGTCTCTTTGAGCAGCTTCGCGACGGCGGCTTCTCGCGTAAGAGGCGCATACGCGCGAACCTCTGCATCCGTCGGACCAAAGCCTGTGCGCGCCAGCAGATGACGCGCGTCGTCGTAGCCCAGAACATCGGTGGCCGCGGCAAAAGTCGCCGTCGCCGAAGTCGCGAGGATGACGACGATGCCTGCGGCTTGCAGCAAGAGGCGCGCGACGCTGGGCGATGTGCGCATTCGCGAATTAGGGTCGGAGACGAATTTCATTCATTCACGAATTAGGGTCAGAGACGAATTTCCCAGGTGCGGCGACGTGACTCGCGAACTCGAAACTCGTCCCTGACCCTAGTTTCAATCGAGGAAGTGTCGCACCAACGTCGGCGCGACGAAACCCTGGAGTTGTAACGGGTGGTAACGACGCCAGCCGCAAGCAACGGTTGTGCCCCGCGTCCCCGACAACAGTGTAATTAGAGCGTCACCGTCCCGCGGCCGAGCTCGATCACGCGACCGGACACCCGAATCCGGCGATCCGCGCCGACTTCGAGGCCCATCCGGCACGGCCTTCCCACCGCATCGCCTTGCGCAATCGACAGCGATTGGGGCAGCGGCGCGTCGTGCACGAGCAGCCATCCACCGAGATTGGCGCAGGCCGATCCAGTACCGGGATCCTCGACCACCGCGCCGTGCTTCGAGAAAAAGAAGCGGGCGACCATCGCCGTTCGGCGTCCAGCGGCCTGCGCTTCTTTGTCGTGCGCGAACACATAGGCCATCGCACGATTACCCGCGCGGCCGTGGGTCAGCAGCAGGTCGGCCTTGGGGGCGGCGCGGCGAACCGCATTTGCCGACGCGAGCGGAATCACGAGCTGCTCAACGCCGGCGTCAACCCAAAGCGGCGGTTTCGCCGGGTCGGGCGCGACGTCGGGCTCCGCGACGCCCAGCATCGCGGCAAGCTCGGCGCGCGACGCCGCAACCGGGCGCGTACGCGGCGCATTCGCCTGCAGCATCCACGTGTCACCGCGGGCGTCGACGGGAATCACACCCGCGGTCATCTCCAGCGTGACGGAGTCGCCGGCATTCGCGAGCGCCCGAACGACATGGGCAGTGCCAAGCGTCGGGTGGCCGGCGAAGGGCATCTCGAAGGTCGGCGTGAAGATACGCACGCGCGCCGTCGCTTGTTCCGAGGGAAGGATGAACGTCGTTTCCGACAGGTTGAATTGGAGCGCGAGCGCCTGCATCGTCGCATCGTCGAAGCCCCGCCCATCCTCGAAAACGGCGAGCGGATTGCCGCCCAACGGCGTCTCGGCGAAAACGTTGACGATGCGAAAGGGATGGCTCTTCATTGCCGCTCCTCAGGGCCTACGCAGTGACGCGCTCGCGCACTCGCGCGTCGAGCTCGCACGCGAGTGCCCGGAATGCACCGCCAGTGATCGCCGAAGGCTCGACGTCGATCGCGTCGGCGATGCGTGGAAAGTTCCTGTCGATCGAGCGCCGGTACATCGGATCGTAATGAGTTTCGAGCAGCTCGCTCACGAGCGTATCCCAGTCGCCGGCCCTCGCGGCGTCCGTCCATCGGGCGATCGCCTGCTTGCCATGGATCGGAACGAGCCGCTCGAGCCGCCCGGACAGCGCCTCGCAGTCGTCGAAGAAGTGGGCGTACTCGTCCTTCAGCAGCGCGACCCGCAGCGGCCGCGGCAACACAACGCGGATGCACTCGGCGGCACGCATCGCGTCCAGCAACGCGTCCGGAAGCTGCACCGTGCCGATCTTGCGGCTCTCGGATTCGATGTAGACGGGACACGACGGGTCCAGACGCTCGAGCGCCTCGATCAACTGGCTGTCGAACGACTTCTGGGTCGGCTGCGGCCGATCGGGAAGGTCACCGAGGAGCGAGCCGCGATGGCGCGCCATGGCCTCGAGGTCGAGCGCCTGCGCGCCTTCCTCGGCGAGGGCGCCAATCAGCCGGCTTTTGCCGGAGCCCGTGAGGCCGCAGACGACCAGGTAGCGATAGCGTCCGGGAAGTTCGACCAGCCGCTCGACGATTCTGCGGCGATAAGCGCGATAGCCGCCGTCGAGCTGCGCCGCGCGCCATCCGATCTCGTTCAGCACGTGAACGAGCGAGCGGCTGCGCTGCCCGCCGCGCCAGCAATAGACGAGCGGCGCCCAATCGCGCGGCTTTTGCGCGAACGATGCCTCGAGCATCGACGCGATGTTACGGGCGACGACGGCCGCACCGGCGCGCCTGGCGGCGAAGGCCGATTCATTGGCGTGCATCGTGCCAATTCGCGCGCGCTCGCCGTCGTCCAGCACTGGATGGCTCTCGGCGCCGGGCACGTGGTCCTCCGCGAACTCGGCGGGGCTGCGGACGTCGATGCGCTCCGCAAAATCGCCGAGCCGCTCGATGCTCACCTTGTTGTCCTGGTGCCGCGTCGGAGAATCGATCATCAACGCGACTTCAGCAGGGGAAGCAACACGGGCCAGACGTTGTCCAGCAACAGGGGTTGCGCCGCCGAGGTAGGGTGAATGCGGTCGGCCTGGAAGAGATCGCTGCGCTCGCCGAAGCCCTCGAAGAAAAACGAGACCAGCGGAACCTTCGCCTCGCCGGCGACGCTCGCGTACAGCGCGTCGAACTCCCGGACGTACGCAGCACCGTAATTCGGCGGGATCTTCATCCCGATGATGAGCGGCTTGGCATTCGCTTTCTGCACTGCCGCGACCATTGCGGCGAGATTGTCGCGGGTGGATGCGAGATTGCCACCGCGAAGCGCGTCGTTGCCGCCGAGCTCGATGACGACGATCGCCGGCTTGTGCGTGGCAAGCAATACGGGCAACCGCGCGCGGCCGCCGGCCGTCGTGTCGCCGGAAATGCTCGCATTCACGACCCGATAGGAAAGCTTCTGTGCCGTTATCCGCGCGGACAACAGGTCCACCCAACCGGTACCGGGCGGGAGGCCGTACGCGGCCGAAATCGAATCGCCGACGACGAGCAGCGTCGAAGGAGACTCGCCCGCACGCACGGGCGCGCTCGCGCAGGCGAGCGCCAGCGCGGCCAGCGCGGCCAGTGTGGCGAGTGCGGCCAGTGCCGCATGATGGCCGAGAAACGTGCGGCGGGACGGAGACGAGAGGGAATGCATCACGGGATCCTGAATCGACGCTCTCGATTGTAGACAGGCAAGGGGCCGCCGGCGAGCGGCACGGTAGAATCGGGCGTTCGACCGACGTCCGCACGTGCCGTTCCTTCGATTCAATGCGGCGACGCATCGCGCGCGCTCCACTTGCCACCGGTGCCTACGCCCCAACCTCGACCCTGTGATGACCGAGCCCCTGCTGCGAGCCGTCGAGCTTACGAAGATCGTCACGAGCGGAGAGGCCCCGCTCACCATCCTCGACGACGTCGGTTTCGCCATCAAATCGGGGGACGCGGTGGCCGTCGTCGGTGCGTCGGGCTCGGGCAAGACCACTCTGCTGGGACTTCTCGCAGGACTCGACCGGCCGACGCGGGGCGATGTGTGGCTCGACGGCATCGCGCTTTCGACGCTCGATGAGGATGCGTGCGCGGCGCTCCGGCAGCGGCTCCTGGGCTTCGTCTTCCAGTCGTTTCAGCTCCTGCCGCATCTCACGGCTCTCGAGAACGTGATGCTGCCGCTCGAACTCGCGGGCGCCGCCGATGCCGCATCCAGCGCAAAAGACTGGCTGGGACGCGTCGGCCTTGCCAAGCGCACGACTCACTATCCGAAACAGCTTTCAGGCGGCGAGCAGCAGCGGGTTGCCATCGCTCGCGCGTTCGCGGGCGAGCCCAAGCTCCTGATGGCCGATGAGCCCACTGGCAACCTCGACAACGCGACGGGCGAGGAAGTGATCGATCTCATGTTCCGGCTCAATCGCGAGCACGGAACAACGCTGCTCCTCGTCACGCACGACGCCAGTCTCGCCGGGCGATGCGCGCGCAAGCTGTCGCTCTCCGCCGGCCGGCTGGTCGCCGATGCCGCCGTCGTGCACTGACAGGACGCGCCGGTGAACACCGTGAGGCTGGCTTTCCGCATGCTGTCGCGCGACTGGCGCGCCGGCGAGCTCACGATCCTCATAGCGGCGATGGTCCTTGCGGTGGCCAGCATCGGCACCGTTGGATTCTTCGCGGATCGCGTGAAAGGCGCGCTCGGCGCTCAGGCGAACCTGCTGCTCGGTGCGGACGTGCTGATCTCGGGCGATCGGCCGCTGCCCAATCGCTTCGAGGCGGAAGCGAACAAGCGCGGCCTCACGTCAACGCCCGTCCTGCGGTTCAACAGCATGGTGCGCCGCGACGGTGGCGACACGCCCGGCACCGGCGCCGTGCTCGCCGACGTCAAGGCGGTGGGGCCGAATTATCCGCTGCGGGGAACGGTCGTGCTCGTCGATGCCGCGAACGAGAGCGGAACGCCGGCGCGCGACATACCCGCACGAGGTGTCGCCTGGCCGGATGCGCGCCTCGCGGCGCGTCTCGACCTCAAGGTGGGCGATGCGCTCGCTGTGGGCGACGCGACGCTCACGGTAGGGGCGATCGTGCAGCAGGAACCGGAAGTTGCGAGCGGGCTCCTCGCCATTGGGCCGAGGCTGCTCATCAACCTCGGTGATGTCCCGGCGACGAATCTGATGCAGCCCGGCAATCGCGCCACGTATCGGCTGCTCGTCGCGGACCTGTCGACGCGCGGCGCGCTCGATCCCTATCTCGCGTGGCTTCAACGTGAGCTCACGGCGGGCCAGCGGATGGAGAACGTGCGCGATCTTCGTCCCGAAGTACGGCAGACGCTGGAGCGCGCGGAGCAATTCCTCGGGCTGTCGGCGCTCGTCGCCGTGATTCTCGCGGCAGTGGCGGTGGCGCTTGCCGCTTCGCGGTATCTGCGCCGTCATCTCGACGCCTCAGCCATGCTGCGGTGCTTCGGCGCCCCGAAACGGCAGGCGCTGGCGCTCTTCGTGCTGCAGTTCGCCGTGCTCGGCGTGATCGCGAGCTTGGCGGGCATTGCGCTCGCGCTGCTCGGACAAACCCTCCTCGTCGCCTTGCTGACGGCGGTGGCGCCTGCCGATTTGCCGCCGCCCGGGCTACTGCCTGCGGCTTCGGCATTCGCCACCGGCGTCATTTTGCTGTTCGGATTCGCGCTTCCTCCACTGATCGCGCTCGCGAACGTACCGCCGCTGCGCGTGCTCCGGCGCGATCTGCCGAGGCCGAAGTCGGGCGGCGTCGTTGCGTATCTGCTCGGAGCGGCCGTCATCGCGCTGTTGATCGCGTGGCAGGCGCAGGATGCGAAAGCCGGCGCGATCATGGTTGGCGGAATCGGCGGGCTGCTCGTCGTCACTGCGCTCGTGGCCTGGCTTCTGATCGTTCTTCTGAAACGCGTGCCGCAGCGCGGCGGGACCTGGCGCTTCGGCCTTGCGAATCTCCGGCGCCGTCCGCTTGCGTCGAGCCTGCAGATCGGCGCGCTGGCGCTCGGCTTCATGGCCCTGCTCCTGCTCACCGTCGTAAGAGGCGACCTCATGAAAAACTGGCGCGCGAGCATTCCCGCCGACGCGCCGAACCATTTCGTGCTGAACGTGTTGCCCGAGCAGGTCGAGGGCGTGCGGAACGCGATGAAGCGGGCTGAAGTCTCGACGCCCTTGTATCCGATGATCCGCGGACGGCTCGTCGAGGTGAACGGCAAGCGACTCGACACCGCGCAATATGCCGACACGCGGTCGCGACGCCTCGCGGAGCGCGAGTTCAACCTGTCGTTCGCGTCCGATCTTCCCAAGTCCAATCGCATCGTTGCCGGCAAGTGGTTCGATGGCGCCACGGGAGCCGAAGCGGGCATTTCGATGGAACAGGGAATCGCCGAGTCATTGCGCCTCAAGGTCGGCGACAAGCTTACGTTCGACATCGCAGGCACGCCGGCGACCGCCGCCATCACGAGCCTCCGCAAAGTCGAGTGGGACAGTTTCCGGCCGAACTTTTTCACGCTGTTCGCGCCGGGCGTGCTCGAGTCGATGCCGCAGACCTACCTGGGCGCAGTTCGCCTGCCCGAAGGTCAGAAGGCGGCCGCGTGGCTCTCCGCGCTCGTACAGGAGTATCCGAACGTGCTCGCCATCGACGTCGGCGAGATCCTGCGGCAGGTGCAGATGATCATCGGGCAGGTCGCGAAAGCGGTCGAGTTCGTGTTCCTGTTCACGCTTCTCGGCGGATTGCTCGTTTTACAGGCGGCGATCGCCGCGACGCAGGACGAGCGCCGTTTCG
>Ga0207691_10000406_pt1 | contig 43071 bp, 33 predicted proteins | sample KBSM13metaG_FD_184327 | JGI IMG/M metagenome (GOLD analysis project Ga0207691, IMG submission 184327) | Miscanthus rhizosphere microbial communities from Kellogg Biological Station, Michigan, USA - KBS M1-3 metaG (SPAdes) (version 2) | ecosystem: Host-associated > Plants > Roots > Rhizosphere >...
GACGTTCTTCGCCTTCAGCGTGTCGTAGTACTGCAACGCTTGCGTCGCCGGCACGCGATAGTCGAGCTCGCCGTGGATCACGAGCGTCGGCGTCTTCGCGCGCTTGACATAGTGATGCGGCGACTGCCGCATCACCCGCGGCGGGTCATCCCAGTGGAACGCGCCCAGCTCGTCGGAGAAGAAGACGTAGCCGTCGGTCGCCATCATGCTGACCCAGTCGTAGCAGCCGGCATGGCAGACGTAGCTCTTGTAGCGGTCGGTGTTGCCGTTCATGTACGCAACCATGAAGCCGCCGTAGCTGCCGCCCGTCGCGACCAGGCGCCCGCGGTCGATGTAGCCCTGCCGCAACATCCAGTCGGTGCCCGCTTCGACGTCGGCGAATTCCTTTTCGCCGTACCGCCCGTGGATCGTCTCGAGCCACTTCTGTCCGAACCCCGACGAGCCGTGGTAATTGACGGCGGCGACGACATAACCGTATCCCGCGAACACTTGCGTGTTCCAGCGGAAGTGCCAGATGTCCTGGTGCGCCGCGTGCGGCCCGCCGTGGATTGTCTGCAGCAGCGGCCACTTCCGGTCGGGATCGAAGTTCGGCGGATAGGTGATCCACATCTGCACGGGCGCCCCGCCCCAGCCCTTGACGGTCACCTCGCGCACCGTTCCCATCGAATGACGAGCGAGGAGCGCACGGTTCAAGGTCTCGATCGACCGCTCGCCGGAGCCGTCGCTCCGGCAGGCGTAGAGCGACGGCGGATACACCGCCGTGGCGCGCTCGAAGGCGAGAATCGAGCCGTCGCTCGACTGCGCAAAGCCGCCGATCGAGCCTCCGGAGGAGGAGATTGCCAACGGCGCGGCATCGGCATCGGCGTCGTTCGTCGACAGGCGCCACAACCCGACTCGACCGTGATCCTCGAACGTGAACAGGACCGAGCGCGAGTCGCGTCCCCACGCGACGTGCTGCGGCTGGCGGTCGAGTCGCGGCGCAAGCACTCGCGTGCGTCCGCTCGCGCGCATGCGCAGCACGAGGCGTCCCTGGTCGTTGAACGACCGCTTGGTGTCGAACGCGTGATAGACGAGCGCATGGCCGTCCGGGGCGTAGACGGGGGTAGCGTCGTCGGTGCCGGTGTTGGCGGTAAGGATGCGCTTTCGCTTCGTCGCGAGATCGAGGGTGACGATATCGCGTCGAGCCATCATCCGCGGCTCCGGCCCGAGATCCACCGACAGCGCCATCTCGCGCCCGTCCGGAGCGATATCGTAGTCATCCGCTTTCGGCTCCCAAGGCGGCAAGGCGAGGCCGGTGCCGGCGAGCGCGTCGCGACAGCGGCCGGTGGCAACGTCGCAGACGAACACGTGCGGCTCGCGGCCGTCGGTCAGCCAATGATCCCAGAAGCGGAACTCGGGTCGCTCCGTCACGTGCGCCTTGACCTTGCCGTCCTTTTTCTCTTTCCTGCGCTTTGCCTGCTCCGCGTCGGTGCCGAGGTCCGGCCATACCCACGACACGAAAGCGATCTGCTTGCCATCGGCAAACCATTTGAGTGCGGAGCAGCCCGTGGCCAGCGACGTGACACGCCGCGCCTCGCCGCCGTCCGGCGCGATGACGTAGATCTGCGGCTCCTCGTCGTCCTTGCGCTTCGCGGTGAACGCGATCGCGTCGCCGCGGGGCGACCACTTGGGGTCGCTGTCCTTGTCGCCTGCGGTGAGCCGCCGCGCCTTCGCGCCGGACTTCCCGGCAAGGCCGGTCGGGAACAGCCACAACTCTATCGTGCTTTCGTTCGTGCCCATGTCGAAGCTCGTTACCGCAGCGCACGACGACGCACCGTCCGGCGACAACGTCGGCGCAGCGATGCGTTTGATGGCCCACAGCGCTTCGACGGAGAGGGGCGGCTTGCGGGCGGAAGCAGGCATCGATTGTTCCCTGTGGGTACAATAGAGGGTTGCGATTCTACATAACGCGCACCGGCCGCGTTCCTGTTGCGTCGTCCAGCTCGCGAATTCCCTGTAGAGAGCCAAATGGCAACCATGCAATACCGTCGTCTCGGGGCTTCGGGCCTCAAGGTGAGTGAACTTTCGTTCGGATCCTGGGTGACGTACGGCAACCAGATGGGTGCCGACCTCGCGCGCGAGTGCATGGCGGCCGCGCGCGATGCCGGAGTGAATTTCTTCGACAACGCCGAGGTCTACGCGCGAGGGCAGTCCGAAGTGCTGATGGGCGAAGCGCTGCGCAAGCTCGGCTGGCGCCGCTCGTCGTACGTCGTGTCGACCAAGTTCTTCTGGGGATTGAACGATGGCCCGAACGAGAAGAACACGCTGAACCGCAAATATCTGATGCAGGCGATCGACCGCTCGCTTACGCGCTTCGGCATGGACTACGTCGACCTCGTGTTCTGCCATCGTGCCGATCCCGACACGCCGATCGAGGAGACGGTGTACGCGATGCACGACATGATCGCGGCCGGCAAGGCGCTCTACTGGGGCACATCCGAGTGGACGGCCGCGGAGATCATGGCGGCCTGGCAGATCGCCGATCGCCACCACCTGCACAAGCCGGTGATGGAGCAGCCCCAGTACAACCTGCTTCATCGCGAGCGCGTCGAGGAAGAATATGCACGGCTCTACCGCGACATCGGATTGGGCACGACGATCTGGAGCCCGCTCGCTTCGGGACTCCTGACCGGCAAGTACAACGATGGCATTCCCGCCAACTCGCGCGGCACCGTCAAGGGTTACGAGTGGCTGGCGGAGCGGTTGTCGGATCAGCCGCAGATTGCGACGGTGAAGAGGCTCGTGCCCATCGCCGCCGATCTGGGCTGCACGATGGCCCAAATGTCGCTCGCATGGTGTCTCAAGAATCCGCACGTCTCGACGGCAATCACGGGCGCAAGCCGGCCCGAGCAGGTGAAGGAGAACATGAAAGCGCTCGATGTCGTGCCGAAGCTCACGCCGGAGATCATGGCGCGGATTGACGGAGCGCTCGCCGGCTAGGGCCTGTTCACACTATGGACACAAACGCGTTGCACTGCCGAAAACGCTCAGCGCTAGGCGCAAAGGCGAAGGCGGGTCGGGAACCCGGCGAGGCTTTGCAACGAAGCGCTGAGCGTTTTCGGCTGCAACCCGACGGGAACGCGTTTGCGCCCATAGTGTGAACAGGCCCTAGCTCGCGCCCGCCACAACGGACCACCGGCGCCCGGAATTCAAGCGACCCCAAGCCGCGACGACCGATGTCAAATCCGCTCGAAAGCTGGACCGAGGAGCAGCGCTCGGCGCTCCTCTATCGCACGTGCGCCGACGCGGAAAACGACAGCGCGCGAGCCGAGCTCTTCCGGCGGCTCGCGGGCGAAGCCGAGGCCCAGGCGGCCATCTGGCGGGCGCAGCTGACGGCGCGCGGCCACCCCGCGCCCACGCCCTACGTTCCGGATGCGCGCACGCGCATCGTGATGTCGCTCGTGTCGAAGCTCGGTCCGCGCCGGATGCGCGCGATGCTGGCCGCCATGAAAGTTCGCGGCATGGGCATCTACGACCTCACACTGCCGAAGGAAACCGGCCACGCGGCGCCAAGGCCAGGGAGCGGCGGCGAGCACCGGCACCGGGGCCTGCACGGTGGCGGCAACCTGCGCGCCTCGGTGTTCGGCGTCAACGATGGGCTCATCTCGAACGCGAGCCTCATCCTGGGCATCGCCGGCGCGAGTCCCGATGCGCACACCGTGATCCTGACCGGCATCGCCGGAATGTGCGCGGGCGCGTTCGCGATGGCGACCGGCGAGTACGTGTCCGTGCGCTCGCAGCGGGAGCTGTTCGAGTACCAGATCGGCCTCGAGCGCGACGAGCTCGCCCAGTATCCGGAAGCCGAGGCCCAGGAGCTCGCGCTGATATACACCGCGAAAGGACTTCGACCCGAGGAAGCGTCGAAGCTCGCTTCGAGAATCGTCGCCGATCCCGAGCATGCGCTCGACACGCTCGCGCGCGAGGAGCTCGGCCTCAATCCCGACGAGCTGGGCTCGCCGTGGGGCGCGGCGATCGCGTCGTTCGTGTCTTTCGCGGTCGGGGCATTCCTGCCGCTCGCGCCGTTCATGGTGCTATCGGGTCCGCGCACGCTGCCGGTAGCGATCGGCATCACCGGGCTCTCGTTGTTCGGCGTCGGCGCGCTCTTGTCGCTTTTCACCGGGCGCGGCGCGCTCAATTCCGGTCTGCGGATGTTGCTGCTGGGAGGCTTTGCGGGGGCGGTCACGTTCGGCGTCGGCCGCCTCGCCGGTGTTGCGCTCGGCTGAGCGCTATCTCAAAGTGCGCTTGGCTGACCCGTATCCCGTCGTTCGGCTGAAGCCTGGACGGGACAGGTCGCTGCGGCAGCGCCACCCCTGGATCTTTTCGGGCGCGCTCGCCGACGGCGACCTCGAATGCAGGCCCGGCGAGACCGTCGCCGTGCATTCGAGCGACGGCGCGTTCCTCGCGTACGCCGCCTGGTCTCCCGCGTCGCAGATCCGGGCGCGCGCCTGGACATTCGACTCGCGGGAGCGCATTGACGGCGATTTCTTCGCCCGCCGCGTTGCGCGCGCAGTCGCAACGCGCGCCGCGATGCTCGATGCGCGTCACACCGGGTGTCGGCTCGTCCACGGAGAATCGGACGGCTTGCCGGGCGTGGTCGCCGATCGCTATGCGGACACGATCGTGCTGCAGCTTGCGTCCGCAGGGGCGGATCGTTGGCGCGCCGAGATCGTTGCGGCGCTCGTCGCGAGGACGGGCGCTCACTGCGTGTACGAACGGTCCGACGTCGATGTGCGCAAGCTCGAGGGACTTGAGCCGCGAGCCTGCCTTGCGTACGGCGAACTGCGCGAGCCCGTAACGTTCGTCGAGGACGAGCTCCTCTATCGTGTCGACGTGGCGCACGGGCAGAAGACCGGCTTCTACCTTGACCAGCGCACCAATCGCGCGCTCGTGCGGCAACTCGCAGTGGGGAAGGACGTGCTCAACACGTTCGCCTACACCGGCGGGTTCACGCTTGCCGCACTCGCCGGCGGCGCGAAAAGCGTGCTCTCGATCGACAGCTCGGCAGACGCGCTCGAGCTCGCGCGGTGGAACGTCTTGGGCAATCCGGCGCTGCCGTCCGATCGCGCCGAGTGGAAAGAAGCGGATGCATTCGCCGAATTGCGCAAGCTGCGCGACCGCGGTGTCGCGTTCGATCTCGCGATCCTCGATCCGCCCAAATTCGCGCCGACAGCAGCGCACGCCGAACGCGCATCACGCGCGTACAAGGACGTCAATCTGCTCGCGCTCAAGCTCCTGCGCCCGGGCGGGCTGCTGGCGACGTTTTCCTGCTCAGGCGGGATCGACGCTGCGCTCTTCCGCAAGATCGTCGCGGGTGCCGCGCAGGATGCCGGCGCCGATGCCTCGGTGATCGGCACGTTCGGCGCGGCCGCCGATCATCCGGTCGCGTTGGCGTTTCCCGAGGGCGAGTATCTCAAAGGGTTGCTGGTGCGGAAGGCGTAATGCGGCCCCATAACGCCCCAGTCCTGTCCCGATCAGGTTCCAAATAAAACAAGGCCCCAGCCGGTTGCCCGGTGGGGCCCTGTCGGTCGCGACCGGATGGACAGGAGGTCAGCCGGTCGTGTCCTGGTTACGTTTGCCGCGATGAGGCCGATCCGTTTATCGGATCAGGCCGGTCCCTTCATGCACTCGCTTTGCGCCTTGTTGCGCTCGTCGCCCTTCAAGCCGGCGGTCTTCTTGTTGCACATCGCCATCTTGCTCTCGGCCGTCGCGGGCTTGGCCTTGAGGCAGGTGTTGACGAAGTCCTGGCGCTTCTGGCCTTCGAGCTTCTTTTCGCCCGCTTGCGCCTGGCATTCCTTCATCTTGTTGTTTTGCGAGTTCTCCTTCGGAGCGGCAGCGGTCTTGTCCGTGGCTGGGGCCATGGCCGGGGCAGCCGCCGGAGCAGCAGGCGGCGCGGTTGCGGGTGCGGCCGCAGGTGCAGCGGACTTCGCGGCGTCGGCAGCAAACCCTGGCGCGACGAGCAGGTTGAGCGCGGCAAACACTGCCAGCGCCATCAGCTTCTTCATACAGTTCTCCTCGAAATGAGCGGGATTGATTTTTTGCCTCCGCGGTTGCCTCGATTGGCCCTTGGGACATTGAAGCGACCGGTAGTCTGCTTAGGCGCAGCTGGCGAGCCAGCCGGGTCGAGGGCAGTCTACGGTATCCTAAACGCGCGAAGCAACGATTTCGGCGACCGCCCTTTGCCGCAAGTCACGGGTGTCTCGTTTTCGCCATGCTGGATTGAAGCACGCGGCAAAGCGCTTGGTGCCGCATCGAGCGTAAGCTGGTAATATCCTGTTTTTGCTTAGAAAATTGCTCACGGCACCCGCCGTTCCCTATGTCCAATCCCGCATCCACGCCCGCCTCGGTTTCGCCGCCTGCCCCCAACCGCGACCGGCCGTTGGCGCCCGGCCCCGCGGCCGCGCGCCTGCCCATCGACGACACGCGCATCCGCGAGATCATGGAGCTCGCGCCGCCCTCGCATCTGTTGCGCGAGTTTCCGGCCTCCGAGCGCGCTGCGAACACGACGTTACAGGCGAGGCACGCGATCCATCGAATCCTGCACGGCGCCGACGATCGGCTGCTCGTCGTCGTCGGCCCCTGCTCCATCCACGACTACGACGCCGCGATCGACTATGCGACGCGCTTGTCCGCACAGCGGCGTGAGCTCACCGCGGATCTCGTCATCGTGATGCGCGTCTATTTCGAGAAGCCGCGCACGACGGTCGGCTGGAAAGGTCTCATCAACGATCCGCACCTTGACGACAGCTACCGGATCAACGAAGGCCTGCGCCTTGCGCGGCGCATTCTCGTCGAAGTCAATGAGCTCGACCTGCCGGCGGGCACCGAGTACCTCGACATGATCACGCCGCAATACTTCGCCGACATGATCGCGTGGGGCGCGATCGGTGCGCGCACGACGGAAAGCCAGGTGCACCGAGAGCTCGCGTCGGGACTCTCCTGTCCGGTCGGGTTCAAGAACGGCACGAACGGCGACGTGAAGATCGCCGTCGACGCGATCAAGGCTGCGTCCGCGCCACACCATTTCCTGTCGGTCACCAAAGGCGGTCACTCCGCCATCGTGCACACCGCGGGCAACGAGGACTGCCACATCATCCTGCGCGGCGGCAACGCTCCGAACTACAGCGCGGAGAGCGTCGAAGCGACGTGCACGGAGCTCGCCCGCGCGGGACTGGCCGCCCGGTTGATGATCGACTGCTCGCATGCCAACAGCCAGAAGAAATACGAGCGGCAAAGCGACGTCGCGCGCGACGTTGCAGCGCAGATCGCCGCCGGCGACGGCCGCATCTGCGGCTTGATGATCGAGAGCCATTTGAACGCCGGCCGCCAGGATCTCGTTCCGGGTCAGCCGCTCAGGTACGGCGTGTCGATCACCGACGCGTGCATCGGCTGGGACGCGACGGTCGAAGCGCTCGCGACACTCGCGGAAGCCGTGCGCGCACGACGCGTACAACAGGCGGACGAGGCTTAAAGCGCGGCCTGCCCCGCTGGGCGGGGCCGCCCGGCGCGCAGAACCAACATGCCGACCGAAATCGAGCTCAAGCTCGCGCTCGACCCGGCGGCGATGCCCCTGTTGCTGCGGCATGCAGCGCTCATGCCGTTGAAACGGGGTCACGCTCGCTCCGCCGACGTCTCCACCACTTATTTCGATACGCCGGGCTTCAGGTTGCAGAAGGACGGCGTAGCTCTGCGCGTTCGGCGCATCGGCAAGCGCTGGGTCCAGACCTTGAAGGGACCTACCGAGCCTGGCGCCGGTCTCCATGCACGCGCGGAGCACGAATGGCCGCTTGCATCCGGCGGCCCCGATCTCGCGCTCATCGCCACGACGCCCTGGAAGAAGCTCGTGACGAAGGTCCCGCAGGACGGCGGCCTCGTGCCGGTGTGCACGACGGAGTTCCGGCGGCAAACGGTCGAGCTCGAGTTTCCGGACCGAACGCGCGCACAGCTCTGCGTCGATCGCGGCGAGATCCGTGCACCGCACGCCGGACGCTCGCGCCGCGCCCCTATTGCCGAAATCGAGATCGAGCTTCAAGACGGCGACCCGGCGAACCTCTTTCGCCTCGGGCTCGCGTTCGCGGGCGACTTGCCGGTGTCGGTCATCCGCCAATCGAAAGCCGAGCGCGGCTACGCGCTGCGCCAGGGACGTTCGACTTCGGCGCCGGCGCCCGTGCGCGCCGCGGAGGTGGAGCTCGACGCGGACGTCGCCACGGCGGACGCACTCTCCTCGATTGCGCGCGAATGCCTGCGTCAGGTCGCGGCCAATGCCGACGGCCTCCTGGCCGACGAACATACCGAATGGGTGCATCAAATGCGAGTCGGCACGAGGCGTCTGCGGTCCTGCCTGTCGCTGATGAAGCCATTCTCTGCCGACGCGGCGGTTGAGCCGCTCATCGCTGAGGTCAAATGGCTCGCGGCGCTGCTCGGAGAGGCGCGCGACTGGGACGTGTTCGTGACGCAAACCTTGCCACCGCTTGCCGCATGGTTCGCGCGCGATGCGAGTGCGGCCCCCGGCATCAAACGGCTGCGCGACCGTGCGGCACGGCGCAGGCGGGACGCGCGCAAAGCCGCGCGCGAAGGCGTCGCTTCGCCTCGCTTCCAGCGCCTGTTGCTTGCAGCGGGGCTCGTCTCAGCCCCGCCGCCAATCGATCGTCCAGGCGATCGTTCCGACAATCGTTCCGACGATCGCCGCGCCAATCGCTCCGACGATCGCGGCACGACTGCCGTTGTGGGCGCGGCAGCTTGCAGCGACGTTGCGCCGAAGGCTTCCGTGTACGCGGGAAAGCTGATCGCACGGCGGCACCGCAAGTTCGCCGATCTCGCCTCGACGCTCCCGCACGCCTCCAACGACGAGCGGCATGCTTCGCGCATCGCCGCCAAGCGCCTCCGCTACGTCGCCGAATTCTTCTCGTCGCTTTTTCCGGGCAAGCGCACGCGCACCTATCTCGAGACGCTCGCCGCGACGCAGGACGCGCTCGGCGAGTTCAACGATGCCGTCACTGCCAGCGCGCTCGCGGGCAGGTTGTCCGGCTCGGCGGATGCTGCGACGACGGGGGCCGTGCGCGGCTGGGTAGCCGCGCAGGCAGCGGCCATCGAGCCGCGTCTTGAAAAAGCACTGCGGCGGTTCGACGCCGCGAAGCCGTTCTGGTTGCCCCGATAGGAGAGTCGCCCGTGCTCGAGTCCGCGGAAACAGGTCACCGCATTTCGAAGAGCGATTACGCGCGCGAAGAGCCGAAGCTGCGCGAAGCGCTGCTCAATGCGCAATACGACCTGTCGCTATCCGGACGCGGACCGGTGCTCCTCATCATCTCCGGCGTCGAAGGCGGGGGCCGCGGCGAAACCGCCAATCAGCTCACCGAATGGATGGACCCTCGGCACATCCGCGTGCTGGCGTTCGGCTCACCGACGTCCGAAGAGCAGGCGCATCCGCCGGCGTGGCGCTATTGGCGTGCACTACCGCCCCGCGGGAAGATCGGTATCTTCATGAACGCGTGGTACAACGAGTTGCTGGCGGCGCGCGTCGAGGGAAAGATCGGCGACAGCAAGCTCGAAGCGCGCATGACGGTGATCCGCGAGCACGAGCGGATGCTGACGGACGAAGGGCTCGTGCTCCTCAAGTTCTGGATCCACCTGTCGAAAGGCGCGCAGAAGGAGCGGATGCGCGAGCTCGCCGACGATCCGCTCACCCGCTGGCGCGTGACGCGCGACGACAGGACGCGCGCCCGGATCTACGCGAAGTCGCACGATCTATGGGAGCACCTCCTGCGCGAGACGTCGATTGCCGAGGCGCCGTGGTACGTCGTCGAAGGCGCCGACGAGCGATATCGCAGTTTGACGGTGGGCAAGATCCTGCTCGAGGCGCTCGAGCGAACGATCGCGGCGAAGAAGGCGCAGCCGACGCATACGCCAACACCCCCGCCACCCGCCGTCATCGACAACGTCAAGCTGATTCGCGGCCTGGACCTCACGCAGAAAGTCTCCGCACGGAAATACGACAGGGGCGTCGAGCGCTTCCAGGGCCGGCTCGCCCAGCTGACGCGGAGCAAGCGGTTCGACGAGGAGTCGCTGGTCCTCGTCTTCGAAGGCGCGGATGCGGCAGGCAAAGGCGGCGCGATCCGTCGCGTCGCCGCGGCGCTCGACGCGCGGCAGTACGGGATCGTGCCGGTCGCGGCACCTAGCGAAGAGGAGCGCGCGCATCCGTACCTTTGGCGATTCTGGCGCCAGATCCCCTCGCATCGCGAGATCGTGATCTTCGACCGCTCGTGGTACGGGCGCGTCCTCGTCGAGCGGGTCGAAAGCCATTGCGCGCCTTCGGACTGGATGCGTGCGTACGACGAGATCAATCAATTCGAGGAGCAGCTCGTCGACGCCGGCGCAATCGTCGTCAAGTTCTGGCTGCAAATCAGCAAGGAGGAGCAGCTGCGGCGTTTCCGCGAGCGCGAGAAGACCGCATTCAAGCGCTTCAAGATCACGCCCGACGACTGGCGCAATCGCAAGAAGTGGGATGCCTATGAAGCGGCCGTCTGCGACATGGTCGACCGCACCAGCACGGAGATCGCGCCCTGGACGCTGGTCGAGGCCGAGGACAAGTACTTCGCGCGCCTCAAGATCTTCAAAACGATCATCAAGCGGCTGGAGGACGCGCTAGACTGAGCGATGAGTGAGCAGATCATCGGCGCGCTTCCGGCCGCGCCGCGATCGGAACCGTTCCGCAGCCCGGCGTGGCTGCCGGGCGGGCACATGCAGACGATCTGGCCCTATCTGCTTCCGCGCCCGGCCGTCGCGTTCCGGCGCGAACGCGTGAACGTTCCCGACGGAGACTTCTGGGACTTCGACTGGGTGGATGCCGCGGGCGGGGACGACACCCCCCTCGTCGCGCTGCTGCACGGCCTCGAGGGCAGCTCCGAGTCGCACTACGCGAGAGCGTTGATGGTCGCCGTCAAGGCGCAGGGCTGGCGCGGCGTCATCCCGCACTTCCGCGGCTGCAGCGGCGAGCTGAATCGACTGCCGCGCGCCTATCATTCGGGCGATCACGTGGAGGCGCAGGCGATCTTCGATGGAATCAAAGCTCGCGTCCCGGCGACCACGCCCATCTACGTCGTCGGTGTCTCCGTCGGAGGCAGCGTGCTCATCAACTGGCTGGGACGGCTCGGACGGAACGCGGCCAGCCTCGTCAAGGGCGCAGCCGCGGTGTCGGTGCCGCACGACCTCATGGCCGCGGGCACGTCGATCGACAAGGGATTCAACCGCGTCTACGTGCACAACTTCCTCACGACGCTCAAGCCCAAGAGCCTCGCGATGGCGGAGCGCTTTCCCGGCCTCATCGACCCGGCGAAAGTAAGGCGTGCGTACACCATCGACGCATTCGACACCGCGGTCACCGCGGTCCTGCACGGCTTCGCGGATTCCGCCGACTACTGGCGCCGCGCCTCCGCGAAGCCGTGGCTTGCCGGCGTCAGAGTGCCCACGCTCGTGATCAATGCGTGCAACGACCCCTTCGTGCCGAGCGAGTCGTTGCCCGGCGCCGCGCACGCAAGCGCCGACGTTCTGCTCGAGCAGCCGGACGAAGGCGGACACGTGGGATTCCTTTCCGGCCCGTTCCCAGGCAATGTCGATTGGCTGCCGCGCCGCCTGCTAGACTTCTTCATCCACGGGCATTAGTCGCCACATTCGCCGGCCACATTCATGCGATCCCCTTCCGCGCCTCGGCGCCCAGGCGGGTCGACCACTGCGCACTTTTATCCCGATGACTCTCCCGCTCGAAATCTTCAAGGCGTACGACATTCGCGGCATCGTCGGCAAGACGCTGACCTCACCCATCGTCCGTTCGATCGGCCAGGCGCTCGGCTCGATCGCGCGGGAGCGTGGGCGCAACGCAATGGTGGTCGGGCGTGACGGGCGGCTGTCGGGCCCGGAGTTCGCGGCTGCCGTGTCCGAGGGGATCCGCTCGACCGGAACGAGCGTCATCGACATCGGCATGGTCACCACTCCGATGTCGTACTTCGCCGCGCATTACACGGATACGCAGTCGAGCGTGATGATCACGGGCAGCCACAACCCGCCCGACTACAACGGCCTCAAGATGGTCGTCGACGGCACGTCGCTGTCGGGCGACGACATCCAGGACCTGCGTGCGCGAATCGAAACCGGACGCCTTACGAGCGGGGCCGGCACCTATCGCGCGGACGACATCGCGCAGGCGTATTACCAGCGTGTCGTGAGCGACGTGCGGCTCGCGCGGCCGCTCAAGATCGCCGTCGATTGCGGCAACGGCGTCGCCGGTGCATTCGCGCCGGCGCTTTATCGCCGGCTCGGCTGCGAAGTCACCGAGATGTTCTGCGCAGTCGACGGCCGTTTCCCCAATCATCATCCGGACCCGTCGAAGCCGGAGAATCTCGAGGACTTGAAGTCGCTGCTCGCCGCGGGCCAGCACGATCTGGGCATGGCCTTCGACGGCGACGGCGACCGTCTTGGCGTCGTTACGCGCGAAGGCCACGTGATCTACCCCGATCGACAGCTGATGCTCTTCGCATCCGACGTGCTCGCGCGCGAGCCCGGCGCGACGATCATCTACGACATCAAGTCGACGCGCAATCTCAAGCCTTACATCCTGAAGCACGGCGGCGTGCCTCTGCTATGGAAGACGGGGCATTCGCTGATCAAGACCAAGATGAAGGAGGTCGGCGCGGCGCTCGCCGGGGAAATGAGCGGTCACACGTTTTTCAAGGAGCGCTGGTACGGCTTCGACGATGGGCTGTATGCCGGAGCGCGGCTGCTCGAGATCCTCGCGAAGCACGACAACCCCTCGGCGCTGCTCGATGCGCTTCCCGATGCCGTCTCGACACCCGAGCTCAACGTCGCGTGCGCCGAAGGCGAGCACCATGCGCTGATCGCGAAGCTGGCGACGACGGCGCAGTTCCCGGGGGCGAACGAGATCATCCGCATCGACGGCCTGCGGGTCGAATACCCGGACGGCTTCGGGCTGGCGCGCGCCTCCAACACGACGCCCGTGATCGTGTTGCGTTTCGAAGCGGACAGCGACGCGGCGCTCGAGCGTATCAAGAGCGAGTTCAGGCGCGTGCTTTCCGTTGCGAAGCCCGGCATTGCCCTGCCGTTTTGATAATGAGTGAAAACTAAGTGATAAGTGAGTGAAAACTGAGTGGTATTGAGTAAGAACCGACTGAAATGAACAGCCGCCGGTTCGAGCCGTGGTGACGCTCGCCGACATCGAAGCCGCCCGCGAGCGGATAAAAGGCGGCGTCTACTACTCGCCGTGCGTCGAGTCGATCCCGCTGTCGCATCTCACCGGCGCGCACATCTACTGCAAGCTCGACTACCTGCAGCGCACTGGCAGCTTCAAGGAGCGCGGCGCGCGCAACGCTCTGCTCAAGCTGTCGCCCGACGCGCGCAGGCGCGGCGTGATCGCCGCCTCGGCGGGCAATCACGCGCAGGGCATTGCGTATCACGCGAAGCTTCTGGGCATTGCGACGACGGTGGTGATGCCGAAGTTCGCGGCGCTCGTCAAGGTGACGAACTGCCGCCAGTTCGGCGCGAACGTCGTCCTCCATGGCGCCGACCTGACCGAGGCGCGGACTTATGCGGGCGAGATCGCGGCGCGCGAACGTCTCACGTTCATCCACCCGTTCGACAACGCGGACGTGATCGCGGGCCAGGGCACGATGGGGCTCGAGATCCTCGAGCAGGCGCCCGACGTAGAGGCGATCGTCGTTCCGGTGGGCGGGGGTGGACTGATCGCGGGGATCGGCACGGCGGTCAAGGCGAAAGCGCCGCACGTCGAGATCGTCGGCGTCGAGCCCGACCGAGCGGCGTGTCTCACCGAAGCGCTGGCGCAGGACAAGCCGACGCTCGTGACGCTGTCGCACACGCTGGCCGATGGCCTTGCAGTCGCGAAGCTCGGCGACGCGCCATTCGGGCTCGTGAAACGCGTCGTCGATCGCGTCGTGACCGTCGACGAAGCGGCGATCGCGCTCGCGATCCTGCGCCTGATCGAGCTCGAGAAGAGCGTCGTCGAGGGCGCGGGCGCGGCACCGCTCGCTGCGTTGCTCGCCGGGCGGCTCGACATGCTGAAGGACAAGCGTGTCGTGCTGGTGCTGGCCGGTGGCAACATCGATTCGTCGGCGCTCGGACGCATCATCGACGTGGGTCTCGTCGCCGACGGCCGGCTGTGCCGGTTCAACGTCACGATCAGCGACCGGCCGGGCGGCCTCGCGAGGCTCGCCGAGCTCATCGCGGCGAACGGCGCGTCGATCAAGGAAATCGTCCACGACCGCGCGTTCGCCGGGCCGGATCTCTCCGCGGTGCGCGTCGTGTGCGTCGCCGAGACGCTGGGCCACGAGCACGTGCGGCAACTTCACGCGGCGCTGGCGGCCGGCGGGCTTCCGGTGGACGCCGGATCGCGTTCCGAGCTCAGGGCGACGATCCGGCGCTCTGGTTGACCGACCGCCTCTACATGATACTGAGCGGAATCTTGGCGAAGTATGTGTCCATCACGAACCCACCGGGGGCGTAAGGAAAGGCAACCAGAGCAAACTGCTGGTTGCCCGTGATCCACGTCGAGAAGTCGCCGCCCCCGTTGTTGAGGTTGTAATCCGCCGCAGTGGGCAGGTCGGCGCCGACGGTCGTTCCGATCGGATAGGTCGACCACTTGGGGCTGACCCGAATCGTCGGTCCGAAGCTATCCCCATGAAGCAGCGCTGCCAACGTATCGAACTTGCCCGGCCCGCCGGCCACGTTGGGGTTGTCGGGCGCCTGGAAAACACGCCAGACAACCAGAAGTCTTCCGTCGGTGGTGTAGCCCAATCCAATTTTTCCCGCGCGCGCGATCGGCGCCGTAATGGGGAGCGGACCGCTCTTCGGGAGCGCGCCTACCGCCGCGTTCGCCCAGGTGTCCCCGCCGTTTTGAGTCCAATAGACCTGCACCGACTTGCGATCCGGCGTGTAGGCCGCCACGGCATACCGCGACGGATTGCGCGGATCGATCGCCGCAAAGGGGTAACGGGCCGTGTCGCCCGTTCCGCTCGAATTGAACTCGCTCGCCTGCGCGATGATCCTCGGCGACCATGTCGCGCCCCTGTCCGTGCTCGTTACCACGCCAAGACACGGGCACGTTGCCTGCAGCGGCGTGCTGGTCGCGATGATCGGCATGACGAGAACGTCTCCGGCGGCGTCGAGCTTGCCGGTGCTGAAAGTCCAGCCGGGCACCCTGACTCGGTACACGGTTCCGAAGGATTGGGCGCGATCATCCGACGCAACCAGAAAACCGCCGGCGAGCGAATAGAACGTCGAGCTCCCGGGAGCAGCCACGCCCATCGCGTTGTCCCACGGCGTATGCCATTGGTCCGTGCCACCGGGAGTGGAAACACACGGAAGCACCGTGGAGCAGGCGAGCCCCGTAAGGCCGGGGGCGAAATGGGAGATCTTGATGCCGAGCGTGGGCTGGCTCCATGTACGCCCGTCGTCGTGCGAGATGGTGACGGACGCGCGCCCCTGCTTCGGCGCGCTTGAAGGGCGCCCCGGCCAGCCGATGTCGCCCAGCGCCGTGAACATCGCGCCGCCGGCATAGATGGTGCGATCATCCCCGATGGAGACCCACGACCAGTTGCAATAGAAAAGCCCCGGCTCCGGCTGCGTGGGCATCTCGGGGTCGGTGCGCTGCCGCAGGATCGGCATCAAATCGGTGTCGGTGAAGGTCTGCCCCCCGTCCGTGGACACCGAAACGTGACAATCGGCCGTACGCTCGCCGGGGTTCGCGCCGGCATTCGTGTTGATCGGCAACCCGTATTTGCGCCAAGCGACGGCAATCAGATTCGGATCTACACGGCTCACGGCGACCTGAGGCACGCCGGTAGTGAAGAATTCGCTCGTTTGGCTGATGTTGACGAGCGAGATTCCCTGCCAGGTGAGCATGGGGCCGGCCCAGGCCGCATCGTAATGGGTTCCGAGCACTGCCAGGCAAACCGCTGCAAAACCTGGAATCAATGAACGCTTCGCGCGCCCGTCGGTGCGGCAACTGGGACCGCAGCCCGAGCCGGCCATCCCCGTGGCCGATGACCGATGTTCAATCAACCTCTCTTCAATCATGGTGACCTCCAATCCGTATCCAGTGGCGCGCCAATCACATGGGTCCTCACCTCCTACGCCATGTAGGAGCTGCTCGACTTTACAACCGACGTCTGGCTGAGTTCTGTTAACGACCGCGCAGACACTGCTGATTTTTTCGCTGAGCCCGGCGCCTCGGAAACAGCGGGAGAGAGTATTGATGCCTAAGGTCGACAACGATCTAAGCGCGGGCCGGGCAGCCGACACCCATTGCGAACGGCGGCTTAAGCCAAGGCAAGTCGGGGGCAGTCGGTCGGGAGGAGGAAGGCAAGACCCTATGCGTCAACGGGCACTGCGCCGAGGGAATCACGGGAAGGTTGAACGAACTCGCTTCGTCCCTCAAAGCTTTGCCGCGTACTCGCGGTTCGCCTTCTTCAGGCGCTTGTTGGTGCCGAAGTACGCGTGCTTCGACATATCGGCCGAGTAGCGGCTCGCGGGGGGCTTGCGGCCGAGGGCCTCGGCGATGCTGCGAATATGGTGCGGCATCGCGCCGCAGCAGAGGCCAATGTAGCGCACGCCGAGGTCGACCGCCGCCTTTGCGAATTCCGCAATCTCGAAGCGGTTGCAGGTGAATGGGTCGAGCGCGACCGGAAACGGCATCTCGCCCGGGATGCAATCGCAGTGGCGATCGCGCAACGACTGAAACGTCGGCTGGCGCGCATGCGTGCGATACGGCACCGGCAGCGCCGCAACCGGAACGTTCACGGCACGGACGATCCGCGCGATCAGCGGCAGCATCGTCTTCGGTCCGCGGATGCAGTTCAAGCCGACGACGTCCGCGCCCGCATCGGCCAGCATCCGGCAGCAGTCTTCGGGGGTCATGCCGTCGCGCGTGACCGTTTCGCGGTGGATCGTCATCGTCACCGCGGCGCGCAACCCTGCGGCCTTGATGATCTCGAGCGCGAGCTTCGCTTCGGCGCCGTAGGAGAACGTTTCGGCGATGACGTAGTCAACGCCGGCCTCGGCGGCCCATGCGACCTGCTCCTCGAACATCGCACGGCAGGCCCTGATGCTCTGTGGAACGGACGGATCGTAGACGTTGGTGTTGCAGATGTCGCCGGCGAAGAGAGCGCCAGTTTCGGTGGCGACGTCTTTCGCGATCGCAAGCGCACCCTTGTTGAGCGCTTCCAATTCCTGCTCGCGACCGATGATCCGAAGCTTCTCGCGGTGGGCGTAGTAAGTGAACGCCTCGACGACGTCCGAGCCGGCGTGCACGAAATCGCGATGGACCTGCGCCACAACCTCCGGATGATCGAGCACGGCTTCCGGCACGAACGCGCCTGCCTGCACGTAGCCGCGCCGCTCGAGCTCGAAAAGATAGCCTTCGGCGCAGATCACCGGACCTTCAGCCAGACGCTCGACGAGCCCCTTGCGGGCGGCGTTCTTGCCGCTGCGCGCGCGATGCGCGCTCGTTTTGCCGGCGCGCATCACTCTACTACCCTCCGCGCGACGCGCTGCGGGCTCAGACCCATGGGCAATGGCTGTTGCTCGCGCCGAACGTGCGCCCGTTCGCGAACCGGTCCAATGCGAACGGCTTCAGCTCCGGCACGGCGCGGCTGCCGGCCAGCAATTTCGCCACCAGCTTGCCGGCGCCGGTCATCTTGAAGCCGTGATTGCTGTCGGCGATCATGTAGACGTTCGGCGCGATCCAGTCGAAAATCGGCACGTTATCCGGCGTGAACGCGCCGATGCCGCCGTTCCTGCGCTCGCGGAACTGCTTGCGCGAGCCTTCGAAGCGCGTCATCAGCTGGCCCATTGCGGAGGTGAGGTAATCGGCGAACTCGGGCTCGGCCTGGTAATCGTCGTTGTCGTGCCCGTACGGATCGGTGACGGCCTTCGGCCCGATCTTGATGGGAATCGTGCCGCCCTGCACGCCCGGACGATCCATCCGCTCCGCGCCGTTCTTCCAGTAGACGTAGAGGTGATCGGCGAGCTCGCGGCCCGTGGTCGCGTCCTTCACCGGTGTGTTCATGAGCTCCACGTGCAGCACCGGCGGATCGAGGTCGCTGGCCGTGCGGTATGGACGGTCGACGTAGACCTCGCCTTCCAGCAGCCGCCAATACGTCCACATGTCCTTGCGGACCGTCGCGCCATCCGGATAGAGGGCGTCGATGGCATCCGGCTTGCCGAGCATCGCCCAGTGCTTCGGGGTCCACGCGCCGAGCCCCAGCACGACCGCATTGCAGTGGATGTCCGCCTGCGACGTGCGGACCTTCGACACGCGGCCGGCCGTCGTGTCGTAGCTCGTGACTTCCACGCCCGAGAAGATGCGCACACCGTGATCGCGGCACTTCTGCGCGAGGCCCGCAATCGCCTGCCGCGTGCCCGCGTAGCCGCTTACCTTCTCGTGCAGCACCACGTCGATGCCGTCGGTCTTGAAGTCGGGCCAGATCCTGCGCAGGAACTCGCGCGCATCCTTCCCCTGGTAGACGTCCGACGGGTAGCCTACTCGCGCCTGGCTCGCGTGCAGCTTTTCGTAGTCGCCGGCCTGGTTTGCCTCGCCCGCCGAGACATACCCGACCTGCTGGAACCCAAACGCCACGGGATCGTACGTCCACACGTCGACCGAATGGCGCAGGATCGCGTGGATCGGCTCGGTCATGTACAGGTTGCGCACGCACCCACATGCAATGCCCGACGCGCCGGCGCCGGGACCGGTCTTGTCGAGGACGACGATGTCGGCGCCGGAGCCGCTGCCGCGGGACTCGAGCTCCATCGCGAGATGCCATGCCGTCGAGAGGCCGTGGATGCCGGCGCCTACGACGACGTAGTCGGCGGCGCGAGGAAGGGCGTTGCTCATGGAATGGGCGCCGGGTTTTGCCCGGCGTCTTTTCAAAGTTTCGAGGTGCCGCCATTATGCGGGAACGAATGATGAGCGCAACGCGTTCCCGCACGGCGGGTCTCCCGATGTACGATCCGCCCGAGCTTCACGCTGCCGTCGATGCGTGGTGGGATGGCCTGGCGAGCGCGTTTCGTGCCGAGGGCATCGCCGGCGTTCCCGATCGCCTCGAACGAACACTCGCGCTCGATGCGCTGTGGGGCTCGCCCGATCTCCTGTTCACGCAAACCTGCGGCTATCCGCTCTTCGGGTCATGGGCCGGCCGGATGCAATACGTCGCGACGCCGCGGCATGGAGCCGACGGGTGCGACGGCCCGTACTACTGCAGCTTTATCGTCGTGCCGGCGCACTCGGCGGCGCACCGACTCGAAGACTTGCGCGGCGCGCGATGCTCCGTGAGCGCGCGAATCTCGCATTCGGGGTTCAACGCGCTGCGGTCACTGTTCGCGCCGCTTGCGAACGACGCCCGGTTCTTTGGAGCGGTCAGCGTGAGTGGCGGCCATGCGGAGAGCGTCGCCCAGCTCGCCGCCGGCGAGGTCGACGTCGCGGCGATCGACTGCGTGTCCTACGCGCTGCTCTCGCGATGTCGCCCGCAAGTCACCCGCCTCACGCGCGTCATCGGGCGCACGCCGAGCGCACCGGGGCTTCCGTACGCCACGCATCCCGACGCGCCGCCCGCGCTCGTCGAGCGTCTTCGTGCGGGCCTTGCGCGCGCGTTCGCCGATCCGGAGCTTGCGCGTACGCGCTCGCTGCTGCTGCTCGAAGGATGCGACGTATTGCCCGACGGCTTCTACGACTGCATGTTCGAGGCCGAGGCCGAGGCGAAACGCCGGCGCTACGTCGAGTTGGACTAGCGGGCTGTCAGTACGGAATCCCGAGGCGCCGGTATACGAAGTGAAGGAGCCAGGCGGGGCCGACGAGCAGGAACTTCACGTCCTCGAAGAACGACGGCTTTCTGCCCTCGATCTTGTGCCCGATGAACTGGCCGATCCACGCGAGCACGAAGACGGCAACCGCGACGACGAGCGTACGCGAGCCGAGCACCGTCAACGGATACGTCATCAGCGCGAAGAGCGCAAGCATGCCGAGGGCGATCTGTACCGAGAGCCACGCATAGAATGCGAGCGCGATCCCGATGCCGACGTACGCCGCGACCGGCGAGAGCGCCCACAATGCCGCGAGCACGCTCCACGTGATGAGCGGAACGCAGACCCAGTGGATCGCTTCGTTCTTCGGGTTGCGGTGCGACTCGCCGTAACGCAGGAACAGTTCGTCGACCTTGCGCACGCGCTCTCCGGCGTTGATGGAGAGCTTCCATGATACGCCGCGAGGAGCCGACACTGCTGCGCCATGCGGTTCGACGCCCACGCTGGCGTCGAACGCCACGCTGCCATCAACCGTTGGCGATGCGCCGCAGAGGTGCAGGCCGCCGGAACTGCCCGAAGATCTCGGGCCTCGCGATCGCAAACCCCTGCGCGTAGTCGACGCCGATCTTGCGCAGGGCCTCGAGGATGGCGAGGCTCTCGACCGATTCGGCGATCGTCTTCTTGCCCATGATGTGGCCGATCCGATGGATCGCCTCCACCATCGCATGGTTGACCGGGTTCTGCAGCATGTCCTTCACGAAGCTGCCATCGATCTTGAGAAAGTCGACGGGCAGGTTCTTGAGGTAAGTGAACGACGATACGCCGACGCCGAAATCGTCGAGCGCGAAGCGGCAGCCGAGCGCCTGCAGCGAAGTCATGAAGTCCATCGCCTTGGACAGGCTCGTGATCGCCGTCGTCTCCGTGATCTCGAAGCAGATCTGCGAATACGGGATCCGGAACTGCATGAACTGCGCACGGACGAAGTCGAGGAAGCTGTCCTCGCCGATCGACGCCCCGGAGAGGTTGATCGCTATGTTCTCGCCGATGTCCGATCCGTCGCCCGACTCGAGCTGCTGCGCCAGGATGCCGAACGCAGTGGTGATCACCCAGCGATCGATGTCCGGCATCAGGTTGTAGCGCTCGGCGGCGGGAAGGAACTCGGCGGGCGGAATGAGGTTGTTGCTTTCGTCGCGCAACCGCACCAGGAGCTCGGTGTAAGGAGGAGTCTGGTTGTCGCCGCGGGTGCCGTAAACGGGCTGCGCAAACAGGCAGAAGCGATTCTCGCCGAGCGCGCGATGCAGCCGGTTGACCCATTCCATCTCGCCCTGCCGCGTCGCGACTTCGTTGCTGTCGGGACAATAGACCTGCACGCGATTGCGGCCGTTGTCCTTCGCCATGTAGCACGCCGCATCGGCGGCGGACAGCACGGCGGCGAGCGTTTGCGACGCGTCCGAGACGTTGACGACGCCGACGCTGACGCCGACGTTGAACGAGCGGTCCTTCCAGACGAAGCGGAAGTCCGCCACCGCGGTGCGCAGCGTCTGCGCGATCTGCAGCGCGGGTGCGGCGGCACAATGCTCGAGAAGCACGCCGAACTCGTCGCCGCCGAGCCGCGCGAGCGTGTCGCCTTCACGCAGGCGCGGCCGCAGGAGCAGCGCGATCTGCCGAAGGAGCTCGTCGCCGGCGGCGTGGCCGCAGGTGTCATTCACGACCTTGAATTGGTCGAGATCGAGGTACAGCACCGCGTGATTGACGCCCAGTTGCGCGCCATCGACGAGCACCATCGAGAGTCGCCGCTCGAACTCGCGGCGGTTGAGAAGGCCGGTCAAGGGGTCGTGACTTGCGAGATGCGCAAGACGCGTCGCGTATTGGCGCTCGCGGCTCATGTCGTGGAAGACGAGCACCGCTCCGATCACCCCGCCCATCCGGTCGCGGATCGGCGCCACGCTGTGGTCGATCGCGACCGGCGCATCGCTTCTGCGTCGGAGGACCACGTTTCCGTCCGGCTCGACGATGCAGCCGTCGCGCAGCGCGCGGGCGACGGGATCCGAAACCTCGAGCCCGGTGCTCTCGTCGACCACCGAGAACACCTTTGTCACCGCGCACTTGTAGGCGTCCTCGTTGCGCCACCCGGTCAGACGCTCCGCGACCGGATTCAGGAATTCGATGCGGCCGGACGTATCCACGGTGATCACCGCGTCGGCAATCGAGGCGAGCGTGACCTGCGCCCGCTCCTTTTCCTCGAAGATCTGCGCTTCCGCCTGCTTGCGATCCGTGATGTCGGTCAACGACCCTGCCATGCGCCGCGGCTTGCCCTCGACGTCGAGCACCGAGCGGCCACGGGTGCGGAACCACCGATATGCGCTGTCCTTCATGCGGATCCGAAACTCGAGGTCGAAGCGGTTGCCCGAGCGCAGGTGCGTGCGCAGCGCCAACGCCGTCGCATGGCGGTCGCGCGGATGGATGCGCCGCAGGAACGACGCGGGCGTCTCCTGCACTTCCCCAGGCTCGAATCCGAGGAGCATCTCGAAGCGAGCGGACAGGAACAGGTGCTCGCTGCGCAGGCTCCAGTCCCAGATGCCGTCGTTGCTCGCGAGGACGGCGTACTCGAAACGTTCCTCGCTGATCCGCAAGTCGTTCTCCGCCTGCTCGCGGTTGCGGATCAGGCGCTGCGTCACGATCAGCGCGATCATGAGCAGCGCAACGCCGGCGGCGACGTTGATCACCATCAGCAGCGCCGACGTCTGCCGCAGCCCCTCGCTCGTAGTCGCAGCGACTGCTTCGTTGACGGCGGTCACCTTGCGCTCGAGGACGCGGATGCGGCCAAGAGTCGGTTGAAGAGTGGCGCTCGCCCCCTTTGCGGCGGGCATCGCGTTCTGCAACGTTTCGCCGAGAGCCGAGAGCTCCTTCGCGTATGCGTCGGCCTCATCCCATAGCCTCGTGGTGGTCGTGATGAATGCGACGCCGCGGAAGCGGCGATAGAGATCCACCAGCGGTTTCGCGTCGTCGGGCGTGGTACCGGCATCGCGCAATCTCTGCTCGGCGCGCGCGACCTCGGCACGAGGCCGGTCGAGCGCCGTCCGCGCATCGCGCAGCGCATTGACGGCGGCAATCTCGGTGAGGAAGCGCCGGTACGAATGCTCGCTCTTCGTCTGCGCGAACTGCTCCAGGTCTCCCACCGCATACGAAAGCGCCTTGGCGCGCACGTTATCGGCGTTGACGAGCGCGCGCATCCCCCAGATGACGTCGAGGCTCGCATTGCCCAGGAGCAGCATGAGCGCGACGATCGTGACGAATGGCCAGACCACCCGGACACGGTGCCAGGGTATGGACGCGAACGCGGCGGCGATGGCTTGCTTCGACATGGATCTTTCGAGCACGGGTCGTGGCGCCGGCGCAGGTCGCGGCCAACGGGCGTGAATCGACCCTCACGGCAAAGCAAATGACACGCCAGAGGGACCCGAAACATGGCTCGAACATTGCTTCGAACGTCACGGACGTCGCATCGGGCGATTGCAACAATCGCGTTAAGCATCTCGGGCTCGTTGTCTCGGGCTCTTTGTAGGTGACAGTGGAGATTCAATGATCATTTCACGCAAGGAGGCGAGGCGATGAAATGTCGACTATGCGACCGGCCCACCGCGACCGGCAGCGCCAAGCTGTGTGCCGACTGTGCGAAGGCGCTGCAGCGCGCTCGTGGCGCCGCGCTCGCCAGGATCTCGGCCGCGGCGACCATGGCCGCGGAGCCTGCGGCTGCACCGTCGATCACCCTGGCAGTGACATCGTCGGGGACGCCGCCGCCCCGTTCGGTGAGACCCATCCTGTGGGTCGGATTGGGACTCGCGGCGGTCATGGCCGTTTACGTCGCGCAGCGCGAGCTTTCAGTGCCCCGCGCGGCGGAGCCTTGGTCCGGCCGGACGATGCCGACGCTGACAGAACGCGGCAATGTCGAACCTTCGCCGGTCTTCACCCGCGTCGAAGAACCCTCATGGACCACCGTCGGAGACCCCGCGAAGCTGGGTGCAGGGCCGGCCGGACCGGAGCGGGGTCAGGCCTCTGCGGCCGCAATTTCGCCCAAAACGCCTGGCGCACCGGGCAGCGCGAAGACCGGCGCCAAGGTGGCGAAAGGCACGAGCCAGGATTCGAAATCGATGCCCGTGCCCGTCCCTCTCGAATACGAGGGCGGAGCGCCGAAGCCCACGGAAACCGACTCGCAGGCGCAGCTGGCGGGCGGCCGCGTCGCGGCGCCGGCACAGCCCGTCGATGGCGCACAGATGCTCGCGGCGGCGATGCAGAAATGCGGCAGCGAGGGCCTCTTCTCGAAATTCATCTGCGAGCAGAAGGCGTTTCTGCAGTACTGCGAAGAGAAGTGGGACAAGGATCCGAAGTGCATGCGCAAAGGCGGCGAGCGGTAGTTCGGAACGATCCCTACGCGCGTGCCCTTCGTCGTCGCCTGCGGATCTGCAGCGCGAGCACGATGGCGACGCCCGCTAGACCGATCGCATCGCTCGCCGGCGCCGGATACACGAGCAACAGCCCGCACGCGACGAGCACCCAGCGCTCGAGGCCCGTGCATTCGGTCAGCAGCCACTTCTGCGTCCCGGCGGCCAGCGCCGCAATTCCGATGCACGCCGTGAGGCCGATCCACGCGACGCTCGCCCACGAGCCGTCCTTCGGCATTTTCAAGAGGAGGCCGACACCGGAGGGGTCGAGGACGAACACGAACGGAACGATGAACGCCGGCAGCGTGTATTTCCAAGACTGCAGCGTCGTCCGGTACGGATCGCCGCCGGTGATCGCCGCGGCTGCGAACGGCGACAGCGCCGTCGGCGGCGACACCTCCGACAGCACGGCGTAGTAGAAGACGAACATGTGCGCCGCGTAGTCGGGGACGCCGAGCTTGACGAGCGCCGGCGCGGCGATCACCGCGCAGATGATGTAGCTCGCCGTCACCGGGACCGCGAGACCGATCACCCACACGATCAGCGCCGTGAACAGCGCCGTCAGGAACAGGCTGCCCCCCGCGTAGGCGATGACGATCGAGCTGAACTTGAGGCCGAGCCCCGTCTTCGCGACCACGCCGACGATGATCCCGGCCGCCGCGCACGTGGCAGCGACGTTCAACATCTGGGCGGAGCCGTCGCGCAGCGCCGCGATCACCTTCCGTGGTCCCATCGCCGTGTCGCGGCGAAGGAACGATACCGCGAAGGTGACGACCGTCGCCCAGAAGACGGACAGCATCGGCGAGAAGCCCCACACCATGAACACCACGATCGCGACGAGCGACACGAAGTGGTACCAGTAGCGCTTCGTGAGCAGCCAGAGCTGACCCTCGACCGCAACGGCGACGTTCGGCATCCCGAATTTGCGCGTGTCGAGCTCGACCATGAGGAAGAGCGACAGGTAGTAGAGCAGCGTCGGCACCGTCGCCATCAGCAGCACGTCGAGGTAACTGATCTTCAGGAACTCGGCAATCAGGAACGCGGCGGCGCCCAGCACCGGCGGCGAGATGATCGCGCCGAGGCCGCCCGCGGCCAGCAGCCCTCCCGCCGCCTCCTTGCCGTAGCCCGCACGTTCGAGCATCGGATAGGCGACGGACCCGATCGTGACCGTGGTCGCCACCCCGGACCCCGACGGGCCACCCAGCAGGAACGAGGCGAGCACCACGGTGCGCCCTGCCCCGCTGTGCTTGCTCCCCATCGCGGCGAAGCTCCAGTCGAGATAGAACTTGCCGGCGCCGGAATACTGCAGGAACGCGCCGTAGATCGTGAACAGGATGATGAGCGACGACGACACGTCGACCGCCGTCCCGAAGATCCCCTCGAGCGTCTGATAGAGGAACCCGGTCATGCTCGACACATCGTACCCGCGGTGTGCCCACTGTCCCGGCAGCCAGGGACCCACGAACGCGTACATGAGGAACAGTCCGATCACGAGCAGCATGATCCAACCCGACGTGCGCCTTACCGCCTCGAGCACGAGCAGCACGAACGTCACACCGAACAGGACGTCGGTGCTGTTCGGCAGCGTGTTGCGGTCCCAGATGTCGTCGCCTCCGGCCAGCAGATAGACGATCGTCGCGACGCCGAGCGCGGCACAGACGACATCCCACCACATGAGCCGGTTGCGATAGCGCGCCGCGATGGGAAACAGCATGAAGACGAGCAGCAGCGTCCAGCCGACGTGAACGGGCCGCAGCACCTGCGCGGGAACGATCTCGAGCGCCGCATAGAGGTGGAACAGCGACATGCCGACGAGCAGCACCGTCGTGAACTGCGCGAGCCAGCCGGCGTAACGGCTGGTCGCGCCCTCTTCTTCCTCGATGTACGCGGCCGCCTTTTGCAGGCGGTCCTCGCCGACGGTGGCGGCGGCCGCGATGGCCTCGTGCTGCGGCACCTGCGGTGCGGCATCCGCCATCATCTCCCCCTTGGGATCCGCGGGCCGCAGCGAAACCGAAGCGCGCGGGATCTCCCGCGTCAGTTGACCTTGATGCCCTGCTCGGCGAGGTACTTCTTCGCGCCCGGGTGGAACGGGATCGGCGAGCCCTGCGCCTGGTTCTTGAGGTCGATGTTCTTCGCTTCGGCGTGAACGGCGACGAGCTCGGCCTTTTTGTCGTACAGCGTCTTCACGATGTCGTACGCCATCTGGTCGCTCATCTTGTCGCTCGCGATCAGGATGTTCCAGACGTCGATTTCGGTGTTGGGTTTGTCCTGCGCGGGGTACGAGCCCGCGGGAATCACCGCCTTCACGTAAAGCGGCCCGTAGCGCTTGTTCATCGCGTCGACGTACTCGTCATGATCGATGAGCTTCATCTTGAGGCCGGGCGTGGCCGCAAGATCGGTGACCGCCGCCGTCGGCACGCCGCCCGACCAGAAGAACGCGTCGATCTTCCGGTCCTTGATCGCGTTCACCGACTCCGCGGCCCCCAATCGCTCCTGCTTCAGGTCCTTCTTCGGATCGATGCCGGCGGCTTCGAGGATGCGAAACGCCAGGATCTCCGTGCCGCTGCCGGGCGAGCCTGTCGAGACGCGCTTCCCTTTCAGATCCGAAAGCTTGTTGATGCCGGAGCCCTCGACGGTTACCACGTGCGTCTTGTTGGGGTACAGCACCATGAGCGTCCGTGCGCTGACCTTGCTGTCCTTGAACTTGTCGACACCCTGGTACGCATCCCACGTTGCGTCGGCCATCGAGAAGGCGACCTCCGACTTGCCCGCGTTGATGAGCTTCAGGTTGTCGACCGAGCCTCCTGTCACCTCGGCCGTCGCCGTCAGGCCCGGCAGGTACTTGGACAGGACGTTCGCCATGCCGCCGCCCAACGGGTAGTACACGCCGCCCGTGCCGCCGGTGGTGATCGAGATGCGTGTAGGCGTTTGTCCGGCCGCCGGCAGCGCGAGTACCGCGGCAGCCACGGTGCTGGCGGCGAGCCGCGCGAAGAGCGTCATTGCAGGATGCATCGTTTCCTCCAATCGAAGATACGGAGTATTTTGAACGCGATCGCCGTGGGGTCGGCGGCCGTCCGGTTGGATCCGGAGCTTACTCGCGGAGTTTACTTGATGGCGAAGCCGCCCTCACGGAGGTTACGCCCGTGGCGCTCGAGCGAGGGCCTAGTCAGGCCGCGGCGGCGAGATCCGGCCTCGGCGCCCGGCGCTCGAGCACGCTGACGCGGGTCGGGAAGCGACCGAGCTTGCGATCGAGGAAGTAGTTGCGAAGCGTGCGGCCGATCGTGCGGAACGCGAGCTCCTCCCAAGGAATCTCGTCCTCGCGAAAGAGCCGCACTTCGAGGCTTTCGGGCCCCGGCCCGAAGTCGAGGTCGGCCAGCGCGGCGCGGAACATCACGTAGACCTGGCTGATCTGCGGGAGGCTGATCATGGTGTAGAGGTCGCCCATGACGACCCGTGCATCCGCTTCCTCGAGCGTCTCGCGGATCGCGCCCGCCATGACCGTTTCGCCGTTCTCGAGAAAGCCGGCGGGAAGGGTCCACAGTCCGAGGCGCGGCTCGATCGCACGCTTGCAGAGCAGCACCTTGTCCTGCCACTCCGGCAGGCAACCGACGACGACCTTCGGGTTCTGGTAGTGAATCGTCGCGCACGCGGCGCAGACGAAGCGTGGGAGGTTGTCGCCTTCGGGAGTGCGCCACTCGATGCGATCGGAGCCGCAGGCGCTGCAGAACCGGATCGTGGGCGTGGAAGAGACCATGGGCGGATGATGGCAGGTCGTTGCCGTATGGCTCGGTTCGCTAACGAACGATGTCGCTTTTGTCGGAGGTTGCGAGACCTTCCACAGTTTCCACCGCACGGCCCACGGCGTCGTAACTCGGAAATCCGCACGTTGGCAGGCCCATCGGCGATGCCAAGGTTCTAGCGCGCAAGCGGAGCGCGCCGCTAGCGAGACTTGCGCAGCGCCGAGAACGCGTCGTCGACGATGCCGAGCGTCCGGTCGACGTCGGCGTCGCTGTGGGCGATGGAGATGTAGAACTTCTCGTTCGGATTGACGACGAGGCCGCGCTTCATGAGCTCGATCGCCCACCGGTAGCCGAGATCCTTGTCAGCCGTCGTCAGGTCCATCCACGTCCTGAGCGGTCGGCGGTCGGTGAAGCGGACGCCGAACACGGCATCCTCTCCCGGCGCCTGGACGGCGAAGCCGTGGCGAGTACCGGATTCGACGACGCCGGCGCGAAGCCGCGCGCCGATCCGCGCCAGGCCTTCGTACACGCCGGGCTTCGACAGCACGTCGAGCGCCGCACAGCCGGCCGCTGCGCAGACCGGGTTGCCGTTGAGCGTGTTGGTCGCCCAGACCACGTCGGCGCGGGGGCGCGACCGCGCATCCAGCACGCTCATCACGTCGGCGCGGCCCGCGATCGCGGCGAGCGGAAAGCCGCCGCTCACCGCCTTGCCGTAGCACGCGATATCGGGAACCACGCCATATTTCTCCTGCGCGCCGCCCCACGCGATGCGAAAGCCGGTGACGATCTCGTCGTACACGAGCACGATGCCGTGGCGGCGCGTCGCTTCGCGCACCGCTTCGAGGAAGCCCGGCTGCGGCAGCAGCACGCGCTGCAGCGGCTCGACGATCACCGCCGCCAGCTCGTGCGCGTGCCGCTCGATCATCGCCACGGCCGCTGCCGCGTCGTTGAACGGCGCGACGAGCACCGTCTCTCCCGATTGCGGGGGCACGCCGACCGAGTCGGGCTTCGCGCGCGGGTAGTCGGAGGCGACCGCCGGCACCGTGCCCCAAAGGCCGTAGTCGTGCATCCCGTGCCACGCGCCTTCGAACTTCATGATCTTGTTGCGGCCGGTGAACGCGCGCGCGATACGCAGCGAGTAGAACGTCGCTTCGGTGCCGGAGCCCGTGTAATGAACGACGTCGGCGCACGGAATCGCTTCGACGAGGCGCTCCGCGAGCAGGATCTCCGGCTCGTTCAGGAAGTAGTACGTCGTGCCCTTCGGCAATTGCGCAGCAACCGCCTCGGTGATCGCGGGATGGGCATGACCGAGAAGCGCCGGGCCCGAGCTCAGGTGATAGTCGAGATACTCGCGGCCGGCCACGTCCCACACGCGGCTCCCTTCCCCACGGGCGATGACGAGATTGAGCTCCGGTGGGAGGACGAAGAGTCCAAGGCCGCCGCCAGCGAGGAATTTACCCGCGGCGGCAAGAAGGATGTTCTGACGTTCGGAAGCGTTCATGATGACGGCGCACAAATGGCGGGAAGGTTGTCGGGTAAACTCAAAGAGGCGCTATTGTGCGCCGTAAATTCACCGAACAACGGACGCGAAAGCCATGGCTTATCATCGCTCCCTGCTGCCCCAGGCCGTCGACGACTATCTACGTACGGTGATCGCGCGCGAATCGGCGCTCTTGCAGCGGCTGCGCGCCGAAACCGCGAAGCTGCCGATGGGCGCGATGCAGATCGGCGCCGACCAGGGCGTCTTGCTCGCATTCCTCGTGCGCCTCATCGGCGCGCGCAATGCCATCGAGATCGGCACGTTCACGGGCTACAGCGCGATCGCCGTCGCGAGTGCGCTCGCTCCGGGCGGACGGCTCGTGTGCTGCGACGTGAGCGACGAATGGACATCGATTGCGCGCCGCTACTGGGCCGAGGCGGGTTTGAGCGACCGGATCGAGCTCCACCTGCGGCCCGCGCAGGAGACGCTGGCCGAGCTTTCGCGGAAGCACGGACCGGGTACCTTCGACTTCGCGTTCATCGATGCGGACAAGACCGGCTACGACACCTATTACGAGGCTTGCCTCTCGCTGCTGCGCCCCGGCGGACTGATTGCGATCGACAACGTCCTGTGGAGCGGCAGTGTGGCCGATCCAAGCAATCAGGAAAAAGACACCGTGGCGCTGCGCGCGCTCAATGTGAAGATTCGCGACGATCGCCGTGTCGACGCGTGCCTCGTGAGCCTGGGCGACGGCGTGATGCTCGCGCGGAAGCTTTGAGCTGAACGTGAAGGGGCGAGAGGCGAGGGCGGCCAGCGGGCGCCTGGGTCATGAAGCCCGATGGCCGCCCTCGCCTCTCGCCCCTACCGCCAACGCCCCAGCCTACGCCCGAATGAAGTTCTCGCGGTAATACTTGAGCTCGGCGATCGACTCGTAGACATCGGCAAGCGCCTCGTGCTTGCCCTCCTTCGGCACGCCTTTCATGAGCTCGGGCTTCCAGCGGCGCGCGAGCTCCTTCAGCGTCGAGACGTCGAGGTTACGATAGTGGAAGTAGTCTTCCAGCGCGGGCATCGAGCGGGCGAGAAAGCGCCGGTCCTGGCAGATCGAGTTGCCGCACATCGGCGACGTCTTCGGCGGCACGTGCTCCCGCAGGAAAGCAAGCGCCGCGACTTGGACGGATGCGTCGTCCAGCGTCGATGCTTTCACCTTGTCGATGAGGCCCGAGCGGCCGTGCGTCCCTTGGTTCCAGGCGTCCATCCCTGCCAGCACCGCATCGCTCTGGTGAAGGACCCAAACGGGCGCCTCCGCGACCGTATTGAGCTCGCCGTCGGTGATGACCAGCGCGACCTCGATGATACGGTCGGCATCGGGCTTGAGCCCGGTCATTTCGAGGTCGATCCAGATGAGGTTGCCGGCGTCCTGGGGCATTGTGAAATACGCGTAAAATGGGCGGTTCATTCTCGCACACTCCGGGTGGGGCTCTTGCCCCACGCCGCAATCTCGTGACCGCAACCGCCTTTGCCGCGCTGTTTGCCGCGGCGCTCTTCGTTTCCCTCGTCCTCAACCTCTGGCTCGCGCGCCGGCATGTCAGGTACGTTGCCGCGCATCGCGAGGCCGTTCCCCCGGCCTTCACCGAGCGCATCGCGCTCGCCGCGCACCAGAAGGCCGCCGACTACACGATCGCGCGCACACGACTGGGCACGATCGAGACGGTCGTCGAGATGACGCTGCTTCTCGCGCTCACGTTCGGGGGGGGCATCGCCGCGCTCGTGCGGTTGACGGATCTGCTGCCCTTCGGCGGAATGGCGCGCGATCTCGCGTTGATCGTCGCGGTTGCCGTCGTTTCGGGCCTCGTCGCGATTCCGTTCTCGTATTACCGCACGTTCGGCGTCGAGGTGAAATTCGGCTTCAACCGCACGACGCGCGCGCTGTGGTTCGCCGACCTCGTCAAGGGAACACTGATTGGCGCCCTGCTCGGCCTGCCGCTCGCGGCCGTCGTCCTCTGGTTGATGCGCGCGACGGGCCCGTATTGGTGGCTATGGGCGTGGGCGGTGTGGATCGGCTTCCAATTCCTGCTGCTGGCGCTCTATCCGACGGTGATCGCGCCGCTCTTCAACAAGTTCTCGCCGCTGCCGGCAGGGGCCGCACGCGCCGCCATCGAGGCGCTGCTCGCGCGCTGCGGATTCGAGAACCGCGGCCTCTATGTGATGGACGGCTCGCGCCGGTCCAGTCACGGCAATGCGTTCTTCACCGGCTTCGGCCGCGCGAAGCGGATCGTATTCTTCGACACGCTGCTCGAGCGGCTCGCGCCCGACGAGGTCGAGGCGGTGCTCGCGCACGAGCTCGGCCACTTCAAGCTGAAGCACGTGCTGAAGCGCATGCTGTGGACGGCATTCTTCTCGTTGGCGTTCCTCGCGTTGCTCGCCTGGCTCGCCGGCTCGCCGTGGTTCTACACCGGCCTCGGCGTGCCCCCGTCGATGGATCGTCCCGGTGTCGCGCTGATCCTCTTCTTCCTCGTGCTGCCCGTGTTCACGTTCGCGTTCGCGCCGCTGTCGGCGTTCTATTCGCGCCGGCACGAGTTCGAAGCGGACGCGTTCGCGGCGCAGAACGCTTCCGCGACGTCGCTCGTCCGCGCGCTCGTGAAGCTGTACGAAGACAACGCCTCCACGCTGACGCCGGACCCCGTCTACTCGGCTTTCCACGACTCGCATCCGCCGGCGGCCATGCGCATCGCACGCCTGGAAGCGGCATGACGGACAGATTGCACGCGCTTGCCAGCATGCATTGCCGCGCGGGTGCGCCGCGGCTTCCCGACGACGAGCTGCACGCCGAGCTTGCGCATCTGCCCGGCTGGACACGGGCGGGCGACCGCATCGAGAAGACGTTCCGCTTTCCGGACTATTACCGGACGATGGCGTTCGTCAATGCCGTAGCGTCGATCGCTCACCGCGAGGATCATCACCCGGACCTCGAAGTGCATTACGACCGCTGCTCCGTCGCCTGGTCGACGCACAGCGCCGGCGGAATCACGCAGAACGACTGCATCTGCGCCGCCCGCGTCGAAGCCCTCGCATCGTGACGCGCGCGACGCAGGACCACGTCGCGACCCGCACGCTCGAGGAAGGACTCGTCACCGCCAGCCGGCGCCGGCACTATTCGGTGCGACTCGACGGCGGCGAAGTCGTCGAGTGCGTGCTGAAGGGCCGGGGAACCACCCTCGCATGCGGCGACCGCGTGCGGATCGCGCGGGCTGCAGGCGGCGGATCGATCGAGGAAGTGCTCCCGCGCACGACGCTTTTCTACCGCTCCGACGAATTCAAGGAAAAGCTGATCGCCGCGAACGTGACGCAGGTCGTCGGCGTCGTCGCGCCCGACATCGGCGTCGACGAGGAGCTCATCAACCGCTGGATCGTCGGCGCCGAGGCGCAAGCCTGCCGGTTCGTCCTCGCGGCGAACAAGTCCGACAAGCCGGATTTCGGTGCGCTTCTCGAGCGCCTGCGACCATTCGCAGCACTGGGCTACGCCGTCGTGCCGATGTCCGCGCAACGCGACGTCCTGCCATTGCTGCCGTACCTCGCGGGTGAGCGCACTGCGCTCATCGGACAATCGGGGATGGGCAAGTCGACGATCCTCAACGCCGTGGCCCCCGGCGCGTTGGCGAAGACCGCGGACATTTCCGAAGCGCTTGCCGCCGGCCGGCACACGACCTCGCACTCGACCCTGTATCCGCTCCCAGCTGCCGAAGGCGGCGGCTGGATCGTCGACTCGCCGGGACTCAAGATGTTCGGCCTCGCGCACGTCGACCCTGAAGCGCTCGAGGCGGCGTTCGTCGAGATCCGGCCCCTGCTCGGTCACTGCCGCTTTCGTGACTGCCGCCACGACCGCGAGCCGGGTTGCGCCGTGCAGCAGGCGGTGATGGCCGGACGCGTTGCGCCCTTCCGCGTGGCACTCCTGCATCGGCTCGTCGAAGAATCGCGCGCGGCGCGCGATCCGGTGCGCCGCGGCTGAAACGGTGCATCTGCAAACCCCGCATTCCTGAGGCGGCGTTTACATCGCATTTACGGGGCGCGCCCGCAAATTGTCTCGCGCGCAACATGCGTTGGTCTAAGCTTCGGCTTGCGGGCCTAAGCGCCCTTACGGCATGCAAGACGAACAACAAGCGGTCGGGACTGAGCGCTACGGCGACCGATCACCGTACACGCACTACGTCGTGGCAGCGCTCGCATGCCTCGCCGTGGCTGCGGTGGCAACGCCGTTCGCCGGTGTACTCGATGTCGCCAACATCGCCATGCTGTTCCTGCTCGCGGTGCTGCTGGTCGCGCTGCGCGCGGGCCGGGGTCCCGCGGTGCTCTCGGCCCTGCTCTCGGTGCTGCTGTTCGATTTCCTGTTCGTGCCGCCTCGGTTCTCGCTCGCGGTCGGCGACGTGCAATACCTGATCACGCTCGGCGTGATGCTCGCCGTCGCGCTCATCACCGCGCAGCTGACGACCGGAGTGAAGCGGCAGGCGGAAGTCGCGGCGCGGCGCGAACGCGAGGCGCGCCTGCTGTATGCGCTCGCGCGTGACCTCGCCGGTGCGGCAGCGGAGCCGCAGGTGACGGCGATCGTCGAGCGCTTCATGCACGAATTTGCCGGCATGCAGGCGACGGTCCTGCTGCCGGACGCGAACGACGAGCTTCGTCGCGCCGGTGGCGATTCCAGTAAGCTCGCCTATCTGGAGGCGCGGCTCGCGCTTCTCGCGTATCGCAAGGGCGAGGCGATCGCAGTCGACGCGCTAGAGACGACCGGCCAGGCCATCGCATACGTGCCGCTGAAGGCGCCGATGCGAGTGCGCGGTGTGCTCGCGCTCGCGCCTTCCACTAGCAGCAGAACTGCGCACGCGCAGATCGATGCGATTTTGCCTGCGTTCGCATCGCTGGTCGCGATCGCCGTCGAGCGCCTTCATTACGTCGACGTCGCCAACCGCGCGGAAATGGAAACGGCTTCCGAGCGGCTGCGCAATTCGATCCTGTCCGCGCTTTCGCACGACGTCCGCACGCCGCTTACATCGATCATCGGCTTGGCCGATTCGCTGACCCTCCAGAAACCGCCGCTCTCGCAGACGGCCGCGGAGACCGCGGCGGCCATTCGCGATCAATCGACAAGACTCGCAGCCATGGTTACCAATCTTCTCGACATGGCGCGACTGGCGGCGGGCGGCGTCAGGCCGCGCAAGGAATGGCACCTCCTGGAGGAAGTGGCGGGCGCTGCAGTGCAGCTTCTCGGCCGCTCGCTGGCGGGACACCGCATCGTGATCGACCTGCCGAGAGCAATGCCGCTGATCGAGTTCGATGCGGTGCTGATCGAGCGCGTGCTTTGCAACCTCATAGAGAATGCGGCGAAGTATTCACCGCCCGGGACGACGATCGCGGTCCGCGCAAAGCTCGCCGCGCATACCGTCGAGGTAGGCGTTGAAGACGACGGCGCAGGTTTTCCCGAGGGCCGGCGGGATGACCTCTTTGCGCCATTCGTCCGCGGCCGGCACGAATCGAGCATGCCGGGGGCGGGGCTCGGGCTCGCCATCAGCCGCTCGATCGTCGCGGCGCATGGCGGGACGATCCGGGCGGAGAACCGCGCCGAAGGCGGTGCGCGCGTCATGTTCACCTTGCCGCTCGGCTCGCCACCGGAGATCGTTCCCGAGATCGAGTCGACGCCAGTGGAGGCGCCTCGTGACTGAGCCTGCATGGTCGATCGTCGTCGTCGAAGACGATCGCGAGATCCGGCGCTTCGTCCGGTCGACGCTGGAGGACGAAGGCTGCAAGGTCGCCGAAGCCGACACGGGCCGCCAGGGGCTCATCGAGGCGGCCACGCGGAAGCCCGACCTGGTCGTGCTCGACCTCGGGTTGCCGGACATCGACGGTCTCGACTTCATCCGTGACCTTCGAACCTGGTCCGAGGCGCCGGTGATCGTGCTTTCCGCGCGCTCGACGGAAGCCGACAAGGTCGTCGCACTCGACGCGGGTGCGGACGACTATCTCACGAAGCCCTTCGGTGTCGCCGAGCTGCTCGCTCGCGTGCGCGCGCTGCTCCGCCGCCACGGGCGAGGCGCCGACGGCAGTGCGCACTTCGCGTTCGGCGACGTGAGCGTCGACTTGTCGCGCCGCAGCGTGATGCGCGCGGGCGAGCCCGTGCGCCTGACGGCGCTGGAATACCGTCTGCTCGCTCAGCTGATCGGCAACGCGGGCAAGGTCCTCACCCACCGCCATCTGCTGCGCGAAGTGTGGGGACCGAGCTTCGTCGAGAGCAACCACTACATCCGGATCTATGTCGCGCGCCTGCGCCAGAAGCTCGAGGGCGACCCCGCGCAGCCCCGTCATATCCTGACGGAGACCGGCGTCGGCTACCGCTTCCAGCCGTAACGGCCGCAGCCGCCGCAGCCGCCGAAGCGACCGAAACGCCACCGAAGCCGCCATACAGGAGCCGCAATCCATGCCGAAACTTCGCGGGCGCCGCCGCGGCCGCTTCGCCACCCTGACGCTCGCGGCCCTCGGTGTCGTGTACGGTGACATCGGCACGAGCCCGCTCTATGCGTTGAAGGAGGTGTTCGGCGGCTCGCACCATGCGGTGCCGATCAGCGAGGCGAACGTCCTCGGCATCCTGTCGCTCGTGTTCTGGGCGCTGATGATCGTGGTGTCGATCAAGTACATCGCGTTCATCATGCGCGCGAACAACAAGGGGGAAGGCGGCATCATGGCATTGATGGCGCTCGTGCTGCGCGGCGAGAAGGATCCCTCGCGGGCACGCGCGCTGATGCTGCTGGGACTGTTCGGCGCAGCGCTTTTCTACGGCGACGGACTCATCACGCCCGCGATTTCCGTTCTCTCCGCCGTGGAGGGCCTCGAGGTCGCCACTCCCGCGTTCAAGCCATTCGTGATCCCGATCACGCTCGTCGTCGTCGCCTGTCTCTTCGCGGTGCAGAAGCGCGGCACCGGAAGCGTCGGTGCGCTGTTCGGGCCGATCATGATCGTCTGGTTCGGCGCGCTCGCATTGCTGGGCGCGATCGGCATCGCTCGCGCCCCGCAGGTGCTCGTGGCCTTGAATCCGGCTTATGCCATCGGATTCCTCGCGGCTCATGGCGCACTCGGGTTCTTTTCGCTGGCCGCCGTCGTCCTCGTGGTGACCGGCGCGGAGGCGCTGTATGCGGACATGGGGCACTTCGGCAGCGGTCCCGTCCGTTTCGCGTGGAGCACACTCGTCCTGCCGGCACTCGCGCTCAACTACTTCGGCCAGGGCGCGCTGCTGCTCGTGGACCCGGCGACGGTTGCCAATCCGTTCTATCTGCTCGCGCCGACGTGGGCGCTCTACCCGCTCGTCGCGCTCGCGACGGTGGCGACGATCATCGCCTCGCAAGCGGTGATCTCCGGCGCATTTTCGATCACGCAGCAGGCGATGCAGCTCGGTTATGCGCCACGGATGGAAGTGCAGCACACGTCGAGCCACGAAATCGGCCAGGTGTATCTGCCGCTCATCAATCGCATGCTGTTCGTGGGCGTCGTCGCGCTGGTGCTGGGGTTCGGCACGTCCACGAGCCTCGCAGCCGCTTACGGGATCGCCGTCACGGGCACCATGGCCAGCACGACAGTGCTCGCGTTCGTCGTCGCACGGCGGATCTGGCGCTGGAAGCGGGCTCTGTGCGTTGCGCTCTTCGGCGCGTTCCTCGCGGTTGATCTCGGGTTCTTCAGCGCGAATGTCGTAAAGATCGTGGAAGGCGGCTGGTTCCCGCTCACGTTCGGGCTCGGCGTGTTCGCGCTCATGTCGACCTGGAAGCGCGGGCGCCACCTACTGTACAAGCGCGTGTCGGCCGACTCGATTCCGCTGTCCGACTTCGTGCAGAGCGCGGCGCTCGGATGCACGAACGTGCCTGGAACTGCCATCTTCATGACCGCCAACCCCGACGCCGTGCCCCACGCACTCCTGCACAGTCTCAAGCATTACAAGAGCCTGCACGACCGCGTCGTGCTGTTGACGGCGATCACACTCGACGTGCCGCATGTGCCGGCAGGGCAGCGGGTCGCCGTCGAGGCGATCAACGCGCAGTTCTATAAGGTCAAGGTCTTCTTTGGGTTCATGGACGAGCCGGACCTGCCGGAGGTGCTCGAGTGGTGTGCCGAACAGGGCTTGCGGATGGACCTGATGGACACGTCCTTCTTCCTCGGACGCGAAACGCTGGTGCCGACCGTTGGCGCCGAGATGCCGCTATGGCGCGAAAAGCTGTTCGTCGCGATGTACCGAAACGCGGGCAGCGTCGCGAACTACTTCAAGCTGCCGCCGAACCGCGTGGTGGAGCTGGGCTCCCAGGTCGCCCTTTAATTGGGGTCAGAGACGAGTTTCCCTCTGCCTCCCGCCTTTGCTGCCACTGCTCGACGGAAACTCGTCTCTGACCCTATTTACGGCGCCCAGTTAGCGAGCGTCAGCAGCACCATCAACACGAGCCACAGCACGAGCGCCCGCCAGACGAGGCCGACCGCGCTCGGCAGGAGGTCCGCTTCGGGGAGATCGTTGAGGCCAAGATCGGGCCGCTCTTCGGGCTCGCCGCCGACGACAGGGACGGGCCCGCCAAGCAACACGCCGAGCGCGCCGGCGCCGCTCGCCAGCACGATGCCGGCATGCTCGCCGCCCGCCTCTGCCGCCCATGTCTTCGCCTGCGTGCGCCAGCAGTAGACCGCGTCCTCGAAGTCGCCGACGATCGCGAACGAGAGCGCGGTGAGCCTCGCCGGAACCCAGTCGAGCAGCCACAAGAGCCCGCGCGCCGGTGCCCCGATCACCGCGCGGCCCTGGGCGATCGGCGTCGTGTCGGCGCCTTTCGCATCGGCCTTCCACTCCTCGGCGAGCAGCGCCGCCGCGCGGTACAGCACGGCGCCAGCCGGACCCGGCAGGACCGTGAACCAGAAGAGTGTGGCGAACACCTGGCGATAGGAATCGACGAGCCCGCGCTCTATCGCGAGCTTCGCGATCTCGCCGCTCGAGAGCTCGCCCGTCGGCACGCCACGCCATGCGGTGAGCGCTCGTCGCGCCGCGGTGAGATCGTTCGCCTTGAGCGCCGCCTCGACATTCGTATAGAGGTGGCTGAACCGCCGGAATCCCATCAGCAGGTAGAGCATCGTCACGTTCCACGCGAGCCCCAGAAGCGGGTGCAGCGCGTGAAGTGCGACATAGATGCCCGCAGCGAAGAGCACCGGCGGGACGAGCGCCACGAGCGTCGCGATCGCGGCGTGCTGCGCCGTCCCGCCGTTGAGCTTGCGCTCGACCGCGCGCGCGTACTGGATGAAAGAGTGCTCCAGCGCCGAGCGCCACTGGAACGCGCGCCACTGCTCGAGACCAAGTGCGGCAAGGATCGCGATGACGTTCATCGGCGGTGGATCAACTCTTCAGCTCCTCGCGGTCGCGAAACTGCTCGAGCGCCTCGGGATTCGCGAGCGCCTCGATATTCCTGACCGGCAAGCCGTGGACGATGTTGCGAACCGCGAGCTCGACGATCTTGTTGCTCTTCGTGCGCGGAATGTCGGTCACCTGCACGATCTTCGCCGGCACGTGGCGCGGCGTCGTGTTGGCGCGGATCTTCTGCTTGATGCGCTCGGTGAGCTCCTTGTCGAGCGCCATGCCGTCCTGCAAGCGCACGAACAGGATCACTCGCACGTCACCAACCTCGCCGGGCGGCCAGTCCTGCCCGATGACGAGGCTCTCGACGACTTCCGGCAGATCCTCGACTTGCCGGTAGATTTCGGCGGTGCCGATGCGCACGCCGCCCGGATTGAGCGTCGCGTCGGAGCGGCCGTGGAAGATGACACCTCCGTGCGCGGTGAGCTCGACATAGTCGCCGTGGTGCCAGACGCCGGGAAACCGCTCGAAGTAGCTCGCGCGGTACTTGACGTCGCCGGGATCGTTCCAGAAGCCGATCGGCATTGATGGGAAAGGCGCCGTGCAGACGAGCTCACCCTTTTGATGCGTGCCGGGCGGGATGGGCTTACCGTCGTCGTCGTAGACGTCCACGCGCATCCCGAGGCCGCGGCATTGCAGCTCGCCGCGCCACACGGGCAGCGTCGGCAGCCCGAGCGCGAAGCACGAGACGATGTCGGTGCCGCCGGCGATCGAGGAGAGGCAGATGTCGCTCTTCACGCACTGGTAGACGTAATCGAAGCTTTCCGGCGCGAGCGGACTGCCGGTCGACAAGAGCGTCCGCAGATGCGTGAGCGCGTAGTCCTTGCGTGGCACGACACCGATCTTCTTCGCGTGGTCGATGTACTTGGCCGACGTGCCGAAGTGCGTGAACCGCTCGGCGTCGGCGTAATCCCACAGCACCTTGCCGCGCTCGACGAACGGCGAGCCGTCGTACAGCATCAGCGCCGCGCCGGAACCGAGCCCGGAGACGAGCCAGTTCCACATCATCCAGCCGCACGTCGTGAAGTAGAAGAGGCGATCGCCGGCCTTGACGTCGCTGTGCAGCTGGTGCTCCTTCAAGTGCTGCAGCAAGGTTCCGCCCGCCCCGTGCACGATGCACTTGGGCGCGCCCGTCGTGCCCGATGAGTACAGGATGTAGAGCGGATGGTCGAAAGGAAGCTGCGCGAATTCGATCGGCGCCGGCGGGCCGTTGCCGAGGAACGCCTGCCAGCTCACGGCATTGCGAATCGGCGAAAGGTGCGTCGTGCCGTGGCCGCTGGCCTCGAGATACGGGATCACGACCACGCGCTCGACCGTGGGCAATCTCGCGGCGACTTCGGCGACCTTGTCGAGAACGGACAGCGGCTTGCCGTTGTACCAATAGCCGTCGACCGTGAAAAGAACGCGGGGCTCGATCTGACCGAAGCGGTCGAGCACGCCCTGCACGCCGAAATCCGGCGAGCACGACGACCACACGGCGCCGAGGCTTGCCGCACCCAGCACCGCGCCGATCGCCTCGGGGAGATTGGGAACGTAGGCGGCAACACGGTCACCGGGCGCAATGCCGAGCGCCTTCAACGCGCCTGCGACCCGCGACACCATCGCGACGAGCTCCGTATGCGAGACACGGCTCTCGCACTTGTTCTCGCCGCGAAATACGAGAGAATCGGCCGAATCGCCGGCCTTGCGCCGCCCGATGAGATTCTCGGCGAAATTGAGGCGCGCATCGGGAAACCAGCGGGCGCCGGGCATCTCGTTCCGGTTCACGAGCGTGCGCTCGCCGCGCTCGCCGACCACTCCGGCGAAATCCCATAGCGCGCGCCAGAACGCTTCCCCCTCCTCGGTCGACCATCGCCACAGCGCGGCGTAGTCGGAAAACGGCCGCGCAGCGACGCTTGCCGCGATCCGCGAGAACTCGGTGATGTTGGCGCGCGCAATGCGCTCGGCCGACGGCTGCCACAGCATCGCTTCAGTGGTCATGGCGCCTCACTTCAGGTCGCGAACAAGTGCCGCGATGGCGTCCGGGACCGCCACGCTGCGGCCGCTCGAAAGGTCCATCCAGACCATCTTCGCCGCGCCCTCCGCATACTTGCGGCCATTCATCGTAAGCTCGTAGTGACTGCCGATGCTCGTGCGGCCAGGCTCGCCGAGATACATCCGCACTTCGACGTCTCCGGGGTAGACGAGCGGCAAGAGGAACGTGCAGCTCGCGTTGACGATCACCGGCCCGGTGCCCGAATACGCCTTGCCGGGCTGTTGCAATCCGTACACCCATTCGATCCTGGCCTGCTCGAAATAGCGGAAGTAGGACGCGTTGTTGACGTGTCCCAGCATGTCCATGTCGGCCCAGCGTATGGGCTGGCGCGAGGTGTGGACCAGCAATCTCGGCTTCACCGTCATGGCAGCGCCTTGGCTCGGCCATTATACAATTCACGCACCACTCGACCCGCCGCAACGGAAAAGGATCAGCATCGTGGCACGCGAAGCGATGGAGTACGACGTCGTGATCGTCGGCGGCGGCCCCTCCGGCCTGGCCGCGGCGATCCGCCTCAAGCAACTTGCGGCGAAAGCGGGCAGCGAGCTTTCGGTCTGCCTCCTCGAGAAAGGCTCGGAGATCGGCGCCCACATCCTCTCCGGCGCGATCATGGACCCGCGCGCGCTCACGGAGCTTCTTCCCGACTGGAAGATACAGGGCGCGCCGCTCGACACGTCCGTCACCGAGGATCGCTTCCTCGTGCTGACGCCGGACAAGTCGTACCGCATTCCGTCGTGGGCGCTGCCGCGGCTCATGGACAACCACGGGATGTACATCGTGAGCCTCGGCAACGTGTGCCGCTGGCTCGGCCAGCAGGCGGAAGCGCTCGGGGTCGAGATCTATCCCGGGTTCGCTGCGGCCGAGATCCTCTGGGACGACAAGAGCGCAGTGCGCGGCGTCGCGACCGGCGACATGGGCGTCGCGAAGGACGGCTCGCACAAAAGCGATTATCAGCCGGGCATGGAGCTCCATGCGAAGTACACGCTGTTCGCCGAAGGCTGCCGTGGATCGCTGTCGCAGGAGCTCATGCAGAAGTTCAACCTTCGCGATGGCGTCGATCCGCAGAAGTACGGCATCGGCTTGAAGGAATTGTGGCAGGTTGCGCCCGGCAACCATCGCAAGGGCCTCGTGCTGCACAGCCAGGGCTGGCCGCTCGACACGAACACGGGCGGCGGCTCGTTCGTCTACCACTTCGGCGACGACCTGGTCGCGGTCGGCTTCGTCGTGCACTTGAATTACGCGAATCCTCACCTGTCGCCGTACGACGAGTTCCAGCGCTTCAAGACGCACCCGTCGATCCGCGGCACGTTCGAAGGCGGCAAGCGCCTTGCGTACGGCGCACGGGCGATCAACGAGGGCGGGTTGCAAGCGGTGCCGAAGCTCTCGTTCCCCGGCGGTGCACTGATCGGCTGCGCCGCGGGCTTCGTGAACCTGCCGCGGATCAAGGGCTCGCACAACGCGATGAAAACGGGGATGCTCGGTGCGGAGGCCGCGTTCGCCGCGCTCACCAAGGACCGGCAGCACGACGAGCTCGCGACGCTCGGCGAAGCGTTCCGGCAATCGTGGGTCTACGAAGACCTCTACAAGGTGCGCAACGTCAAGCCGGGGCTCAAGTGGGGGATGTGGGCAGGCACGCTGCACGGCGGCTTCCACATGTGGCTGAACGACTTGGGACTCGGTGCGCTCGTCCCCTGGACGCTGCGCCACGACAAGCCGGATCACGCGTCGCTCAAGTCCGCCGCCGAGATGCCGAAGATCGAGTATCCGAAGTACGACGGCGTGCTGACGTTCGACAAGCTCTCGAGCGTGTTCGTCTCGAACACGAGCCACGAAGAGAACCAGCCCTCGCATCTGCAGTTGCGCGACGCTTCGATACCCGTGACGATCAACCTCGCGCTGTACGACGGCCCCGAGGCGCGCTACTGCCCGGCGGGCGTCTACGAATTCGTGGATGCCGCGGATGGGTCCGGGAAGCGCTTGCAGATCAATGCGCCGAATTGCGTGCACTGCAAGACCTGCGACATCAAAGACCCATTGCAGAACATTCACTGGGTCACGCCCGAAGGCGGCGGCGGACCGAATTACCCCAACATGTAGCCTCTAGC
>Ga0207691_10000409_pt1 | contig 43045 bp, 36 predicted proteins | sample KBSM13metaG_FD_184327 | JGI IMG/M metagenome (GOLD analysis project Ga0207691, IMG submission 184327) | Miscanthus rhizosphere microbial communities from Kellogg Biological Station, Michigan, USA - KBS M1-3 metaG (SPAdes) (version 2) | ecosystem: Host-associated > Plants > Roots > Rhizosphere >...
GGGTGCGCGTACTCCTTCTCGCCGGCCTCCACGCGCGCCTTCATCCTGTTCTGCGCCGGCGGAAGCGGGCAGGTCGCGTAGTCGGTGAAGACGCAAGGCGGGTTGTAGGCCTTGTTGAAGTCGATGATCGTCTTTCCGTCGACGGGCGGCTTCACGTAGAGGAATCGGCCGGCGCCGTACGTATCCTTCCCGTTGGTCGCGTCGCCGAAGATCACGAAGTAGTCGGTCTCTCCGCGCTCGAGCACGGGATCGAGCCGGTAGGTCTGGCCGGCCCGCTCGAAGACCAGCGCCCCCGGAGACCTTTCGGAGTCCTGGTGACCCAGCACGTTCGGCACCGAAATCGCGCGCGGAGGGTCGTAGGGCTCGAAGCGGGCCTCCAGCCTCCAGGAGGGATCGATCGGAAAATACTCGAGGCCGTGGAAATCCCGCCGGGCCGGGCTCTGACTGTCCTTGACGCGGACCGCCAGTTTTCCGCCGCGCTCGATCACGTAGAAGAGCACGCTGCCGGTCCGCACGTGGGTGGCCGCGTCCGCGGCGTCCGAGGCGAGGACGCGGGGCTCCGAGACCGTTTCGCCGTCGGCGGTGAGGTCGCCGCCAGCTCCGACTCCGGCTTCGACGTCCGCGAGAGGCCGCAGCGTCGCCCGTCCCTTGTCGACCACGATGGACCCCAGGTGCGGGGGAGTCGAGGCCGGCAGCACGATCGCGTTGTCCTTCGCGCTTCCGATGCGATTCTCGCCGTCCTCGAGCCAGAAGAGCCCGACGACGGTGGGCCAGCCGTCCTCGGCGGTGAGGCGCGAAACACGAGCCGCGCGCCAGGCTTCGATCTCCGCGGTGTAAGTCGGGGTCGGAGGCGTCGGAGCCAAGCGCAGAGCTGCCAGTCCGGAGAAGACGTACGCGAGGAGAGGAAACCGCACCCTCAGGACGCGGCTTTCTCCAGCGCCGCGAGCTCGGTGGCCCGCGTCAGGTTGGCGCGCGCGGCGTCGAAGGCGGCGTCCATCGTCAGCGCCTTCTGGAACGCCTCGATCGCGCCCGCGTTGTTACCCCTGCGGACGCGGACGGCGCCGAGGTTGTTCCAGAGGACGGGAGACTTGGTGTTTGTCTCGATGGCCTTCATGAGGGCGGCCTCCGCTTCCTCGAGCTTCCCGGTGTCGGCGAGCACGGAACCGAGGGCTGTGGCCGCGTCTTCGCTGGCGGGGTCGAGCGAGAGCGCCGTCGCGAACGCGGTCGCCGCCTCGTCCGCTTTCTTCTGGTCGGCGCGCACGTGTCCGAGCGCCGTCCAGACGGCCGCGTCGTTGGGCGCGAGCCGTGCGGCATCGGCGAGCTCGCGCTCGGCTTCCCTGGCCATGCCCTTCTTGCGGTAGGCCCGTCCGAGGTTCTCGTGGTAGACGGCCTTCGACCCGTCGAGCCGCACCGCCTCGATGAGCTCCTCGACGGAGCGATCGGTCTCGTCCGCGCGGAACAGGAAGACGCCGAAGTCGTTGCGGGACTCGGCCGCTGCGGGACCGATCTCGATCGCCCGGCCGAATGCGATTCGCGCGGCGCTTTTGTCGCCGAGCTCGTTCAGGGAGCGCCCGAGCCCCCGGGCCGCCGCGACGTTGGCCGGATCGAGGTCGAGAACGCGGCGATAGAGGCTCGCGGCCGTGTTCCACTTTTTCTGCTGCTCGGCGAGCGTCGCCAGCCCGAATACCGCCTTCGTGTTGCCGGGCTCGAGCACGATGGCCGCCGTGAACTCGCGCTCCGCCTCGGCGCCCTGGGCCGCGAGCAGAGAAGCGTCGCCGAGGAGGCGGTGGGCTTCGGCGCTCTTCGGGTCGGCTTCGGAGGCCTGGCGGGCGTACGAGGCCGCGGCGCGGTAGTCCCCCGCCGCCAGCGATTTTTCCGCGCTCTCGAGAAGGGGCGCCACCGGCGGGACGAACGGAGGCGGTGCCGCTCCGGTCGCGGGAGCGGCCGCATCGTGCGAGGCCCCGATCGGAGCCGAGCTCACCGCTCCCTTTTCGAGCTCGCTCGCGCGCTGCCGCGCGGCCTCCGCGTCCGCGGTGCGGCCCAGGCGCTCGGAGGCCTCGGCTTGAATCCGGAACACCTCCGGGTCACGCGAGGTCGAGGCACGCTTGAGATCCTGGAGGGCCTCCTCGGCTTTTCCGTCGGCGAGCTTCGCACGCGCCGAGCGCTTGAGCTCCTCGACGTCGTAGGCGGGCACGTTGGCCCCGGCGACCTCCGCTCGCACGGCCCCGGCGAGATTCGCGAAGTCGGGGCTGTAGAAATCGGGGATGACCTGCAGGTCGGGCCGCGCCGTGACCGCCGCCTTGAGCTCTTCCCGGGCGCGCTTGGAGTTGCCGGCGATGTAGTACGACCAGGCGCTCTGAAGGTGGAGGTCGGCCTGGCGCTCCACCGCGACGCCGGCGACCTCGGCCGCCTTGGCGTACTTGTCGCCGGCCTCCTTGAAGCGCCCCGCGTCGAAGGCCTTCTTGGCTTCGGCTTCGAACTTCGCGTCATCCTGGGCGGCGAGCGGCGCGGCCAACACGAGGGCCAGGCCGGCCGCGAGGAGCATTGCCCTGAGGGCGTTCCGTTTCATTGGCCTCCGGCGGCCGCGGGCGAAGGCGGCGGCGCGTTCCAGGTTTTCGGAGCACCCTCGGGAACGTCGATCTTCTCCGTCACCGGATTCGATCCTTCGCGCGAGAGCGTCACGTTGTAGGAGCCGGGAGGAAGCTTGAGGCGAGCCGCGTCCGGCAGAGACCCGCGGTACTTGCCGTCCACGAGGACCCGGGCGCCAGCCCATCCGGGAGCCTGGATCACGAGCATCGAGACGGGGAACTGGTAGTGCACGCGGTTCTCCGACTTCGGGCCGACCCGGAATTTCTTCTCGTAAGGGGGAAAGTCGGGGGCTTCGAGGCGGACGCTGTGCTCGCCCTCTTCGAGCGAAAGGGTGCGGGCCGGAATCGAGGGGCCGATCTTCTTTCCGTCGACGAAGAGCGTCGCCACGGGAATCGACGAGAACTGCACCTTGAAGCTCGCGGGCGGAACGGGTTTCGCCTCGACGGGGGCAGGGGCCGTGGGGGCCGGAGCGGGAGCCGCGGCGACGGGCACCGCGGGCGCGGGCGCCGATTCCGCCGGCGCCGCCGTCGCGGCGGGGGCCTCGCCGGCGCCCAGCTTCGGCTCCGGGAACTCGAGCGCAGGCGTGGGTGCGGGCGGTGCGGGTGCGGGTGTCGGAGCCGCGGCCACCGCGGGCGCCGGAGCCGAGCGCCCCGAGACGTAGAGGTACGCGGCGATCGCCGCGACCAGGACCGCGAGAATGGCGACGATGGTCGCCGAGCGGCTCTTCGCTGCGGCCGGGGGGTGCGCGACCTTGGGCGAACCGGTGGTCCGACGGACGGTGTCTTCATTGGCCGGGTCCGACATCGGATCCCGGAAATTGACGAGCTCGAGCGGCGGGCGCGCGCCGGAGATGGAGGCCGAGGTGGGCGTCGCATCGGACGGTGCGGGCACGCGGGCCAGTGCTCCCGAGGGTGGGGTGATGTTCGAGCGGATGGGTGCGACCCCGCTCGACGGAGTCGCCAGGGTCGTCTCGAGGTCCTCCTCCGGGCGCAGCGTTCGGATGGTGTCCCCGTTGAATGCCGCGTATGTTCCGGACATACCGGAGAGCTCGCGATGGATCCCCTGAAGATCCTTGCGGAAGGCGTCCATCGTCGGGTAACGGTCCTCCGCCGACTTCGCCATCGCCCGGCCGACTGCCGCGATGAGCGCCGGGGGGGCGTCCTGGACGAGCGTCCCGATGGGCTCCGGCGTGTCGTTGAGGATCTTGTAGAGGACCGTCGAGAGGTGTTCCCCGCGGAAGGGCTTCCGGTACGTCAGGAGCTCGTACGCAAGGACGCCGAGCGCGAAGATGTCCGTGCGGCGGTCGATCGGCTCGCCGCGGATCTGCTCGGGAGCCAGGTACGCCGAGGTCCCGAGCGTGATTCCGGTCTGGGTCAGGTTGGAATCGCTCTGCAGAGACTTGGCGATGCCGAAGTCCATGACCTTGACCGTGCCGTCCTCGAGGACGCGGACGTTCGCCGGCTTGACGTCGCGGTGCACGATGGACGCGTTGTGGGCGTAGCCGAGCCCGTCGGCGATCGCCATCAGGATCTCGATCTTCCGCGTCATCGGGATCGGGTCGCCGCGCTTGATCTTCTTGTCGAGGTCTTCGCCGGTCAGAAACTCCTGGACGATGTAGGGGATCCCGTTCTCCACGCCGAAGTCGTAAATCGTCGTGATGTGGCGGTGATGGAGGTTTCCCGCGAGCTCGGCTTCGCGGAAAAAGCGGTGCTTGATCTCGTCGTCGTTGACCTGGCACGTCTTGATCGCGACGGTCCGTTTGATGAACGGATCCCGTCCCCGGTAGACCGCGCCAAACCCTCCGACGCCGATCTGCTCCGAAACTTCGTATTTGCCGATTTTTTCGAGCATCCGTCAGCCTGAAACCCTGTAAGTGTAATCGAAGGCAAGTCGGGCGGAAACCATTCGAACGCGGGAGCTTGTGCCTTGCCCGACTGTAAACTCTGCATGTGCGCCTCCCGGCCCCCGCGATCCTGACCCCGGCCCTGCTCGTGGCCCTTTCCGGAGCCGGGGCCTGCGGCCGCACGGAGCGCGCATCCGCCGAGGCGGTCCGGGTGGTCCGCAGCCGGCTCGAGCCCGGCTTTCAGCCCCCTGCCGACGGCCGGCTGACCAACGCTCAGATCGACATGTACCTCCGCGTCCGACGCGCGTCGGAGGGCGCGGGGTCCGACGCCGAGGCGGCAAGACGGCTCGGCGCCTCCCCGGCCGAGTTCGACTGGGTGCGGGGCCGGATCGTGGACGCTCTCCTCGCGCTGGACTCCCGTCAGGCCGCGGCCGGCGTCATCGAGAGTTATGGCCGGGCCATCGCCGCCCTGCGCGAGGCCCGCCGCGGTGCACTGGACGCGGCTTCCGCGACGCGCGTCGAGAACGAGATCGGGGCTCTCGAGCGCGAACGGGCGACGCTGCGTCGGCCCGACGCTCTCCTCACCGTCGTCGCCGCAAACGCGGCTCGCGTCGAGCCCCGGCGAGCCGAAATCGAATCCGCCGGCCCGTGACGGCGCTCTCGGAGTTCCTATCGGCGGAGATCGACGCGGGATCTTTCCCGGGCGGCTCGGCGCTGGTGGGGACGTCGGAGGGCGTCCTCGAAGAAGCGATCGCCGGGCGCGCATGCGTGGGGCCGGAGCCGGAACGGGAAGACGTCGCGCCGGAAACGCTCTTCGACCTCGCGAGCCTCACGAAGCCTCTCTGTTCGGCCGCTCTCCTCGCGGCCGACGCCGGTCTTCCGCTCGACACGCTTCCGGGAAAGTTCCTGCACGAGTGGAAGAAGACACGCTTCGAGGGGATCACCCTGGAGCGGCTGCTCACGCACACCTCGGGCCTCGAGGCCTGGTTTCCCATGTACGTTCGGGGAGAGGGAGTGGCCGCCTACCGACGCACGCTGGGTGAGATCGAGCCGGTGGCCGCGCCGGGCGAGCGGGTGATTTACAGCGACCTGAACTTCCTCCTCGTGACCGAGATGCTGGAGTCGGTCTTCACGGCGCCTCTCGAGCGCGTCTTCGCCGAGTCGGTCGCGGCTCCGGCCGGATCGGCGGCGCGGTTTCTGCCGGAAAGATCGCTTCCGACGGCCGCGACGGAACGGGACGACCGCTTCGAGCGGGTGATGGTCGAGGTGCGCGGACTCTCCTACGGGCGGTTTCGCGAAGGCGTGGTGAAGGGAGAGGTTCACGACGGAAACGCGTTTCGCCGCGGAGGCGTTTCCGGGCACGCAGGGCTTTTCGCTACGGCGCGCGACGTCTGGGCGCTGGCGCGGGTCTGGCTCGATCCGGCGCGGCGGGAATGGACGGACGATCGAACGGCCGGTCTCGCCGAGGCGCGAGGTCTCGGGTGGCAGGGCCGACGCGGCGCCGGCTCGGCCATCCCCGAGATGTCCGACGCCAGCTTCGGCCACACGGGTTTCACCGGGACGTCGGTCTGGGTCGACCCGGAGCGCGACCGGGTTCTGGTCCTGTTGACCAATCGCATCCATCCCGAGGTGCGAGAGATCCCGTTCAACGAGGTCCGACAGCGCTTCCACCGCCTCGCAATCGAGGCGTTTCCCTGAGGTAAACTCCCCGCCTCTATGGCTTCCACGGCCCCTTCCGCCGACGTCTTCATCCTCGACGGCGCCCGCACCCCGATGGCCGAGTACAACGGTGCGTTCTCCGACATTTCGGCCATCGATCTCGGCGTCCACGCCGCGGCCGAGGCTCTGAAGCGGAGCGGGGTCGAGCCGGGGCAGGTCGACCACGTCATCTTCGGCAACGTCCTGCAAACCTCGGGGGACGCGATCTACGGCGCCCGGCACGTGGGGTTGAAGGCCGGCGTTCCAAAAGAGGTCCCGGCCCTGACGGTGAATCGCTTGTGCGGCTCGGGATTCGAGTCCATCGTCCAGGGGGCCCAGCGGATTCTCCTCGGCGAGGCGAAGACGGTCCTGGCCGGCGGGATGGAGAACATGTCCCAGGCGCCCCACGTGATCCGGGGCGCGCGCAAGGGATTGCGGCTGGGCCAGGGCCAGCTCGAGGACACGCTGATGGTCGCGCTCCTCGACTCCTACTGCGGGCTCTACATGGCGCAGACCTCGGACCGTGTCGCCGCGAAGTACGGCATCACGCGCGCAGAACAGGACGCTTACGCTCTCCGCTCGCAGCAGCGGACGGCGGCGGCCTGGGCGGCCTGCCGGCTCTCGGAAGAGGTCGTCCCGGTCGAGGCGAAGCAGGGCCGGAAGACCGTGCGCGTGGAGAAAGACGACCACATGCGCCCCGACTCGACGCTCGAAGGGCTCGCAGCTTTGCCTCCTTCGTTCGGCAAGGACGGCTCCGTCACGGCCGGCAACGCCTCGGGCATCGTCGACGGCGCGGCCTCGGTGGTCGTGGCTTCGGCCGACGCGGCGCGCGGTAAAAAGCCGCTCGGGCGGATCGTTTCGTGGGGCGTCGTCGGCGTCGAGCCGGAGCTGATGGGGCTGGGACCCGCGCCCGCGGCCCGCGAAGCCCTTGCGAAAGCGGGACTCTCGCAGAACGACATCGGTCTCTGGGAGATCAACGAGGCCTTCGCCGGCCAGATCCTGGGCGTCGTCCGCGAGCTGGGCCTGGACGTCGAAAAGCTGAACGTGAACGGGGGCGCCATCGCCCTCGGGCATCCCCTGGCGGCGAGCGGCACGCGCCTGACCCTGACGCTCCTGAAGGAGATGCGTCGGCGCGGCGTGCGCTACGGCCTCGCGGGCGCGTGCATCGGCGGCGGACAGGGCATCGCGGTCGTCCTGGAGTCGGCCGCCTGATCCCGCGGCAGCCGCGGGGTTTCCGCAAAGGAGGACCGCGATGAATCGTCGCGTCGTCCGAATTGCGCCTCTGCTCCTGCTGCTGGCCTCGGCCGGGCTCGGCCAGAACCTCGTCGCCGGAGGCACGTTCGATACAAGCTTGGAAGCCTGGCATCACGATCCCAACGACAACGGTTCTTCCGATTGGTCCTTTTTCGACGCTGCGGGCTCGCCCTCTTCGGGGTCGGCGTTTCTGACGAGCACGAACGCCACCGGTGGAGCGCCCGTGACCCTTCTGACGACCTGCGTTCCGGTCGCGGCCGGGCAGCAATACGTCTTGTCGGCCGACGTGCGATTCAGCGCCGGAGAGACGACCACCGGCGGGGTGGAGCTCGCCCTCGCCTGGACGCCCGGGGCAGTCTGCCAGGGCTTCATCAGCGGGAACGGCTTCCTCACGCCCGTCGCCTCCCGAGGCGACTGGGTCCACGGCAGCAGCACGTTCACGGCGCCGGCGGGCGCGACTTCGGCGCTCGTGGCGGTGGCCATCGACAAGATCGAAGCCGGCGGGGAGCTTTCGGCGTTCGTGGACAACGTGTCCCTCGCGCCGGCCGGCGTGCCGACCGACACGCGGGTTGGCTGGCTCCCGGTCGTCGGCTCGCTCACGGGCAACTTCGATTCGCTCTTCAGGACCTCCTTCCAGATGCTGAACCCCAACGCGGCTGCGCTTTCCGGACGGCTGATTTTTCATCCGGCCGGCCAACCCGCATCCGACGCGGACCCGTACATGGGGTACTCGCTCGGCCCGGGCCAGTCCTTCTCCTGGTACGACGTCGTCGCGGCGATGGGCCTGAGCGGTCTCGGCAGCTTGGACGTGACGTGGAGTCCCGGACTCGCCCCGCCCATCGTCGTGCCGCGGATCTTCGACGACGGCATTGCCGGGACGAGCGGGTTCACCGAGCCGATGTTCGAGGGTCCCGATCAGACAACGTGTTGCCCGGTGCCTGGGCTCGTGGCGTACCTGCTTCCACCGTCCGACCTGCAGCGCTACCGCTACAACGTCGGTGTTCGTGTGATCTATCCGCCCATCACGATGACCGTGGAGGTGCTGGACCCGGCCGGAACGGTCGTGCACACCGCCACGCGGACGTATCCGGAGGCCGTCTTCGAGCAGACGACTGCCGCCGAGTTCGCGGGTGAGCCCCTCGAGACCGGGCAGACCCTGAAGGTCACGGCGTCGACCCTCTGGGTGATCGTGTACGGCGCGACGGTCGACAACCTGACCAACGACCCCAGCGCGCAGTTCCTGTCGGCGTTCTGGACCATGCAGCCATGAGCCGGCCGAACCGCATCGCGAGCGCGCCGGCGTGGCTGCTGGCATTGCTCGTACCGGCGGTCGCCGCCGCGCAATCGGAAAGCGTCGTCGGGTATCTCCCGGTCGTCGGCTCGACGCCGGGCAACCAGGGCTCGAACTTCAAGACCTCTGTGAGGATCCTGAACCCCAACGCCACTCCCATCGCCGGACGGATCGTGTTCCACCCGGCCGGCCGCTCCGCGGACCTCGCCGACCCCTCCATCGAGTACGCGCTGGCACCGGAGCAGTCCCGAACCTTCGACGACGTGGCCGCGGCGATCGGCGTCACCGGGCTCGGGAGCCTCGACGTCACGGTCGAGCTGCCGGTCCCCCCCGTCTTCCGGCCGCCGGTGTTCGTGGCGCGGATCTTCAACGACGCCGGTACGGCGGGCACCACCGGCTTCACGGCGCCCCTCTTCGTTCCGGCGGGCCCCAGGCCCGATCCGCCGGTCGCGTTGGTTCTCCTCGGGCCGATCCTCACGGACCGGTTCCGCTTCAACGTCGGGGTGCAGAACCTTGGCCCGGCAGTCGACCTGACCGTAGAAGTCCTCGATCCCTCGGGCGCCGTCCGGCATGCGGTGACCCGCACCTATGCGGAGCACTTCTTCCAGCAGACCAGCGCAACCGACTTTACCGGCGGCTTCCCGCTCGAGGACGGCCAGTCGATTCGAATCACGCCGGCGGGCGCACAGGTGATTGTCTACGGCGCGACCGTCGACAACACCACCAACGACTCGAGCGCGCAGTACGCGTCCCTCAGGTACGAGGCGTCCCGCCCATGACCTGGACCGAGCGCATCCTGGAGTTCCCCGTGCGGGCCGCCGCAGTGGACGACTTCCTGCGCGAGCTCAAGGCCAAGGGATCCGGCGATTTGAACGCGGTGCTGACCACGCTCAACGAGAGCGGACTCTGCCGGCAGGCCTTGGACCACTGGGTGGCCCAAGGCTGGATCGTGCCGGCCCCCAACTCGCCGCTGATTGCCCTGAGAGGGCCCGCGTTCGCGCGCGAGCTCAATCTGCAGGAATTCTGCGGCGAGCTGGAGGAGGCAGCAGAAGCCGTTGTGATCAACGAAGAGGAGAGCGAGACGCATGCCGATTCGTAAGGTGGGAGTTCTCGGCGCCGGCCTCATGGGCTCGGGGATCGCCGAAGTCTGCGCGAAGGCGGGATACGACACGGTGGTCCGCGAGGTCTCCGACGATCTCGTCAGGAAGGGCCTGTCTCGCATCGAAGGCTCGCTCGGCAAGGCGGTCGAGAAAGGGAAACTGGCGGCGGCGGACCGGGACGCGGCCTGGAAGCGCATCTCCTCGACGACGCGCCTCGAGGATCTGGCGGACTGCGACCTCATCATCGAAGCGATCGTCGAGAACCTCGATCTGAAGAAAGAGACCTACCGGACTCTCGACGCGGCCTGCAAGCCCGCCACGATCTTCTGCTCGAACACCTCGTCGCTGACGATCACCGAGATGTCCGCCGCGACCAAGCGCCCGGACCGCTTCGCCGGCCTCCACTTTTTCAATCCCGTTCCGGTGATGAAGCTCGTCGAGGTCGTCCGCACGATCGCCACGTCGGACGAGACCGCCGCGACGGTCTTCGAGTTCGCGAAGTCCCTGGGGAAGGAGCCGATCCGGACGCACGACAACTCCGGTTTCATCGTGAACCGGCTGCTCGTGCCGTATCTCCTGGACGCCGTGCGGGCGCTCGAGGAAGGCGTGGGCTCCCGCGAAGACATCGACAAGGGCATGGAGCTCGGTTGCGGGCACCCGATGGGACCCCTCAAGCTCCTCGATTTCGTGGGGCTCGACACCACGTACGCCATCGCCGAAATCATGTTCGAGGAGTATCGGGAGAAGCGCTTCGCGCCGCCGCCTCTGCTCAAGCGCATGGTTCTCGCCGGCCGGTACGGCAAGAAGTCGGGCCGGGGCTTCTACGAGTACGGAGGGTAGGGGGAGATGGCCGAATCGAGCAGTCTCGTTCTCGTCGAAAGCGCCGACGGCGTCCGCACGCTGACGGTCAATCGTCCCGAGAAGCTGAATGCGCTCAACTCCGGAGTCATGGCCGCTCTGGAGCGCGAGCTGGATGCGGCGAAGTCCGACGATTCCGTGGGCGTCGTCGTGATCACGGGCGCCGGGGAAAAGGCGTTCATCGCGGGGGCCGACATCGGCGAGCTCGCGAAGCTGACGCCGGTGGAGGGGCGCGAGCACGCCCTCCGCGGACAGGCCATCGTGGCCCGGCTCGAAAGCCTCGGAAAGCCGGTGATCGCTGCGGTCAACGGGTATGCCCTGGGCGGCGGTTGCGAGCTCGCGCTCGCGTGCACGATCCGCATCGCTTCCGAGAACGCGCGCTTTGGCCAGCCCGAAGTCAAGCTCGGGATCCTTCCGGGGTACGGGGGTTCGCAGAGGCTGGCCCGGCTGGTCGGCGAAGGGCGCGCGATGCAGCTCTGCCTGACGGCCGAGCAGATCGACGCCCAGGAGGCGTGGCGGATCGGCCTCGTCAACAAGGTCGTTCCAGCGGGGCAGGCGGCGTCCGCGGCCCGCGAAATGGCAAAGGTGATCCTCGCCAACGGTCCCGTCGCCTGCCGTTACGTGATCGACGCGATTCACCGCGGCCTCGAGATGCCCCTCTCGGAAGGGCTCCTACTCGAGGCCACGCTCTTCGGTCTGTGCGCGGCGACGACGGACATGAAAGAAGGCATGACCGCATTCCTCGAGAAGCGCCCGGCGCGCTTCACGGGACGCTGAGCCCGTGGGAATCGATCTCGTCAGCGCCTGCGTCTTCTGCGCCGGCATGCTGCTGGGCACGGAGCTCATGCCCCGTCCGGGCCTGGGCGGCGATCTCGGCTTCTCGTACGCGACCATGGCGCGCCGATACGAGATCGGGGACACGGTCGACACCTCCGACGTCACGCCGAAGTTCGTGCTCGTCGGAATGGGATACGCGCGTTTCCCGACCGGAGGGCTCGGCGCGGGCACGCCGGAGTTCGAGTGGCGGGCCCGGGCGGCGTTCGGGACCTCCCACGATGAGCAGGCGCGCCGCGAGCAGCCGGAGCTCGGGCTTCCGCGTGTGGATTCCAACGGCACCGGCCGGGCGGAGAACTTCGCGCTCCTCGTGCGCCTTCCGTTGACGCGCTCCGGCTCGCTGGAGGTCGCGGGGGAGGGTCGGAACAACCGGTCGACCGACGTCATCAACGTCGGGGGCGAGAACCAGGAGCTGACGGAAGCGCGAGACCTCTCCTCGCAGCGCATCGACATGTCGGCCGGCTGGCGCCAGCGGTGGTGCGGCCTGGAGGCGATGGCCGCGGTCCGGTGGGACAAGCCGTCCGGCTACAACGCGACCGCGCGCTCGTTCCAGGACGCCTCCGGCAACCTCTTCGGAGGCGAGGCGGAGATCCGCTGGAATCCGGCGCCGTGGACGTTCGTGCTCCACGGCGAATACATGAGCGGCGACCTCGACGTGCACCGGGAGAGCTTTCCGCAGTTCGCGGACCGGGACACGGAGGAGAAAGCGACCCTCCAGGCTTACCGGCTCTCCGCGGGCTACTCGTGGACCCGTTCGGATCTGATGCTCTCGACGACCTACGACCGACAGGAGCTGCCCTTCGTTTCGCTCGCCGTGCTCGGCACGGAGCTCGTCGCGTTCGACGAGGGCTACGATCCCTTCTCCGACAACGAGGAGATTTACCTCGACCTGACGTTCCGGTACGCGTTCAGCCCGGCCATCCGGGCGCGCGTGGGCGCGCGGCTCGGCTGGGGCGACGAGACGGTCACCCTCACCGACTCGGCCGGGACGCTTCCCACGCAGATCCTGGACGTGCGGCGCCGCGGGATCTTCGGCGGCAGCCTGTCCGATCCGCTGGGCTCGCCCGAGTTCACCTTCTTCATCGGGGCCGACTTCGCGATCGGCACGCCCGCGCCGTGAGGGCCGCGCCCGCGGGGAGCGGCGTCACGCGGCCGCGCCGGACGGGGTGCTAAACTTTCGCCGGGAGACGATCCTTTTGCACCCGCCGGACTCCGACCTCATCTACGACTGGAACCGCGCCGGCGGCGCGGTGCAACCTTCGCGCGGCCGCGTGGAGCTCGACGACGAAACGCTCCGGGACGGCCTGCAGTCGCCGTCCGTCAAGAGCCCCTCGATCGACCAGAAGATCCGGATCCTGCACCTCATGGAGGCTCTCGGCATCGACTCGGCGGACATCGGCCTCCCTGGCGCCGGCCCCCACGTCGTCGAGACCGTGACGCGCCTGGCCCAGGAGATCGTCCGCGGCAAGCTCAAGATCCGGCCCAACTGCGCGGCGCGCACCGTCGCCGCCGACATCGTGCCGATCATCGAGATCTCCCAGAAAGTCGGGATCCCGATCGAGGTGTCCTGCTTCATCGGCTCCTCGCCGATCCGCCAGTATGCCGAAGACTGGGACTTCGAGCGCATGCTGCGGATGTCGGAGGACGCCGTCTCCCTGGCCGTGCGCGAAGGGCTCCCGGTCATGTACGTCACCGAAGACACGACACGCGCGCATCCGGACCACGTTCGCGGCATGTACGCGACCGCGATCCGCGCCGGAGCGGGCCGCGTCTGCGTGTGCGACACGGTGGGACACGCGACCCCCAATGGCGTGCGGAACCTGGTGGCGTTCGTGTGCCAGGTCGTCGACGAGATCAACCCCGAGGTCAAGGTCGACTGGCACGGTCACCAGGACCGGGGCCTCGGCGTGACGAACGCGCTGTGGGCCCTGGAAGCCGGCGCGCACCGCGTCCACGCCTGCGCCCTCGGCATCGGGGAGCGCGTCGGCAACACCCCGATGGATCAGCTGCTCGTCAACCTGCAGCTGCTGGGTTGGATCGACCGGGACCTGACGCGCCTCAATGACTACTGCGCGGCGGTGTCCGAAGCCACCGGCGTGCCGATCCCCGACAACTACCCGATCGTCGGACGCGACGCGTTCCGCACCGGTACCGGCGTGCACGCGGCCGCCATCATCAAGGCCCGCAAGAAGGGCGACGAGTGGTTGTCGGATCGGGTGTACTCCGGCGTGCCCGCGTCCATGGTGGGCCGCCACCAGGTCATCGAGGTCGGTCCGATGAGCGGGCTTTCGAACGTCCAGTGCTGGCTCGAGAGCCACGGCCTCGAGCCGCGGGCGGATCTCGTGGATGCGATCTTCCGGGCCGCGAAGGAGAGCGATCACGTCCTCGAAGACGCCGAGATCCTGGAGGTCGTGCAGCGGCTGACGCCCGAGACCGCAGGCCGCGTCTGACCCGCCGGTCGCGCGGACCGGCGCCGGCGACGGCGTCCGTCCCGGCGGCTCGGAGCCGCTTCCTCGAGCGCGAGCTGCCGACCTATCTCGACCATCTTTCCGTCGAACGGGGGCTCTCGGGGGCGAGCGTCGCGGCCTACCGGGGCGACCTGGAGGGCTTCGGGGCGTTCCTCGCCGGTCGGAAGCTCGAAGCGTCGCGAGCATCCCGGACGGATCTCGCCCGCTACCTCCGGTCCCTCTCGGCGCGAGGCCTGTCCTCACGCTCGGCCTCGCGCGCGCTCTCGGCCGTGCGGGGCTTCTATGCGTTCGCGGGGGCGCACCTGGGGTTCGCCGAGGATCCGACCATCGATCTGCCGAACCCGCGCGTCGGCCTCGCCCTGCCGAAGAGTCTGGGAGAGGACGAGGTCGAGTCCCTCCTCGAAGCCCCCGATCCCCGCACGCCTCTGGGCCTGCGCGACCGCGCGATGCTCGAGCTCATGTATGCCTCGGGCCTGCGGGTCTCCGAGATCGTGTTGCTGCCGCGTGGCGGCGTAGACATGGAGAACGGCATCCTCCGTATCACCGGAAAGGGAGGGAAGGATCGCCTGGTCCCGTTCGGAAAGTCCGCCGCGCGCTGGCTCGCGCGGTACGTCGAGGTCGGCCGGCCGCCGCTCGACCGTCGGCGCTCGCCCCACCTGTTTCTGTCGGCGCGCGGGGCCGCGATGACCCGGCAGCGCTTCTGGCAGCTCATCCAGGGATACGGCCGGAAGGCCGGGATCCGATCCCGGCTGACGCCCCACGTCCTGCGGCACGCCTTCGCGACGCACCTGCTCGAGCACGGCGCGGACCTCCGGGCCCTCCAGATGATGCTGGGACACGCCGACATCGCGACCACTCAGATCTACACGAGTGTCTCGCGTGGCCGGCTCCGCCGCGTCTACGACGAGTTCCACCCCAGGGCAAAACGGAGGGGGGGCACAGCGCCCCCCGAGGCCCCCCGGCAGGCGGGGGCCGCACGGCGACCGCCCGATCGCCCCCGCCGGCGTGCGAAGATAGGGCCTTGAACCGCCTGAAAACACCGGAATGTCGAGCTGGAGCCGGGCGTTCTGCCTCCGGAATGCACCGCTCGATCCTCGCCTCGGCCCTCCTGGCTCTGGCCGTGTCGGCCTCCCCGGCGCATATGGTCGGCGAGCTCATCGTCTTCGAGGACGGCCGGGTCGTGAAGGCGGCGTCCTACAAGCTGCATTCAGAGGAGCTCGAGATCTCTCTGCCCGGCGGCGGAAGCTACCGCGTGGAGCTCGGACGCGTGGAGCGGATCGTCGACGACGAGGTCGTCGTCGACACCGTGCGCGTGGAGCCGGAGCTCTATCCGTCCGACGGTCCCTTCGATCTGTCCTTCTCGGCCGCGCGCCGCGCGCTCTTCGGAACCGAGTACGACCCGATCATCGAGAAGGCGGCCCGGGAGTACAACATCGACGCCGCGCTCGTCTCCGCGCTGATCCGCGCCGAGTCGAACTACCAGCCGCGCGCCGTGTCGCGCAAAGGCGCCCGCGGCCTGATGCAGCTCATGCCGGCCACGGCCAGGCGGCTTTCGGTTCGCTCGCCGTTCGACCCGGCGTCCAACGTCCGGGGAGGAGTGCGGTATCTGCGCGAGCTCGTGGACCGCTTCGGCCATCACCCCGAGCTCGTGCTGGCGGCGTACAACGCGGGCGAAGGCGCGGTCGAGACCTACGGCGGCGTCCCGCCTTACCGCGAGACCGTGGCCTACGTCGATCGGATCATGACCTGGTGGAAGGCCGCCGGAGCGAGCTCTCAGGTGTCCGCGGTCAGCCCTCAGATCGAACGCGTCGCTCGCTGACAACGGACAGCGACTTCCAGGGCTCGATCCTCTCGACGAAGATCGCGTCCCCTTCGCGCCGGCTCATCGCGCCTTCGGCCTGGGCCGCAGCAGCGACTCCGCCTTCCCCGCCGAGGCCGCGGCCGTGGCGAGCCGTTCGGACAGCCTCTGGATTTGCAGGCCGGCGGATTCGATCGCGCCGCTCTCGACCGCCTCTCGGACGGCGGGAAGCGTCTCCGCCTCGTACGACGGCAGGGGGGCGTAGACGAGGTGCCGGAACCAGGGCCGGCCGGGGATTCCGGGAGGGTCGATGAGGGACCGCTCGAGCGAGAGGAGCCAGGCGTTGGCGTCGCGCAGTCTGAGGGCCTCGTCCTCTCCGGCGGCGAGGCGCGCGGCCATCGCCTTCTGGGCCGCGGCGGCCGCATCGCTCCAGGCCCGGCCGCGTGAGGCGAGCTCCTTCAGCGCGGGCCGCAAGGACTCCGCTCCGGGCAGCGACTGGAGCTCTTCGGCGTATTTCGCGACCTCGCGGCCGTAAACCGCCGCGTCGAAGGGGAGCAGGTCCGCGTTTGCGAAGCGGAGCGCGAGCATGCCGGCGTACTTCGCCATCGCCGCGTGGTACACGAACCCCGGGTCGCCCTGCGTCGCCATCCAGCGGTGCGTATCGTAGACGGAGTGGTAGACGCCGTAGGGGCCGTCGAAGACCAGATCCACCGACGCGATGCCGAGGTGGTTGAAAAAGACGGTGTAGTCCGAGCCGCTGCCCAGGATCGCCACCGGCAGGTCTTTGCTGGTCTGCGCCCCCCATGTGTCGGCGAGGCTCTTGCCGGGTGTCGAGGGGTCCGGGAAATCCCGGGCGACCTCGCGGACGGCCCTCGAAAGGAGAGGCGAGGCGGAAGCCGCGAACTCGCGCCCGAGCGCCGACGCGTCCACATTGATGCAGACGGCGGCGTTCTGCCGGAGATCCTTCTCGTGCTGTTCGCCCCACTCGGTCGAGCCCGTGAGCGTGTACTCCTCCGCGTCCCACTCCCCGATGACGATCGTCCGCCGGGGCCGATATCCCTCGGCGGCCAGCCGGCCCAGGGCTCGCGCGAGGGCGAGCATCGAAGCCGTTCCTGAGGACGGATCCACGCCGCCGTAGATCCATGCGTCGAAATGGTTGGAGAGCAGAACCTTCTTGTCGGGCAGCTCCGAGCCACGGAGCGTCGCGATGACGTTCCGGATCGTCCGCCGCTCGCGGGTGTTCTCGATCTTCAGATGGACCCGCACGGGACCGGGCCCGAGGTGGAACGTGTCGGCGACCGCCAGTCCCTGCCAGCCCGCGTCCGGGACCGAGCGTCCGCCGAGGCGGGAGAGGATCTCGGCCGCGTCCCGGGACGAGAGCGGCATCATCGGGATCTTCGGCAGGCTTTCGGCCTCGGCCATCGGGATCCGCTTGGCGTCGGGCGTGGATGCCCAGCCGGGCGTGAGCGGATCGCCGGGGACGAGGAAGTCGTAGACATTGGACCCGCGCTGGAGGTGTGCGGCCGGTCCCCACGGCCCGGCGGGGTAGACCGGGCCCCGAAACCAGCCATCCTCGATGGGATCCGAATACACCAGGATGGCCAGGGCGCCGCGCTTCTCGGCCTCCAGGGCCTTCCCGCCCCGATACCCGTGCGAGTAGCGGGCGAGGACGATCTTCCCTCGCGCGTCCACGCCCATCGCCTTCAGCCGTTCGTAATCCTCGGGGCGGCCGTAGTTGACGTAGAGGACCTCGCCGGTGACTTCGGCCGAGGGGGAGTAAGCGTTCCAGGGAATCGCGGCCTCGGGCACCGCGGTGTCCGGATCCTCCGGAATCGGCGGCTCGCCCCGGGCGAGAGCGATCGACGGCTCCGCGACGATCTCGAGCGCCGCGCTCTTCGGGTACGACAGGAGCACGTCGTAGGCCGGCATCTCGACGTCCCAGCCGGCCTTCTTGTATTCGGCGGCGAGGTACTCGGCGACGCGGCTGTTGCCCTCGGTGCCGGCAATGTGCGGCGCGCGCGTGACCTCGCGGTGGATCTCCTCGCATTCCGAGGGCTGCGGGAGGGTCAGCAGGCGCTGCTCGAACTCGCGCTGCCAGGCGCTTCGCTGCGGCGTGAAACCCGTCAGCGACGGAGGCGGAGAAGAGACCGGCCCCGCCGAGACCGCGAGGGCGGCCAGCAGGACCGGGGCGCAGGCGCCCCGCCGGGTCTTCAAGCGGGCCCTCGTGTCCGCCGGCGCATGACGAGGTACACGGGAAGGCCGAGCAGGAGGATGCCGATTCCCGCAAACGTTTCCTTCGGCTGCTCGCGCAGCGTGTTTGCGGCGAGAGCGATCGTGCAGACGACGAAGAGCAACGGCACGACGGGATAGCCCCAGCAGCGATAGGGCCGAGAGAGGCCGGGCTGCTTGCGGCGCAGGACGAAGAGCGCGATCCCCGTGGCGGCGTAGGCCAGGATGACGAAGAAAGTCGCGTACGTGTAGAGCTGGTCGTAACGGCCGGAGAGGCAGAGCAGCGACATCCACACCGCCTGGACGACGATCGCGAAGGAGGGCGTCTGAAAGCGGGGGTGGACCCGCCCGAAGGGAGCCGGAAACAGCCCGTCCTTGGCGAGGGCGTAGACGATGCGCGGGCCGGGAGCGATTCCCGCCGACGTGCAGCCGGCGGCGGCCGCGGTGATCGCGAGGGCGATCAGGAACGCGGCGTTTTCACCGAAGAGGCGAGTCGCCGCCACCGCGGCCGGCTCGCCGACCCCGCCCATCTCGGCCGCGGGGATGGCTTTCAGAAAGACGGCGTTGACGGCCACATAGAGCAGAGTGACGAGACCCGTACCGGCGATCAGCGCCAGGGGCAGATTGCGCCGCGGGTTGGCGACTTCGCCGGCGACCGCCACGATCTCGTTCCAGCCGTAATAAGTCCAGAAGATCGCGACGAGGGCGGTGCCGATGCCCGCGAAGGAGATCGCGGCCGCGGGCGTGAGGGCAGCCGGGGGAGCGTCGGGCAGGGAGGCCGAGGCGAAGGCGCCGCCGACCGCGATCCAGAGCAGGGCGAGGACGATCATCGAGGTGAAGACTCCCTGGATGCGCGCTCCCTCGCGCACGCCGACGTAGTGCGAGGCGGAAAGGACGACGACGAGGGCGACGGCGACGAGCTGGGCCGCATTGACGGCGAAAGGCCCGACCGTGAAGAGCACGTGGGTGTTCGAAAGCGACGGAAAGAAGACCGAGAAGTACTGGGCGAAGCCGACCGCCACGGCGGCGTCGGAGCCGATGAGGATCACCCAGAAGGCCACCCACGCATAGAGAAAGGCCGGCAGCTCTCCGAACGCCTCGCGGAAGAAGACGTACATGCCGCCGGCTTTCGGCATCATGGCGCCCATCTCGGCATAGACGAGGCCGCCCGCAACGGCGAGGAGCCCGCCGAGGATCCAGAGGCCCAGGATCCACTTTTCGTCGGGAATGGCCCTTGCGATCGACGCCGGCGTCAGGAAAATGCCGCCGCCGATCACGAGCCCGAGGACCATCAGGCTCGTGTCCCAGAGACCGAGGCCGCGGGCGAGCTCCCGCCCGTTCCCCCGCGGGGAGGGGGCTTCGTTGGCGGCGCTCACGCGGCCGACGTCAGCGGGATGCGCAGGATTTGCCGCGCCTGTTCGATCGTCGCGGGCTCGCGTCCGACCTCGCGGGCGATGCGGACCACGCGTTCCACGAAACGGGCGTTCGAGTCGGCGAGCTCGCCCTTGCGGTAGAAGATGTTGTCCTCGAACCCGACGCGCACGTGGCCTCCCATCGCGATGGCCATCGTCGCCATCGCCGTCTGACGGCGCCCGATTCCGGCGACCGTCCAGGTGCAGCCCGCCGGAATCGCGCGGGCGAAGTGCGTCAGGTTCTCGGCGGTGGCCGCGGCCGCGCCGGGGACGCCGAGCACGAAATCGAAGTGGGCCGGGGGCGTGAGGAGGCCCTTGGCGAAGAGAACATCCGCCGTCGCGAGCATGCCGACGTCGAAGATCTCGAGCTCGGGCACGATCTGGTACTTGCGGATCCGTTCCAGAATCGTGCGGATCGTCGGCAGCGAGTTCTCGAAGATGTCGTCCCCGAAGTTGCAGGTGCCGAGCGTCAGGGTCGCCATGTCGGGCTTGAGCTCCAGGGCGGGAATCCGTTCTTCGACGCCCATCCCGACCGCGCCTCCGGTCGAGAACTGCTGGAGGATCGGGCAGCGCTTGCGGATCGCGTCGGAGTAGGCGCGGAACGTCTCGAGATCCTGCGTCGGCGTCCCGTCGGGACGGCGCCCGTGGACGTGGCCGATCGTCGCTCCCGCGGCGTAGGCCCGGGCGTATTCCTCGCCGACCTCCTCGGGCAGGAGGGGCAGATGCGGCTGCTGCGTCCGCATGACTTCGGCGCCCACGCCCGCCACGGTGATGAGGAGCGCATCGCTCACGTCCAGCGGCCGCCCTTCTTGTCGCCCGGCTCCCGCTTGGGGGCAAGCACGACGCAGGTGCCGGTGGCGCGCGCGACGACGATCGCCGGTTTCAGGACGCGCGCCGAGGAGGACGAGCCCTCGACGGGAGCAATGACCTTGCGGGCCTCGAAGCGCATCTCACGGGAGGTCTTGCCGACCCGGATGATCTCGGCCTCGACCTCGAGGTAGTCGCCGGCATGCACGGGCGCGAGGAAGTCGACGGAGGAGTACGCGCGAAAGAGCCCCTCGTCGCCGTCCCGGCGGATCAACAGTTCCGTGGCCGCATCGCCGAAGAGCTTGAGCACGAAAGCCCCGTCAACCAGGCCGCCGCCGTAGTGCGCGTGCTCGGCCCCGACCCGCAGGCGCAGCTGGACACGTTCCTTCTTCATCGCTCGCTCCCTGAGAGACCCTTGCGGCGCGAGATCTCTTCGAGGAGAAACGCGGCGACCCGTGAGGCCGTCGTTCCGGGACCGAAGCCGGCGTCGTAGCCGAGCTCCTTGGCGAGCGCGTGGTCCACGCGCGCTCCGCCCGCGATGAGGACGACCTCGTCGCGGAGGCGCTCGGCCTCGAGCATGTCGACGAGATCGGTCATGTGGCGGACGTGGATGTCGTTCTGGGTCACCGTGGCCGAGACGAGGACCGCGTCGGCTTTCGTCTCCCGCACGATCCGGGCGAGCTCCGCGACCGGTACCTGGGCGCCCAGGTTGCGCGCGTCGATGCCGTGGTAGCGCTCGAGACCGTAGTCGCCGGCGAAGCCCTTCATGTTGAAGATGGCGTCGAGGCCGACGGTGTGAGCGTCGGACTCGAGGGCGCATCCGAGGACGATCAGACGGCGTCCGAAGCGGCGGGCGATCTCGTCGTCGATCTCTTCACGCGAAAGCGAGCCCGCGGGGGCTTCCTCGGCCGTGATCGCGGCGACGTCGACGTCGTGGGTCGCGCGGCCGTAGACGACGAAGAACGTGAACTCGGGCGCGATGGCCTCGGCGAGAGTGACGTACGGCTCGCGCAGGCCCATCTTGGCGGCATACCGCTTGGCGGCTTCCTTGGCGACCGCCGAGCGGGCGATCGGGAGCGTGAACGACACCTGCACCGCGCCGTCGTTCTTCTTGTCGCCGTAGGGCCGGATCAGGCGCGGGGCCGTCACGCGTGCGCTCCCGCCCGAGCGTGCGGCTCGCCGAGCCATGCTTCGAGAAACGGGTTCGCGTAGGACGCGTCCTTGCGCAGGACGCCGTCGTATCCGCGGCCGCCGTCCTTTCGCCGCCGAGTGTCCGCGAATCGGCCCTCCGCCAGCGCGCCGAACAGGCCGTCCGGATAGTCCGCGACGCGCGCGAGGATGGCCTCCGCGCCGGCGAGCACGGCACGCGCCCGGCCGACGATCCGGCCGTCCGGGGCGAAGCGGATCTCGTCCGCGAGATGACGAGCGTTGGACCGGAGAGTCTTCATCTGGTCGATGGCCAGCCACCGGTCGTGGAGAAACGGCGTGTGCAAAGCCTCGGTCAGCATGCCGAGGAGATGGATCGACTGGCGGGTCGCGACCGAGGTCAGCGCGAAGAGCGTGTTCTGCTGGTACCCCTGAAACACGTTGCCCGTCATGTGCTTCGTCGGTGGCATGTACTTCAATGGCGCATCGGGGAAGATCTCACGCGCCGCTTCCGCCTGCGCAATCTCGTAGAGCAGGCCGTCCTCCAGCGCCGGGTCGATCTCGAACGCGTGCCCGAGACCGATCTGCCAGTCCTCGAGGCCCGCGTCCTTCGCCAGTCGCTCGTTGATGAACTGTGAGGCGAGGACGGCGGGGGCCTGCTCGACGGCGTCCGCGGTCGTCAGGTAGTTGTCTTCGCCGGTGTTGATCACGACGCCGGCCACCGCGTTGATGCGGCGGGAGAAGTTCTGGTCGATGAGCGTGCGGAGAGGATTGATGTCGCGGAAGATGATGCCGTAGAGCGCGTCGTTGAGCATCATGTCCAGCCGCTCGAGGGCGCCCATGGCCGCGATCTCGGGCATGCAGAGGCCCGAGCAGTAGTTGACGAGGCGGACGTAGCGGCCGAGCTCGGGCTCGATGGCGTCGAGGGCGGCCCGCATGAGACGAAAGTTCTCCTGCGTGGCGTAGGTCCCGCCGAACCCCGACGTCGTCGCGCCGTAGGGCACGTGGTCGAGCAGCGACTGCGCGGTCGAGCGGATCACCGCGATGCACTGCGCGCCGGCCCGGGCTGCGGCGTCGGCCTGGACGACGTCCTCGTGGATGTTGCCCGTCGCCACGATCGCGTAAAGGAGCGGTTTCTCCTCGGGCGGATGCGACGCCATCCGCCGCTCGCGCTCCGAACGGTTGTTGCGGATCCGTTTCAAAGTCGCCTCGACGTGGGGGGCGACGGCCTCGCGCCAGCGCGGATGCTCGGCCTGCGCCGCGGCCCGGTGGGGATCCGCGAGCGCGGCGGCGGCCTCGGCGACGCTCGGCGCGCCTGCGGCCAGGGCGCTTCCCATCCACACCGCGGCCCCGCGGCCCAGCTTTCCGCATGCGTGAAGAGCCTCGACGACGCGGTTCGGGATCGGAACCTCCTCGGCGTCGACGCCGTCCACGCCGAGGAGTCGGAGCACGGTCCGCTCGGTCGACACGGTCGTGTACTGCTCGGTCTCACGGCGCACGCCCTCGGAGACCTGGCGCGCGAGCCGCCGGCAGTCGGCAATCGTTTCGGTGGAGAGGCCCAGTTTGGAGGCCATGGACGGCTGAAAAGTATAGCCGCGGGCCTCCTATGACCGGAGGTCAGCCACGAGGTCGAAGATCGGAACGCCCGTGATCTGCTGTGCGACCGCCTCGAGAAAGCGCGCCGCGGGAAGCGGCGGCCGCGCCGGCGCGCTCGGATTCGCGGTCACGGCGATCAACCGTGCGGGCCTGCGGACCGCAAGGCGCACGCCCCGCTCGGCGAGCTCGCGGCGTTCCGCGGGCTTCAGAAAGATCGCGGTGAAGTCTTCGGCGACGAGGGACTCGCCCGCCGAGAGTGTCATTTCGCGCAGCGAGGCCGCGGTCACCGCCCCGTCGACGTCCCGGCGCGTCGCGCCCTCCTCGGGGCGATCGAGCCGGATCAGCTCGACGGCCGCGGCCGCGGCGGCCAGGACGGCCGGGAGCGTCTCTCCGGCGGACATGCCGACCGAGAGCACGATGCCGTCACAGACACGCCCGGCGGCGAACGCCCGGCGGCCCACGGCGCCGTCGAGAAGCACGAGCTCGGCGCCGGCGGCCTCGAGGGCCGCGGCGGTCCGCGCCATCTGGGAGGCCGTGGACGGGCCGATGACTTCGATTTCGCCTTCGCCGGCGGCTCGCCGGAGCTGGACCGGACCGAAGCGCGTCGGGAAGGGGAGGGTGGCGAGCTCTTCGACCGGAAAGGACGCGGACTCGAAGGTCGTCGCCGCGGAAGCGACCAGCTGCCCGGGGTACACGCGAAAGCGCGGCTTGGGCTCGCCGGTGATGGCGTCGAATTCCTCGCCGTCCCGGCCGGCGGACGTCGCTCCGGCGACGACGCCGCTCTGGTGCAGCTCGGCGAGCACGGCCGTGAGCGCCGTGGTCTTGCCGGCGTTCTTGGCGAGACCCAGGAACGCAATCCGGCGGGCGCCCGACGCGCGGAGCGACTCCGCGAGCTCGGCCGCCATGCGTGTCACTCCGGCGCCCTCCCCGCAGGAGCCGACAGGCCCGCGAAGGCTCGCGCGAGCGCGGGGTGCCGGCGCAGCAGGTCCAGCGCCGCGCGGTCGTGGCCGGGGACGAACCCGTTTCCGATCGCGAGCTTCGTGGGCTTGGCGAGGCCCTCGGCGCCGAGGGCCGCGGCCGAGAACGAGGTCGCCATGCCGAAGAAGAGCACGGTTCCGTCGTCCTTCGCGCAGAGGACGCTCGCGGACTCGGTGCCCGAAGCGTTCGCCACGTTCACGACGAGATCGGCGAGGCGGCCCTGCGTCGCCGCCTCGACGGCCTCGAGCATGGCCACGGGATCGCGGGCGTCGATGGTGTAGACGGCGTCGGCGAAACCGAGGCTCCGCGCGCGCTCGGCGGCCGCGACGCCCGGCTCGACGGCGAGGACGCGTCCGGAGGAGCCGACCTTCTCGCGCGCGGCCGCGAGACAGAGGAGCCCCGCCTTGCCCGTGCCGATGACCAGCACGGTCTCGCCCGGCCGGGCGTCGCGGAGGACGCCCGCAGGAGCGCCCGCGACGTCGAAGGCGGCCAGGGCGACTCCCTCGGGAAAGTCGTCGGGCAGCCGCGCGTAGAGCGTTCGCGCGAACAGGATCGCCGTGCCCGTGACGTCGACACGCTCCGTGGCCGCGTGCACCGCGCCGATCGACTCGAGATGCAGGGGCGTGAGCGTCAGCGACACGAGCGTAGCGATGGGCGTTCCGACCGAGAGGGCTCCGGCGGCCGGATGCGCCGGACCGACCTCGGCCACCTCGCCGAGCAGCATGCCGCCCGATCCGGTCACCGGGTTCTGCATCTTGCCGCGTTCGCCGACGATCCGGGCCACCTGGTCGCGGACGCTCTCGCCGGTCGAAGCCTCGGTCTCACGGAGCTGGCGGAAGGAGGCCGAATCGATCGACAGGGCGCGGACCGAGACCGCGATCTCGTTTTCGAGCGCGCGCGGCGTGGCGTCGAGCCGGCGTGCGATCTGGGGCAGGACGCCGCGGGGTTCCAGCGAGCGGTGCAGACCGAAGGGATGCGGCGCCGTCACGGCAACAGCGCGACGATGCGGAGCGGGCCACCCGAGCCGCCGGCGATTTTCATCGGCAGCGCGACGACCCACGCGCCCCATTCGGGCAGCGCTTCGAGGTGGGCGACGTTCTCGAGGCCGAAGACGTTGGCGCCGTTGGCGATGACGTGCACGATGAAATCCTTCGAGGCGCCGTAGTCGATCGAGGCGGTATCGACGCCGAGGGCCGCGACCTTTCGCTGCTCGACGAGATACCGCGCCGCCTCCTCGCCATAGGACGGAAAATGGAGCTTCGAGGCGTCTCCCGGGGTGTCGTCCCCGAGGTAGGCCTTCTTGTCGGGCCAGCGCGCGCTCCAGCCGGTGCGCAGGAGCACGATCACACCCGAGGGCACCGGCCCGTGCGCCTTCTCCCAGGCCTTCACGTCGGCGAGGGTCAACCGGTAGTCCGGATCCTTCGCGGCCTGCGCCCGGACGTCGATCACCGCGGCCGGGGAGACGAGCTGGCGGACCGGGATCTGGTCGGCGGCGAGGCCGCCCTTCGCGAAGTGGCTCGGCGCGTCCAGATGCGTGCCGCCGTGCTCGGGAGTGCAGAAGGCGTTCGACCGGTAGAACCACCCTCCGGGCGTCTGGCCGTCGGCCAGACTCTTCAGCTCGAACGCGGACGGAGACGTGGGCCAGTAGATCGTCTCGCGGTCGAAGGGATGCGTCAGATCCACGACCTTCGCGGTACGGAGGTCGGGCGCGGCGGACTGGCCCGCAAGGGGGAGCGCTCCGAGGATCAGGACTGCGGCCGGCAGGAGACGACGCATGCGAATCCTCCTCACTCGTCTAATCCTCAGCGGACCCTCCGGCCCGCGCGACCTGCTCGGGCTTGACGGAATCGGCCTTGAACTTTCGGGCCGAGGCCAGCATCTTCTCGATGGTCTCGTCGAAGTCGGCCCTCGCGGCTGCCCCGCGCTGGAAGCGCAGGGGATTGATGCGCGCGACGACGAAGGCGCGCAGGTACGGGCTCTCGAAGCCTTTCTCCTTGAGCGCCTTCATGGCGGCCGCGACGGCTTCCTCGAGCTCGATGACCCGGGCGGCGCGCTTCTCGCGGACTTCGAGAGCCTTGGCGAGCGGCTGGGACAGGAAGGCGTCCACGCGCTTGAGGATGGGATGGTAGGCGCCACCCGCGAAGCGGCCGTTCTTCTCGTAGCAGAGCCCGAGGGTGATCAGGGCCGCTTCCTCGAACTCGAGGCCGTAATCCTCCTCGGCGAGGTCGCCTCGGCCGGCGAGGTCGCGCGCCATGCGGATGACCTCGAGCGACTTCTCCCGCAGGTTGTGCGCCTTCTCGGTGTTGAGTGCCAGGATCTTGTAGGCGATCTCGGGCTCGGGCAGCACGAGCGCGGTCACCGACTTCACGCCGAGGTTCCGGAGCGCGGCCAGGCGGTGATGCCCGTTGGGTGTCCGGTAGACGCCCTCCTGGCCGCGCACGACGATGATGGGATCGAGAAAGCGGCCGAGAGCGTCGATGACACCGGTCAGCTTCTTCACGTGCGCTTCGGAAAGGTCGCGCTGGAATATGGTGGGCTCGACCTTCTCGATCGGCAGGGAGGCGAGCAGCTGCCAGTGTCCGCCGAGGGGGTCGCGGTAGATCGCGAGAACCGCGCCGCCGTCTTCCCGGACCGATTCCACGAGGGCCGTCACCGGCCCCGGCGGGGTTCCCTCCGCCGCGTCGCGCGCCTCGAGCCCGCGGGACTTCGCTTCGGCCTTCTTGCGGCGTTTGACCGGTTTCTTCACCGCCATGCGAGGGATGCTTTCACGGCGGCGGTGTCCGCGTCGAGGCCCGTGCCCGTCCGGGGCACCGTGGACACCGTCCCGCTTACCAGGCGATCAGGCCGTCCCTGACTTGCTCTTCGAGGAACTTCTCGACGAGCGCCGGCGTCGTCTCGCCGTAGTACCACCAGCCGGCCGACAGCGCCTCGGCGCAGACGCGGCGCGCAATCTCGCCGGCGTCGGTCTTTCCATCGATCCAGGCGAGGGCCGCCGTGCCCATGAGCGGAGAGAGCTTCGGGCCCTCTTCGGGAGACGCGGCGGACGGAGGAGCAGGCTTTGCTCCCGGTTTCGCCGGACGCCTGGCCGCGTCATCCTTCTCTTTCTCTTTCTTCTCCCGCGCGGCCCGGGCGGCGGCGTCGCGCTTGTCGTGCACGCGCTCCTCGAGCGCCAGCCAGGCGTCGAGCGTCGTGACCGCGAGCCGGGGCGTCTTTTGGGAGAGGCGTGCGAGCACGGCGTCTTCGGCGTTCGGCTTGGCATCGAGACGCTGCGCGAGATCGGCCCCCGCGGCGCGCACGGCTGCGACGTGGGCGGCGACCGAGGATTCCGGGGCGGGACCGACGGAGCGCGCGGACGCCACGGCGGATTGCTCGACCGCCGTGGAAACGGCGAGGAGATCCCGGGCGGCCCGGCGGCGGTCGTCGTCGCCGCCCTTGCCGTCGCGGATCCAGACCTGCGCCGTGGCCAGATCGCGCGCCATGCGCTCCGTGCCGCGCGCCGCGACGAAGGACGCGAGGAAGGGGACGTCCTTGGCGTCGGCGTTGGCCAGCCACCACGCCGTGGCGGCGACGATGAACGCGTTGCGCTTCAGCTGCGTGGGATCGACCTGCCAGAGGTCGTCGGAGGAAGAGTGGATGTATTCGTCCGGCCAGTTGGTCAACGAAGTCCCGGGGACGCGAACCCAGGGATCGTTGAAGACGAGATGGTCGGTCGAATCGAAGTACGGAACGGCCTTGGCGCGGAACGGCTCCCGCGTCCCGAGCCTCGCGAAGATGGGTCGGGAGAAGGCCTGGCCCGGCGCCGGCGTCTGAGCGCCCCAGGCCGCGAGGTAAGCGTTGTTCCCGTGGACGACGGCCTCCAGGATGCTCTGCTGCACGTCCGAGACGTACGAGGGCATGGACCACGGCGTCCGGGCCATGAATTGCGTCCGATGGCCCGCGGACTGCTTCGCGCCGACCATGTCCTGGTTGAGGTTGGCGAGACACTTCTTCTCCTCGCCCGGGTGGTCGGCGAAATAGCGGTATTCGGAGTAGATCTCGTCCGCCCACCAGAGCCGGATCCCGCGGCGCGGCCGCGGGAGCGTTCCGTCGGCGATCAGCTTCGTCAGCGCGCGGCCGATCTCGAGAACGTTGGCGACGCCCGACTGGTCGTCGTTGGCCGAGATGTTTTCCTGGAGGTGCGCCGTGAGGACGATTTCGGGCAGCGTCGGATCGGTGCCCGGGATTCGAGCCTCGAGCATGCCGGTCTTCTTGTCCGGGAGGACGACGCTGTCGATGCGCACCCGGAGCCGCAGAGGCTGCGGCGTCCCGCCCTCGCCGGCACCCCAGCGGCGCGAGCCCTCGCCGCGCATCCGCTCCGAGAGCGACTTGCCCTCCCGAGCCGAGATCACGATCGCGAAGGTCGTCTTTTCGCCCTTCGGTCCATCCTTCGCCGGAAGCTGGAGCCAGCCGACCTGGTCGGCCGAATCCGCGAGCGCGTTGAGGCGCGAGGAGCCCCAGGAGAGGATTCCGGCGGCGCCGCGCTTCCAGACCGCTTGATCCATCACGAGGGCCACGCCGCCGTAGGCGAGGACGATCTTCCCGCGGACGTCCTTGCCCGCGTAGTCCGAGGCGGCTTCGCCCGAGCCGACGTCGACGAGCTCCGCCGTGACGTCGGCCGGCCGAGAGTTGTCGGCGACCGCGGTGGGAACGTCGGCGGAGGACGCGATCTTGGTTTCGGTGACGCCGTCGAGAAGCCAGGCGCTCGCGCTCCGGCAGGTCCAGTTCGGGTTCTCGGCGACCTGCTCGATCCAGCGCACATCCTGGAGGCCGGCGGCCTTCGCCCGCGCCTCGATCTCGCGGGCGACGGCGAAGAACCCTTCCGAGCCCGAGGGCTTGTGCCACTGCGTCGTGACGCGGATCGTGGCGAAGGCGAGGTCGCCCGAGAGCTCGTTGACGAGGGCTTGCTCGACCTTCGGGTCGACGAAGGGCGAGGTCTGGGCCGTGGCCGCACACGTCAGCAGGCCGCCGGCGAGGCCGAGCAGGGTCTTGCGCATGGTTCGCTCCGTGTTCTTGGAGTCGAACTCTACCGCAGCCGGTTTCGGCGGCCCGTCAGCGCGTCTTGATCTGGTTGTAGGAGGCCTTGATCAGGCCGTCGAAGGTGCCGTCGAAGAACTCGGCGTCGTCGGCGCTCGCGCCGGCGAACTTCGTGCGCCACGACGCGGCGTCGAACGTTTTCGCGAAGGAGCCCTGGACCTCCTCGAGGGTCTTGCCGGAGTTGACTTCCTTGTCCATGGCCGCGTTGGAGGCCTCGAGAAACTCCGCGACCCGGTAGATGTAGGTCTTGTCGCGGAGGATTTCGCCGTGGCCCGGGACGATCGTCGTCGCATCGAGCTCGGCCATCTTCCGAAGCGTCACGGGCTGATCGACCGGGAATCCACCGAAGAGGTAGGGGACCGGATGCACGAGCAGGTCACCGGTCGCCAGGATCTTCTCTCGAGGAAGGTAGACGATCGTGTCGCCGCCCGTGTTGCCTCGCCCGAGGAAGCGGATTTCGACCGGCCGGCGGCCCAGGTCGACGAGGAGCTCGCGCTCGAAGGCCACGTTGGGCACGAACTGGACGACGTTCTTCATCTCGGCGACCACCGGGGCGAGGCCGGCGAGTGAGCGCTCGTAATCCTTCCGCTCGCCCTCGGTGAGGGGCCGACCGTCGGGATTCTTCCCGGATTCGAGGACCTTTCGGAAGCGGGCATCGCGCTGCGGATAGCGCGCGACGGCCCCCGGGTTCCAGTCGGTGATGGCTTTCTGGGTTTGCCTGGTCGCCACGATCTGGACTCCCGGCCAGGCCTCGACGTAGGCCGCGTTGCCGAGCGTGTGATCGAAGTGCCAATGGGTGTTGACGAGCCAGGTGACGGGCTTGTTCGTCCACTGGCGGATCTGGGCGATGTCCTCGCGGGCGGCGGACGGGAGCAGACACGAATCCACGACGAGCACGCCGCGGTCGCCGACGATGACCGTCGTATTGCTCTGCGGGAAGGTGTCGGGGGCATCGGGATGCCGGATGGTCCATACGCCGTCGGCGATCCGGGTCACGGTCCGCGTGTGGGTGGCGACCGAGTCGGCCCGAAGGTCCGCGGCGGCGGGAACGATCAGCATCAGGGTGCAGAGGAGCTTTCTCATGGGCTGGGATTCTGGGCCTGCTCCGGCGCGGCCCGCGCTCCCGGCGGACGAGCCCTCTCTTTGTCGGGGCGGATTAATCCAGAGTGAGGATGAGGAGAGTCCGGTCGTCGTCCGCGGGCCGTGCGCCGGTGTGCGCGGACACGGCGGCGAGGAGCGCGTCGCGGACCGCCGCGGCGCCGCGAGGCGCATGCGTCTGCAGCACGGCTTCGAAACGATCGAAGCCGAACGCCTCGTCCTGCGCGTCCACGGCCTCGATGAAGCCGTCGGTCAGGAAAACGACGAGGTCGCCCGAGGCAAAGTCGTACTCCCGCTCCGGAAAGGTGCGGTCCGGGAAGAGGCCCAGGGGGAGGCCTGGAAGGGTGAGGGGCTCCGCCCGGCCCTCGCGAACGCGGTACGGCGCGAGCTGACCGGCGTTGGTCAGGAGACCCCGTCGGGTCCGGGGGTCGTACGCGAGGAGGGCGAGCGTCATGTAATGCCGGGGATCCGTCGAGCGGTGAATGAGGTCGTTGAGCCGGCCGAGGAGCTCGGCTCCGGAGTGGGCGGCCTCGAGCAACGTCACCAGCGCGGCCTTCGCCATCGCCACGAGAAGACCGGTCGGCAGGCCGTGTCCGGAGACGTCGCCGAGGGCGACCGCGGTGCGGCCGTCGGGCATTTCGACATAGTCGTAGTAGTCGCCCCCGATCTCGGCGACGGGCTCGAAGTATGCGAGCACCGAAAAGCCGGGACGGGACGCTTCGGGCGGGGGCAGGAGTTTGTGCTGGATGGTGCGGGCAATCGCAAGCTCGCTCTGCATGCGCTGCTTCTCGGCGGTCTCCACCAGGAGCTTCTGGATCGACTCGGCCATCGCATCGAAGGAGCGCGTGAGATCGCCGATCTGGTCTCGCGATTTGGAACGGATGCGCGCCGAGAAGTCGCCTCGGGCGACGGCCTGGGTGGAGCGCGTGAGCCGGTTGACGTTGCGCGCGATCGAGCCGACGAGAACGAATGCGATCACCAGCGCCACCAGATAGACGATGAGGAGGACGCCCGAGAGCGCCACGAAGGCAATCCAGAAAATGCGGCCGACGTCCTTGACGCCCTGCGCGAACAACTGGTCGAGTAGCAGGCGGGGCGAACTCGTCCCGGTCAGCACGGCGACGTGGTACGGCGGCCCGGGCGGCGCATCCAGGACGGTCTCGAGGTAGAAGGCGTGGATCCACTCGCCGTCGATCACGCCGTTTCCGGGAGGAGGGCCGCCTTTCGGGCGTCGTTGGGGAGGTTCGAGAATCTTCGGGCCCGGCTTCTCCTTCTCTTTGGCGTCGGAGTCGGCCTTGATGTTGATTCCTCGGGAGTCGTCGGACGCTTCGCTGAGCTCGGCGCCGATGACGTAGCCCGTGAGGTCCGCGACCTGCTGGAGCCAGGGCGAGCCTTGATCCGAGAGGTCGAGGAATCGGACGGAGCCCGGCTTGCCGGCGGGAGCGACCAGCCAGAGCCGGCCGTCCGCCACGAGGAAGCCGGGGCGCGCGAGACCGTCGATCCAGGCCGCCGCGGCGCCGGGCTTCAGCCAGGGGACGTCGGAGGTCTCCACCCGCCCGCCGCGCCCCGACGCGGAGGGCAGATCCGCCCGCCGCAGGACGGCGCCTTCGCCGACGGCCGTGACCTCGCGCCGGATCCGATTGGCCATGTACTGGTGGGCCACGATGTAAGTCGTGAGGAACAGAAGCGCCGCCAGCAGCGGAATCGGAACGACGCCGATGAGGAAGTAGGAGAAGGCGAGCCGCAGCGCCGTCCTCCGGACGATGAGCTTGAAGAGCGACGCCGCCCCGCGGCCGAGGAGCACGAGGAGGGCGGCCACGGCGAGGACCTGGAGCAAGGTGACGAGGCAACCAGCGTCGTCGGAGGCGAGCCGTTGGGCGAGCGCGCCGCCGGCGGCCGCGACGAGGAAGACGCCGATCCAGATGCGCGTGGATTTTCGGAGACGCACCGTCCGCGCATTCTACCGAGGGCCTCGCCTCCTCCCGTCATCCCGAGGAGCGGAGCGACCGTCATCCCGAGGAGCAGAGCGACCGTCATCCCGAGGAGCGGAGCGACGAGGGATCGGATACAATCGCCCGGGACGTGAGGTTCCTGCGCCAGGCGGCTCTGCTCTTGCCATCCGCATTTCTCCTCGGCGTCCTGCTCTTCCTCCTGACCCACGGCCGCCGGGATCCGGGCTATGGCGCCTATCCCTTTTTCCAGCAGTGGGCGGGGGACGGGGCTTTCGCGACGTCCCCCGAGGCTCGGTTCCTGGGACAGGCGCTCGTCTTCTTCCTCCCGGCCTACGTCGTCACCCTCTTCTTCCTCTTCGCGATCGCCCTCGGCGAACGGGCGTTGTTCGGCGCGCGGAAGGTCCGACGGCCGGGCGGATTCGGGCGGGCTTTCGCCAGCACTTACCCGACGGTGTTCCTGCTCTGCAGCGTGATCGCGATGTGGATCGGCGAGCGTCTCGCCCTGCGGCAGGCTCCCGGCGCGCTCGTGGCCCCGCTCGTCGCCGCTGTGGCGCCTTTCGCCGGCGCGATCCTGGCGAGCCTCCCGGCGATCGTACTGGCCGGGCCGGTCGCCCTCATCCAGAAGGTGAGTGCGGCATGAGCGCGACGAAGTCCGGTCCGCGCTCGATCGTCATCCTCGATTTCGGCGGCCAGTACACGCAGCTGATCGCGCGGCGGGTTCGGGACGCCCGTGTCTTCTCCGTCGTCCTTCCACCGAACGCCTCCGCCGAGGACATCCGGCGATGGAACCCCGCGGGCATCATCCTCTCCGGCGGTCCCCAGAGCGTCTACGAGGCGGATGCGCCCCGGCCATCGGAGGATCCCACGGCGCTGGGCGTGCCGGTGCTGGGCCTCTGCTACGGGATGCAGTGGCTGGCCCAGGCGGCGGGCGGCGAGGTCGCCAACGAGGGACGCGAGTACGGCCGGGCCACGGCGCGTCTCTCCGTCGACTCGGAGCTCTTCGCCGGGCTGGAGCCCGACCAGACGGTCTGGATGAACCACGGCGACTCGGTCGTGGCTCCGCCTCCCGGCTTCCGGGTCATCGCCGCGACACCGACGACCCCGCTCGCCGGGTTCGAGAATCCGGAGCGCCGCGTCTGGGCGATCCAGTTCCATCCTGAGGTCAAGCACACGGTCCACGGGACCGAGATCCTGCACAATTTCATTTTCCGCATCTGCAAGGCCGAGCCCGACTGGACGATGGCCGGCTTCCGACAGGAGCAGGTCGAGGCGATCCGGAGGCAGGCCCCGACGGGGGCCGTCATCTGCGCACTCTCGGGCGGCGTCGACTCCTCGGTCACGGCGATTCTCCTGCGCGAGGCGCTGGGGGACCGCGTCCACCCGATCCTGGTGGATCACGGCCTGATGCGCGCCCACGAACGTCACCAGGTCGTCGAGGCGTTCTCACACCTCGGGATCCAGGTGCACGCGGTCGACGCCGGCGATCTCTTTCTGTCGCGGCTCGCCGGCGTGACGGATCCGGAGCAGAAGCGCAAGATCATCGGCCGCACGTTCATCGACGTCTTCGAGGAGGAAGCCCGCCGGATCCCCGATGCCCGCTTCCTCGCCCAGGGCACGCTCTACCCGGACGTCATCGAGTCGGTTTCGATCAAGGGGCCTTCGGCCGTGATCAAGACCCACCACAACGTCGGGGGGCTTCCGGAGAGGCTGGGATTCGAGCTCATCGAGCCCGTGCGCGAGCTCTTCAAGGACGAGGTGCGCCTGCTCGGCGCCGAGCTCGGCCTTCCCCGGGAGTTCCTCGCACGCCATCCGTTCCCCGGCCCGGGTCTCGCCGTCCGGATCCCGGGAGAGGTCACGCGGGAGAAGGTCGCGATTCTGCAGAAGGCGGACGAAATCGTACTCGAGGAGATCCGCCGCGCCGGGCTCTATGACGCGATTTCGCAGGCCTTCGCGGTCCTCCTGCCGGTCAAATCGGTCGGCGTGATGGGGGACGGCCGCACGCACGAAGCGGTGCTCGCCGTCCGCGCCGTGCAGACGACGGACTTCATGACCGCGGACTGGTTCCGGATGCCTCACGAGGTGCTCGACGCCATCGCGAGCCGCGTCGTCAGCAGCGTCCGCGGCATCAACCGCGTCGTTTACGACATCACGTCGAAGCCGCCGGCGACGATCGAGTGGGAGTGACGATCCGCGGCCGCGAGGCCGGCGAATCGATCCCGGACTCCTAAGAAAAAAGGGCCCGCTCTCGCGGGCCCTTCGCGTCGATGCGAATGCGGGGGAGGAAGGCTAGCCGCCGGCCTGCATGCCGAGGCCGGCCATGGCCGCGGTGGCCTTGGCCTTGGCCTCGTTGGCCTTGGCGATCGCGTCGTTCCACTTGCCCGCCGCCTGCGCGGCCGAGGCTTCCGCCCAGGCCGAGGTCGCGGACGCGAGATCGTTCTTGGCCGCGTCGAACTTCGCCTGATCGAGCCCCTTGGGCAGCTTCTTGGACTGCGAGAGGATGTCGACCCGGCTCTTGACCGCCTCGACCATCTTCGGCACGTCCGCGGCGACGGCGTTCCAGCTCGCGGCCATCTCGTCCTTCTTGGCTTTGGCCTTGGCCGTCACATCGTTGGCTTTCTGCTGGATCGACTGCGCCGCCGCGAGGGCGCCCTTGTAGTCGCCCTTGGCGTACGCCTCCTTGGCGGCCGCGAGGTCGTCCGAGAGCGACTTGAAGTCGTCGGGAACCAGGCTCTCGGCCTCACCCCTCGCGCTGTTGACGGCTTCCTCGGCGAGCTTGAGCGCGGCTTCGGCCGGCGCCTTGCCGCTGTTGCAGGCGATCGCCAGCACGCAGGCCACCACCGCGAGGTACTTCCAGGACTGTTTGAGCATTCTTCCTCCTCTTTTCCTCTCGTTGCTTTTCTCGTCCTCGTGTCTCACCGGGCGCGCGTCGGGTTCGAATCTCGGACGGGTCCGCCCGGCGCGCGGCGCTCCTTCCACAGTCCGAAGAGCGCGGTCAGCGCCGCGAGGACGATCTCGTCGACGAAGGGGATGATATCCGGGATCGCGATGTCCGCCAGCGTCACCGCCAGCAGAATGAGAAACAGCGTCGGGAAACGCAGTCCGAGGCGCTGAAAGACGTTCGCGAAGGCCCTCGCCACGGGTGGCCGTTCAGGGAATCCGCAGCTTCTGGCCGATGCGGATCTTGTCGGGGTCCTTCAGGACGTCCTTGTTCGCCTCGAAGATCTTGGGGTAGAGACTGGCGTCCCCGTAGTACTGCTGGGCGATCTTGGACAGCGTCTCGCCCTTCTTGACCTCGTGCCACTGCGTGTAGTCCGGTGCTCCTCCCTGAGGGCCTTTGGTCGTATCGGGCATGAGACCTCCTTTCGCGGTTGGGTGCTCGACGATCGGCGGTGGAATCCGAGCCGGGAACGTGATCCCCATCGCGGAGCTTGTCAAGATACGCGGCCCCCTGTCAAAGACGGGCGAGCCCGCGCCCGATCGTTTCCAGGCCGCGCCGCAGGGCCGTCGGGTCGCCTCCGAAGGCGATCCGGAAATGGGCGGGGGCCCCGAAAAAGCGGCCGGGCGCGACGGCCGTCCCGGTCTCCCGGAACAGCCGGTCCACGAACGGCCCGGAGTCGTCGACTCCCTCGATCCGCGGGAAGACGAGCGTGGAACGGCTTTCCGCCGCGCGCAGCGCGGGATGGGCAGCGAGGAACTCGGCGACCGCCGCGCGGTTCGTCTTGATGATCCCGGCCGCCCGTTCTGCGAGACGGTCGATGTGCCGGAAGGCGACGACCGAGAGCCGGTCCGCCGGCATCGGGCTCCAGACGTCGACGACGTCGCGCGCCCGGCGGATTGCGCTCGCCAGCTCGGAGCTTGCGAGCGCCCACCCGCAGCGCAGCGACGCCAGGCCGTAGGCCTTGGTCAGGCTGGAGGTCGAGACGACGCGGTCCGAATGCAGCGTCGCCGGCTCCGGGCGGTCTTCGAGCACCGTATCGCGGTAGACCTCGTCCACGAGGAGAGTGAAACCGAGAGCTTCGGCGAGGTTCGCGAGCCGGGCCAGGCTTTCCGTCGAGGCGAGGGCTCCCGAGGGATTGTGGGGATTCGAAATGATCACGAGCCGCGTGGCCGGCGTAAGCGCTGCCGAAATCGCGTCGGGGTCCAGGGCATAACCGTCCTCGAAGCGCCGCTCGAAGGCCCGGACGCGGGCGCCGAGCAGGCGGGCTGCACCGGGGAGAGGGTCGTAGCCCGGCGTTTCCATGAGGACGTCGTCGCCCGGAGAAAGGATCGCGGCGCATGCGAGAAAGGTCGCCCCGGAGCAGCCCGACGCCGTGGCGACGCGCTCCGGCCCGACGCCGTGGTGCTTCGCGATCGCTTCCTTGAGGGGAGGATAGCCTTCCGGGCTCTCGCCTGCGATGTCGACGGCGTCGCGCGCGCCGGGAAGATCGTCGAGCGTGCAGGGGAGAAGATTCGAGCCGGCGAGGTCGATCTCCGGCTTCGGGCGCGTCTTCGCCCACTCCATGTACGGGGCGCGGGAGCCGCTCATGCCGCGCGCCTCGCGGCGGCTCCCCGCCATGCGTAGTAGGCCGGTACGCCGCCGAGGAGCATCGCCACGCCGATCGCCGAGCGAAGCGGGTTGGAGCGCGCGGCGCCGACGACGGCGAACGCGGCCGCCCCGGCGAAGAGGATCGGAAGCCACGGCGCCGCCGGAGTGAGAAACGTGCCTGGACCCCGCTCCTCGGGAGGCAGCCGGCGACGGAGGGGAATGACCGCGACGACGGTGAGGCCGAAGAAGATCCAGTCGGCGAAGACCACGGAGTCGATCAGTCCTCCGTAGGTGCCGGTCAGAACGAGGACGATGCACCAGAAGGCCTGCAGCAGGATGGCGCGGTGCGGCGTCCCGAAGCGGGGATGGAGCTGCCCGAGGCTGCGGAAGAACACACCGTCCCGGGCCATGGCGTAGGAGATGCGCGTCGGGCCGAGGAAGGACATGTCGATGAAGCCCAGCGTCGAGATCGCGATCGCGGCCGTGATCCAGCCGTCCGCGCCGGGGCCGAAGAGGCGCCGCACCGTGGAGGCGGCCGGCGTGACCGTCGCCGCGACGCCGTCGCGGCCGAGCGTCATCAGGTACACCACGTTGACCGCCACATAGATGACGATCACGAGGAGCGTGCCGGCGGTGAGCGCGCGGGGCAGCGCCTTCTCCGGGGAACGCATTTCCTCCGCCACGGTGTTGGCATTCTGCCAGCCTCCGTACGAGAAGAGGATGGGGACGAGCGCCGCGCCGAAGGCGAGGATCGTGGCCGGCGGCCGCTCGGCGTTCGCGATCGGCGGCAGGGGCGGAAGCCTCGGCGCGAGCCACAGCCCGCCGAGGATGAGCGCCGCGAGCGAGAGGATCTTGATCACCACGAGCCCGTTGAGCACGCGGCTGCCGGGCTTGACGCCGAGCACGTTCACGAGCGCCATCGCCAGGATCGCCGCGATGGCCAGGGGAGTCGGGTTGGCGCGGGGCGAACCGGCGAAGCGGAGGGTGTGCTCGGCGAAGGCGATGGAGACAGCGGCGATGCCGCCTCCCTGGATCATCAGGAACGAGGCCCATCCGAAGAGGAAAGCGACCAGCGGATGGTAGGCCTCCCGGAGGTAGGCGTACTCGCCCCCGGCTTTCGGGTAGATCGACGCGAGCTCGGCGAACGCCAGTGCGCCCGCGAGAGCGATCGCGCCGCCGGCGATCCAGACCCAGAGGATGGGGCCGGCCGAGGGCAGCCGCTGGGCGACCAGGTAGGGATTGACGAAGATGCCGGCGCCGATGATTCCTCCGACGACGAGCATGGTCGCGTCGAAGGTGCCCAGGGCCCGGCGGAACGCCATGGTCTTTGGTCCTGGTCCGGCGTCCTACTGGTACCGGGGACGGACCTGTACGACGTCGGTCCCGACGAACTTGCCCTGGACATCGAAGTCGAACCCGATGCGCGCGTATCCCACCGTCTTGCAGGCATGGCAACCGTCGTGAAGCTCAAAGACCACGACGAAGCGCTGCCCGCCGCTCCGCAGCTTCACGGCGCGTGGCTCGCGTCCCCCCGGGCGGCGATCGCCGGGAAAGAGGGCCAGCGACGGGAACGTCCTCAGGAGGCCGACATACACCGGGTTGTTGCCGAGATTCTTCATGTCGATCCGGGACAGGTCGTCGACGTCGATCGACGGAGGCTCGCCGTTGACGAGGAAGACGAGCGCGTTCTCGTTGGCGCGAAACGGGTACTCGGCGTAGGCCACGTCGACCTTTCCGGTGTCGAGAAACGCCGTCGCGTAGCCCTGGCCGTCCGTGCGCCGTGCGAACGCGAGCGCGGCCTCCGGGGCTCCGGCGGCGCGCATCTGATCGATGAAACAGGCGCCGAACTTCTCTCCCGCGCTTCCGCACGCCGCGTCCACTTTCGCGTGGAAGTCGGCGGGCGGCGTCCAGACGACGTCGGGAGTCACCGTGGCGCTGGTCGCGGCCGTGGCCGTCGCCGCGCCCGGCGTGGGAGCGGGTGTCGGCGGGGCCGCGGCGACAAAGAGCGCGCCTGCGAGGACATGCTCGGCGAGGCGCGTGCTCGTGATCATTCGATTCTTCTCCTCGGCGTTTCGGGGAAGGTTCCGCGGAGAAGATATCGCGTCGGCGGAACTCTCTTCGATGGCGTTATGATCGAAGCTCGATGTCCGGCGACTTCGTTCATCTTCATCTTCACAGTCAGTACTCCCTTCTCGACGGCGCGAATCGGCTTCCCGAGCTGTGCAAGCGCGTGGCCGAGCTCGGCATGCCGGCGGTCGCGGTCACCGACCACGGCAACATGTTCGGGGCGTTCCACTTCTTCCACGAGGCCCTCCAGAACGGTGTGCGACCCATCATCGGCGTCGAGGCCTACATCGCTCCGGGAGACCGCACGGATCGGGAGGAGAAGGCCGCGAGCGAGTCGGGCGAGGGCTACGCCTACCACCTGACGATTCTGGCGGCGACGCAGAAGGGGTACCGAAACCTGGTCCGGCTGGTCTCCGAGGCCTATCTGTCGGGCTTTTACCACCGGCCGCGCATGGACAAGAAGCTCCTGCGGGAGCACGCGGAGGGCCTCATCGGCCTCTCCGGCTGCCTCAAAGGCGAGGTGGCCGGGTCCCTGTCCCGGGGCAACTACGGGGCGGCGAAGAAGGCCTTCCTCGAGTACGAGGACATCTTCGGCAAGGGCAATTTCTTCGTCGAGATCATGGACCACGGCCTGCCCCAGCAGACCGCGATCGTCCCGGACCTGCTCCGCCTCGCGACGGAGACGGGGGCGCCGGCCGTCGCGACCAACGACAGCCACTACCTTCGGCGCGACGACGCGTTTCCCCACGAGGTCCTGCTCTGCATCGGGATGGGCAAGACGCTCGAGGACGAGCGGCGCATGCGCTTCTACAACGACGAGTTCTACGTCAAGAGCCCGGACGAAATGCTCTCCCGGTTCAAGTCCTGGAGCGTCGAGGCCGTCACGAATACCGTTGCGATCGCCGAGCGTTGCTCGGTCTCCTTCGACACGGACGGCCTTCACCTTCCGCAGTTCACGGCCCCCGACGGGCAGCCGCCCGCCGATTACTTCCGCGACCTCGCCCGGGAAGGACTCGAGCGGCGTCTCGTCGAGGACGTCGCGCAGATGCCCGAGGCGGAGCGGAACGCGCCCGAGAGATACCGCGATCGGCTGGAGTACGAGATCGGCGTCATCGAAAAGATGGGCTTTCCCTCCTACTTCCTGATCGTCTCCGATTTCATCCGCCACGCGCGGGAGAAGGGGATCGCGGTCGGCCCCGGCCGCGGCAGCGCCGCCGGCTCGATCGTCTCGTGGGCGCTCCGGATCACCGAGATCGACCCATTGCGCTACGACCTTCTCTTCGAGCGCTTCCTGAACCCCGAGCGGATCTCGATGCCCGACATCGACATCGACTTCTGCCAGGCGCGGCGGGGCGAGGTCATCGAGTACGTGACGAAGCGATACGGCCGCGAGAACGTGGCCCAGATCGTGACCTTCTCGCAGTTGAAACCCAAGCTCGCGGTCCGCGACGTCGCGCGGGTGCTGTCGTTGCCGGTGGCTCTGGGGGATCGGATCGCCAAGCTCGTGCCCGACGGCCCCGACGTCAACTTCGAGCGCGCATTCCGCGACTCACCCGGTCTGAAGGAGGCGATGGCCGCGGACGAGTCGGTCGCCAAAGTGGTGCGCATCGCGGAGCGGCTCGAAGGCCTCTCGCGGCACGCCGGCATGCACGCCGCCGGCGTCGTCATCGCGCCCCGGCCCATCACGGAGTTCCTGCCGCTCTACCGGACCAACAAGGACGAAATCACGACGCAGTTCGACATGAACGCCGTCGAGAAGATGGGCCTGCTCAAGATCGACTTTCTCGGTCTGATCACGCTCGACGTCCTGGAAGCCACGGTCGCCGCCGTGCGCGAGCGGAGGGGAGTCGAGCTCGATCTCGACCATCTGCCGCTGGACGACGAGCCGACGTACGAGCTCTTCCGTTCCGGCAAGACGGCCTGCGTCTTCCAGTTCGACTCCGGCGGCATGCGCGATCTCCTGCGGCGGGCCAAGCCCCGCGTGTTCCTCGACCTCGCGGCCCTGAACGCCCTGTATCGGCCGGGCGCTCTCGATGCCGGGACCGTCGAGGACTACGTGCGGCGCCGCGGCGGTACGAGCCGCGTGACGTACCCGCTTCCCGAGCTCGAGCCGGTCCTCTCGGAGACCCTGGGCATCCTCGTGTACCAGGAACAGGTCATGCGCATCGCGCAGATGGTCGCGGGCTACTCGCTGGCCGAAGCGGACCTCCTGCGGAAGGCCATCGGCAAGAAGAAGCGCGAAATCATGCAGGCCGAGGCCGAAAAGTTCATGCGCAAGGCGATCGAGCACGGCACGCCCAAGAAGAAGGCGCAGGAGCTCTGGTCGCTGATCGAGCCCTTTGCCCGCTACGGATTCAACAAATCCCACGCCGTGGCCTACGCGCTTCTCGCCTACAAGACGGCCTACCTCAAAGCGCACTACCCGATCGACTTCTTCGCCGCGAACCTCTCGGCGGAGATCGGCTCGACCGACGGCATCGTGAAAGTCCTGGGAGACTGTCAGGAGTCCGGGATCCCGGTCCTCCCGCCGGACATCAACGAGTCTTCGGAGAGCTTCGCCGCGGCCGGCCCGGCGATCCGCTTCGGCCTCGCGGCCATCAAGGGCGTCGGAGAAGCGGCGGCCCGGTTCGTTCTCGAGGAGCGCGGGAAGAGACCCTTCGGCTCCTTCTCCGACTTCATCGAGCGACTCGACTCGCGTCTCGTCAACAAGCGGACGCTCGACGCCCTCATCGCGGCGGGCGCCTTCGATTCGCTGGGTCGGAACCGGGCGACGCTCGCGGGCGCGTCGGAGCGCGCCCTCTCCCAGGCGGCGCGGCGGCGCGAGGAGATCGAGCTCGGCCAGTCGAATCTGTTCGGGGGGTCGGCGCCGAGCGCCGAGGACGGCTCGATGAGCGACGACTTTCCCGAGCTCGCGGAGTGGCCGCTGGACCAGAAGCTCAAGGGCGAAAAGGACACGCTGGGCTTCTACGTCACAGGGCATCCGCTGACGCGCTTTTCCGAGGAGATCGAGCGCTTCGCCGAGGGCAAGATCGCCGAGCTCGGCAGTCGGATCGAGCAGTCGGTGCGGGTGGCCGGCGTCCTCGGGAACCTGAAGAAGCAGAAGATCAAGAAGGGCGTCAACGAAGGCAAGACGATGCTCAAGGCCACGCTCGAGGACACGAGCGGGTCGATCGGCGTCGCCATCTTCGCGAGCCTCTACGAGAAGGTCCAGGGCTGGGTCCGGGACGACCTGCCCGTGCTGGCCACGGCGATGGTGCGCGAGTCCGGCGGAGCGATGGAGCTCACGATTCAGGACATCACTCCGCTCGAGGGCATCCGGGAACGACGGGCGCGCGAGCTCGCGATCCGGGTCAACCTCGCCTTTGCCGACGAGAACGTGCTCACACGGCTGAAGGAGCGGCTGCGCCACCACCCGGGCACGACGCCGGTTTCGATCCGGCTCGTGCGGCCCGGCGAGTTCGAAGCGACTCTGAAGGCGGCGGACTCGATGCGTATCGCCCCCTCGCCGCGACTGACGAGTGAGATCCAGGCGCTGGCAGGGGAGGGGTCGGTCGAGTACGTCTTCTGAGGTCGCGCCGTGAGGCGCGCGAGTCAGACCCCCTCGCTCGCCGCCCTTCGTCAACCGTTGCGGCGGGCCGTTTCGGCGGCCGCCGCGCTCGCCCGGGAGCGCCACGAGCAGATTTATCTCGTCGGCGGTGCCGTCCGCGATCTCTTCCTTCGCCGCCCGGTGAACGACGTGGACCTCGCCGTCGAGGGCGACGCCGCGGAGCTCGCGGCCGCGCTCGCCGACCGTCTCGGCGCGCGAGCCGTCGCGCATGCGCGGTTCGGCACCGCGACCCTCGAGCTCCCCGGCGGAGCGCGCGTGGACCTCGCGGCGACCCGCCGGGAGACGTACGCGTATCCCGGCGCCTTGCCGGAGGTCGCGGTCGGCGCGAGCATCGAGGAAGACCTCGTCCGGCGCGACTTCTCGATCCATGCGATCGCTCTGCACCTCTCGCACAAAGCGCCCGCGGTGATCGACCCATTCGCCGGCCTGAGGGATCTCGGCCGGAAGCGGATTCGATTTCTCCACCCGGCCTCGCCCGCGGATGATCCGACGCGCGCCTTCCGCGCCGTTCGGTACGCGAACCGCCTCTCGTTTTCGGTTCCCGCGGACACGCGCCGCCAGATCGGAACCGCGATCGCGCAGGGAGCGTTCGAGGCCGTCTCCGGCGATCGCCTGCGCCGGGAGCTCGTCCTCGTCTTCGGGGAGCCGCGGCGGGCGGGCGCGGCGGCGCTCCTGATCCGCCTCGGGGTGGACCGTGCCGTCGCGGCCGGCCTCGCCCGCGCGGCCCAGGGCGTCAAGGAGCGCGTGGCCGCTGCGGAACGCCTGGCGCACGGACGCGAGGTCGGCTGGCTCTGCTACTTTCTCGCCTGGATGGGTGCGGTT
>Ga0207691_10000411_pt1 | contig 42937 bp, 34 predicted proteins | sample KBSM13metaG_FD_184327 | JGI IMG/M metagenome (GOLD analysis project Ga0207691, IMG submission 184327) | Miscanthus rhizosphere microbial communities from Kellogg Biological Station, Michigan, USA - KBS M1-3 metaG (SPAdes) (version 2) | ecosystem: Host-associated > Plants > Roots > Rhizosphere >...
TTCCCCTGACGGGAAAATGTGCAAGGATCGAATCTTGTATAATATGCTGATATACAACGATATATAAAGCGGCATCGGTATTGAAACCATTGGGCGTACCAAATGGACACCCATGTTGAAGACCATTTATTTTAAATACGGATTTACGGCAGTTGTATTTCTCCTTCTGGTAGTTCCGGCGGTTGACGGCGGACCTAACAAGATTGATTTTGAAGGAAAAGACAAAGCGCCCGTGAACAGGCACGTCAGGCAGTTTGTGAAGAAATATATTCAGGAGAACAGGAAAAATCTTTCGAAGATCGAAAAGCGCAGCAGTTCCCCGTTTATCATTATTGATTCTGTATTTAGAAAATATAATCTTCCCGTACAGTTGAAATATCTGGCCGTAGTAGAATCTGAGTTGAAAACAAAGGCCGTTTCGAAAGTGGGGGCCGCAGGTCCATGGCAGTTGATGCCTAAGACGGCACGCATTCTGGGATTGAAAGTCAATGCACGTCATGACGAAAGAAAAGACTACTATAAAAGTACACGGGCAGCTGCCAGGCATCTTAAACACCTGCATCAGCAATATGGAGACTGGCTGCTGGTATTTGCCGCTTATAACAGCGGTGAAGGCACGGTCAATACAGCCATCAACAAGGCCGGATTCAAAAATTTCTGGAAGATCCGTTCCTACCTTCCCGGTGAGACAAGGGAATACGTTGACAAATTTATTGCTACCTGTTATTATTTTGAAGGCACTTATAGTCAGGCGCTCATGACCGGAAACAACAGGCTTCCCTTCCTGAATACACAGAAGTCGGTGGCGCAAAATGAGCAGATGAAAACGGTAGAATATAAAGTACAGCCGCTGAAACCCGAGACTTCAGAAGAGAAATTCAACCGGATACTGAAGGAATCTGAAATGTCACTGGAAAAGTCAAACAAACTGTTGACGGGTACTAAATAAGATTTTTGTTTTCCCGGATAGCAAACACACACCGGGGGAGAAAGGTTATTTGTTTTTTTCCAACATTACAATGGCAGGTTCTTTCAATTCAATTGAACCAGACCGCATAGCCCTGCCTTCTCAGATCGAGAGCGAGTTTTTTTTCCATGAGCAAGGCCTGTGGCCTGGTCATCGGCTTTAAATTGATGTGATCATAAAGACTGGGGCGCAGGTATATTCCGTATTTCTCCACAATGCTCGCAGACAGCTTGTGACCTTTCCTGTTTACATACCCGGTTTTATGCTGCTTTAACCTTTCGGCCGGCGTCTTGCTGGTCATGCCTACGTAAAGACATTCGAGCACACCGTTGAATTGCGGGTTGGCCAAACGGAATCTTGTATTTTCCGTGAAGACCCGTTTTGACAGCTCTATTACATAGACCTGATACTTCATGATTTAGATGTAAACTAAATAGATTACCTGATTTTCCTACGCCGGGAATGGCAGCAGGCAGGCTATTTTCCTCCGGCCAATTGTCCTGCTGCTGCAGCGAGAAAAATATAGTCGGCACAACCACCTACGGTTACTTCGTTTTCACCCCAGAAGAAAGGCCAGTCTGATTTATTTTCAGGAAAGTCCGGCTTAAGTATTAATATACCGGGAACAATTCCTCCGGCAATAAAACTAAAATCTGCCCGGTTATTTCCGTACGTAATTCTCTTTGATTTTGTGCCCACAGCGGAAACAAATGAAATATTTGAATAGGGGTGGCATCCAAAAATATAGTTGAGTCCCCTGTAAACATATTCCTTCGACACGATATCAGGGAAGTATTTATTGGCATAATAGTTTGTAATGGAAAAATTCACCACGAAGCCACTGCCGCCCCATCCCCCCGTCGCTATGGGCACACCATAAGGGTTTTGACTGCTATACTCATCGCAGGCGGCTTTATATTTAATCATGTAAGGCCGAAGTTTCTCCTTGTAATCCGCATCCATATAGTCGATGGCCTGCAATGCGGTTGTCATCCCAAACATAATGAACCTGTCGAGGGCCGGCCAGATGGATTCGTTAAAGGCATCTGCATACTCCTTGTCTTTTGTTGTGATAAACAACTGAAGGGCTGCCACGGCCTTTACATTTCTCCTGAACATGATTGAAAACCTCCCGGTATCCGTTTTACTGATGCTGTCGTTTTCATTCCACAGTTTTTTTGCAAAAAATAAACTTTGCTCAGACAGGGTATCGTTAAAACCTTTTAAGGTGCGACTTGCCGCTGCGAGTGCTGCAGTGGTAAAATAGTCAAGGAATGTTGTGCGCCCGGTAAATGCCCAACGGTCGTCCATTCTTCCACTCGAATGGCTGGTTTTTTCAAATGGTTTCAGGTTTGGATCATAGGGCAGATTATCGGTTTCGTCGGATGCGTCTCCCAGGTGATGATACTGATGAAGGTTCGGGACCACAATACCCCTGACCGGATGCCCAATAAATTTTACCTGGGCGACCACGTTCAGTGTCCCGTGTTGAATTTGCTGAAGGATGTCTGATTTTCCGTCCGGGCGATGGATATCGACATAGCGGGTTGGATAGTCTACAAAGGTTTCATCCCTGGATATTTTGAATTTTTCAGAAGCGTCCACCAGACTCAACAGGGCGGTACAGTGTGAGGCAGTCTGAATATCAAAATCTCCGGCGTCAAACCATCCGCCGACATCCAGTCCGGGAATGCGCTCTAAGGATTTATATTTAGTTTGTGTGGAAGGGCCCATGCTGTAGCCATCGAAATGAACAGAATTAACAGGTGCCTGCAGCGCGTCATCCAGAAACGGAGCGCCATGCCAGACACGATACGCTTCATTTACTTCCATATGGTCCATCTGGACAGGAAACCACACATCCAGGGTAGGGTGCCAGATGTCGCTGTACACTGCAGTGTCTATTGGAAAAGTATTGGTCTTTTGATCGCCATACTGAATATAGTAGAGTCCGGGTTCTTTTATGGAGCTGAAATCGAATTTGGCATAGTTGTACCGTAGCCATCGTCCCCAATCCTTTACCTCACCTTTCCATCTTTCGACCGTTTTGCCATCTGCCATGACCCGGAATACGGAAGCTGATTTTAACGGAGCGTCGTTCTTGTCCAGTTCAATCACGGCTGTTTTTTCCTGTGAAGGATTGTAACCTGCCTGTGAAAATTCAATTACGGGTTTTCTTTTCCATCCCGGGATGGCATTGGCTTCAATAAACCAGGTTAAGACCTTGCCCGTTTTATTCGAAGGCAATAAACTACGAAGGATAAACCAGCCATTTTGACCCAGGTTGCGACCATCGAAGAGCATGATGTCTGCATCCGTCGACTGAACCCTGATAAATTGTTCCGGATCTTCCGGTGCCAGTGCGATGACCCTGCCGGTTGCCAGTGGCCCCGGGATTATGAATTCCCCTCTTCCCCTGTCGTCAAAAGTATTGTGGCCGGCAAATTGACTTATTTTTTTATCCGAACTTTCTATTCTCGTGTTGCTTGACGGATAAAGAGGGAATGAGCCTGGTTTATCATCTACCAGCCAGGTCTTCTCAAAATAGGCAGAAGGTAAAAATTCCATATTGAATCCCGCCTTGCTTTCCAGTTTTTGCGGCAGCGGCTTGTCGAGCCAGACAGTTATTTCAATGCCGTTTTCTTTTGCGCTGACTACAGCCCTGGAAGTGAAATCAAATTCCTCGTATTTTATCGCCACCTCAATGGTGTTGGCAGCTTTGTCGACCTTACGGCTTACGAGTTTGGGTATCAGGTCCCATTGTTCCGGAGTATTTTGTAACCTGACTGCACCTCCTGTAGCTGTTCTGACTCCATGATGAATAATTTCAATGCCTGCCGTCTTTTCATCGAAAAACATACCGTTGTACTGACTATTGAAAACCAAAATGTTTACACCCGGTTTTTCAAAATAGCCGGAATCGTTGATTGACAGGGTTTGGCCAAACGTATACTTTGCGGTTGCTGAGAAAAAAATAAGAAGTACGCTAAAAGCCAATAGCTTTTTTTCGCCAGGAAGAAATGGCATGTTCATCGGTTTGGTTTAAATTTTTAATACCCGGAATATATGAGTGAAGGAACCGTTTTCACAATCGGCTGCGTAACATCGGGCGTAAGGAGACTCATTTAAGCACTTTAAAAATATGAGATATTCATGAAATCCGTTGCATTTACCTGAACAGGAGCTGCGCGAAATTGTACAGGTTATTGCGCCAAACAGGCCATGTGTGACCGCCGGGATACTCGGAGTACGTGTACTTTATATTGAATTCGTCGAACCTGCCCATCATCAACTGGCAATTTTTGTAGGCGATATCTTCCCTGCCGCCCATGGAGATCCAGAACAGTTTCAGGTTTCCATTGAGGATGGCTGCGTTGGCCTTCATGAACTCATACTGGCCGTCTGCCAAACCTTGTTGCATGGGAATTATCCACCCCGAACTAAATACACCAAGCCAGGCAAACCTGCCGCTGTTTTTGATGCCCGTATACAAAGTATGAATTCCACCCATGGAGAGTCCCGCCAATGCACGGTCTGCAGCATGGGATTTAACCCGGTAATTTTTTTCCATCATGGGAATGATCACATTCAAAAGTTCCGATTCGAAAAGTTGCAGCCCGGCTTCATTGAATGCAGGGATTTCCATATTGGCGTCGGGCATCACAACGATCATGGGTACTGCCTTTCCGGCGGCAATGAGATTGTCCATGATCAGATCGGTTTTTCCCTGCATTGCCCAACCTGTTTCATCTTCGCCTCCCCCATGTAAAATATAGAGGACGGGATATGAAACGTTCGTGTTTGAATCGTAGCCGGGTGGTGTGTACAGATACAGTTGCCGCCAGCTGTTAGTAACTTTTGAAAAATATCTCCTGACCCTGACATCGCCATGGGGGACGTCGCGGAGCGCATAATAGCCACCTCCCGCAGACGGAATTTCAATACCACTTGCCATTCTTCCCATACCATAAAAAGTAGCGCTTGAGGGATCGGCAATCGGCATACCATCGATCAGCAGGGAATAGTAGTGAAACCCCTCACTGACCGTATCGGTCATTCCTGTCCAGTAACCGCCCGTGTCCTTTTTCAGATCATATTTCTTAACCAGGTCTACCTGCACTCTTTGGGCGTCAGGGGCCTTGACCCTGAAAATGACCCGGTGATCCGGCAGGATCTGGGGATAGTTTGAAGACCGCATGTTGGTTGCCGCCGGGACTCCTGCTACCGTGTATTTCGAAAAAGTGGAGGTATCCACCGGTTTAAAAATCAATTGCGAAAACATGTACAAACCATTTTTCCAAACCTTGAAATCATGTACACCCGGTTCGATATAGTAGATATGCGGGATATGATATTGCAAGAGATAGTCGTGGGTTCGCCGGCTGAATTCCACGAGGCCGTCGCTTGCGCCGCAGGAAATCCATAAAAGTGAAATTTTTTGCCTTGCGAGTTCGGGATCGGGTATCAGCTCTGCTGGCGGTTTTGTATTGGGGGCGGCTGAGAACGCACCTATCCATGCAAAGCTCTCAAGGTTGCCCAAACCAAAGTTCAGCGACTGTCCTCCACCCATAGAAAGACCTGCAATGGCACGATGCATCCTGTCGGTATACACGGAATAGTTCTTCTGTATATAGGGAATCAGGTCATTCAACAGGTCTTTCTCAAAGCGGGTGAAAGCCTGTACTTTGGCACTGTCGAAAATGTTTCCCACTGCGCGGTCGTCCTTCATGGCCCTTCCATTGGGAAGTACAACGATCATCGGTACTATCTTTCCTTCTGCATACAGGTTATCGAGAATCACCTGTGGCGACCCGCCATTATACCATTCCTTTTCATCACCGCCAATTCCGTGTAAAAGGTAGAGTACCGGATATTTTTTCTTTTTGGAATAACCCGGAGGGAAATAAATAAGGGATCTCCTGGAATTTCCCACCGTCGCGGAATAGTAACTGATCGTATCGATCCTTCCATGGGGGATACCCGCACGAACAGAATCATAACCGGTAGTTGAATGTCTGACGACCTGCTGGCATTGGGCCGTAAGGCTAAGCAGCGTGTAAAAGCAGGTCAGCGCCAGGAAGCCCCTGGCTGTCGTTGTTCCTTTCATAATATTCATAATAGATGCAATCCTTACGAAGATAAAGCAAGGAAATTATAATAACTGTCTTTTTTACATTTATTCCCGGGAAACAAAAGTATAGACTATCCCCGGGCTCGTAGCGAGGTCATAAACGAATGTTTTTTTGAGGTCGGGCTCCCGGACGGCTGCTTTTTCTGAGATAACAGGTGCGGTTGCCGCATACACCCGGTAGAATGGATTCGGGTTTGTGCCGGTTGCCAATTTTAGTTTATTGTCCGTTTTCAATTCATTGGGAACTCTCAGCCGGAGATTGCCGCCCAGGGCGGACCTGATCTCAAGTTTTGAAATTCTTCCCTTTCTCCAATGCAAACTGACAATTTCAAAACCGCCCCTGGCCCTGAGTCCGGTTATAAGCCCGTCAGGCCAGACGTCCGGGATCGCCGGAAGCAGGTGGATTTCGCCGTCAGCGCTTTGCATAATCATTTCTGTAATGCCTGAGGTACAGCCGAAGTTGCCGTCAATCTGAAACGGCGGGTGGGCATCGAAAAGATTATTATACGTGCCTCCGCCTCCTTCCTGTGTACCGGCAGGAGTGAGTTGGCGCCGGATCAGTTGATAGGCATGATTTCCATCGAGCATCCGGGCCCACCAGTTTACTTTCCAACCCATACTCCAGCCGGTAGATACATCACCGCGCTGAATCAGGGTTTGTTTAGCAGCGCTATACAGTTTGGGTGTGCGGTACGGGCTTATCTGGGAGGAGGGAAAGAGTCCATAGAGATGTGATATATGGCGGTGGTGATCCGTCGGATCATCCACATCATCCAGCCATTCCTGCAACTGCCCGTGTTGCCCGATATGCATGGGCGGCAGCCGGTTGCGGAGGGCTTTCAGGCTGTCAGCAAAGGCTGCATCCCTGTTCAGGATTTCCGCCGCTTCGATGGCTGTGGTAAAAACGTCAAACACGATCTGGTTGGTCATCGTAACGCCTGCGTCGAGTGAAGATTCCCCGTGCGCTTTCGGTGCATTTTCGGGAGACATGTCCGGACAGACGACGAGCCAGTGGTATCTGGGGTGTTCAATAAGAAAGTCGGCGTAAAAAAGAGCCGCGGACCTTAGTACGGGATATACGGAATCAAGAAACTTCTTATCCCCGCCGTACAGATAATGTTCCCACAGATGCTGGCTGGTCCATCCTCCGCCATTATTCCAGATTCCCCAGAAGGCGCCGTCTACAGCGCCCGTTGCTCTCCATATATCTGTGTTGTGATGTGCCATCCAGCCGCGCGTGCCATACATCCCTTTGGCCGTTTGTTGCCCGCTGGCAGACATTTCTTCAACCATTTTCAGGAACGGTTCATGCAGTTCGGCGAGATTCGTTTTTTCAGCGGGCCAATAGTTCATTTCCGCATTGATGTTGATCGTGTACTTGCTGTCCCAGGGAGGATAGAGTTTGTTGTTCCAAATTCCCTGGAGGTTGGCCGGCTGGCCGCCCGGCTGGGATGAGGATATAAGCAGGTACCTACCAAACTGGTAATACAGGGTCACAAACTGAGGATCGTCTGCCGAATCAAAATTTTTCAACCGGAGATCCGTGGGAAGACGGGCGGCAACGGTCGTTCCGAGGTCCAGTTTTACGCGGTCAAAATATCTCCGGTAAGCAGCAATATGCGCCCTTACCATATCCGGATAAGATTTTGAGAACTCTTTATTCAGGTAGGCGGCAGCTCTCTCTTTTTCATCGCCGGTGACGTCCTGATAGTTTTTAAAACTTGTGGCGAGGGAGATGTAAATGATCACGGTATCTGCATTTTTTATGGAGACAGTCGTGTCTCCTGAAACGCAGGTGCCACCCGCCACCTTAAATTTTGTGATCACCCTGTATCTCAGCAGGCCTTTCACATGTTCATGATCTATGCCGGTCCCGGAAAGAATCAGCATATTGCCCGTTCCCGTTTGCACTTTATATTCTGGCTGGGGTGTTGAATACAAAGCGGTAAAAGAAATGCTTTTATGCCGGCTGGCGGTCAGCCGCATTACAATCACCTGATCGGCAAGGGAAGCCATCGTCTCCCGGACATATGTAACCGGGCCGATACGATAGCTCGTTTTCGTCATAGCGCGGTTCAGGTCCAGTTCCCTGTAATAGTCCGAGTACTTTTCAGTGCCATGGAACAGGAGATGGAGTTCGCCCGCGGGAAGAAACATTTGTCCCTGCGATTGCTGACTTATTATCGTCCGGTTCGCCAGCGCTTCCGCTTCTTTTTGCTTTCCTTCAAAAATAAGTTTCCTTATTTCTGCAAGTGAATCGAACGTAAGCGGATTGTCATTGCGGTATGGGCCGCCACTCCAAAGACTGCTTTCATTAAGCTGAACGGTTTCCGTATCCACGTTTCCATACACCATTGCGCCCAGCCTTCCGTTCCCTACCGGCAGAGCATTTTCCCATGTGGAACCCGATGGATGGTCATACCAAAGCTTAAGGCCGCCGGTATGTTGGGAGAAACAATAACCGGATACGAATAGGAAAGCAGTGATCAAAACTTGTTTCATAATCGGAGCCTGAGACTGTTAAGTTAATCCTTTGCTGATGAGAAATTTTACACGTTATAAAGATCCAGCCGCCCGGAGAACGACCAACTGCTTTCCGAAAAACCGGACATGGCTATATCATATTCGGACAGTTTCTACGGAGGATCATAAATATATCCAATTGAGAAGCAAGAACATAGGAAACTGGCACTTTCTTGGTTCTTAAACAGACCGCAAACGTTCACTCAAAAATCCCTGGTAAATGCTTAAGAACTATTTCAAGATCGCCTGGAGAAATCTGCTGAAAAGCAAGACCTATTCCTTTATAAATATCGCGGGACTTGCGGCGGGCATGGCCGTAGCCATGATCATCGGTTTATGGATCTCCGACGAGGTGTCCGCCAACAGACAGTTCAAAAATTATAATTCGGTTTACCAGGTGATGATGCATCAGACTTTTGACGGACACAGGGGTACACAGACCGCTCTTCCTTATCCTATCGGAGAGGAACTGAAAGCTAAATATCCGGATCTGAAAGGTGTGGCCATGTGCGACTGGGGACAGAATCATTCCCTGGTTTATGGCGATAAGAAGATCAGCAAGTATGGCCATTATATAGGAGAAGATGCTGTGGACATGTTTTCCCTGAACATACTGAGCGGGAATAAAAATCCGTTACACGAATTACATTCCATTGTGCTGACCGATGAAACAGCCAAAGCACTTTTTGGCAACGAAAGTCCCCTGGATAAAATAGTAAGGGTAGACAATACGGTTGATCTCAAGGTTACTGCCGTGGTGGCTAAACTGCCGAAGAACAGTACCCTCAGTTTTGACTACCTGATCCCATTTCAGCTGCAGGAGTCGATTTATTCCTGGATCAAGCAATACCATAAAACAAATTGGGGAAATAATTCCTGGCAGGTGTATGTCCAGCTGAACGACAAGGTCACGGAGAAAAGCATGGATGCAAAAATCAGGAACATAGTGATCTCGCATTTTACGGATGAGAATACACTTAAAAGCATCAAACCGGAAGTGATGGTCTGGCCCATGTCCAAGTGGCGCCTGTACAGCGATTTCGAAAATGGCGTAAATACCGGCGGCTTTATCAAATACGTTAGGATGTTTGGCATTCTGGGAATTGTGGTGCTCCTTATAGCCTGTATTAATTTCATGAACCTAAGTACGGCCCGATCTGAAAAAAGAGCGAAGGAAGTGGGCGTACGTAAATCCGTGGGCTCAACCCGTAAACAGCTGATCCGCCAGTTTCTCAGCGAATCTCTTTTTATTTCTGTTTTGGCTTTCCTGTTTGCCCTTGCCATTGTTGCCCTGGCGCTGCCCTACTTTAATAAACTGACCCAAAAGGAAATGAGTCTGCAGATCAGCAATCCGCTGTTCTGGTTCATCATGATCGGGTTTACGATACTTACCGGTTTGCTCGCAGGCAGTTATCCGGCATTCTATCTTTCGTCTTTCAATCCTGTCAGTGTACTGAAGGGAAATCTGAAGCTTGGCCGCTCAGACGCTCTGCCAAGGAAAATCCTTGTGGTCATTCAGTTCGCCAGTTCTGTGATACTGATGATCGGAACTACCATTATTTATCAGGAAATCCAGCATGGAAAAAACCGGCCCATCGGTTTTGACAACAGAGGGCTTATATCGGTCGACTGGTCTGATGATATCAGCAAGCACTATGAAGCGCTGCGCGCTGACCTGTTAAGCTCGGGAGCAGTGGTTTCGATTTGCAAGAGCAATTCTCCGCCCTCCGATATTTACAGCAACAACAACGGCTGGGAATGGAAGAACGCACAGCCGGTGGAAAAAACTGTTGTCTTCTCCACCATTGCCACCGACTATGATTATACGAAGACGCTGGGAATCAAATTGCTTGCAGGAAGGGATTTCTCCAGGGACTATGCAGATTCCAACGCGGTAATCCTTAATCAGGCGGCGGTAAAGCGCATGGGGCTTAAGAATCCGGTGGGAGAGCAGTTGAAATGGAATGATAAGAACATGACGGTGATTGGAGTGGTTCCTGATGTTCAGATGGAGTCGCCCTTCCGTCCGATTTCACCTCTTACTATTATCTTCAATAAGGAATGGACGGGATATGTGAATGTGAGGCTGAATCCGGCTATGTCAGCATCTGCAGCCATCAAACGGATTCAGCCCATTTTTGACAGGTACAATCCGGCCTTCCCCTTCCTGTATAAATTCGCCGATACGGAATATGCGAAGAAATTCAACTACGAAGAGCTTGTGGGTAACCTCGCTGCCATTATCGCCGTGATTGCGATTTTCATATCCTGCCTGGGACTGTTCGGCCTTGCATCTTTCACAGCAGAGCAGCGTGTCAAGGAGATTGGCGTCAGGAAGGTGTTGGGCGCCAGTGTTCTCAATCTCTGGCAATTACTTTCAAAAGATTTTGTCAAGCTTGTTCTGATTTCCTGTGTCATTGCCATACCTGTTGCTTATTATTTTATGAATGAATGGCTTAAGGGCTACGACTACAAAATAAGTATCGGTGTAGGTGTATTTGTGATGGTGATTGCCTTGTCGATTGTCATTACACTGGTTACCGTGAGCTTCCAGGCGATCCGTGCGGCTACGGCCAACCCGACAAAGAGCTTAAGAACCGAATAGCCCTATTCTCTTGTTATTATAAGCTGACTTCGTGCCGGATATGCGCATTTGACTAAGGGTTTCTATTTATAGGATCCTTTTTCTTATGACAAATTGGAAGGGTCCTTATCTTTTAGCAGGCGAAGAATTTTACCTTTATTCCGGGCGCTGTGAAAAGGCCCATTCTTCCATGGACGAACAAGTACAGCTGGTTATTTCGCTATACGAAGAAGAAAAGGCACGGCTGCAATCGCTTATAAGCACGTGTTTAGAGGAGGAGGAATACCAGATGGCGCATTATCATTTGAATGCGCTGTATAAAACAAATTCACAAATTCGAATTTTAAGGAATCTGGATGACAGGTATTATGATGACAAGGAAATTGTGTTGCGTAGAATGGAGGGCAGTAAAAAGTGGCTATCCCGGGAAGGGAATGGCTCTTTTAGAGAATACTATGAACAGCAGCTGCAGCGCAGCATGAAAGAGTTGGAAGAATTGAACCAGCTGTCGATGCAGGAGACGCGAGCGGCTGAGGAGGGTTTACTTGAGGAATCTCTTCATAAACTCGTCGAAGGAAAAATTAGCCATTTCCGGCTGGTGTTTAAGCAGTCAGTCAATCTTTATATTGCTTTTACTTATGCAGGAAAAACGCTGAGGCTTACGTTTCCGCACCTCAAAGCACATAAAAAGAATGATCTTCTTACTGACTGGCAAATTAATTCAATGCGGACATTGGGATTTAGCCTGAATGAGCGCGAGACGAAGCTCGTGTTGATAATAGAGGGTAAAAAAGAAGATATCCTGAGCAATCTAAAGAGGGTCTTACTGAAAATTGTTTTTGAAATATTTCAGTTCAGGGAATTTAACAGACAGTGCTTCCTTCAATATAAAGAAAAGGCAGACCGCATATAACAGCGCGATCTGCCTTTGTCTTTTTGTTGCTTTGAATAAACGGAATCGCTGCTCCGGATCCTAATCGAAGCGGTCGAGGTTCATTACTTTAGTCCAGGCTGCCACAAAATCATTCACAAATTTGTCTCCGCCGTCGGAGCTTCCATAGACTTCTGCAATGGCGCGCAGTTCCGAATGTGAGCCAAACACGAGGTCTGCTCTCGTAGCTGTCCACTTGGGCTGGCCCGTTTTCCGGTCGTTGCCGATGAAGAGCTCCCTGTCGGCCGAAGCGGATGTCCAGACGGTGCTCATGTCCAGCAGATTGACAAAGTAATCATTGGTGAGCTGACCAGGTCTTTGTGTGAACACGCCGTGTTTTGATCTGTCAAAATTGGTGTCCATCACGCGCATGCCACCGACCAGTACGGTGAGTTCCGGCGCCGTCAGGGTGAGCAACTGGGCTTTGTCGACCAGCATTTCTTCGGTAGAAAAAAAGGATCCCTGTCTGCGGTAATTTCGAAAGCCATCTGCTACGGGTTCCAGGAAAGCCGCGGAAGCCAGATCGGTCTGTTCCTGCAACGCATCCATTCTTCCCGGGGTGAAAGGAACCTTTACCGGATTCCCGGCATCCGCTGCCGCTTTTTCCACTGCGGTGCACCCGCCTAATACGATCAGGTCTGCAATCGAAACCTTTTTATTATTCTTCTGCGTGCTGTTGAATGATTGTTTAATAGTCTCCAGTACATCCAGTACTTTTTTCAACTGCACCGGGTTGTTAACCTTCCACTGGTTTTGCGGTGCAAGGCGAATGCGGGCTCCGTTGGCACCGCCGCGCTTGTCCGATCCGCGAAAGGTGGAGGCAGATGCCCAGGCGGTAGACACCAGTTCAGGGAGGCTGAGTGAGCTGGCAAGAATTTTTTCTTTCAGCGAAGAGATATCCTGCTCATCGATCAGTGAATGATCTACAGGCGGGATGGGATCCTGCCAGAGCAATATTTCTTTTGGCACATCGGAGCCCAGGTAACGTGCACGGGGACCCATGTCGCGGTGGGTGAGTTTGAACCAGGCGCGTGCAAAAGCATCTGCAAGTTCGTCGGGGTTTTCAAGGAACCGCCTGGATATTTTCTCATATACCGGATCGAGACGTAAAGCGAGGTCGGTTGTAAGCATGGTGGGAACGCGTTTTTTCGATGCATCATGCGCATCCGGTATAATGCTCTCTGCATTTTTTGCCTTCCATTGATGGGCACCGCCGGGACTTTTTGTAAGTTCCCATTCAAAACCGAAAAGGTTTTCTAAAAAATTGTTACTCCATTTTACGGGTGTTTTTGTCCAGGTAACTTCCAGTCCGCTGGTTATCGTGTCAGCACCCTTGCCCGTTCCAAAGTTGTTGCTCCAGCCAAAGCCCTGCAATTCCATGGCGGCTCCTTCGGGTTCCTTCCCCACGTGGGTGGCAGGTGCGGCACCATGTGTTTTACCAAAACTGTGACCGCCGGCTATCAGCGCCACTGTTTCTTCATCATTCATAGCCATACGTCCAAACGTGTCGCGTATATCTTTCGCAGCTGCCAGCGGATCCGGATTTCCGTCCGGTCCTTCCGGGTTGACGTAAATAAGTCCCATCTGCACCGCAGCAAGTGGTTTTTCCAGATTCCGGCTATGCTTGTCGCCGTTCGCGTCATCATCGGAAACCAGCACACCATGATTTTCTGCCACTCCCGGAGAACCATGTGCATAGCGAATGTCACCGCCAAGCCAGGTTTTTTCCGAGCCCCAGTACACGTCCTCGTCTGCTTCCCATACATCGGCACGGCCTCCGGCAAACCCGAATGTTTTAAAGCCCATGGACTCCAGCGCTATGTTTCCGGCCAGGATCATAAGATCTGCCCAGGAAATTTTCGCTCCGTATTTTTTCTTGACCGGCCAAAGTAAACGGCGTGCTTTATCCAGACTTACGTTATCCGGCCAGCTGTTCAGTGGCGCAAACCGTTGCTGTCCCGATCCGGCGCCTCCGCGGCCGTCACCCACCCGGTAGGTACCTGCACTGTGCCAGGCCATGCGTATAAACAGCGGACCATAGTGGCCAAAGTCAGCGGGCCACCAGTCCTGCGAATCTGTCATCAGCTCATGCAGGTCCTTTTTTACTGCCTCCAGGTCAAGGCTCCTGAAAGCCTCCGCATAGTTGAACTGTTCTCCCATCGGGTTTGTGCGGGAGGAATGCTGCCGAAGGATATTCAATTTCAACCGGTCGGGCCACCAGTCCTCGTTCCTTGTGCCGCGGCCAGCCGCAGATTTCATGCTGCCGTTATGAAACGGGCATTTATCGATGTCTTTGGTTTCATTTTCCATATTACAAGTATTTAATAAGAAGGTATTTATTGGGATAAACCAGAAGCAAACTTACGCGTAGTGAGTCAATGGTATTAATCAATTAATTTTATGTATCAATAGATATATCCTATTATGACACTGACCCAGCTGGAATACGTGGTGGCCCTGGATGCCGTCAGGCATTTTGCGAAAGCGGCCGAGCGTTGCCACATCACCCAACCATCGCTCAGCATGCAGGTACAGAACCTGGAAGAAGAGCTGGGTGTGCAGATTTTTCTTCGTACCAATCCTGTGACGACAACTGAAACAGGACGCATCGTGGTAGATCAGGCGATCAGGATCCTGTCGGAAGCAGAGGCACTCCATCAGCTGGTTCAGCAGGAACGAAACATAATTGCCGGCAGGCTGAAAATAGGCGTCCTGCCTACCCTGGCTCCCTATCTATTGCCCCATTTCCTGCAGGCATTTATTTCAGAATATCCTCAACTGCGACTGAGTGTGCAGGAGCTCACCACGGAGCATATTATCCGGCAACTGAGGAATGGATCACTGGATGCGGGTATTTTGGCCACGCCACTGAATCACTCCGACCTTAAAGAATCTTTTTTATTTAACGAAGAATTTGTGGCCTACGTTTCCCACGAAGAAAAACTATTCAATAAGAAATATCTGCTGCCGGAAGATTTTGATGTGCGTACCATGTGGTTGCTGGAAGAGGGTCATTGTCTACGGAGCCAGGTCATGAATCTCTGTGCCCTTCAGAAGAATGCTTCCATAGAAAAACACCTGGACTTTGCTGCCGGAAGTATCGAAACGCTCAAGTCCCTGGTTGACAGGAGCGGGGGCATTACGCTGTTGCCTGAACTTTCCACCTACGAAATGACGGCTGCCAAAAAAAACATGCTGCGGTATTTCAAAAAACCGACGCCGGTAAGGGAGATAAGTATTGTTACTCTGAAAGCATTTACAAAAATCAGGCTGATTGATGCTTTAAAGCAGGCTGTTTTGGAAAACCTTCCGGATCAGATCAAACGCAGGAAAAAGGTTGAAGTCATCAGGATCTGAAAACCTTATTTTTTTGATCATTTTGGTATCGCTTTCATGAATGCCGTCATCTCTGGGATATGATCCGTATTGATATAGTCCACATCCAGAGACATGAATTCCTTCCAGGCATCGCTGGAATCGGGCGCATTCCAGAAGCGGACATTTTTGCCCGACCGGTGCGCCTGCATGATAGCTGTCTGCAACAGGAACAGGTCTTCCCTCATAAGACTTCCCTGTCCGTTCCAATGGGAATACCTGGTAAAATCATCGCTCAGCATCAGGATCCGGGTCAACGCTTCGGTACTGTATTTCAGGTGCAGTTCGCCGTCAAATGAAATCCAGGCCGGGTACCGTGTAAAGAGTTTTTCAGGAGGACGATTGCCTGTAATGACAATCCGTACCCTGTGACATTGGGTAAGTGAAGGATAGTATCCAAGCACACGGATCAGTTTATCAAGGGTAGCGATTCCCTCCGTTTTGAGGTCGATAAGCAATTGAAGACCCAGTGCGGTATCGCTATAGGGATAGCCGTCATGCTTTTCAATTTCCTGTTTAAGCGGGTCCAGGTACAACGCCTGAAGGCTGCGATGCAAGGCTAAATCAGCACTGGTATGACCCACAAGCAGGGAATCATTGTATAAAAAGATATCGACTTCGACCGAGCCGAAACGATTTTCGTAAGCGGTAAAAAAGGGATGCGCGTGTTCATAGTCGTTGTGCGCATGTGCATTGGCAGTCGTATAGCGGCGTTGCGCCGTCACGACAGTACAATTTAGTATCCAGGAAAACAGAAGAAGATATTTCATATTGATACCAGATGGTAAATATAGGAAACTGTCCATGGCGATTTGGCCTGCGAAGGGAAATCATATAATGATGAAGATGCCCCGGATTTCGTTTTACGCGTCTTTTGATATTTCCTGCAAAAGTTTATCTTTAGCAAACACCGAAACCGAATCGGGACACTTTAAAATATTCATATGAAAAAATATGCAATGCTTTGCATCATGCTGACAGTCTCCACCTTTGCAATATGTCAGTCAGGAACAACATTTACCGCTGATGCAGATAAAGCTTATGGACTGATTAAAAATGGAGCGTTCAAGAACGGCTACAAGTATCTGATCAAATTTGCCGTCACGAACCAGGGAGCCATCAATGTCGAACCGAGCACCGACTATCTCATATTCTTTGTTTACGACAATACCAATCATCCGGTACCTGATTTCAAAGCTCACCTTATGACACCCGATAGTGCGCTTATGAAAAAATATACGGTGAAGCCTTTTGACCGTGCACAGATCGGAGTGGCGAGAGCAGCCCAATTGCAATTTCGTACTCAAAAATTTGACGGTGCGACAAAGCCGGTCAGACTGGAAGCGAATCCGCCCGCAAATATTTATGTGTTCTACAAAAAATAATTATTCCGGCTTCCGAAATCTGAAAGAATTGTTTCTTTCATTTTCCGGTTGAAAATTGCCCGTCAACTGTCTACTGCTAACTGTCCACCGTCAACAGTCAATCGACCATGCCATGAAGTCACTATTCATTCTGCTGGGCATCATCATGATAACCGGCAAAGCATTTGCCCAGGCGATCCCGGACAAAGAGACCTTTTTCACGATTCAAAAAAAAGAGAAGCAGTCCTTTGAGATCTATTTGCAGAAGGGATATACCCTCAAGGCGGTAGTCAGCCAAATGGGGATTGATCTGAGTATCAGCGTATATAAAAAAGGAGATACCACAAGACTCGCCTATTTCGATTCACCCAATGGGGAATTCGGTCCCGAGTCCATCAGGTTTGAGAGCAGGGAGGACGGCAGCTACGTGTTACAGGTTGAGCCCCTTCCGGAAGATACGGTTATGTCAGGCAGATACTCTATCCGGCGGATCTCCGTAAAGATCATTCAGGCAACCTATGATACTTCCTTCGCCAGCGGTTCAAACATCGGGTTGAATTATCTGACTGAGCTGCAGATTCAAAACCTTACGAACCTCGGCATGTTGTGGGGGTTTCTGAAATATTATCATCCGGCAGTAGCAGATGGCGACTATAACTGGGATGCTTCTTTGTTTCGTATCCTTCCCCGGATAATATCAGCCAGAACAAAAAATGAGGCAAATGCCGAACTGGAAAAATGGGTGGATTCACTTGGGAAACCGGTGCCCTGTGCTGGTTGCGGGACGGCAAAAGCAGACTCTACGATTCAGCTGATGCCGGACTATGGCAATCTTTTCAAAATTGAATACCTGGGCCCGTCACTGGTAGAAAAGCTAAACTTCATTCGCGAAAACAGGAATCAGGAAGAAAATTACTATGTCAGTCTCGTAGCGAATATCGGTAATCCGGACTTTGGAAATGAGAAGCCTTATAAGGTTATGATCTATCCTGATGCGGGCTACCGCCTTCTGGCGCTTTTCAGGTATTGGAATATCATTCAATATTTCTATCCTTATAAATATGTAATCGGGGAGGACTGGAATAAAGTACTGCCGGAATTCATACCCAAATTTGTTATTGCGAAAAATCCAACAGCATATGCATTGTGCTGTCTGGAAATCATTGCAAGGATTCATGATACACATGCCAACATCTGGGGTGACAATAAGGAACTGAGAGAATACTTTGGAAAATATGCAGCGCCCATACGTGCCAGGTTCATTGAAGACAGGCTGGTAGTAACCGGGTTTTATTCAGATAGTTTTTCTATCTGGAACAAACTGAAAATCGGGGATGTCATTACGACGGTTCATGGTGAGCCGGTCGGGAAGCTGGTAAAGGAGAAATTATACCTGACACCGGCTTCCAACTATGAAACACAGTTGAGGGATATGCCGTATCACAGGTTATTGCGTTCACCGGTGGATTCCCTGCAACTGGAAATTCTGCGTGATGGACAAAGGATTTCCCGCACAGTTCGTTGTCTTGAAATACAAAAAGTGAACTTTCGTTCAGAAATAAATCCTAAAACAACAGACAGCAGTTATAAAATTATTAAAGGAAATATCGGCTACCTGTTTCCGGGCCGGTATTATAACAGACAATTGGGTGCTATTAAGAAGGCCTTTGAAGGAACGAAGGGTATTGTCATCGATATGCGGACTTATCCGTCAGAATTTATGCCCTTTAGCTTCGGAGCCTATATCAAACCGGCGGCTTCCCCCTTTGTAAAATTTACAGTCGGAGACCCGGGTTTTCCCGGCATGTTCCGCTTTACGCAACTACTGAGCAATGGTGAGGATAATCCCGCATATTATAAAGGACCGATTGTTGAGCTGGTGAATGCTTTTTCGCAGAGTCAGGCAGAGTATACGACCATGGCCTTTCAGACGGCCCCGGATTTAACGGTCATTGGAAGCACAACGGCGGGAGCAGATGGAAATGTTTCGGGCATTTGGTTACCGGGAGGAATTTTTACGATGATCTCGGGGATTGGAGTTTTTTATCCTGACGGTACGAAGACACAGAGAGCCGGGATTAAAATAAATAAAGTCGTAAAACCCAGTCTGAAAGGAATAAAAGAGGGAAAGGACGAATTGCTTGAGCAGGCTATTCTAATTATTGAATCCAAATCGACAGGCAACTCTAAGTCTCGTTGAACGATAAAGGTCGTCGCCGCTGGCAAAGGACGGGATACCTGCCTCTCGTAGTATCCCGATATGATTTGAAGGTGAAAAGGAGTGCGGGAATGGCCTCGGCTCATCCTGCTTTCGTGGTGCTGCCTTATTTGGAGTTACGCACGAGGTATTTGCCTAATACCTCATCAACGAAACCGACTTTGTTGCCGATCCAGACTGTCAGTGCAATGATCCAGACACAGGAGAGTATGGCAGAAAGATTATAATTCTCGTTTAAATAAAGGATGGCACTGGTGGCGCAGGTAAGAGCGATAAGCATCAGGGAAACCAGGGTAGAGATCGTTTTCATCTTAGTAGTTTAGGGTATGTAGAAAAATTGATTACGAATTAGGGGGAATTTCAGCTTGATTGGATTCGTAATTCAGGGGGGATTGGATCTAAACTGGTTGGGAAGGAGACTGGAGGGATTTACTGTTTTCGATGCGTGTTTCTTCGTTTGTAACCGTAAAAACCTCATCGATGAAACAAAGATGCTAATCGAAATTCAAAAGTGCAAGTACCTGCAGGCAATTTGTTTAGTAAAAACTAATTAAATATCTATAAATCAGTATATTATAGGGTAAAAATTTTCGCTTGAACTTTCTGAATTTGCTTTCATTTATCGAAGAAACGGGTCCATTCGTCGAAAAACAAGGTGCCTGAAAGGCTAAGATTTTATCCGCAATGATATGCATAAAGGCAGGGGACTGCCTGGCAGGGGCGAAAAGGGGGAAATGGTCACCAGCCGGTCAGGCTGCCAGAGGCCCCCGGAGGAGGCATTTGGTGCCCGGGATTACCTTAAAGCGGGATAATCAGCATACAGCGCTTCAACAAGGTCTTTTCTATATCCGGGTGTGTGGCTGTAAAGATTGATGGCTTCATTCGCCTGCACCAGCTCATTATTTACAACTTTACAGGCTACCAGTTTCTCGGTGTTCTGCCAGATGCTCGGGTCATAATCGAATACTTCCTGGTAAAAATGGAGGGCTGCTTTAAGGTCACCCAGTTTCATTACTACATTTCCCCTGTAATAATTAAGGAAGGTGTCGAATTGAAGAAGGGTATCCAGTTTATCGATCGTGCGGCTGTATGCTCCAATATCCTTCGTATCGGCAAACTCCTTCATCATAAGCAGGTAAGGTGTAGGCTCTTCAGGAAACAGGGAAGTATAATGGTCCACGGCTTTTCTGAAAGATTTTTCGCCGAGGTGTCGGCAGGCCAGCATATACTGCATGGAAAGGTGCTTGTCGTTTTGTGTTTTCTCGTCGAATTTTTCGAAGGCCGATCTGGCCGCACTGTAATTTTTGCGACTCAGGGCATTTTCGAATAACGAGCCATATTTTTCCCTGGTACTAAGTGAAGTATGTGCATCAGGTGCTTCCGCTTCTTCAATCAGGTATGAAAATAAACTGGCGTAGGATTCACCCAGCTGAAAAGAGAAAATATCGGCTGCCCGGAGGGAGTCTTTTACTTTTATGATTGTAATATCCTGGTAGTTCAGCCCGCCATCACCGAAGGCACGGAACAGCAGGTGCATTTCTTCGTTCTTCACAAATCCCCTAACCAGTTTATAGCTTCCGTTTTTCGTGATCTCCAGGGTGCTGTTGCCCATACTGAACAAGCCGAAATCAGTGGCGATTTTGGTCAGCGTATCAACATTATCAATAAGTGGGCTTTTCGATCCCGTCCTGGATAAAAATTCTGGGAAGTAGATCAGGTGGTTAAGCAGCTCCGGGTCTCCATTGATAACTGACTCTTCCAGCTGAATGGAAAGTTTTTCTGCTTCCGCGGTGGTGACCGGAGTTTTTTGCGCGAACAGGGGTTTCGGGTTCATGGCGCCAGCCGTCAGCAGGGCTATGCCAAGGGTTTTTAGGATTGGACGCATCCGCTTAAAATAGAAACTATTTTTTGATTCAGAAAGCCCTGCAGCCTGAGAAAATTATTGTGTAAAGGGTAAAAAAAATCTTCGCGGCATAGCTGCCTGGCAGAATTCCCAATAATCTCTTAAAACGCCCCGTGCTTCATGCAAATTATTTGCTTTTGCATCCCACAAAAAAACATCCACATGAACAAGATCCTTTTTGCCGCCCTGTCTGTTTCCCTTTTATTATCCTGCCATGGAACAGAAAAAAATTCAGCCACCATTAAAGTGTCCGGTGAAGGTAAAATCCGGATAAAACCAGACCTGATCATTATGAGTATAAACGTAAATTTTGTTCAGCCGCGGATGGCAGATGCCGTCCGTCAGTCCCAGTTGACCGCGGACTCGGTGGTAGCCATCCTCAGCCGGTTTGGTCATCAAAACGATATAAAAACGAGCAGTATTTCAGCCAACAAGGAATATGATTATAACGGGAACCGGAGGGTGTTTCAGGGATATAAAGCGGAACAAAGCATTGATTTTGTGCTCAGGGATATAAGCAGATTCACTGACCTGACGGCGAAACTGCTGGCCACAAAAATAAACGGTATCTCGCAGGTGCAGTTTGGCCACTCGAAATCAGACAGCCTTTTCCGCGAGTCTGATCTGCTGGCCTACGACGACGCGCAAAAATCTGCACGAAAATTATGCGAAAGGGCCAACGTAAAACTTGGAAAACTGGTATATCTGACCAATACCGGGGAATCGGAAACGGGCGAATACATGTATTCTAATATGGGCAATATCAGCACCTTCAATAAAGCCTACGGAGGCGAAGGGTTTAAAGTTTCTCCAGAAGTCCTGGTGTTTAGCAGGAAGGTGATTTCCGAGTACGAAATTTCTGACTAAGGGCCGTGTTGATTCCTCCTGGTTTGTTATAATATCTGAAATCAATTGTTCCTGTCGGTAACAGAAAGCGCAGAAGTGTACCTTCGCGAAAACTTATCTTATGGGCATTGCCGACAAACTCTTTAATCTGAAAAATGAAAAGGCAGCAGCCAACCTCAAAGCAGGGGAAGAATTCCTGGAAGTCAACAAATCCAGGCCGGGTGTTGTTGCACTGGCCAGCGGACTTCAATATGAAGTGCTTGCCGAAGGAAAAGGACAAAAGCCTGGTGCAAGAGACGCTGTAACCTGTCATTATCATGGCACGCTCATCGACGGCACCGTATTCGACAGTTCTGTGAAACGGGGACAGCCGGCCCGATTCCCACTGAACAGGGTTATTGCCGGTTGGACAGAAGGTTTACAACTGATGCCCGTGGGAAGCAAGTGGAGATTTTATATTCCGCCCCATCTCGGATACGGAGATCGCCAGACCGGACCTCATATCGGTCCTAACAGCACTTTAATTTTTGAAGTCGAGCTATTGGAAATCGGGTAGCTCACCACGGTAGCAGGTGTATAACTTATCAACTGTTGCATGGACAGTGATATAGTCTCAACGATTCCAGACAATAGTTACGATTATACATCGCGTTCTGTCTTGTCGGCACCGGCTGTTTCAGTCGTGACCGCTTTGTTGTTTTCTTATTTTCCCCCGCTGTCTGCAAAACAGGATATGGCGATCGGGTGACGGAAAGCCATGTTAATCCGGATAGTCAACCTTAACGATTTATACGCAACTGCCCGTTCTGCTAAGTCGTACTACATCTACATAGACTGTATATCATTGCGTACACTATCTAAATAGAGTTTTATGAAAAATAAATTATTGTTTCTCAATGTGTTGCTCCTGTTGATGACTCCCGTCGTCATCATATCCTGCAGTAAAAGTGGAAGCTATTCGTCGGGTTCGAATAATCCACCGATGACAACGGCCAATACGGTGAGTATTGTGGGTATGGCCTATTCCCCTGCCACCCTCACGGTGACTGCGGGGACTACGGTTACATGGACAAATAACGACACCATGGCCCACACGGTAACGGCCGATGACAATAGTTTCGACAGCGGCACAATGAATCCTGGTGCAAAATATTCGAAAGTCTTCTCCACAGCGGGTACCATTTCCTATCATTGCACGATCCATCCGACAATGAAAGCGTCCGTTGTTGTGAAATAGCGGACCCGTGCCGGCTGCGGAAACTATCAGGGTTTTATTACCTCGAGGGCGATTTTCCATCCGTCTTTTTCGTGCCGCCATATGCGCAGATATTCCCCGTCCGCATCAAATCCTCCATATACCGCCAGCATATCTTTTTTCGGAGAAACAAAGGAGCCGGAGGGATGATATTTTATCGGGTGCTGCATATTGCCCAGCAGGATAACCGCACTGTCTCCCGACGTGATGGCCTGATGGCCCGTAAAGTTTAAGATATACCGGGTGCCGCCATACTTTTGATAAGCATCGCGGATATTTTGTTCGAAGGAAATGATAAATGCTTTTTCCGGTTCAACCGGAATAGTATCCCTGGCCTTTAAATCGGAAGGAGACTTGCTGATTGAAATCGTCTCAGACTGTTTGTGTAACGGCGCAGGCGGGTGTGGATTACCTATGTCAAAGAGAAACTTCCATTCGCCATGGGATGTTTTGTGCCATACGGTGGAATACTGACCCGATTCATTGGCCGTATCCGTACTCTTTTTTGGACGATGTTCAAAATTTCCGGTTGTATATCCCCAGTCCCCTGAAAGGCACATCTCAGCATAAGAAGGCGACCAGTTAAAAACACCTTCAAATGAAGGCAGTGAGCTCCAGAATTGTCTGGCATTCACCGGAGCTTTCTTTGTCAGCATAATCCCGTTGCTGTCCACATAAGCCAGAAAGCCGTCCCTGATGCCTTTTTCCAAACAGGATTTTTCAAAGGCGATTTCAGTTGCAACTAAGGCATCGGCGTTTTGTGCACAGACGGGAAGAATAAAAGAGAAAAAGGAGGCGATTAAAATGTATTTTTTCATGATGGTATCTGTCACGAAAATTAAGCAATATTCAGTTATTTCCGGATGGCGGATATGACCTGCCCGGCTGATGCAACACAGGTGGTTTTTACCTGGACTAAGATCTTTAAAAAGTGCTAAGTGATTATTTCAGTAATTTTATTTGCATTGAATCACGCATTATAGTTTCCCATCCTGCATTCTTTAACTCAGCACCATGTCGAAAAATGTTTTTATTGCCACCTCGGAGCCCTATAGTGGCAAATCAATTATTACCATCGGACTGGTCAACATGCTGTTGGGGAAAGCCAAAAAGGTGGGTTATTTCAAGCCCATTATCAATGCGGATCCTAAAGAAAAAAAGGACGACCACGCGGCTACCGTCACGGAATATTTTGGCCTGTCCGAGCATTATGAAGATACCTATGTCTTTACACGTTCACAGGCCCTGCAGATGATACAAAATAAGAGCCAGGGTGAAATGATCGATATCATCATCAGCAGGTATAAAGAACTGGAAGATGCGTATGACTTTACGGTGGTGGAAGGGAGTGATTTTGTGGGGGAAGGCATCGCCATAGAATTTCCTGCAAATATTTCCATGGCGAAAAACCTCGCAGCGCCGGTCATCATTGTTATTTCGGGCAAAGGAAAGACGACTGCGCAGGTAGTAGCGACTGCACTTACCGACTTTCATAATTTTCAGGCACGTGATGTGGAAGTAATCGCGATCGTGGTTAACCGGATGAATCCCGAACATGCAGAAGACGTGAAGCAGCTACTGGCCATGCAGTTGAGCAAAGACGTGATAATTACCGTAATTCCTTTTGAAAAGAGGTTGAACAGTCCTACCATGCAGGAAATTAGTGAACAACTGGATGGGAAGCTTCTTTTTGGGGTGGATCAATTGTCCAACCAGGTCGACCATTTTATTACGGGCGCCATGCAGGTTCCCAATTTTTTGAATTATCTGACAGAAAATGTGTTGATCGTCACGCCGGGCGACCGGGGGGATATTATTATCAGTGCACTCCAGGCAAACCTGTCAACCAGCTATTCGAAAATTTCCGGTATTGTTCTTTCCGCCGGTTTGGAACCTGAGGAACCGGTTCTGCGGCTAATCCGGGGCTCGCCTTCTATTATGCCCATTATTTCTGTGAAGACAGACACTTTTGAAACGACAGCAATGATCGGGGCGATACAGTCGAGGATGACGCCCGGCAATAAGATGAAAATCCAGCTTGCGATTGATGTATTTGAGAAATACGTTGATATAAAAGCCCTGGATGAAAAACTGATAACTTTCAAACCGGAAGGTGTTACGCCTCATATGTTTCAGTATCAGCTGACGAAATGGGCTAGGAGTGAGATCAAACATATTGTGCTTCCTGAAGGAAACGAAGACAGAATTCTGAAAGCCGCGGCCCGGCTGATCGATCAGAAAATTGTAAAGCTCACCCTGCTGGGCGATCCTGCCGAGATAGCAGCATCTGTAAAGAGGCTCGGACTGTCGCTTGATCTTAACGACATAAGAATAGTCAATCCTGTTCAGTCAGCATACTATGAAGACTATGTACAGACCTTCTATGAATTGAGGAAGCATAAAAATGTGAAGCTTGAAATGGCGAGGGATACCATGACGGACGTGTCGTATTTCGGTACGATGATGGTGTACAAGGGCGATGCGGACGGAATGGTATCGGGCGCCGTTCATACAACCCAACATACGATCAGGCCTGCGCTGCAGTTTGTAAAAACCAAACCGGGGATTTCCGTTGTTTCCTCCGTGTTTTTCATGTGCCTTCCCGACCGGGTTTGTGTTTTTGGCGATTGTGCCGTCAATCCCAATCCCACCGCTGAGCAGCTTGCCGAGATTGCGATCTCTTCAGCAGAAAGCAGCCTGCGATTTGGCATTGAACCAAGGGTGGCGATGCTTTCTTATTCTTCCGGCACTTCGGGTGAGGGAGAGGAGGTGGAGAAGGTCCGCAAGGCTACTGAAATTATAAAACAAAAGCGGCCTGACCTTAAAGTGGAGGGCCCTATCCAGTACGACGCCGCCGTTGATCCGGTGGTGGGAAAACAGAAGATGCCCCATTCTGAAGTGGCCGGTAAGGCGACCGTGCTTATTTTTCCGGATCTTAATACAGGGAACAACACATACAAAGCCGTGCAGCGGGAGACAGGTGCGCTGGCGATAGGCCCGATGTTACAGGGATTGAATAAGCCTGTAAATGACCTGAGTCGCGGTTGCACGGTAGATGATATTTTCAATACGGTTATTATCACGGCCATCCAAAGTCAGCAGAAATAAGATGAACATCTTTGTCGTCAACTCAGGCAGCAGCTCCATCAAGTACCAGCTTTTCAGGATGCCCGTGGAAAGACCGGTTTGCAGCGGACTGGTGGAAAGAATCGGACTTGAAAATTCGATTATCACCCATAAAACATTTGTAGACGGTAATGAAAAAGTAATCAAAAAAAATGTTGATCTGGCCGGCCACGAAGAAGGCCTGAAAGAAGTGGCGGCTTTGCTGACGGATACCAAAATCGGAGTCATTAAAAAGCCTGATGAAATTGAGGTGGTCGGTCACCGGGTAGTTCATGGAGGTGAAGCGTTTGCGGCGACTACACTCATTTCAAAAAAAGTAAAGGAAAGGATTCAGCAGTTATTTCCCCTGGCGCCATTGCACAACCCGCCAAATTTTATGGGTATCGAGGTTGCAGAGAAAATATTCCGCAGGGCAAAACAGGTGGCGGTGTTCGATACGGCGTTCCATCAGACGATGCCTCCCAGGGCCTTTACCTATGCCATTCCGAAATCATTTTATGCTGAACACCATGTGCGGGTTTATGGTTTTCATGGCACAAGCCACAAATATGTAAGTGGCAGGGCCATGGAATATTTGAAGAAACCTGATGCCAGGCTGATTACCATCCATCTCGGGAATGGTTGCAGCATCGCGGCTGTGAAAGATGGCAAATCGATTGATACGAGCATGGGTTTTAGTCCGCTAAGCGGTCTGGTGATGGGAACCCGCTCGGGCGATATAGACCCTTCCATCATTTTTTATCTGGTCAATCAGTTGGGTTATGATCCCGAGCAGGTGAGCACCTTGTTGAATAAGCGGAGTGGCATGCAGGGTCTGACCGGATTGAGCGACATGCGGGATATTGATAAAGCATGGCAGGAAGGCAAGAACGACGCCGGGCTGGCGCTTGAGATCTATGCTTACCGGATAAAAAAATATATCGGTGCCTACGCTGCCATACTGAATGGCCTGAATGCGATTATTTTTACGGCGGGGGTAGGCGAAAACGACGTGCATACCAGGCAGCGGGTCTGCCGGGACATGCAGTACCTGAATATTCACCTGGATGAAGAGAAAAATAAAATATCTTCAACAGCGGTCAGGGAAATTAATAGTGCCGCTTCCCCGGTTAAAATTTTGGTTGTTCCCACCGACGAGGAACTTGAAATCGCGAAGCAGTGTTTTGAGCTGTTGGGTGGTAATAAATAATAGGTATGCCTGATACACCATCGCCAAATATAAACACAGGAGACCCGAACCGGTACGACGCTATTGTGATCGGCTCGGGTATAAGTGGTGGCTGGGCGGCCAAAGAACTCTGCGAACAGGGACTGAAAACCCTGGTACTGGAACGTGGAAGGAATATTGTTCACAAAAAAGACTATCCCACTGCGCTTAAAGATCCCTGGCAGTTCGAGCATCGGCTTCAATTAACGAAACAGACGGTTGATGAGAACCCGGTCGTCAGCAAATGCTATGCGTTCGATGAGAGTGCGCAGCATTTCTTCGTGAAAGATAAAGAGCACCCCTATGTTCAGGAAAAGCCTTTCGACTGGATCCGGGGTTACCAGGTTGGTGGAAAGTCACTAATGTGGGGACGCGAAACGCAACGCTGGAGTGATTTTGAATTTGAAGGGCCGGCGCGTGACGGTTTTGCAACCGACTGGCCGATCCGATATAAAGACCTCGCGCCCTGGTACAGCCACGTAGAAATTTTCGCCGGTATCAGCGGCAACCGCGACGGTATCGAGAACCTGCCCGATGGAGAGTTTCTTCCACCCTGGGATTTCAATTGTGTGGAAGAGGACATGCGCAGCCGCTTTAACAATCACTACAAAGATCGCCGGATGATCGTTGGCCGCTGTGCGCACCTTACCGAGCCGCGCGAGATCCACCTGAAACAGGGCCGCGGTAAATGCCAGGCCCGTAATATCTGTCACCGCGGTTGTCCCTATGGAGCCTATTTCAGTTCAAACTCATCCACACTCCCCTGGGCCAGGGCTACGGGAAATCTCACCATGCGTCCTGACTCCGTAGTGCATTCGATTATTTTTGATGAAGAAAAAGGAAGGGCGACCGGTGTACGGGTCATCGACGCGCATTCGAAGACCACAACGGAATTTTTCGCTAGGGTTATTTTCGTCAACGCAGCCTGTCTGAACAGTAACCTCATCCTGCTGAATTCCACGTCCCGCCGATTCCCGAAGGGACTGGGCAATGACCACGATATCCTGGGACGTTACCTCGCCTTTCAGAATTACCGGGGCATGGTGACGGCGGATATCGATGGTCCCTCCGATAAATATTATTATGGCCGTCGTCCCCTCGAAATGCTCATACCCAGTTTTCGTAACCTGCGCAAACAGGAAATGGATTTTCAGCGCGGCTACATTACCTTCTGGGCCGCCGGCCGAAACCGCGCGCATGCGGAGGGGATCGGTGCCGAATACAAAGAATCACTCACGGAAGCGGGAAACTGGACGGCATATATGTCAATGCAGGGAGAAGTGATTCCGGAAATTCAGAATCATGTCCGCCTGCATCCGGATCTTAAGGATCCATGGGGCATCCCGCAACTGGTTACGAGTGTCGGTTATTCAGGGAATGATGAGGGGATGGTGAAAGATTTTCTGCAACAGAGTGCGGAAATGTTAGAGGTTTCGGGATGTAAAAATATAAGCCCGCAGGATCTGAAATGGGCACCCGGCCTGGATATCCACGAAATGGGGGGTTGCCGCATGGGCCGGGATCCGAAAACATCCATGCTGAACGGCAACAACCAGTTACATGCCTGTCCCAATGTTTTTGTTACGGACGGCGCCTGCATGACCTCCACCGGAAATCAGAATCCTTCATTAACTTATATGGCCCTTACGGCACGCGCCGCCAACATCGCGGTTGAGCAGATGAAGAGGGGGGAATTGTGATTGATAAAGTTTCTTTACATGATATCTCATCTGGATACTTATTGATGCGTCTCCCGTTGCGTTTTCGTTAGGTATAAAACGCCGGCTTCTTGTGTTAAAGATTTCTAACACACCGGCTTACCGGGATTTGATAAGAGCCCAAATGGAATATCTATAGTCAGCCTCTAACGGTAATGAACATTTAATCCCGATATTTTCAAATCGGAAATTCAAATTGGCATTTATTTACAAAGATGTACTCCGCAATAGATTTTTCTTTGCCGGATAATCGGTATATTAGTAGTCACTTTCGCACCCTCTGCCATAATTTTGGATTTTACATCCCGCTGACCCGCTCTATCCCGAAGGCACTAATCCGCAAACTAATTGGAAAGACACAGAAGGTTTTATTGAATAAGACCCGGGACGCCATAGTCTAAAGCAGTGGCGTTAAGGGACAGCTGCAATAGAATTTGACTATTGTATACATAGTTCCGGTCCTGTAACCCCACCTAAGGAGCCAGTTTATTCGTCAGTATTTCTTAACCATAAATTTTAAAAAATGAAAAAAGGAATGTTTTTACTTGTATTGATAACAGGTATTTCGCTCGGGACATTTGCCCAGACCTGGCAAGAAACATGGAACAATATGTCCAAAGAAGAGAAGATGATGAAAATGAGGAGTTTTCGGGACGCTAACCAGAAATTCCTTAAAGACAGCCTTGGCATGACGAGTGACCAGTTAAAGTCGATTGACACGACAAATTCTAATTTCATGAAAGAGATGAGGCAAATTGAAAAGAGCAATGAAAGTGATGATCAGAAATTGGCAAAGGCCAAGACACTCGCTTCAAACAGGAGTATAGAGCTGGATAATATAATGGGAAAAGAAAAACACGATAGATTTAAGCAATATATGTATGAAAAATTGCAAAAGGCGCAGGAATAGGGGGACAGGCTTTATAAAAAGGGGCTCGCCAATTCAGGATGCAGGCATTCAACTAAAGAAGACGGTTATTCACCGAATTGTACTGCAATAGTTTGTTGTTGGATTTCCGGCTTTGTAGAAATACTTTCCCGGTAATTGCAAGGCGCCAAATACACCAGTGTGCCATGCCGGGCATTGTTCTATACGACCACGGCTCAGGTTCCCACAATTTTATATTTTATAGTTATCTTCATTCGCCTGATGATATGGAAATTTCCAAAACTTTTCAGCATATTGCTATTCGTCTTCGCTTCCGTTCGTGGCCAGGATTCTACTGAATCAAGAAAACAGGCAAACGGAATTGCGGCCATTCCGATGATCAACTACAATCGTACACAGGGAGTCATTTTGGGAGCCATCGTGTCAAATTATTTTAAAGTCAGTAAGAAGGACAGTCTCTCTCCCTCTTCCAATATAGGCATCGCCGGCATTTATACCGCCCAGAAAAGCTACGCACTGTTTCTTTATACCCAATTGTTTTTTGACCAGGATCGCTGGCGTGTACGGGCGGCGGCTGGTAGTATGGATATTAACTTTCAGTTTTACCTGGAAGATCCGGTGACATCGACAGGCAATTTTTCCGACTATTCAACTAAAGCAAACCTGGTTGTTCTGCAATTGCAACGCAATATTTTCAAACGGATTTACGTCGGTCCGACGGGCTCCTTTATCAAAGCCACCACAACCTTTAGTTTCCCGGGCGTATCGGGCCAGGATTCAGTAAGTAAAAGTATTCTGAACAATATCGGTTATATCATCAGCAACGATACACGCGATCATGTTCAGTATCCGACAAAGGGTATGTTTCTGAATTTTAAAAACCAGTTTTATAGAAACTGGATCGGCAGTGATTACGAATTTGTAAGATATATAGTAACCTATAACCAATTCTTCAGGCTCTCCAAAGAAAACGATAAACACGTGTTAGTGGGACGCGCCACCATGAATATTGCTACCGGCAATGTCCCTTTTGAAGGGCAAACCGTGGTGGGCGGCGATGATATTCGCGGCTATTCACAGGGTAAATACAGAAATAATCAGGTATATACGCTGCAGACAGAATACCGCCTGAATTTCTATAGGAAATGGGGGCTGGTAGCATTTGCGGGGATTGCTACAGCGGTAGCAAATTTTTCCAATATTCCTGACAGCCCGCTTTTGCCTGGCGCAGGGGCGGGACTGCGTTTCAGAATGCTGCCCTCGGAAAAAGTTAATATAGGGGTGGATGCCGGTGTGGGCAGAGGAGACTATAGTATAACTTTTCGCATTGGCGAAGCATTTGGGAGATGATTTCATGTGTAAAAAAGGCGATAATTTAATTTCTAAACCTTTACCCCTCATATGAGACTGTACAACCAGATTTCGGGTCAAAATATTCAGCGCATAGAAGCATTAAGCGATGGTGTGTTTGCCATTGCCATCACCCTGCTGGTCCTTGATATAGGGGTACCCGTTAGGGAACATATCAACAGTGAAAAAGATCTTATGATCGGCTTTGGCAAACTTATGCCGAAGCTGCTTTCCTATTTGCTGAGCTTTATGACGCTCGGTATTTTTTGGACAGCGCACTCTTCGATATTCCATTTCATAAAAAAAAGCGACAGGAACCTTAACTGGATAAACCTGGCATTTTTACTTTTTGTTACCTTAACACCATTTACAACCGCTTTTCTGAGTGAATATATTGAGTTCAGGTTTGCCGTCGGCATTTACTGGCTTAACCTTTTCTTAATCGGCATGATGCTGAACAGGGTGATGGATTATGCAGATAAGCATAACTTTATCAATTCTGAACTTGTTGAGAAGAGTGAAATAAAACAGGCGATGATGCGAAGGGCAAGGCTTGCCCAGACACTTTATGCCTGCGGTGCCCTGCTGTGCTTTGTAAGTACTTATTTAAGTATTACAGTTCTTATCCTTGTTCAATTTTACTTTGTTCTGGGGCTTTTTTCAAAAGCACCGTTTAAACGTGTTGCCAGAATAAAATAGAAGGAAGAGTCAGACAATTATGCAAGTTTATCACCCTGTAAAAACAACATTCTGAATGAATACCAGGTACCTGATGATTTCGAGTTCTATTGTTACCGGATTTCCGGGATTAGTTGCATCCTTCATGCCTGACGAAATTTTAAGATATATCGGTGTAGCTCCCGCAACAATACCCGTTTTGTTAGTGCAGGTACTGGGCGCGCTGTATCTGGGATTTGCTGTAATGAACTGGATGGCGAAGTCGGTGTTAGTCGGAGGTATATATGCCAGGCCGCTCGCAACAGGAAATTGTGTTCATTTTACAGTAGCCGCACTGGCATTACTAAAATCGGCAGTTGCACATCCGACCCTGATAGTCGTTTGGGGGCTTACCACATTGTATACGGTTTTTGCCATTTTGTTCATCCTGGTTCTTTTTATGAGTCCAAAGAAAGCTTTAGCAAAAAATATTTAATTCATATAGGCTTACGATGACTATTTGACCTGGGAATTTTAATAAAATCAATTATGAAGACAATTCTTGCTCCCGTTGATTTCTCCGATGCGTCGACGAACGCCCTCTCCTTTGCAGCAGAACTTGCCAAAAGGTCGGCTGCGCGTCTTGTGATCGTTAATATATCCCAGGATGGGGAAAAGGAAGAGGCGAAGAACACCTTAAGTTCACTGGAGTCCGGCCTGAAAAATTCATTCGATGCTGAACTTATATGTGAATCAGTAATTGTTCAGGGAAACCTTATCACCGAGCTAAAAAAAATAATAGGAGTTCAGCGTCCTGACCTTATCGTAATGGGAACAAAGGGAGCCAGTGGGTTGAAGAAACTCTTAATCGGAAGCAATACCGTGAACGTGATATCGAAAACCACCGTGCCCGTGCTGGTTATTCCTGAAGTGGCCCGGTTTGAGGATTTTTTTAAGAAAGGAAAGAACAGGATTGTCCTGGCTACCGATCTGGACGGGTTGGAAAATGAGGGAGCGCTTGACATTTTGAGAGAAATTGCTCTTTTAATTATTGAACCGAAAATACGGGTGCTGAGTGTGAGGTCTAAGAATGCCGAATTAAGCGATTCGAAAAGAAAGGAGCGCGACTTTCTTCTTTCAGTTTTCAAATCGGAGATAGAAACAGAGCGGGTAACGATCTTCAGCAACAGCGTAATAGGAGGGATTAATTTCTATCTGAGTGAGAGAGACACAGATACCGGTCTGTTGGCCATGATTGCGAGGGATTCGGGCCACCTTATTCAAAAACACTATACGAGGGAAATGGCCTCCCATACCCATTTACCACTATTGGTTTTACATGACACCAAAGAGTGACGGACATTGAATTATAAACCCACCATACAAATGAATCAAAAAGAACTCGAAGAAATTAAACTGATAGGCCTTGCATTGCCGTGGAAAACAACCAATGACATGGGGAGGTCCGGTGTTGATTGTGGAAACCTCTGGCAAAAGTTTGAAAAAGAAAACTGCGTGGAGAAAATACCCAACAGATTAACGGATGAAGTATTGGCGGTGTATCATCAGTATGAAGGCGACCATACCAGGCCCTTTTCCTATTTCATTGGTTGCAAAGTAGATTCCGCAACAGAAGTTCCGGAAGGCCTGGACAGTTTGGTTATATCCAAAGGGCCATACGAAAAAGTAGTGGCCTCGGGGAAAATGCCCGATTGTGTAGCCAATACCTGGAAGGAAATATGGAATTCAGGTATTCCCAGGGCTTATCAAACCGATTTTGAAGTTTATGACGAGCGAAGCAGGGACTGGAACAATGCAGTGGTAGACGTGTATGTTTCGACCACGGAATAATGCCTGCATTTTCAATATTAATTCTTCGGGCCAGCCATCATTACACCCAGAAGACTCAATAAGAATACGATTACAACAAGGATGATTGAAAGGATCCGCCAGACGATACCGGGCGATTGATACCAATAGTAAACAAGAATGGAAAAGAGCAGGGTCTGCGGAACTACTTCCAGGTAGCCGCTTATCTGTTGGGAAATAGGAATGGTAGTATAAATAAATCCTTCGATAGAACCGGGACCCGCAGCCGTTGTTGAAAGGATAGATAAGCCAATCAAAAGTCCCCATAGTTTAAGCCATCCGTATCCAGTGTGCAGAAAAGTATTTCTGAATGGAAATAGTGCGAGAGAAAAAATAAGTCCCCTGATTACCTGTAAGGCCGGTCCGGCTGCGACGGCAGCGGAGTTCACCGGTTTCATAAAATAGGAATAAGGAGGTTTCTGAAAACTGTTTCCGTAGTCCAGCAAATAAAAAGCCATGAGCCCGGCAAGAAAGTAGGTGACAACGTGGACGGACATTATTCTCCAAAAAAATATTCCAAATTCTTTCATGGCAGGTATGTTAGTGACGAAGTTATAATTGAGGTTTAGCGGTAAACATGCCCCGGTAATATTTGCGGTAGGCCCATCCCAAAAAGAGGTTGGGGCCCAGCAGCAATACACCCATCAGCCAGCCCGATGGTACCAGAATGGTGTGAAACAAAAATACATTCAGGCTGGTCGGAAAAAGTACAACGGCAAAAAATGGAGCATACCGGTCGAAGAGTAAGGACAGGCCTCCCAGGATCTGAATGGTTTTCATCATGGGGTAGATATAGCCTGTGCCTTTGAGCCCCGCGACAAGCATACCCGGCTTACCCGTGTGGAGCGGTTGATAAGGTATGAAGTGCAGAAAATAATCAAGACCGAATACCAGGTAAAGAAACCCGAGCAGGCAGCGGGTAATCAGTACCCAGGTTTTCATTCTCATCCGTTGGAGGCTTTAGACGGTAACATAAATTCCTCCGTCAAAATTAAGGTCATTATAGATTTGTATCTTATTGTATTTATAGCGGCTTTTGGATAAAAGTCGTAAATATAATTTGTAATAGCCTATATTTCGGTAATCGCACACAGGTTCCTGAAAAGCACGGTTTATGGATTTAGTAATTTGGCATTTGAACTGGCAGACATACCTGTGAGCAGATTATTCTGAGAAAGTCCAGTAGAGTCCAACATTAAATACCGGTCCAAGGGAATTCACGTTTAAACCAATATTGCTTACCTCGTGTTTATCACCGTCAATCTTGGTAGACTCATATGAATAGCCGAATAATCCATATTGTGCCACGGCAGTAAACGTTTTGCTAACGGCATATGCTGCTCCCAGGGAGAGGTTCAGTCCCCAGCCGCTCAGATCGCCGCTTTCGCCGTTCACTTTCGTATTGCCCACAGTGAAATTTCCGACGATACCCGTAAACAGGGAAAACTTGTCACTCACTGTATAGAAGCGCCTGAGATAGATAACCGGGGATATGGCGGTTTGCGACGTGTTGGGTGCATCTGATCCACCGAGGTTTAGTGCCAGGCCCAGTTGCAGATTATTCTGAAGAAATGTGCCTATTTCCGGCGCCACACTCCAGCTGTTCGTGGTTATGTCCGCAGAACCCGTATTTTTTTCTGTTCTGCTGTTATAGCCCAACTGGCCACCTATGTACCAGCTGCCCTTCTGAGCACTTGCCGCAGTAACAAAAAAAAGAACAAACAATAGTTGGGTAAGTTTCAATTTTGTGTTCATGGCTAATTTTTTAAAGGTTCTTAAATTTATTTCATAGTATTAAAGTGTTATTAAAGTTAGGCAATGCCGGATAAATGACGCTACTCAATAAATGGTATTTCCGTTCTTAACATGAAAAGCATCGTGCGGGAATTGAATGAGACAAAAGCAATCAGGACCATGAAACGAAATTTATTTACATTGTTTTTTTTGACTATCGGGTGTGGTGGATTTGCTCAGTACAGCCAGGTACAGCTATCGAAAAAACAGCAGTACTATACCGACAGTCTGAAGAAAGTGGTCTATCGTCATACTTTCCCCATTTGGGGCCAGAAAGCCCTCAAACTAGGAGTCGACATGCCCTATCCCGCGGGTGTAATGACAAATTATTTTTACGCGAATCAGGGGATGATTATAGAAAACTTACAGCTTGGACTACAAAGCAGTAACGTGGATATTCCCCTTACACCTGTCGATTTCATTGGGTTCAGCAAGAACAAAATAACTGCCCATACCTATAATATAAGACCCGATCTCTGGATATTTCCTTTTTTAGATCTCTATGGTATTTTCGGATATGGATCTTCTACTACTACTGTAAATATTAATTCCCCTGTTGTCCTGACCTCTCAGGTCACTCAAAACGTGAAAACGGTCGGATTCGGATTTACCGGCGCCTTCGGACTGGGCATTTTCTTTTTGGCTGCAGATATGAATTGGACATGGAACAAGCCCGACAAGCTGGATAACCCGGTACCTGCCCAGACTTTAAGCTTCCGACTGGGGCATACGTTCAAATTTGCAGAACATCCTGAAAAGAATATAGGTCTTTGGGCCGGGGCTCTGCGAGCAAAATTCGGTGCGGGTACAGTGGGTGAGATAAAACTTTCGGATGCATTGCCACCGGAAGTCTGGCAACGGAAGGATGAAATCGTAAATGAATATTACAACTGGTACAATGGGTTGGATCCGTCCAATCCGGCTGACAGAATTAAGATCGAAAAGGCAGATAAAGTATTAACGCCTATAATAGAAAGGATAAATGCGGCCGACGGGTCAGCCACCGTCCGTTATGCGCTGGACAAAAGGCCCGGTCAGGAATGGAATATGATCGTCGGGGGTCAGTACCAGGTGAATAAACGATGGGTGTTCAGAACGGAGGCGGGTTTTCTGGGTGACAGAAATACTTTTTTGTTGTCTGCAAACTATCGGTTTTTTGTTTTTTAGGGGAGACAGACAGCCAAATTTAACAACCTTGTATAACCGGAGTATATGTTCAAGAGAAGATATGGATTTTATCCTCCCCGGGTTAGTATATTCCTTACTATTCTTTTATTATCCATTAAGGTTCCAGTTAGAAGCCAGGTGATCATTGCGTTGCTGTTTGGAGATAAATTGAATTCTGACAAACTGGAGTTCGGGTTGACAGTTGGCCCTAATTTTTCAAACATTAGTAACAGTGATGCAACCTGGAAAGCCGGTCTGGGGCTGGGACTTTATTTCAATGTAAAGCTCTCGGATAACTGGTTTTTTCATCCTGAGGCCGTGCCGAAGTCTCCTTTTGGAGGAAAAAACATTCCGGTTTATCCGCTGGATGATTCAAACCTGAACAGTTTATTTCAAAACGGAAGCATTACCCGGGAGATTTCTTATATAAGTTTGCCCCTGCTGTTCAGGTATCGAATTAAGGGGTTGTTATTTGCCGAGGCCGGTCCCCAGCTGAGCCTAAGAACGAATGTCAAGGACATCTTTAAAGAGGATGTGGCCGGCGGCGATCTGGAATTCATAAAAAATGTGGAAGATGACTATACCCGTTTTGACTTTGGAGCGGCGGTGGGCCTGGTGATTAAATTAAAAAGAGACAATGGTGTGGGAATCGGCCTTAGGTATTACTATGGTTTTGTAGATGTTATGAAAACCATGGTGGGAACCCAGCAGAATAACGGCCTGTTTGCCTATGTCTCATTCGCGGTAGGTGGCGTAAAAAGCAAGTAGAGCGCCGTTTAATTTCTTTCCTGGTTAAGAGGAGCTATCTGCCATACCTAAACGATGAATGCCTGAACGCCTGTGGAATTCTAACAACGCCGGATCGCCGGACAACCTGATGATTATTTCTGGCCTGCGTAGAAAAAGACTACTGAACGAAAAAAGATTTTCTAATAAGTATAATAGTAGTTAAATTTAGTGCCCATTACCCCCAAATCTTTAATCGCCAGGGTCAATCCATCAGTACTCCACATAGAAAGCGTATCAGAATTGTGAATCTGTAACTCTACCGTCGAATAAAGGCAAACTTTTGCTTAGGGGATGTATTACGTTAACGATAGCAGCTGCTAAGTTTAAATGCATTGTTTGCAACTAGGCCGCCTTTTCCCGGCCGCCATTAACAACAGAAATAAAAACACAACTAAAATCAAACGACATGAAAGCAAAACTTCTAATGATTTCCTGTGGAATCGTCGTACTGACCTCGGGATGTGGCAGTGGTGAAACTAAAGCGACTGAAGATACTGCGAAAGCTGCACCTGCAGACACGACTGCAGTTGCTCCCGCTCCGGCAGAACCAGCAGCTCCGGTAATTGACAGTGCTGCCATTACTAAGGAGTACCTGGCCGCAAGGAAACAACCTGCGAAAACTCCAAAACCAAAAAAACAAGGCACCCAGGAGGTAGTCATGTATAGTGAAGCACCTATTGCCAGTCACGAAGCTTACGAACAGGCTCCGGCAACAGCAACAACTCCCAAAGTGATTCACACAAAGGAATATGTATATTTTGCGCCATCTGAAAAAGCTTCATTCCCCGGAGGTCAGGCAGCCCTGGAAACTTATATAGCGAAGAATATAGTGTATCCTGAAAAAGCGCTGGAATTCCATGTGGAAGGTACCGTGTTTGCTGATGTTTACCTGGACAGTATTGGTCACGTAACTTCAGTTGAATTTCCTGCCAACCATCTCGGATATGGTCTGGAGGAAGAAACAGCTACGATCCTCATGGGAACTCCAAGATGGGTACCGGCAAAAGAGAATGGTGTAAGGGTTAAATCCAAGATTACCGTTCCGGTTACTTATAAAATAAAGCATTAAAACTTAAGCTGCCAACAAGTTCTTGAGTGGTTACTGGCAGTTAGAATAATTGGATTCCATCTAAACCGGGCAGTTTTAATTGGCCGTTTAGATGGTTTCTTTTTTTAAACATGATGCCATGATAATTGAAGCGACTGATTCAAAAAGCGACAGCAAATCCATTGCGATAGACACCGATCCGGTGAACTTTTCAAGTCAGGTGTCCATGCTGGAAAGAGGTATTCTGGAAAGCCTTCATTATATCCAGTGCAAGTCGCGGGACCTTGCGACGAAAAACGACTGGTATATGGCAGTCGCGTACACTGTCCGGAGCCGGTTAATGAACAACTGGATCGATACACTGCGCGGTCACGCGGATAAAAAGTCCAAGGTCGTCGGCTATCTCTCCGCTGAATTTCTGGTGGGTCCGCATTTGGGGAATGCGATGATCAATCTGGGCATTTACGAGCAGGTGAAAGAAGCGACCGCGCGCCTGGGGTTTGATTTGCGGCAATTGATGGATATGGAGGAGGAGCCGGGGTTGGGGAATGGCGGACTTGGAAGACTTGCTGCATGTTTTCTCGACTCGCTGACCACATTAAAGGTCCCTGCCATTGGCTATGGGATCAGGTACGAATTCGGGATTTTTGAACAGCAGATCCGGGATGGCTGGCAGTTCGAAGTGACCGATAAATGGCTTAGACTAGGCAATCCCTGGGAAATCGCCAGGCCTGAATTAACATTCAGGGTCAAAATGGGAGGTCACACGGAACATTACAGCGACGAAAAAGGAGTGTTCAGAATACGCTGGATACCGGAACTGGAAGTAAAAGGAGTGGCCTATGATACCCCCGTTCCCGGTTATCTCAATAATAAGGTAAACCTCCTGCGTCTTTGGAAATCGGAGGCTGTGGAGTCGTTCGACTTCGAAGCATTTAACCGCGGCGACTATCAAAAAGCCGTTGATGAAAAAGTTTATTCGGAAAATATCGGGAAAGTACTTTATCCGAACGACGAGCCGGCTGCCGGTAAAAAGCTGAGACTTTCCCAGCAGTATTTTTTCGTTTCCTGTTCTATCCAGGATATCCTGCGGCTGTTTGAAACGCGGGGACTTCCGATGGATGAATTGCCGGATTCCCTGGCCCTGCAGCTAAATGATACCCATCCCGCCATCGGAGTGGCAGAACTTATGCGGATCCTGGTGGACGAAAAGCAGGTGGACTGGGACAGGGCCTGGCGAATCACCCAAAAGACTTTTGCGTATACAAATCACACACTCCTGCCTGAAGCGCTGGAAAAATGGCCTGTCAGTTTGTTCGGATCACTTTTGCCAAGGCATCTTGAAATTATTTATGAGATCAACAGCCGGTTCCTGGCCGAAGTCCGGCACCTGTATCCGGAGGATAGCCGGTTGACCAGCAGCCTTTCACTTATTGATGAAGAAGACGAACGTTACGTAAGGATGGCCCACCTTGCCTGTTTGGGCAGTCATTCGGTGAACGGGGTATCCGACCTGCATGCAGAATTGATAAAAACCGATTTGCTCCGAGACTTTTATAATTTGAGTCCTGAAAAATTTACCGGTGTCACCAACGGTGTTACTCCGCGCAGGTGGCTGAAATTATATTCTCCTGAACTTTCTTCCCTGATTTCCGGAGAGATCGGTAACGGGTGGATTACCCGCATGGAGGACGAATTGGTTAAACTGGAACCTCTTTCAGAAGATCCCGGTTTCCGGGAAAAATGGCAGGGAATCAAACGGGGTTATAAACAGGCACTTTCCAATCAGGTCAGCGCCATAACAGGAATCCGTATAGATCCCGCCTCCATGTTCGACATCATGGTGAAACGGATTCATGAATACAAACGTCAGCAACTTAATGTTCTTCACATCATTTACCTCTATAACCGGATCAAAAAAGATCCCGGTCTGGCAATCTCACCAAGAACATTCATATTTGGAGGCAAAGCAGCTCCCGGCTACCATATGGCCAAACTTATCATTAAGCTGATCCATGCAGTAGGTGAGATCGTAAACACCGATAAGGATGTGAACGGCAGGTTAAAAGTGATATTCTTCCCGGATTTCAATGTAAAAAGCAGCGAATGGGTCTACCGGTCGGCAGACTTATCCGAACAAATATCGACGGCAGGAAAAGAGGCTTCAGGAACGGGCAATATGAAATTTGCCATGAACGGAGCGCTGACCGTCGGAACAATGGACGGGGCGAATATTGAAATTATGCAGGAAGTGGGAAGAGAAAACTTTTTCCTGTTCGGGCTGACTGTTGAGGAGATCCGGGAATTAAGGCAAAAAGGTTACCATCCTATGAATCTTTATCATACTGATGATGATTTGAAAGAGATAATCGATCGTCTTATGTCAGGAGAATTTTCAGGACATGACAGGGATTTATTCAAACCCCTGGTAGATTCCATGCTGTACCATGACCCATATTTTGTATTGCAGGATTTCCGGTCATACGTCAATTGCCAGCAGAATATTTCAGATACTTTTCTTGACAGGGACCGGTGGACAAAAATGTCAATCCTGAACGTAGCCCGGATGGGTAAATTTTCTTCCGACCGTTCGATCCGTGACTATTGCGAAAAAATCTGGAAGCTGTCTCCAGGCCTTTAAATACAATGCCTTTAAATACAATGCCGTGCTGAAGAAAGATTCCGGTTACCGGGTTAGTGAAAACGGAAAGGCTTCTCCACTCGGTTCCACCCTCTTCCCCGGGGGGGTTAATTTTTCCATTTATTGCAGAAATGGCACAGCGGTTAGCCTGCTTTTTTTTGATCATGAGGATGACCTGCATCCCAGTCGGGAGATCGAACTGAGCGCTGCTGCCAACAGGACCTACAACTACTGGCACATTTTTGTTCCCGGTGTAAAAGCCGGCCAGCTGTATGGGTATCGTATCCACGGACCATCTGACCCATCCGAAGGTCACTGGTATGATCCGGACAAGATCCTGCTGGATCCGTATGCCCGGGCTGTGGCAGTGCCGGGAGGGTTCAGGCGGGATGCCATATGCCGTCTCGGAAAACCAACCTGCCCATCCATGAAGTGTGTGGTCGTGGATTGCTCTTTATATAATTGGGAAGGGGATAAGCATTTGCACCTTCCATTTTCACAAACTGTCATTTACGAATTGCATGTCCGGGGCTTCACCAGGCACCCCAATGCACAAGTCGCGGAATCCAAAAGAGGAACGTATGCAGGACTAATAGAAAAAATTCCTTACCTGCTGGAACTCGGCATCACCGCGGTTGAACTGATGCCGGTTTTTCAATTTGATACCCAGGATGCACCTGACGGTCTTATAAATTATTGGGGGTACAGCCCTATATCCCTGTTTGCACCTCATCAGGGATACAGCTCGGCACCTGATCCTCTGGGCGTGCTGGATGAATTCCGGGATATGGTGAAGGCCCTGCATGCAGCAGGCATAGAAGTAATCCTGGACGTTGTGTACAACCATACAGCAGAAGGTGGCGCGGGAGGTCCGGCTTACGGCTTCCGTGGAATAGACAATTCGATATACTACCTGCTGGACAAAAACGATCATACTTTTTTGGATTTCTCCGGTTGCGGAAACACACTGAATGCCAACCAATCGGTTGTAAGGAGAATGATTATGGACAGCATCCATTTTTGGGTAACAGAAATGCATGTGGATGGATTTCGGTTCGACCTGGCGTCCATCCTGTCCCGGAGTGAAAGCGGTGAACCGCTGCAGAACCCGCCGATACTCTGGGATATTGAATCCGATCCGGTACTTGCAGGTGTAAAGCTTATTGCAGAAGCCTGGGACGCTGCTGGACTCTATCAGGTAGGCAGCTTTGTCGGAGACAGCTGGAAAGAGTGGAATGGTAGATTCAGAGATGACGTCCGCAGATTTCTCCGTGGGGACGAGGGCGTTTTGTCTCATGTAGTTACGAGGCTTCTGGGAAGTCCGGACATGTATGGTCATAAGGAAAGAGAACCGGAACAGAGCATCAACTTTGTAACCTGTCACGACGGGTTTACCCTCAACGACCTAGTGAGCTATGAATCTAAACACAATGAGCAAAACAGGGAGGAAAACCGGGACGGCACCAATGATAACCTGAGCAGGAATGGCGGAGTGGAGGGCGAAACAGATGATCCTGGCATCCTGGTCTTTCGGGAAAAGCAAATTAAAAATTTCTTTGTACTTACCCTGCTTTCTATTGGAACC
>Ga0207691_10000414_pt1 | contig 42796 bp, 42 predicted proteins | sample KBSM13metaG_FD_184327 | JGI IMG/M metagenome (GOLD analysis project Ga0207691, IMG submission 184327) | Miscanthus rhizosphere microbial communities from Kellogg Biological Station, Michigan, USA - KBS M1-3 metaG (SPAdes) (version 2) | ecosystem: Host-associated > Plants > Roots > Rhizosphere >...
GAGCTCCCTCCGCGGTTACGGGCGCGATTCCGAAACGAGAAGATCGGATTCGTCTTCCAGTTCCACCACCTGCTGCCCGAATTCACGGCCGAGGAGAACGTCGCGATGCCGCACCGCATCGCCGGAGTTCCGAAATCGGAGGCGCTTCGGATGGCCGGCGAGATCCTGGCGCGCGTCGGACTCGCCGATCGGCGTGCGCACGGAGCGCGCGCTCTGTCCGGCGGCGAGCAGCAGCGCGTGGCGATCGCGCGCGCCCTCGCCCGAGGCCCCGGCCTCCTGCTCGCCGACGAGCCGACCGGCAATCTCGACGCGGCCTCGGCTCAGGCGGTGTTCGACCTGCTCCGAGAGCTGCACGCCGAGAGGGGAATGACCACGATTCTGGTGACGCACAACCCGGATCTGGCGCGTCGCTGTGATAGACTTTTCACGATGACTCGGGAAGGAATCGCCGCCGCCCAGGGTTTGTCAGAGCGAGGATGAAGCCGGAGAGCTCGCTCCATGCCCCAGGAAAGATTCGCCCCCGCCGCTGAGTCCATCTCTCATGTTTGAGAAATACAACGAGAAGGCCCGCCGGGCGCTGTTTTTCGCCCGGTACGAGGCCTCGAAGCTGGGCTCCAAGGTCATCGAGTCCGAGCACCTCCTGCTGGGGATCCTGCGGGAGGGGGAAGACATCATCAAGGAGATCTTCGCCCGCTTCAACGTGAAGCCCGAGGAAGTCCGCCGGGAGATCGAGGGCGACCGGATCTTCGTCGAACGGATCTCCTCGACGGCGGAACTTCCGCTCTCCGAAGAATCCAAGAAGATCCTGGCCTACGCCTCCCACGAGGCCGAGTCGATGATGCACCCCTACGTGGGGACCGAGCACCTGCTCATCGGGCTGCTCCGGGTGGACGGCTGTGTGGCCGGAAGGCTCCTGGCCGCCCGCGGCTTCAACCTCTACGGCGTCCGCGAGGAGACGATCTCGCTCATCAAGGAGCGCGAGGTCTCCAAGCAGAAGAAGGAGCTTCCGTTCCTGGCGGAGTACAGCCGGGACCTGACGCAGCTCGCGGGGACCGGAACGTTCGACCCCCTGATCGGCCGGGAGAAGGAAGTCGAGCGCATCATCCAGATCCTCTCCCGGCGGACCAAGAACAACCCGATCCTCCTCGGCGAGCCGGGCGTCGGCAAGACCGCCATCGTCGAAGGCCTCGCGACGCGCATCGTCGAGGGCGCGGTCCCGATGTTTTTGTCCGCCAAGAAAATCCTGGCCCTGGACCTCTCGCTCATCGTGGCGGGGACGAAGTACCGCGGCCAGTTCGAAGAGCGGCTCAAGGGGATCATCCGGGAGCTCCGCGAGAACCCGGACCTGATCATCTTCATCGACGAGATCCACTCGCTGATCGGCGCCGGCTCGGCCGAAGGCTCACTCGATGCGGCCAACATCCTCAAGCCGGCCCTGTCTCGCGGGGAAGTCTCCTGCATCGGCGCGACGACGCTCAAGGAATACCGCAAGTACATCGAGAAGGACCGGAGCCTCCTGCGCCGCTTCCAGGCCATCCACGTCACCGCGCCCTCGGAGAACGAAACCTTCGAGATTCTCGAAGGAGTGAAGGATCGCTACGAACAGTTCCACAAGGTCCGTTACTCCGCCGAGGCGATCCGGACGGCGGTCTACCAGTCCAACCGCTACATCACCGACCGCTTCTTTCCGGACAAGGCGATCGACATCCTCGACGAGGCGGGCGCCAAGGTGAAGCTCAAGCGCGTCGCCGACACTCAGAACCTGCGCAAGCTCGAGCTCGAGATTCGCCAGATCGTCAAAGAGATGAAGAAGGCGATCTCCGACAAGGATTTCGAGAAGGCCGTCTTTCTGCGCGAGCGGGAGATCGAGCTCAAGGAAGAGATCGAGCGCGCCAAGGCTCAGTCGGCGGAGAAGAGCGACGCCACGCAGGAAGTCACCCGTCGGGACATCGAGGAGATCATCTCCTCCTGGACCGGGATCCCCGTCGCCTCCCTCGAGATGGAGGAGGCCGAGAAGCTGCTCCACATGGAGGACGCGCTGCGCCGCCGCATCGTCGGCCAGGAGGCGGCCATCATCGGCGTCTCCAAGGCGATCCGCCGTTCCCGCCTCGGCGTGAACAACCCGAACCGGCCGATGGGCTCCTTCATCTTCCTCGGACCCTCGGGTGTCGGGAAGACCGAGGTCGCGCGGCGGCTGTCCGAATTCCTCTTCGAGAACCAGAAGTCGCTGGTCCGGTTCGACATGTCCGAGTACATGGAGAAGCACGCCGTCTCCAAGCTCATCGGATCGCCTCCGGGCTACGTCGGCCACGAGGAGGGCGGCCAGCTCACGGAGCGGATCCGCCGCAACCCCTACAGCGTGATCCTGTTCGACGAGATCGAGAAGGCGCACCCCGACATCGCCAACCTGCTCCTGCAGATCCTCGAAGACGGCATCCTCACGGACGCCTACGGCAACCTGGTCGACTTCAAGAACACCCTGATCATCATGACCTCCAACATCGGGACGAAGCACCTGGTCAACCGGACGCACGTCGGCTTCGGGGGCAACCGCGAGAACCAGACGAACAAGGAGATCGAGGACCTCGTTCTCAAGGAGCTCCGCCGCGACTTCTCGCCGGAGTTCATCAACCGCATCGACGACATCATCGTGTTTCACCCGCTCGGCCGACCCGAGCTCGCCAGGATCTGCCGGCTGCTCATCGACGACGTCAACACCACGCTGGCGCCGAAGGGCGCGACGATCGACGTGGACGACGCCGCGATCGAGTGGCTGCTGGCTCAGAGCGGCGACGATCCGAACATGGGCGCGCGGCCTCTGCGGCGCGCCATTCAAAAGCACGTCGAGGACCCGGTATCGGAGCTCCTGATCGCGGCCCGCGAAGAGCGGCTCGAGTCGATCGAGGTGCGCGTCGGGCCCGAGGGGTTGCGCGTGACGGCCGGCGAGATCGAGCCGATCACACAGGGGCGCTGAGCGCTTGGGGCGGGGGAGGGGGCTGGCCGCGGTCGTTGCCGCGGCTCTGACGAGTTTTGGGGCGGTCCTCGGTGCCGCCCGCGCCCAGGATCCTCCGCCGCTCCCCGTCCCCACACCACAGGCGACTCCTCCCGTAGCCGCGCCAGCGGCTCCCTCTGTCGCCGCTCCAGCGGCTCCCCCTGTCGCCACGCCAGCGGCGCCTGTCGTCACCGCGCCGGCCCAGACCGTTCCCTCCGAGGCGGCGCCTCCGGCTGCGGTCCCCACCCCGTCTCTGACCACCGGGGCCGACCGCATCATCGGCATCAAGGTCGTCGGCTATCAGACCGTGTCGCCCGACACCATCGCCCACTACCTCGGCATCAAGATCGGCGACGTCTACGACCCCGAGAAGATCCGACAGAATTTCCACGCGCTCTGGGACGTCGGTCTGCTCGAAAACGTGCACATCGAAGCCGAGCGGGAGGCCGGCGGCGTCACGCTCCTCGTGACGATCGAAGAACGCCCGATCATCAAGGACATCGAGTTCACGGGGAACAAGAAGCTTTCGAGCTCGCAGGTCCGGGACGTGCTCAAGGAAGGCAAGGCGGAGGTCAAGGTCGGGGGACCCCTTTCGCTTCGGGATATCGCCCGGGCCCGCGCCGTCATCGCCGAGGCGTACATCGCGCAGGGCTTCCGCAGCGCCACGGTGGACTACAAGATCGAGGACCTTTCGAAGACCGAGAAGAAGGTCATCTTCCAGATCGACGAGGGCGACAAGGTCAAGATCGCCTCGATCTCGTTCACCGGGAACGAGAACGTCTCCGCCCAGACGCTGCGCAACGCGATGCACAAGACCAAGGTCGCGGTCTTCTGGCGGATCCTCTCGGACAACACCGTGTACAGCCAGGCCAACTACGAGGCCGACGTCGAGAGCCTCAAGGGCGTCTATCAGGCCCGCGGTTACAAGGACGTCGTCATCAAGGACCCGATCCTCGACGTGTACGTCACGAACCCCGACGCGAAGCCCGAGAAGATCAAGCGCAAGGTGCGGCTGACGATCCCGATCGTCGAGGGCGACAAGTTCTTCACCAACGACCTCACGGTCGTGGCCGTGCGGCAGAACGGCCAGCCGACGGAGTCCGGCCAGACCGAAGTGTTCCCTAACCAGCAGCTGGTCAAACAGTTCTACGACCTCCAGCCCGGCTCGGTCCTCAACCGCGACCGCATCGTCGAAGGGCTCGCGCAGATCGAGACGTTGTACAAGTCGCGGGGCTTCATCTATTCGTATCCGAACCCCGTGTTCAAGGAGCTCCCCGACCACCGCGTCGACGTCGAGGTCCAGATCTTCGAAGGCGACAAGTTCTATCTCGGCCGCCTCGAGGTGCAGGGGAACACGATGACCCGGGACAAGGTCATCCGACGCGAGTTCGCCCTCGACGAGGGCGACGTCATGGACATGGAAGCGGTCAAGAAGAGCGTCACCAAGATCCAGCAGCTCGGCTACTTCAAGATGACCGAGGAGCCCCAGTTCGGCGTGAATCCGGAGGAAAAGAAGGTCGACATCGTCATCAAAGGCCAGGAGACGTCGCGCAACGAAATCCAGTTCGGCGCCGGCTACTCCGGCTTCGACGGCTTCTTCGGCCAGTTCTCGTTCCAGACGCGCAATTTCCTCGGCCGCGGCGAGATCATCGGCGCCTCGGCCCAGCTCGGCAAAGTGTCCAACTTCTTCGACCTCTCTTACACGGTCCCCTGGTTCATGGACCGCAATCAGTCCGTCGGCGGGGCGCTCTTCCGCCGCAACGTCGACTACCTCTCGCAGGAAGAGAAGCGGCTGGGAGGCTCGCTGTTCTACGCGAAGGGTCTGTCCCTCTTCGACTCCGCCTCGTTGCTCTATTCCTACGAGGACATCACGGCGAACTTCCCGGTACGCTCCGCGCCGGTCCCGCCGGGCCAGCCCGAACCTCCCCAGAAGTTCACCGAGACGACGGGAACGACCTCGTCGCTCACTCCGGGGTACCGCTACGACAGCCGCAACGACCCGTTCGATCCGACTCGGGGGTTCCGCCTCTCCGCGACGGTCCAGCTGGCCCCGTCCGTCTTCGGAGGGACGAGCGACTTTTTCAAGGCGATCGGCGGCGCGACGGTCTACCTCCCGGTGCGCCTGCCGCGCGGCGCCATCGTCGCGCTGAACTTCGAGGCGGGCTACGTCGCCCCGTTCGGCCAGGTCGAGATCCCGATTTTCGAGCGCTTCCAGCTCGGGGGTGAACAGAGCCTCCGCGGGTTCCAGCAGGGCGCGGCCGTGCCCGTCGATCCGGACACGCTGCAGGTCTTCACCGATCCCCTCGGCCGGATCCTCGGCGGCAACAAGTTCTTCGTGCTCAACGTGGAGTACCAGTTCCTGACGATCGGGCCGGCCAAGCTGCTGGCCTTCTTCGACGTCGGCCAGAACTACTTCGACACGCAGCACGTGGGGATCGGCAACGTCCGGGCCTCCGCCGGCGCGGAGCTGCGCATCTTCCTTCCGATCTTCCAGGCTCCGCTGCGATTCATCTACGCGTTCAACCTCCACCCCATCACCCCGGTGGACCAGTTCGGCTTCCCGATCGGATACCTGGCGGAGAAGCCCTCCGGATTCACGTTCTCGATCGGAAGGACGTTTTGAGCGGGCCTCGACGGGCCGACGGGAGCGAGGAAGTCGGCAGGGGTCCGGGCAGGCGAATGCGCAACGGAAAGCTCTGATTCCGCCGGAAGCATCCCCGGAGCCGGAATGGGCCTTCAGAGGCCCCTGTTGTGCAAGCCGTAGTTTTTGCTACACTTCCGCGCTTTCGCCAAGGGCCGAATAAGGAGAGGGAATGAAACGCATTGTCTTGACGGTGGCGGCCGCGCTCGTAGCCGCAGCCGTCCAAGCCCAGGGAACCACGGCTGCGCCGGCCGCGTCGGCGCAGTCGCTGAAAATCGGCGTGATCAACGTCGAGAGGCTCGTGCAGGAGTCGGCGCTCGGCAAGGAGGCGTTCAACCGCGTGAAGAGGCTGAACGACCAGAAGAAGGAAGAGGGCGACAAGCTCCAGAAGGAGATTCGCGATCTGGAGCAGAAGCTCGCGGACCAGGGCTCGGCCCTCGCCGACGACAAGCGGGAGACTCTCCAGAAGACGTACCAGGAGAAGGCGATCGCCTTCAAGCGCTTCCAGGACGACGCCACCCGCGAGCTCGACACCGCCCAGAAGAAAGAGCTCGGAGAGCTCGAGCGGCGGGTCTTCCCGGTCATCAACCAGGTCGGGAAGGACAAGGGCTACACCATGATCTTCAACAAGTTTCAGGCCGGCCTCCTGTACGCCGACGACGCGGTGGACCTGACCGACGAAGTGCTCAAGGTGTTCAACACGACCGTCGCGGTTCCGGCGAGCGCGAAGCCCGCCGACGGTACGGCGGCCGCGAGACCCGCGCCCTCGGGCGCGAAGCCGCCCGCTCCCGGGCCGGCGCCCACGAAGAAGCCGTAAAGCGCTAAAGCCAGTTCGGACGGAATCCGAGACACCGTGGCCCGCTCGAGGAACCCGAAACGGGGACAGGGCGGGCCGCGGCGTTCTGCGCCGCCGAAACGGCGGCCGCGGGTCCGGGACGCGTTCAGTCTCATCGAGGTGGCCGCGGCCGTGCGCGGCCGCGCGCGCGGCTCGGCGACTCTGACCGGAGTCGCCACCCTCGAGTCCGCCGGCCCCTCGGACCTCTCCTGGGTGGTCGACGAGCGCCGCGCGGCCGAGGCGGCGCGCAGCGCCGCGGGCGGGCTGCTCGTAGCGGAGGAGGCGCTCGCGGGCGGCAAGCCCTGCGTGGTCGTCGAGAATCCCCAGCTGGCGCTGGCCACATGGCTCGGGGTCTTCCGGCCACCGCCCGCGCGGAAGGGCGGTGTCGCGCGCGGGGCGTTCGTCCATCGCTCCGCCCGCCTGGGGGCGGGGGTATCCGTGGCTCCCGGGGCGACCGTCGCCGCCGGCGCCCGCGTGGGCGCGCGGACCATGCTCGCCGCGGGAGCGTTCGTGGGTGAGAATGCGTCCGTCGGGGAGGACTGCATACTGCATCCCAATGCCGCGGTGCTCGACGGATGCCGGATCGGCGCGCGCTGCGTGCTGCAGGCGGGCGCCGTCGTGGGGTCCGACGGGTTCGGCTACGTCTGGGACGGCGCCTCGCATCGCAAGGTCCCGCAGGTCGGCACCGTCCGGGTCGAGGACGACGTCGAAATCGGGGCGAACGCGGCCATTGACCGCGCGACGCTCGGGGAGACGATCATCGGGCGGGGGACCAAGATCGACAACCTCGTTCAGATCGGCCACAACGTGGTCGTCGGCGAGCACTCGCTTCTCTGTGGCCAGGCGGGGATCGGCGGCTCCTCGCGGCTCGGCCGCGGCGTGACGCTCGCCGGCCAGGTTGGCATTTCCGACCACGTCACGATCGGCGACGGAGCGGTCCTGACGGGCCAGGCGGGCGTGGCGAGACAGGGGAGAGTCGAGGCCGGAGCGGTGCTGTCGGGGATGCCCGCTCTGCCGCACCGCGAGTTTCTGCGCCGCGCCGCACTTCTCGGCCGGCTCGAGAAGGCGCTCGAGCGGCTGGCAAAGCTCGAGAGCAGGCTCGGATAGGAGGGCGCGTGGAGATACGCATCGGCGAGATCATGAAGATCCTCCCGCATCGCTACCCGTTTCTGCTCGTGGACCGGATCCTCGAGCTCGAGCCGGGCAAGCGTGTCGTCGGGATCAAGAACGTCACGTTCAACGAGGAGTTCTTTCAGGGGCATTTCCCCGGCAACCCGGTAATGCCCGGAGTGCTCGTCCTCGAGGCGATGGCGCAGGTTTCCGGAATCGCGCTCCTGGGCGTCGTTCCCGACAAGGAGAAAAAGCTCCTGTATCTGTCGGGTGTCGATCGCTGCAAATTCCGCCGGCCCGTCGTGCCGGGCGACCAGCTCCGGATCGAGGCCGAGATCATTTCGCTGAAGACCCGGGTCTGCAAATGCCGGGCGACCGCCACGGTCGACGGCATGGTGTGTACCGAAGCGGAGCTTCTCTCCGTCCTCGTGGACCGCCCATGACGGCCGTGATTCACCCCACCGCGGTGATCGCGGAGAACGCGGTCCTTCACGAGGGCGTCCAGATCGGGCCGTACGCCGTCGTCGGAGACGACGTCGTCCTCGGGGCCCGCACCCGGGTCGGAGCGCATGCCCTGATCCAGGGTCCGGCCGTTTTCGGCGAGGACAATCGCATCTACCCGCATGCCGCTCTCGGTTCCGATCCCCAGGACCTCAAGTACCGGGGGGAGACGACGCGGCTCACGGTCGGGTCCCGCAACGTCTTCCGGGAATTCACGACCGTCCACCGCGGAACGGCGAACGGCCTGGGAGAGACGGTCATCGGCGACGACAACTACCTGATGAACTACACCCACGTGGCCCACGACAACCGGATCGGATCGAAGGTCACGATGGCAAACTCGGCGGTGCTGGCGGGCCACGTCGAGGTCGGCAACCACGCCATCATCGGAGCCTTCAACGCCATCCACCAGTTCTGCCGCGTCGGCGCGTACGCGTTTCTGGGCGCCTACACAGGCTGCCGCCAGGACGTCCTTCCGTTCTGCCGCACGGACGGCCTCGATGCGAAGACCTACGGCCTGAACACGATCGGCCTCAAGCGCAACGGCTTCTCGGACGAGCGGATCGAGGCGCTCCAGAAGGCCTACCGCATTCTCGTGAAGTCGAAGCTCAACACGAGCCAGGCGCTCGAGCGGATCGCGGAAGAGCTCAACGGCCAGCCGGACGTGGAGGAGCTGGTCCGGTTCATCAAGGCGAGCGATCGGGGATTCATCAAGTGACGGGCGCCTCGGCGCCGGCCGGCGCCGCGGCGCTGGCGCCGGTGCGCCTCGCCATCGTGGGTGTCGGCCACCTTGGCCGGCATCACGCCCGCGTCGCGGCGGAGCTGCCGGGCATCGCTCTCGTGGGCATCCACGACCACCACGAAGGGCGGGCCGAAGAGGTGGCGCGCGAGCGCGGCCTCCGCGTCCTCTCGGGGCCCGAGGAAGTCGCCGAAGCCGCCCAGGCGGTGGTCGTCGCGACGCCGACGAGCTCCCACGGAGAGCTGGGCCGGTTCTTTCTGGAGCGCGGCCTCGACGTCCTCGTCGAGAAGCCGCTCGCCCCCGCCGTCGAGGAGGCCTCCGCGCTCGTGGCCCTGGCGCGCTCCCTTTCGCGGGTGCTGGCCGTCGGGCACGTCGAGCGGCACAATCCCGCGGTGCAGGCCCTCCTCGCGCGCACCGAGCCGCCGCTCTTCATCGAGGGCCTCCGCCTCGCTCCGTTCACGCCGCGGAGCCTCGACGTCGACGTCGTGCTCGACCTCATGATCCATGACCTGCAGATCGTGTCCGATCTCGTGCGTCGTCCGGTGGTCGAGATCCGCGCGGTCGGGATGCCGGTGGTCACGTCGCGCATCGACATCGCGAACGCGCGGCTCGAATTCGAGGGCGGGTGCGTCGCGACGCTGACGGCCTCGCGCGTGTCCCCCGAGCGGATGCGCAAGCTCCGCGTCTTCGGGCCCTCCCTGTACTGCTCGGTCGACATGCACGCCCGGACCATCCGGGCGCGCCGGCTGGCCGACGGCGGGGGCCGGACCGCCTTGCCGGTGAACGTCGAGGTGCCCGTCGAGTCGGGGGATCCGCTCACGCGGGAGCTCGAGGACTTCGCCGGAGCCGTGCGGGAGCGGCGGGACGCTCTGGTTTCCGGCGAGGTCGGCCGGGACGCGCTCGTTCTGGCGCATCAGGTGCTCGACGCCATCGCGGCGCACCGGGCCAAGGCCGGCGCGGGCGGGGCCCGCGCTTGAGCCGGAGCGCCCGGATCGGTCTCGTCGGCGGCAGCGGCGTCTACGATCTCGCGGCCATCGAAGAGCTCGCCGAGGAGGTTCTCGACACGCCGTTCGGACGACCGTCCGACTCCTATTTCACGGGGACGCTCCGGGGCGTTCCCGTCGCGTTCCTGTCCCGCCACGGACGGGGGCACCGCCTGTCGCCGACCGAGATCAACTACCGGGCCAACATTTGCGGGTTCAAGATGCTCGGCTGCGACGCGCTGCTCTCGGCCTCGGCCTGCGGCAGCCTCCGGGAAGAATTCGAGCCCCGACACGCCGTCATTCCCGACCAGTTCATCGACCGCACTCGGCATCGCGCCGACACGTTCTTCGAGGGCGGCCTCGTCGGGCACGCGAGCCTGGCCGACCCCGTCTGCCCGGCGTTGTCCATGGCGCTGGAGGAAGGGGCGCAGCGCGGCGGACTCACGGTCCGCCGCGGCGGAACGTATGTCTGCATGGAAGGTCCGCAGTTCTCGACGCGCGCCGAGTCGCAGCTCTATCGGTCGTGGGGCGCGGACATCATCGGCATGACGAACCTGACCGAGGCGCGGCTCGCCCGAGAGGCCGAGATTTGCTACGCGAGCCTCGCGCTGGTGACCGACTACGACTGCTGGCGCGAAGCGACCGAGGACGTGACCGTGGAGACGATCCTGACCGTGCTCGCCGACAACGCCGCCGCGGCCCGGCGGTCGCTCGCCGAGACGGTCGCCCGCGTCGATCCCGCGCGACGGTGCGGTTGCCGGGAAGCGATGCGGTTCGGCATGATCACCGACCGCGCGGCCATGTCGCCGGCGGCCAGGAAACGGCTCGGTCCGATCGTGGGGAGATACCTGTGAAATCCGACGGGCGCATCGTGGTCACGGGCTCCGTGGCCTTCGACTACCTGATGACCTTTCCGGGCAAGTTCACCGAGCACCTGATCCCCGACAAGATGTCGCGCCTGTCGGTCTCCTTCCTCGTCGATGAGATGCGGCGCGTTCCCGGCGGATGCGGGCCCAATATCGCCTACGGCCTGGCGCTGCTCGGAGAGCGTCCGCTCCTCTTCGCCACGGCCGGAGCCGACGCGAGCGAATACCGCGACCGCCTGGCCCGCGAAGGCGTCGACGTGTCGGGCCTGAGGCTGGTCGACGACCTCTTCACGGCGTCGTTCTTCGTGTCGACCGACCAGGACCAGAACCAGCTCGCGTCTTTCTACACGGGGGCGATGGCCCGCGCCCGCGAGCTGCCTCTGAGCTCGCTGCCGCCGGCCTCGATTGCGTTCGTGGTGATCTCGCCCAACGATCCCCCGGCGATGGCCGCGCACGCCGAAACGTGCCGTCAGAACGGCATACCGTTCCTCTACGACCCGAGCCAGCAGGTCACGCGCCTCTCGGGAGAAGAGATGCGGAACGGGCTGCGCGGCGCTGCCATCCTGATCGTCAACGACTACGAGTTCGGCATCCTCGGCCACAAGACCGGGCTCTCGCTCGAAGAGCTGCAGGCCGAGGCCCCGGTCGTGATCGTGACCCACGGCGCGGACGGATCCGCCATCCACGTCCGTGAGGGCGGGCGCGGGGCCGAGACCCACGCCATTCCGGCCGCGCGTGTCGAGAAAGAGGCCGTGGACCCGACGGGCGTGGGCGACATGTACCGCGCGGGCCTGCTGAGAGGCCGGCGCATCGGCGCGTCGTGGCCGGTGGCCGGCCGAATCGGCAGCATCAACGCGGTCTTCGGTCTGGAAGCCCTGGGACCCCAACCGCCGCGATACACGCCCGGCGAGTTTCTCGAGCGCTACCGGCGGAACTTCGGCGACGTGCCCGAACTGGCCCGGCTCTTCGGCTAGCCCCCTCTTCGCAGGGCATCTTCGGTTACAATTTCCTTCCTTTCAACGAGAGTAGTCCTTTGAGCATGCGCGTTCCGCGCCGCGTGGCGGCCTCTTTCTCGCCGAGGCAGTACGAGGGAAGCCTCGATGCCAACGGACTGCGGTTCGGCGTCGTGTGCGCCCGCTGGAACCCGACGGTGACCGACGCCCTGCTCGCGACGGCCCTGGAGACCTTGAAACGGCGCGGCGCGCGGGAGCAGGACGTCTCCATCGCCCGGGTGCCGGGAGCCTTCGAGCTGCCGGCGGGAGCGAAGGCCCTGGCCGACGCCGCGAAACCTCACGCGCTGATCGCTCTCGCGGCGATCGTTCGGGGAGAGACGACTCACCACGAGGTTCTGGGCCACGCCGTCGCGTCGGCCCTGGCGTCGCTCTCGGTCGAGACCGGGCTGCCGATCGGATTCGGAGTCCTGACCTGCGACACGATGGAGCAGGCGCGCCGGCGGTCTGAAAAGGGCGTCGAGGCGGCGGAGGCGGCCATCGAGATGGCGAACCTCCGGCGCCACCTCAAGAACGGAAAGCGGTGAGGCTCTGATGGGGGCGCGGCGCAAGGCGCGGGAGCTCGCCCTCCAGATGCTGTACGAGCACGACGTCTCGGGGACCGAGCCCCAGGAGATGTTCCGGAGATCCGACGATCTCAAGAACGCCCCCGAGGGCATCGCGGACTTCACCCGGCGGCTCGTTTCGGGGACGCTTCTTCATCGCGAAGACCTGGACGCCCTGATCTCGCGTCAGGCCGACCACTGGCGGCTCGCCCGCATGCCGGTCGTCGACCGGAACATCCTCCGGCTCGCGCTCTTCGAGCTCCTCCACGAGCCCGAAACCCCGCGTCCGGTGGTGATCGACGAGGCGCTCGAGATCGCCAAGCGTTTCTCGACGCCCAAGTCCTCGCAGTTCATCAACGGGATCCTGGACGGCGTCCTGAAGGCGCGTCGCGGCGAGGTCCACGAGTCTTGAGCGCTCCGAGAGGCCGCATTGTCTTCCTGGCCGCGGCCCTGGTTGTTTCGACGGCTCTCCTGCGCGCCGACGAGAGCGCGGTCTACCGCGCATCCGGCCCGGACTCCCGACTGTTCGACCAGTACGACAACGATGGCTATTCCATGACCGTCGCCCCGCGCAGCGACGGCAGCCTCGAGCTCCTCGTGCGCGTCAGCGACGGTCCGCTCGAAAGCCGGGCGCCCTATCCGACGGCGGGCGCCCGCGATGTCGCGCTGCCGGTCTCGCCCGAGCGCGATGCCTTCGCGCGCACGCTCGCCGGCGACGCCGCGACGCAGGCCGAAGCCGTCGAACGGATCCTGTGGGGAGTCGCTTCGGCGTTGCGCTACGACCCCGATCGCTCGCGCCGGCAGGACCCGGCGTCCGTGTTCGCCTCGCGGCGCGCCCACTGCGTGGGCTACTCGGAACTCTCGGTCGACCTGTTGCGCCGCGTGGGCATCCCGGCGCGCACCGTGCAGGGCATTCTCCGGACGAAGCCGGGCAGCGAAGGGTACGACTCCCGGATCGGCGGCGTCTATCACCGCTGGATCGAGGTCTACTATCCGGACCGCGGCTTCGTGTTCTCGGATCCGTCGGCGTCGATCAACGCCGTGGACGCGCGCTACGTTCCGTTCGGGCGCCGCGCGCTCGAGCGGCCGAAGGATCTGACGGTCCTGGCTGTCGAGACTTCGGGGCGCCTGGACTTCCCGGTCCTGCGGCTGCCGGAAGCCACGCTGCGCGTGCGAACTCGGACTTCCGCGCCCTCTCCCTGAAGGCCGGCTGGTCGGCAGGGGCGCCGCAGGGCCTTCGGTTATATTCGCGCCGGAAATGAGCGATCGATACGCTCCCGGCGAGATCGAAGCGAAGTGGCAGCGCCGCTGGGCAGACGCGCGCGTGGCCTACGTCGACACCGCCATCCCCGGCGACGAGTACTACATGCTCAACATGTATCCGTATCCTTCGGGGAGCCGCCTGCACGTCGGGCACGGACGGAACTACATTCTCGGCGACGCCCTGTACCGGCGGCAGCGGATGGCCGGCCGGAAGGCGCTCAACCCGATGGGCTGGGACGCCTTCGGCCTCCCGGCCGAGAACGCCGCGATCCAGAGCGGCGTTCCGCCCCGCGAGTACACCCTGGGAAACATCGCGCGCATGAAGGAGCAGCTGTACGCGCTGGGCTGTCTCTACGACTGGTCCAAGGAGCTGGCGTCCTGCGAGCCGTCGTACTACCGCTGGAACCAGTGGCTGTTTCTGAGGATGTGGGAGCGGGGCCTCGCGTACCGCAAGACCGCTCCGGTGAACTGGTGTCCGGGCTGCCGGACTGTTCTGGCCAACGAACAGGTCGTCGATGGACGCTGCGAGCGCTCCGACGATCTCGTCGAGATCCGGGACCTGACACAGTGGTTCTTCCGGGTCACCGACTACGCCGAGCGCCTGCTCGAGGGCCTGGACCGCCTGCCGCACTGGTCCGAGCGCGTGAAGACGATGCAGCGCAACTGGATCGGGCGCTCCGAGGGCGCGGAGATTCTCTTCCGTGTCGACGGTCTCACCGAGCCCGTGAAGGTCTTCACGACGCGCCCCGACACGCTCTACGGGGCGACGTTCCTGGCGCTGGCTCCGGAGCATCCGGCGGTCGAGAGGCTCGCGGCGCATTCGCCGCAGCGAAAGGAACTCGAGGAGTTCGTGGAAAGAGTCCGGCGGGAGTCGCGCCTCGACCGGGAGGCCGAGGGCAGCGAGAAGCAGGGGCTCGAGACGGGTGCGACGGCGCTCAATCCGGCGACGGGGGAGCCGATTCCCGTGCTCCTCGCCAACTTCGTGCTTCCGGACTACGGCACGGGGGCGATCATGGGAGTTCCCGGCCACGACCAGCGCGACTTCGAGTTCGCGCGCAAGTATGGCGTGCCGATTCGCCTGGTCTACCGGACCGAAGAAGGAGACGTCGACCCCGCCACCCTGGCCGAGGCGCGGCCCCACGGAGGCGTGCTCGTCCGGTCCGGAAGCTGGGACGGCACGGCCAACGGGCCGGAAGCCATCCGCACGGCGATCGCCTGGCTGGAAGAGAAGGGTTTCGGCAAGGGCAAGGTCGGCTACCGCCTGCGCGACTGGCTGATCTCGCGGCAGAGGTACTGGGGAACTCCGATCCCCGCGATCCACTGTCCGGCCTGCGGCGTGGTGCCGGTGCCCGACACCGACCTGCCCGTCCTTCTCCCGGAGGACGTCGAGTTCCGCGGGGCGGAGGGAAACCCGCTCCTGCAGTCCGAAGCTTTCGTCGCGACCCGTTGCCCGACGTGCGGCGGGCCGGCGCGCCGCGAGACCGACACCATGGACACTTTCGTCGATTCCTCCTGGTACTTCCTGCGCTTCCTGAACCCCGGCGACCAGGAGAAGATGGTCGACACCGAACGCGTCGACCGCTGGCTGCCGGTCGACCAGTACATCGGAGGCATCGAGCACGCCATCCTGCACCTGCTCTACGCGCGCTTCGTCTGTCGCGTGCTCAAGGACATGGACCTGGTCCACCTCGAGGAGCCGTTCGAGAGGCTCTTCAACCAGGGCATGATCACGAAGCTCAACCCGGCCAGCGGCAAAGTCGAGAAGATGTCCAAGTCGCGCGGCAACACCGTCTCGCCCGACGAGCTGATCGTCCGATACGGCGCGGACACCGTGCGTCTCGCCACGCTCTTCATCGGGCCGCCCGAGAAGGAATCGGAGTGGTCGGAGGAGGGGGTCGCAGGCGCGTTCCGGTTCCTCAGCCGCGTCCACGACCTCTGCGGGAAGGTCGCCGAACGGTTCGCCGGCGCGCCGAATGGAGACGGAGCACCGCGGGACACGCCGCTGACTCGCCGGATGCACGAAACGATCGAGCGGGTCACCCGCGACGCCGCGACCTTCCACTTCCACACCGCCGTCGCGGCGCTCATGGAGTTCCAGCGCGCGATCTCGGAGGCGCTGGACGAGGGGTCCGAAACCCCGGAGACGATGCGCGAGGCCGCACGGACTCTCATCCAGCTCCTGCACCCGATGGCTCCGCACCTGACGGAGGAGTGGTGGGAGCGCTTCGGGCAGACGGGCTTCGTCCTCGAGAGCCGCTGGCCGGTGGCCGACCCGGAGCTCGCGACCTCCCTCGACGTCACCCTCGTCGTCCAGGTGAACGGCAAAGTCCGCGGAAAGCTGTCCGTGGCGCGCGGGGCGTCCGAGTCCGAAGCCATGGCGCGCGCCCGCGAGGACGAGAAGATCCGCAGCTGGGTCGAGGGAAAAGAGATCACACGTACCGTGTTCGTGCCGGACCGGCTGTTGAACCTGGTGGTGCGTTGAAGGGGAAGAGCCGAAAGTCGAGGGTCGAAAGTCGAGGGCTTGCGGCCGGCGTCATCCTCCTCGGGGCTGTTCTCACCGCAGGCTGCGGCTATGCCCTGGTGGGCCAGGGGTCGTCGCTACCCCAAAACATCCGCGTCGTGGAGTTCACGACGCTCGAGAACCGGACGCAGCGGGTGGGCCTCGAGCAGCGGCTCTCGGCCGAGATCACCCGCGAGCTCGTCTCGCGCGGCCGGTTCCGGGTCCAGGCGACGGAGCCCGGGGCGGATGCGGTGCTGACGGGGGCGGTGCTCGGGTTCAACCTGTATCCGGTGTCGTTCGACTCGCAGGGGATCGCGACGAATTACCAGGTGCAGATCACCGCGCGGGTGGCCCTCACGGCGATCCCCGGCGGGGAGGCGATCTGGGAGAACCCGGCGTTCACGTTCCGGGGAAACTACGAGTTCAACGCGACCGCGGCGACGTACGTGGACCGGGAGAACGATGCGATCGACCGGGTCGCCGACCAGTTCGCACAGAGCCTGGTCACGAGCATGCTGGAAGGGTTTTAGCTGGTCTTCGCCTTTTTCGCGAGGCGGCTCTTGTACCGCGCGGCCGCGTTGCGATGGATGACGCCCTTGGCGAGCGCGCGATCGATCTCGGAATGCGTGCGGGGCAGAGCCTCCGACCGCTTCTTGGCGTCGGTCTGGCCATAGCGTTTGACGGCGCTGCGCAGCCGGGTGACTCGGGCCTTGTTGCGGGCGCGCTTCTTGGCCGACGTGCGGATGCGTTTCTCGGCGGACTTGATGTTGGCCATGTGCTTGAGTCGCTTTCTACTTGATGGTCAAAGTTGAAGGTTGAACGTTGAAGGTTAAAGGGGCGGGAAAGATACCCTCTTTCCCTCTCAACCTTCAACCTCCAACCTCGAACTCTATCCCCGGGTGTCGATCCCCATCGACTTGAGCCGGGCCTTGGCGAGGCGGGCCTCGTCCGAGGTCGGAAACTCGTGGATGACGTACTGGAGCTGGACGACGGCCTCGGCCTTCTGACCGGTTTCCGCCAGGGCATACCCCTTCTTCAGGAGCGCCGCCGCCGCCTTGTCGCTGGCCGGCCAGCGCTTGAGGAGGTCGGTGAAATCGGTGATCGCCTCGGCGTATTTCTTCTGGGCGAAGTGCGACTCGCCGATCCAGTACTGGGCGTTGTCCGAGAGGTCGGTGGACGGGTAGCTCGAGAGGTAATCCTGGAATCCCTGGATGGCGAGGGCGTAGCGCCCCTTGGTGTAGTCCGCGTAGGCCGTGTCGTAGAGCTCGGCGGGCGAGGGACCCGTGGCCGCGGGAGCGGAGCGTCCGGGCGCGGTGGAGCCCGGCGCTCCGGGGGGGGCGGCCGGCGTCGGGCCGGCCCCGGCGTCCCGGAGGCGCATGAGATCGCCCTGCGTCTCGGCGATCTGCTGCGACAGTTGTGAAAGCCGGCGATTGGTGTCCTCGAGCTTGGCCTCGAGCTGCTCCATCTTGGTCGTCAGCTCGCCCAGCCTGACGGCCGTGTCGGCATTGGACTTCAGCAGCTGCGACGTCTGCGTGGCGACGTTCTGGTTGAGCTTCTCGACCTCTTCCTTGCTGGAGGAGCGTTTCTCGAGGGTCTGGATCTGCTTCTGGATGTCGCCCATCTGGCGATGCAGACCCTCGATGTCGCTCGACGACACGCAGGCGACGCCCACGAGGGACGTCGCCAGGATTCCGAGAAGGCCGAAGAGGCCGGGGTGCCGGGGGACCTTCAAAACCAAATCTACTTGGCCGTGATCAGGAGGTGCGCCCGGCGGTTCTGCTGCCAGCAGGATTCATTGGAGTCCGAGCAGAACGGCCGCTCTTCGCCGTAGGACACGGTCCGCAGGCGCGAAGCGTCGATCCCGAGCGAGACCAGGTATTCCTTGGCGGCGTTGGCCCGGCGGTCGCCGAGCGCGAGGTTGTATGCGCCCGTGCCTCGCTCGTCGCAGTACCCCTCGATGAGGACCTGGACGGTGGGGTACTTCTTCAGCCATTCGGCGTCGGCCGCGAGCGCGGTGCGTGCGTCCTCGCGAAGATCCGACTGGTCGTAGTCGAAGTACGCGTCGGTCAGGTAGCCCTTCTTGTTGAGCTCCGTGACGTCCTGCCGGAGCACGTCTCCCGTCACATCGCCGGGCCGCGGCGCGGTCGAGGGCGGGGGAGCCACTTCGGTTTCGGCGGGCTTGGAGCTGACCGGAGGCCGAGCGTCGGCCGTGGACGTGGGGGCTTTTTTCTTGCAACCGGCCGAAAGCGCCACCGTGGCGAGAAGGAGGATCGCCATGAGGGTCCAGAGCTTCTTAACCATTCGGTTACTCCTTAGTCGGTGAAGCGGAGCGCGCAAACCCGAGGTGGCACCGCCGGAAGTCGAGTGTAGCAAAGAGCTTGTCGAAACCCCAACTCGAAACTAGCGACCGGAATCCGAGGCTAGGGGACCCACGCGGGCTGCGAGTGGTTGCCTCCGCGCGTGAGCTGTCTCTTGTTCTGGCCGGTCGCGTCCATCGTGTAGATCTGAGTGGATCCGTCGCGCCGCGATTGATAGACGATCTTCTCTCCATCCGGCGACCACGTCGGATGCCCGTTCGAGCCATCCGAGGTGAGCTGCACGGTGCGTCCCGACTCCATGTCCATCACGCAGATGTTGAAGTCGCCTTCGTTGCGGCACGCGAATGCGATCCGTGCGCCGTCCGGCGACCAGGCGCCCTCGTCGTTCCAGTTGCCGGCCAAGGTCACTCTCCGGGAGCCCGTGCCCTCGGAGTCCATGACGTAGATCTGGGGCGTGCCCGTGAGGTCCGAGGTGTAGAGGATCTGCCGCCCGGTGGGAGACCAGGCCGGGGACGCTTCGAGCGCCCGGCTGCTGGTGAGACGGCGGGCGGTGCCCCCGGCGACCGGCACCGTGTAGATGTCGGAATTGCCCTTCGCCGAGCCGGCGAAGGCGATCAGGGCGCCGTCGGAGCTGAGCGAAGGCGAGGCATTGAGGTCCACGCCCGTGGGGACCTCGCGCTTGTTGCCGCCGTCGTAGTCCATCGTCCAGAGCAGGGGAAAGAGCCTCACGTACGAGGTGTACGCGATCTTGCCGTTGGCCCCGGTCGGGCTGATGGCGATGGACTTGTGCGAGGTGAGCTGCCGGACGCCGCGACCGTCGAAGTCCATGGCCGAGATTTCCTTGTTGTTCCCGCCCAGGTCCGACACGTAGACGATGGTGGAGAGGAAGATGCCGGGCTTGCCCGTGAAGTATTTGACGATGTCGTTCGCGAGCGTGTGAGCAATCCGCTCGACGTAGGAGGGGCCGCCCGAGTAGCGGCGACCCATGATGAGCTTGCGGGCCTTCAGGTCCCAGACGCGCGCCTCGATCGAAACCTTGTCTCCCGAAACCTCCCCCCGGGTATCGACGAGGGCCTCGGCGCCCGTGCCGAGCCAGCGATCGGCGGCTTCCTGCGTCGAGGGATCGCGGAACCCCGTCGGATACAGGGCCGGCTCCGAGACGGCGAAGGCCCCGGCGTACTCGAGGTCGGATCGGAGCGTCGCCGTGAACGGCTCGACGACCTGGGCCTGCAGGGCCGCCGTCCCCGGCGCGAACAGGGCCGGCACCGCGATGGAGAGACGGCGCTCGGCGCCGCCGCGGATCGTGACCTGGATATCGTCGGCGGGCGCCGGCGTCGGAGCCTGCGCGCGGGCGCCGGCGGCGCTGCCGAACGCGGCGATCGCCAGGACGGCGCCGAGGACCGCGCGGATCGAGCTCGGCCGCCTCATTCGAACACGACCTGGATGCCCAGATGCGATCCCACGTAGTCGGCGGGCAGGGGCGGCAGGGGCGAGGACGCGTAGACCGCGCGCATGGCGGCCCGGTCCACGAAGGGAAGGCCGCTCGAGGTCACGAGGGCGACGTCGGTGATCGTCCCGTCCTTCTGGATCTGGAAGTGCACGACGGGATTCGTCTGCACGACCTGGGCCGGCTTGAACCAATTGACGCTCATGATTGCCACCATCCGGTCGATGTAAATCGGATACTTGAAATCTGCCTGGTCGATCTTGAACCCGCCGATCCCGGCCGTGCCCCCGGCGCCTGCGGCCGGACCCGTCGCGCCGGCCGACGCGGGCGTCTCCTCGTCTCCGGTCGGCAGGCTCACCGCCGGTGTATTCACCGGGCGGCCGGGGCGGCTGATGGGAGGCGGCGTCGGCTTTTTCTTTTTGGGATCCTCCTTCGCCGGCAGGAGCACCGCCTTCTCCGAGGGTTTGGGCTGCTCTTCCGGGTCGGGAGGCTTTTCGATCTTGGGCTTCTCCGCGACCGGCGGCGGTGCGGGAGCGGGGGGCGCCTGGACCTGAGGCGCGCGGATCGAGCCCGCCCGGAGCAGACGCACGGCCACGGCACGCGGCGCCGCGTACTTCATCGGCTTTGCGAACATGGAGAAGATCAGGCCTCCGAGAACCGCGGCGTGCAACACGAAGGCCAGGAGAGTCGCCGAGGCCCAGGGCACCCGGTCCGCCTGCCGGTCGGCCAGGATGTTGCCGACGGAATCCATCTCAGCGCCGAGCCCGCCTCACTTCTTCGAGGCCCCCGAAGTGTCCGTGACGAGCCCCAGGCTCTCGATGCCCATGCGATTGAGCAGGTCGAGAGTCTCGATGACGGTGCCGTAGGAGAGGCCACGGTCGGCCTTGAGCAGCACGGCCTTTTCCTTGCGGCCCCGGAGGATCGCCCGCAGCCGGTCGCGCAGCAGGCCGCGAGCCACGGGCGTCTCGTTGATGTAGAAGAGCCCATCGCGGGAGATCGAGAGCACGATCGGATCTTCCAGCTGCGACTGGATGTTCGTCGTGGCCGTCTTGGGCAGCGCGACGGAGATGCCCTGGTGCAGCATGGGTGCCGTGACCATGAAGATGATCAGGAGGACGAGCATCACGTCGACGAGCGGCGTGACGTTGATGTCCGCGAGGTGGTCGAACGGGTCGCCGGACTGGCGCTGAAAAGCCATATGCGATCAGGACACCGCGGCCCTAGGTGAAGTTCCTCTCCGCCAGATTGATGAACTCCAGCGAGAAGTCCTCCATTCCGGCGCGCTGCTCGCGGACTTTGCCCATGAAGTAGTTGTAGAAGATCATGGCCGGGATCGCGGCGGCGAGCCCCGCGGCCGTGTTCACGAGCGCTCCGGAGATGCCCGGCGCGACGGCGGCGATCGACGTGGAGCCCGTCTGGCCGATGGCCCGGAAGGACTGCATGATGCCCCACACCGTTCCGAAGAGGCCGATGAAGGGGCAGGCCGACGCCGTGGTGGCGAGGAAGGTCATGTTGCGCGTCAGCCGCGACATTTCGACGCCGATGGCCCGCTCGAGTGCGCGCTCGATGCCCGAGATGTTCTTGATGAGGAGCTTGCCCTGCGCGGTGGGGCCGGTCGTGGGCGATTCCTCCGTCCGGTTGGCCTTCACCTGCGCGTCCAGCTCCGCGTAGCCGGCCTTGAAGAGGGTCGTCAGAGGGGTGTCGGACAGTTCCCCGGCGAACGTGTTGACCTCGGAGAACCGCTTGGATTTGCGAAAGAACGCGACAAATTTCTCCGACTGGCCGGATACACGTCTCAGCCGGATGAATTTGGCGAAAATTATGATCCAGCTCACAAATGAAAAGAGCAAAAGGACGCCCAGCACGACCCGATCGGCGATGCCGGCTTCCGAGAAGAAGGAGAGGATCGAGGGCTGTCCGGGAAGGTTTTCTGTGGTGACTGGCTGAAAGACGGTCCCGAGCATCGGTTTCGACCGTAACATATGGGTAAGAGAGGGTCAAAGGGAATGGAGCGCCAACCCCGGGCCGTTGTGCCCAATGTGAGTCGATTCTCGCGCCGGTGGATCGTCTTAGCAGCTGCCGGTCTGCTCGGCCTGGCTGTCGCCGTTTCGGCCACCGAAATCTTCCCGGTGAAGGAGCTGGCTGCCGGCATGCGCGGCTACACGCTGTCGGATCTCGGCGACGGCGCCGGAGTCCAGCGATTCGACGTCGAGATCGTCGGCGTGCTCCGCAGCTACGCGCCGAAACAGGACCTGATCCTCGCGCGCATCCACTCGGAAGCGATCGAGAAGACCGGCATCATCGCCGGAATGAGCGGAAGCCCCGTCTACGTGGACGAGAAGCTCGTGGGCGCTCTGGCCTATGGCTGGCCGTTTTCGCGCGAGCCGATCTGCGGCATCACGCCGATCCAGAGCATGCTCGACATCCGCAAGGCGCCGCCCACGCCGCCGGTGCCGATCGGCGGCGCCGCGACCAGCGCGATGAGCGGTATGAGCACAGCCCAGTTCATGGCCGAGTTCCGCGATCGGGACTTCACTCATGCGCTCGACGAGATCCTCGCGCCGCTCAAGGCCGGGCCCGCGGCGGGAGCGTTCGCGGCGCTGCCGTTGCCCGTGTCCTTCTCCGGAAACCTCGCGCCCGGCGGACTCTTCGACCGTATGGCCGGTGCCGCGGGGTGGCTCGCCGCGCCCTCGGGGGCCTCCGCGCCTGCGGCCGCGGGCTCGACGAGCCCGATGCCCGAATCCGACCGATTGGAGCCCGGTTCGGCCGTGGCCGCCGTGCTTCTCTCGGGAGACATGGTGCTATCGGCGACCGGGACCGTGACGTGGGTCGACGGCAACTCGATCCTCGCTTTCGGTCATCCGTTCCTCTCCATGGGCCCGGTCGACATGCCGATGGCGCGCGCCGAGGTCCTGACGGTGCTCCCGTCGCTCTACCGATCGTTCAAGTTCTCCTCGACCGGGGCGCGTCTGGGCTCGGTCTCGCAGGACCGCTCCACCGGAATCCTGGGCAGCTTCGGCAAGCCGCCGACGATGGTCCCGGTCACGATCAAGATGACTTCGGAGGACGTCCCGACGCAGACGTTCCAGTTCGAAGTCGTGCACAACGCGATGCTCACGCCGATTCTCCTGGCGCTCGCGACCGACAGCGTGCTGACGACGCTCGAGAAACGAGCGGGGGAGCGCACGATCGTCTGGAAATCATCCATCGAGACCGATGATCGGTCCGTGCGATGGGACTCGGTCTTCACGGGCCTGACGGCCCGGGAAGAAGCCGTGGGCTCGCTCGCACTGCTCACGAATTACCTGATGGCCAACGAATTCCACGACCTCTCGGTGAAGGGCGTGGAGATCGAGATCGTCCACTCCGACCGCCTGCAGAGCGCCCGCATCGTGCACGTCGAGGCGCAGAAGGAGCGGGTGCGGCCGGGAGACTCGGTGCCGATCTGGATCGATCTCGAGGACTTCCGCGGAGGGCCGCGCCGCGTCGTCATGACGGCGCGCGTTCCCGAGGACGCCCCGCCGGGCCCGCTGACGGTCTTCGTCGGCGACGGCAACGCCGCCACGGCCTACGACCTCTCCCTCTATCCGCCGGATCCCCACTCGCTCGATCAGGTCCTCGAGTTCCTGTCGCGCATGCGGCCTCCGAATACGCTGAACCTGCTGGCCTACCGCTCGGCGCCGGGCGCCGTGGTCAACGGGGAGCCGCTGGCCGCGCTGCCTCCGACACGCGCGGCGCTGCTGCGCGACCGCGGACCCGGCGACGGATCGCCCGACCTCGGCTATCTGAGGCTGCAGGCCGAGTCGATCGAGCAACCCGTGCCCCTGGCGGGGTCGGCCCGCCTCCATCTCGAAGTGCTCCCGAGGCTCTGGTGACCCGGGCGGGACGCCCCGCCCTCGCACTCGCGATTGGCGTGTGCATGGCCGGAGCCTCGGCGCTCCTGGCGCCTCGGCCCGCCTCCGCGGCGACAGTCAAGATCTGGGCCACGGACAGCGCCGCGGAGTTCTCGCTGGGAGAGGCCCGCGGCGTCTCGGTGACCGCGGACGGGGCTCTCGTCGCGGGCCGCTCGCTCGCGAAAGTCGAGGGGGTTTCGGAAGCCGTGCTCTTCGTCGCGGCCCAGGGCAAAAACGGGGAGCTCTTCGTCGGCACGGGCGACTCGGGCAAGGTCCTCCGGGTCACGGCCGGCGGCGCGGTGGAGACGTGGGCCACGCTTCCCGAGCAGGAGGTCACGGCGATCGCCTTCGGGCCGGACGGCATCGTCTACGCGGGCGGCTCGCCGGGCGGGAAGGTCTACCGCATCGAGAAGGGCAAGGCCTCGCTGTACTACGACACGAAAGCCCAGTACGTCTGGGCGCTCGCGTTCGCCGGACCGGATCTGTACGTCGCGACGGGGCTTCCCGGGGAGATCCACCGCGTCAAGAAGGGCGGCCAGGGCGAACCCGTGCACACCACCGCGGACGCGCACGTCCGCGCTCTCTACGTCGACTCCGTGGGCCGTGTCTGGGCGGGGACGTCCGGCTCCGGCCTCGTGCTTCGCATCGACAAGAACGGCCGCGTGGCCACCCTCTACGACTCTTCCAAGCCCGAGATCACGGCCATCACCGGAGACGCGAGCGGTCGAGTCTGGGTCGCCGCGGGCGCGGCGGACATGTCCTCGTCCTCGAGCGAGCCGATCTCGGTTCCCGTCTCGGCTTCCGCGCCTTCGAAGTCCGCGCGCGGATCGCCGACCGACGAAGACGAGGACCGATCCCGGCCCGAGGTCACGGTCTCGGTCTCGACGCCGCGCCTCGCTCCCACGCGCGGCGGCTCGCGGAGCGGATACTCGTCCGAGGTCCTGCTCTTCGAGGAGGGCGAGCCCGCACGTGTCGTCTGGTCCGCCCCCGAGGAAGTCGTGTTCGATCTCGCGCGCGACGAGGCCGGAGCGGGCGTGGTGGCGGCCACGGGTCCCAAGGGCAAGCTCTACGCGCTTCTTCCCGACGGCGCCTCGCTCCTGCGCACGTTCGACGAGAGACAGGTCACCTTCGTGGCCGGGCCCGACGTCGGCCTCAACGCCGCCACGGCCCTGTACCGGCGCCGCCCCGGGGGCTTCGTCGGCGAGTACGTTTCCCCCGTGAAGGACACGGGCCGGACCAGCCGCTACGGCGCGTTCCGCTGGGAGGGCGATGCTCCTTCCGGCTCCCGCGTGGAGTTTGCCTTCCGGTCGGGCGATTCGGCCACTCCGGACACCACCTGGAGCGGATGGTCGAACTGGGAGGGAAGCGCCCGATCCCTCCCGATCGAAGCGCCCGACGCGCGCTTTCTGCAGTGGAAGCTTCGCGTCGAGACGGACGGGAACGCCATTCCGAAAATCCGCCGGACCGAGGCGGCCTACCGCAATCGCAATGCGGCGCCGGTGATCGACAGCGTCGTGGCGCTCGAGCCGGCGGAGGTCCTCGCGCGGTCGAGCTCGAGCGGATCGAACGTGTTCGAGAGCTCGGCTCCGGACGAGAAGGGGATCTTCACGAGCCTCGAGGAGCCCAAGTCCGACAGCTCGCCCCGCAAGCTCTTCCGCAAGGGCTATCGCACCGTGCAGTGGAAGGCGACCGATCCGGATTCCGACGCGCTCGACTACGACATCGAGTTCCGGCCGGTCGGCGGATCGAAGTGGCTGGTGCTGCGGAAAGACGTCCGCGAGAGCTCGTACTCCTTCGATGCCACGTCGCTCCCCGACGGCGAGTACGTATTCCGCGTCACGGCGTCCGACGCCGAGCCGAATCCGGGAGACGGAAAGGCGACAACCCGCGAGTCTTCGCCGGTGCGGATCGACAACACGGCGCCGGTCATCCGCAATGTCTCCCGGCAGCCCGACGTCCTCCAGATCGAAGCCGTGGACGCGTTTTCGCCGCTCGCGGAGGCCGAATACAGCCTCGACGCGAAGAAGTGGACGCGCGTGGAAGCCGAGGATGGCCTCACGGATTCGCTCAGCGAGACCTTCGTCATCCGCCTGCCGAAAGGCTCCGAGGGGTCGTACCTCCTCATCCGGGTCACCGACTCCTCCCGCAACGTCGCCACGGCCTCCTTCCCGGCTCCCTGAGGTCCCCGGAGCTCTCGCGGGGAGGGCCTCGGCGCGCTCCTGCATAATCCACATGCGATGAGGCGCGCGTGGGCGGCGTTCACGGTTCTCGTGCTCGCGGCCGCCTGTCGCGGCCGGTCCGAAGCGCCGTCGGCGCGCGCCGACGTGGCCCGTTCCGGGACGCCCCCGTCGAGCTCCACGCCCGCGCTTGCGGCGCTCGACGCCGCTTCCGAGGGCACCCCGGTCGCCGTCGACGGGGGGACGCTCCAGCGCCGGCTCCTGGGGGAGCCGACGAGTCTGAACGCGGTCCTGCAGACGAGCCTGCCGGAAGCCCAGGTCCTCCAGTACGTCCAGCGCAATCTCTTCGACTTCGATGCCGCCCTGCATCTCGTGCCCGGGCTCGCGGCGAGCATGCAGGTTTCTCCGGACGGCCGCGAGTACGTGATCACGCTGCGGCCGGAGGCGGTGTGGGAGGACGGGAAGCCCGTGACCGCGGACGACGCCGTCTTCACCATCCGGAAGATCGCCGACCCCGGCATCCCGGCGCCGGTCTTTCAGTCTCTCTACGACGGTCTCGAGCGCGTCGAGGCGCTCGACAGCCGGCGGTTCCGAACCGTGTTTCGAGAGGCCTATGCCTTCCGGGAGATGGCCTTCGTGATGCCTGTCCTTCCCGCCCACCGTTTCGAGGGGAGAGACTTCCGGAAGGCCCCGGACAATCGCGCGCCGCTTTCGAGCGGTCCGTACCGGGTCGCGGCGTGGAAGTCCGGCGAGTCCGTGGAGCTGGCGCGCAACCCGGCCTACTGGGGGCCGCGCGGGCACTTCGACCGCATCGTTCTGCGCATCGCGCCCGACAACACGACGGCGTACCGCATGCTCCTTGCCGGTGATCTCGACGAAGACCAGATGGACGCGACCTTGAAGGCGCGGGCGGAGTCGGAACCGCGGTTCTCCGACTGCTGCCGTCTCGTGGAGTTCTACACCCTCGACTGGAGCTACGTCGCGCTCAACAACCGCTCGCCGTTCTTCGAGGACGCCCGCGTCCGCCGGGCACTGACGATGCTCTCCGACCGGGCCGCCGCGGCCCGCGACCTGTACCGGGGCTCGGCGCGCGTCATCTCGGGGCCGTGGGCGCCGGACTCGCCGGCCTACGACGCCTCTCTCCCGCCGCTCCCGTTCGATCCCGCGGCCGCGAAGGCCCTCCTGGCCGAGGCGGGCTGGCGGGATTCGGACGGGGACGGAACGCTGGATCGGGACGGCCGGAAGTTCGCGTTCGATCTTACGGTGCCGGCGGGCTTCGAGACCGGCCGACAGGTCTCCGAGATGCTTGCCGCGGAGCTGGCCCACGCCGGCGTGACCGCGCGCGTGCGGACTCTGGAATGGGCCGCATTCATCGAGCGCGTCGATGCGGGCGAGTTCGAGGCGGCTTCGCTCGCCTGGTCCGCCGTCGACCCGAACCCGGATCCGTACCCGTACTGGCACTCCTCGCAGTGCCCGCCGCATGGCCTCAACAACGGCTGCTACCGGAATCCCGAGGCCGATCGCCTGATGGAGGAGGCGCGCCGCGAGCTCGACCCCTCGAAACGGACCGCCCTCTTCCACCGCCTGCAGCGAATCTTCCGCGACGACGCGCCCGCGATCTTCCTCGTGAACTCGACTCAGAAGTTCGGTTTCGACCGCGCCGTCCGAGGCGTCACGACGTCGCCGCTGGGCCTGTCCGGCATCTGGCCGGGGCCCGTCGGCTGGTTCATGGAGCCGATTCCCCGCGCTTCGACTTCCGTGAAGAGGCCGGCGGCATGACTCGCTACGTCCTGCGGCGACTCGTTCTGGCGATCCCGACCCTTTTCGGGATCGTGGTCATCGTCTTCGTCCTGGTCCATCTCGCCCCCGGAAGCCCGGTCTCGGGCGGAGGCGAAGCGCTGCGGCGGCCCACGGGGCGCGCCGCCGAGGAGTTGCGGCGGCTCTACGGGCTCGACCGGCCGATCCCCGAGCGTTTCGGCGCCTGGGTCTCGCGGGCCGTCCGATTCGACCTGGGCGAATCGTTCGTGGACCGGCGGCCCGTGGGAGAACGCATTCGCGAGGCCTTGCCCCACACACTGCTCCTGAACGGCGTGGCCCTGATTCTTGCCCTCGTGATCGCGGTCCCCCTGGGCGTCGTCGCTGGCGGCCATCCCGAGGGCGCGCTGGATCGTGTCTCGGGGGTCGCGCTCTTCGCCCTCTATTCGACGCCGACGTTCTGGATGGCGCTCCTGCTGCAGTCGCTCTTTTCCGTCCAGCTCGGCTGGCTGCCGCTCTACGGCGTGGCATCCGATCCCGCTCCGTCCGGGCTCGCGGGGCTCGTCGACCGGCTCGCCCACGTGGCCCTTCCGGCAACATGCCTGGCGTACGGAACCCTGGCGTTCGTGGCGCGGCTCGTGCGCTCGGGAATCGCCGAGACCCGCGAGGCCGATTACGTGCTCGCGGCACGCGCGCGAGGCGCGTCGCGGCGCCGGGCGCTGTGGACGCACGCGTTTCCGAACGCGATCCTTCCTCTGCTCACGCTCTTCGGTCTGCTGCTGCCGGCGCTGCTCTCGGGCAGCGTGATCGTGGAGCGCATCTTCGCGTGGCCGGGCCTGGGCCGCCTCTTCTTCGATTCCATCCTGGCCCGCGACTATCCGGTCATCCTCGGCCTGTCGCTGCTCTCGGCCGTCGCGACGCTCGGGGCCACGCTCGTCTCCGACATCGCGAGCGCCGCCGCCGACCCGCGCGTCCGCGACGGGACGGCGACGTGAGCGAACGCCCCGTGAGCCCGACCCCCGTGAGCGCGACCCCCGAGAAGAGGCGGCGGCGAATCCTGGGCCGACTGCCGGCGAGCGGTCGGGCGGCGCTCGCGGTGGTCCTCCTGCTCTGGATCGTGGCGGCATGCTCGCCGCTGCTCGCCGAGCGGGCCGGCACGATCCGGCTCCGCGAGCGCCTGGCACCGCCGTCGGCCGCGCACCTGTTCGGGACCGACGATCTCGGCCGCGATCTCTTCGCCAGAGTCGTCTGCGCGACACCGATCTCTCTCGCGATCGGTCTGGTGGCGGCGGCCGTCGCCCTGGGGGTCGGTTTCGCCGTCGGCGCCACGGCCGGCTGGTTCGGCGGGGCGGTCGACCTGGCGCTGTCCCGTCTCATCGAGGTCGTCCTCTGCTTTCCGGTGCTCTTCCTTCTGCTCGCGCTTGCGGCCTTTCTGCCATCTTCGCCGCTGACTCTGATCCTCGCGATCGGTTTGACGGCGTGGCCGGGGGACGCGCGGTACGCCCGCGCCGAGGTCATGAAGATCAAGGACCTCGACTACGCGCGCGCGGCCCGGGCGGCGGGCGCCTCGACCCCGCGAATCCTGGCGCGCCACCTCCTTCCCAACGCGCTGCCGCCCCTCATCGTTTCGGCGGCCTTCGGCATCGGCTGGGCGATCCTCGCGGAGGCCGCCCTGTCGTTTCTCGGAGTCGGGCTTCCCGCGCCGGCCATCTCGTGGGGCGGAATCCTCTCGGTCGCGCCGGCCTACATCGACGAAGCGTGGTGGATCGCCCTGTTCCCGGGCCTGGCCCTGTTCCTCACGGTGTCCGCCTATAATCTGCTCGCCGAGGGCCTCCGCACGGCCACGACCGAGAAGGGCCCGGTCTAAAAGGGCTCAGAGGGGTAGGACCGCATGACGGACCGCATCGCCGTCTACCCGGGTTCGTTCGATCCGCTGACCAACGGCCACCTGGACATCCTCGCGCGCGCGAGGCGCCTGGCGGATCGCGTCATCGTCGCCATCCTGGAGCAGGACCAGAAGACCCCGCTCTTCTCGGCCGACGAGCGGATCGGCATGATCCGCGAGATCGTCGGCGGCGACACGTCCATCGCGGTGGCGTCGTTCTCCGGTCTGCTCGTCGACTTCGCCGGCCGGTCGGGCGCGACCATCATCGTCCGAGGGCTGCGGGCCGTGTCGGATTACGAGTACGAGCTCCAGATGGCGCTGATGAACCGGCGCCTCGCCCCCGACATCGAGACGGTGTTCCTGATGGCCAAGGAGGAGTACTCGTACGTCTCGAGCCGGCTGGTCAAGGAGCTCGCGCGCCTCGGTGGGGACGTCACCGGCCTGGTCCCCAACTTCGTCCGCCAGCGGCTGGCGGATCGATTTTGAGCCGGACGCCTTCGGATTCGGGTTCGGCGTCGAACCGTCACGCCGCCGGATCGGCGGCCGGCCCCGTCGTCGAGTCCCGCCTGCGCGTGCGGTACTCCGAGACCGATCAGATGGGGATCGTGTACCACGCGCACTACCTGGTCTGGTTCGAGATCGGCCGCACCGAGTGGTGCCGCGCGGCGGGGATTCCCTATGCCGAGATGGAGCGCGCGGGGCTCTTCATCCCCGTCACCCGGGTCGAAGCGACCTTCCGCCGTCGGTCCAGCTACGACGACCCGATCCGCATCGAAGCGCGAATGGCCGAGCTCTCGGCGCGCGGCTGTACGTTCGCGTACGCAGTGCGGGGGGAGGGAAGCGAGCTCCTCGCCGACGGTTCGACGCGCCACGTCTTCACGGATCCGACGGGCCGCCCCCGCCGCGCTCCCGCCGAAATCCTCGACCCGCTCGAGCGGTTCCGCTCCGCCGCCGCATCGCGCTGAGCGGCCGCGAGGCGCGGGCTTGCCCGGCGGCGCGAAAAGCGATACTCAGTCCTCGAGTTTCCGGCATTTCCGACGGAGGAGGACCAAATGTCGCTCGGCAAGAGGGCCACGGCGGAGTTCCTGGGCACGCTCTGGTTGGTTCTGGGGGGTTGCGGAAGCGCGGTGCTCGCTGCGGTCTTCCAGAACGTCGGCATCGGTCTGCTCGGAGTTTCTCTCGCTTTCGGGTTGACGCTCCTGACGATGGCGTTCGCGATCGGCCCGATCTCCGGCTGCCACATCAATCCCGCCGTGACCTTCGGGCTCGTGGCCGGGAAGCGCTTCCCGGCCTCCGAGCTTCTGCCCTACGTGATCGCCCAGGTGCTCGGGGGCGTGGCGGGGGCGGGGATCCTTTACGTCATCGCCACGAGCCATCCTGACTACAAGCTGTCCACAGGCTTCGCGACCAACGGCTACGGCGAACACTCCCCGGGAGGGTACGGGCTGGGCGCCGCGTTGATCTGCGAGATCGTGATGACGTTTTTCTTCCTGCTGGTCATCCTCGGCACCACGGCGAAGCGGGCGCCCGCCGGATTCGCCGGGATCCCGATCGGCCTCGCGCTGACGCTCATCCACCTGGTCAGCATTCCCGTGACCAACACGTCGGTGAACCCGGCGCGCTCGACCGGACCGGCGATTTTCCTCGGCGGCTGGGCGCTCTCGCAGCTCTGGCTCTTCTGGGTCGCGCCGATCGTCGGCGCGGTCGTGGCGGGCGTGGTGTATCGAGGCGTTTTCGCAGAAGAATGACGACGAGATCGGCAAGGACACGGAGCCCGGGCCGACGCCTCGGCCCTGAAGGGTCCGGCTAGACCGGCGGCCGGGGAGGGCGCGGGCGACCGCGCCCGTATTTCGCCCGAAAAATCGTCGACAAGATCTTCCACCCCGCCCGGACCGTGCCGCTCACGGTCCCGGTGATCTTCGAGACGCCGACGCGCCGCCGGTAAGACACCGGCACCTCCGCGACGCGCAGCCCGGCCTGGAGCGCCTTGACCTGCATCTCGCAGGTCCATCCGAAATCGGGATCCGACATGCGCAGGCGCTCGTAGGCCTCGCGCCGGATCGCTCGAAAAGGACCCAGGTCCGTGTAGCGGTGGCCGTAGAACATTCGGATCAGCGCGCACGCGAGGGCGTTGCCCATCCTCGCCTGGGGGAGCAGGGCGCCCGGCTCGCGGCGTCCGAGGGTGCGGGATCCGATGACCAGGTCGGCGCCCCCCTCCATGGCCTCGAGCAGTCGCGGCATCTCTTCCGGGTGGTCGGAGAAATCGCCGTCGAGAAACACGATGACGTCGGGCGGCCGGAGCGCGAGCGCCGCGACGCCCGCGAGACATGCGCTGCCGTACCCCCGACGCTCCTCGCGAATGATTCGTATCGGAACCCCGACCCTCAGGCCTCTTGCGACTTCGGCGGTCCCGTCGGTCGAACCGTTGTCGACCACGACGATCTCGTCGACGGCCGAGGGCGGAATGGCGCCGAGGACCAGGGGAAGCGAGTCGCGCTCGTTGAAGACGGGAATGACGACCGACACGCGCCGTCGTTCCGCGAGATGGTTCACGGCACCGGGCGAGCCGACAGATGCCCTCGAATCATGGCCACGGCGAGTCCGGCCAGAATCAGGATCGCCGCGAGCGCCGTCTTGGTCGTCAGCTTCTCGCCGAGCAGAGCGATCGCGAGCACGGTCGTGATCACGGGCTGGATGAAGACGTAAAAAGCGACGTGCGACGCCTGCGTTCGGGCGAGAGCCCAGGAATTCAGGAGATAGGGGATCGCGGTGCAGAAGACGATGACCGCGAGGGTGCAGGCCCAGGCCGCGGGAGGAACCGCGCTCCACTTGAGCCGCACGAGCTGCGGCAGGGCGACCAGGACGATGAGAATCGCGCCGTAGCGGAAGACGGTCGCCGTGAACGTGGCCACGCTGTAATGCGCCAGGATGGGCCGCGAGAACACGAGGTAGAGCGAGTACGACATGCAGTTGAGAAGCAGCAGCGACACGCCGCGGAAGGACGCGCTCTCCCAGCTGAAGCGCTGGGCCGTGAGGAGAACGTAGCCTCCGGCGCCCGCGAGCAGCAGCCCGACCATGGACCGGGCGGTCAGCGACTCGCGGCCCAGGAGCGCCGCGGCGGCCAGCGTGAATACCGGGATCGTGGCCGTCAGGATGGTCGTGTTGATCGCGGTCGTCAGCGAGAGGCCCAGGATGAACAGGATCTGGTTGAACGAGACTCCGAGCAGGCCGTAGACGAGCAGCCGCTTGCGGTCGGAGGGCCGGATCTTCTCGCGTTCTCGCGAGAGACGGTAGGCGTCGAGGATCAGAACCGCGCCGACGACGCGCAGCGCGGAAAAGGCGAGGGGCGGGATGGACGCGAGGGCGATCTTTCCGAAAATGGGAAAGAGCGCAAACCCCGCCTGCGCCGAGGCCAGGGCGAGATGGATTCGCCAGGGAGGCGCCTGGGAGTGGCGGCTCACGAGAAGGGCAGGGCGGAAACGACGGCGGTCGGCGTCGGGCTCCCGGCGGAGCCGAGCGCGGCGCCCTCGGCGACGTCTCGAAAAACGAATCCGAGCCCGATCGCGCCGAAGCGCGGCGAGACGACCGAGCTCGTCACACGGGCCAGCTCAAGTTGCGGCTTCTCGGGATCCGGGTAGGACGTGCCGGCCGCGACGGGCCCTTCGGGGAAGCGCAAACCGGCCAGTCTTCGATTCACCTTTCCGTAGGTCCGCATCCTGGCCACGATCTCCTGTCCCACGTAGCAGCCCTTGGTCGCGGAGATCGCGGCCTGGAGCCCGATCTCCTCGGCGAGGTTGGCCTCAGTGGCGTCCTGCCCCCAGCGGGGGCGCCCGGCCTCCACACGCAGGATCTCGGACGTGTTCTCCGAGACCGGGACGGAGCCGGCGCTCGAGAGCTCCTCGAGAATCGCCGCACGCGCAGCCTCTGGCGCGAGGAGCTCCCCGGCATGATCCCACTCCGCGGGCAGGCGAACGGTTCCGACGAAAGTCGACTCGCCGTGAAGGCGAGGCCCGGAGGCCTCCGGTCCGTAGAGCGCGATGCGGAGAAAGTCCGCCGTCGCATCGCGCGCCGAGGCCTTCTGAAATGCGGCGTACTTCGCGAGGTGCCCGGCGACGCCCGGCGCGGCCGACGCGGGCACGAGGAGCAGGAGGCGATCGGCCTCGGCGACGAGCCGGCCGAAGTAGAGCAGCTTGCCCTTCGCCGTGAGCCCCGCCGCGAGGCGCGACTCGCCCGGAGCGAGACCGCGCACGTCCTGTGTGAGCTGCCCCTGGAGGAAGGCCGCGCGATCCGCCCCTTCGACCGCGACGACCCCGGTGCGGACCCGGTGAGCGAGTCTGTTCCGCGCGGCCGCATAGTCCTCGGCAACGGGAGTGCCCGGCCTACTTCTTGTCGTGGACGAACTGGGCACGGACTCGGACCTTGGGGGAGTCGGCGGCGTCCAACGTGCGCATCCGCATCGAGAGCCGGTAGGACTCGTCTTCGAAACCGTCGATCGTCACGCTCCGGTCGGTCGACTTGACGATCTTTCCGGCCTTGTCCAGGACCTCCACGACCAGCTTGATCTTGAACTTTTCGGGCCCGCGATTGTCCATGTCCACCTGCCACCAGATCCAGGAGGTGTCGCTCGGGTCGTTGGCGCGGGCCTTCTCGACGTCTTCCTCGTCGGGATAGTTCTTCGCCTCCAGCGTCTCGATCGTGCACTTCTTGTAGACGAGCTTGACCTCACCCACTCGGTTGCGAGGGAAATCGATCGTCTTCTCGAGGACGCCCTCCTCGGCGAGCAGGGCAGACGCCCCGAGCAAAAGGGCGGCGGCGAGCGTCGTTCGCGACATGGTCACCTCGATGACGGCGCGCAGCGTATCATTGCCCCCGATGACCGCCGAAGACGCTCCCGAGCTGCACGTCATCGACATTTTCATGATGTCGGTGAAATGCGGAAACTGCGATGGCTACCAGACGATCGTCAAGTTCCGCAAGGGACCGGAGAAGAACGTCTATACCTACGAGTGCGACAACGAGATCTGCGATCCGAACGTGACACGGACCATCGTGGAGGTTCCCCGGCACCTCGACAACTCGACCCGCCGGGCCGAAGAGCTCCCGTACTACGAGAGGGAGAAGGACGTCCCCGACGAGCCCGCCGACTGAAGGCCTCCGAAGCCGGGTCCGAAAATCCATTAGAATAGGGACTTCGTGAGCCTTCAACCGGCCACGCAGGAACGGGCGGGGATTGCCCCCGACCTCCTGCAGCGCCTGCGGAAACGCCTCGCCGACTCGCCCGCCCTGGGTTGGCTGTCCCCGAGCCTCGAGGAGCTCGCGCTGGACCAGTGTGTCCTCCGGCTGCCGGCCCGCGAGCAGATCACCAACGGTTCGGGGACGATCCACGGAGGCGTTCTGGCGATGCTGGCCGACACGGCCGTGGCCTTCGCCCTGGCCACCAATTTCGACGGAAAAATGGGATTCGCGACCGCGGACATGACGATTCACTACCTGCGCCGCGCGCGGGGAGAGGTCGAAGCGCGGGCCCGGATCATCAAGAAAGGACAGCGCGTAAACGTAGGGGAAGTCCAGATCGTGGACGGCGCCGGGCGCGAAGTCGCTCGGGTGCTGGCGACCTTCCTCCTGACCACCTCCTCGTTCGACTACGCGCCAGAAAGGACATAAGAAATCATGATGGACGATACCGTTCCGTTCCCCGCAGCTGAGATCGGGGAACCGGAGAGGAAGCCCTCCCGCCGCCGCCGAGGCGGAGCCCGGAGGCACAAGAGCTTCAGCGCGACCGCGACTCCCGCCCAGGTCGAGGAGGTGCCTCTGCCCCCGGCCGCGCCCGCGCCCGCGCCCGCCTCGGCCCAGGTGGCTCCGACGAACGTGTCCTCGGGACCGCCGACCCGCACGGCGGTCGACCAGCGCCTGTCGATCTTCATCGACTTCGAGAACATCGCCCTCGGAGTGCGCGACGCGCAGTACAAGAAGTTCGACATCCACCTGGTGCTCCAGCGGCTGATCGAGAAGGGCCGGATCGTCTTCAAAAAGGCCTACGCCGACTGGACGCGCTACTCGGAGTACAAACGGGAGTTTCACGAGGCGGCGATCGAGCTCATCGACATCCCGCAGCGCAACTACACGGCCAAGAACTCGGCCGATATCCGCATGGTCGTGGACGCCATGGATCTCGTGGCATCCAAGGGGCACATCACGACGTTCGTGATCTTGTCGGGCGACTCGGATTTTTCGCCCCTGGTCTCCAAGCTTCGGGAGAACGACAAGAACGTCATCGGGGTCGGGGTCAAGAACTCGACTTCCAATCTCCTGATCTCGAATTGCGACGAGTTCATCTTCTACGAAGACCTCGTCCGCGAGACGCGCGCCCTGCCGTCCATCGACAACCTCCCGAAGAAGAAGCAGGAAGTCTTCCGCCTCGTTCTCGACTCGATCCAGGCGCTCCGCCGCGAGAACTACGACGTGATCTGGGGTTCGATGGTGAAGCAGACGATGCAGCGCAAGCAGCCGTACTTCAACGAGTCGTATTACGGCTACAAGTCGTTTTCGGAGCTTCTGGAGGACGCCGAGCGCCATGGCATCCTGTCGATGAAGAAGGACGCCAAGAGCGGCGGCTACGTCGTCTCCGTCTAGGAGTGTTCGGGCGGATTACTGGCGGCGGAGCGTGACCCGGTCCGCCGCGCCCGCCGGCCCCGAGATCGTGGCCGCCACCTGGAGGGTCACGAAGTCGGCGGAGCCCGAAAAGTCCCAGACCAGGTTGCGGAATCCGCGAAGGGAGCTCTCGGGGCTCGGGTGGATCGCTTTCGACAGCGCGTCCGTACCGCGGCCCGAGGCGTAGGCGGGCGACAGGTAGAGGTAGGACAGAAACCCCGTCGCGTTGACCCCCGCCTGGATCAGATAGTCGGGCTCGCGGGATTCGACCAGCAGGTACGTGGTCTCCTCGGGATTTTTCCGGAGGCCCTCGACCGCGCGCCAGGTCCGCTCGCGTTGCGGCACCCAGGGCGCGTAGGGGATGAAGTCCAGCGTGAGCGAGGCGCCGGCCGGCGATCCCGCGAGGGCCGAAGCCAGCGCACGGACGCGGCGGCCGCCGTCGGGCACCGTCATGTATCCCGCTCCGGCTCCGCCCCGGCCCGGATCGGTCAGCGTCGCTCCGGCGGCGATCACGTTGCCCGAGCGGTCGGTCTCAATGAACATCTCCCGGAGCGCCGGGCGGGACGGCGACGCCGTGATCGTCGTGGTGACCTTGCCTTGCCAGCGCCCCGTGAGATCCAGGCTCCAGGGCTCGGGCGTCGTGGATGTCGGGGGCGGACCCAGGTCGGTGCTGACGGACGTGCGGGAGCCCCAGACGAGGACTCCCGTGATGATGGCCAGAGCCAGCGCCGCGAAACCGAGCAGGTACACGCGCGGAATCCCGGCGAGGCCGGAGGGCGTCGGGGGATTCGCCGGGCCCGCCGGAGCCGGGGCCTCCCCGTCGCGCGGCCGGTCCAGGCTCTTCTTGCACTTGAGACACTTCGCGGCAGGGATCTGCGTAAACCCGCAGTGCGGGCACGTCATCCAGGCCATGAGGTCATGGTAGCAGGGAGGTCTGTGCGGTCGATGTGACGGGAGTACGCGGGATCTGGAAGCGGGAGGCGGAAAGCAGGAGGCGGGAAGCAGGAGCGGAATCGGGAGTCTTCCCTGCCGCCCGCCTCCCGCCGCCTCCTCCTGTGTCAGATCTCCCGGAAGAAGAATCGATCCAGGACGGACATCCGCTCCTGCAGTTCCTTCGGATCGGGATCCATGAGCCACAGAGCGGCGTAGATCGAGGAGGCCAGCGAGTTGCCGTCCTGGGGAGTGAAACAGAACCCCAGGATCTCGTTGCCGCCGCGGACCGAGATCGTCGGCGTGGAGATGACGGCCTGGGACAGGATCCGTCCGTAGTAGCCGTGATCCCGACCGAAGGAGAAGATCTGGTTCGCCGACCGGCGCTCGGTCACCGCGATGCGGCGGTTGGCCTTGAGCCGCGCCAGCGCCTTTTCCTTGGTGGTCGGCTCCGACACATCCATGTCGAACCAGAGCGCGTGCATGTACTGGGTGTTCATCTTCATCGCCGAGGAGAAGATCGGCGGGTTCCAGCCGAGCGTCGACAGCAGGGCCGAAGCGTCGCGGGCGTGGTGCGTGCCGAAGTCGGGATCGTCGTGCTTGCCCACCGATGGCGCGGGAGCGAACCCCGAGTCCTGCGAGATGTCGTTGGCCCGGCGCATGCACACGAAGCGGCCGCGCGTGAGGATGCGGGCACCGGAGTCGTTGGTGCCGAGCGTCTTGATGAGGCACGAGATGTTGTGCGTGTTGCAGGAAACGATCTGCAGGAAGCGATCCTCGCCGGGCACCAGCGCCTCGTCGTTGATGCCCATCGCGAACATCTTCCCGAAGCCGAACTCGCTTCCCTGCGCCAGGAAGCCCCGGGGGCCCGAGACCTTTTCGTACACCTTCTTGTTCTCGTTGCCCGCAGGGGTGCAGTCGATGACGACCGTGGCGCGTTCCAGGGCGGCGCCGGCCTCGTAAGCGACCCGGTGGCCGAGGGCCTCGAAGTCGGCGATCTTGTCGGAGTCGACGGCGATCCGGGCGCCCCGCTCGAGGAGGTGGTTCACCTTGGCCTTCTCGGTGATCATCGGGGTGCGCTTGTGGAACGTGACCTCGTCGATGCCGAGGTGGCGGCCGAAATCCGTAAAGAGGCCGATGAGGGGCTCCCCGATCGTACCGGTGCCGACGATGTGGACGATCTTCTTCATCGTGATCTCCTGTGAGCGCGGGCGTTGGCTGCGGTCGAGGCGGCCGGAAGGATACGATGAGTCGCGCGATTCGCCAACCGCCGAAGAGGAAGAGGAGGACCCGCGACAAGTGGCCGGCCGGCTTCGATCGGTGATGTTCCGGGGGCCCGCGGGGACCCTCGAAGGCCTCTGGAAAGAGGCGGCGGACCCGGCGCACCGCCGGGGAGCCGCGGTCTTCGGCCACCCCCATCCGCTGCACGGAGGCACGATGCACAACAAGGTCGTCTACCGGGCGGCCCAGGCGCTGACGCGGGCGGGCTATGACACGCTCCGGTTCAACTTCCGCGGAGTCGGTCTGTCGGAGGGCCGGTACGACGCCGGCCGCGGCGAGATGGAGGATTTTCGGGCCGCCCTCGACGAGGCCGAAAGGACCGTCGGGCGATCCGTACCCATCGTCGCCGGCGGATTCTCGTTCGGCTCCGCCGTGGGTCTGAAGGCTTCCGCCCAGGACTCCCGGCTGGCGGCCTTCGTGGCGCTCGGACTTCCGCTGGCGACCGAGTCCGGACGCCTGGTCCCGCGGCCGCCCGCCTCCGTTCCCTCTCTCTTCGTCGTCGGGGAGAACGACACGTTCGGTCCGCCGGAGGATCTGCAGCGGTTCCTCGGCGGGACACATCGCATGGTCGTCATTCCTGGCGCCGACCACTTCTTCGAAGGGCAGCTCGAATTGCTCGGCGAGACCATCTCCGATTTCCTGGCCTCGCTTCCGGCGGTTTCGGTCCGCGCGGCGTCCGAGACCTCGGCGTGACCCGATGAGGGACGCCCCGCGAGCTCTTTCCGAGGAGAGTCGCCGCGACTTGCTCTCGCTCGCCCGTCGGTCGCTCGAAGCGCACTTTCGCGGAGAGCCGCCCCCGCGGCTCGCGTCCGACCGGGCCGAAGCGTTCGGCGAGACCCGCGGCCTGTTCGTGACGCTTCGGAAGAAGGGCGACCTCCGCGGCTGCATCGGCACGCTCGCCGCCCACGGTGATCTGACTCGTGGAATCGCCGAGTATGCCCGGCGCGCCGCCCTCGAGGATCCGAGGTTTCCGCCCCTGGCCGCCGAGGAGCTTGCGGACTGCGACATCGAGATCTCGGTGCTGTCGCCGCCCGAGGCCATCGCCGGCCCCGAGGAGATCGAGGTCGGACGAGACGGGCTGATCCTCGAGAGCCGGGGCCGCCGGGGTCTCCTGCTTCCGCAGGTCGCGACCGAGTGGGGGTTCGACGCCGAGACGTTTCTGGCCGAAGTCTCGCGCAAGGCGGGGTTGCCGCCCGAAGGCTGGCGGGATCCGGATGCCCGACTCTGGGCGTTCCGCGCGGAGGTGTTTTCGGAATGAAGGGGATCGGTCACCGTCAGAAGAAGGTGGTCGCGCCGCGCCGTCCGCCGGCCGGAAAAGGCGGCGGGAAGCTCAAGGACGGCGGAGCGCCGGGGAATAGAGCAGGAGCGCCGTGGCGACCGCCGCGTTCAAAGAATCCACGGGAGCCCGCATCGGAATCGTGAGCTTGCGGTCGAGATAGCGATACGCGCCGGCCGGCAGGCCCGTGCCTTCCGCGCCGATCACGAGAACGGACCGCGGGTCCAGCGGGGCCTCGAACGCGTTGTCTCCTCCGGCCGACGTCGCGCCGCAGAGCGGGCGCCCCGCGGCTTTCGCGTCCGCGGCGAACGGCTCGAACGAGACGCGTCCCGAGACCGGCAGACGCAGGACGCTGCCGGCGCTCCCGCGGACCGCGCGTGGGTGGAAGAAATCCGCCGTGCCCGGAGCGGCGATGACCCCGGCGCCTCCCGCGGCCTCGACGACGCGAACGATCGCGCCGAGGTTGCCGGGATCCTGCACGCCGAAGGCGAAGACGATCGGCCCCTCCCGCGCGAGGACGTCGGCCACGGGCACGTCGCGTCGGCGCGCGACGGCGAGGAGGTGCTGCGGCGTCCGCGAGTCCGCCAGTCTTTCGAGCACGGCGCGCGAGACCAGGCGTGGATGAGCCGAGGTCAGCGCGGCGAGACGGCCGGGGCGGACGCTCTCATCGTGCAGCACGTGCTCGAGCGCGATGCCCGCAGCGACGGCATCCAGAATCGCCTTTTCGCCTTCGAGCAGAAGGTGCGTGCGCTCCTCGAGGCGTCGGGCGATGTCGCGGATGAACGGGTTCGCGGGAGACGCGATGGCCGCCACGACGGGCATGCTATAACCGCGCGCCATGAAGTGGCTTCGCGCCGAGAAAATGCTCGCCGCCGTGTCCGAACACGGCCCTCCGAGCTCGGCCTGGTCCGCGCTCTGGACCTTCCCCTCGATGATCGGCGCCGCCTTCGTCGTGGCGTGGGGAGCGGAGGCCGCGGAGTTTCTGATCTCTCAGGGCCTGGCTCTCGCGATGCTCGCCCTCATCCAGACGATGCCGGAGTTCGCGGTCGAGGCAGTCATCGCCTGGAAGGCGGGCAAGAACCCCGACATGGTGCATCTGGCGATCGCCAATTTCACCGGGAGCCTGCGTCTCCTGACGGGGTTCGGCTGGCCCATGATCTATGCGGTCGCGGCGTATTTCTCCCGCCGGCGCCGCGGGAAGCCCCTGGGCGCGATCCGGCTCCACGATGATCACGCCGTCGAGGTTCTGGGCCTACTGCCCCCGCTGGGGTACTTCGTGCTGGTCTGGTGGAAAGGGAACCTGTCTCTCGTGGACGCCGCCGTCCTCACGGTGACGTACGTCGTCTACCTGATCGTGCTCCTTCGGCTTCCGCCCCGGGAAGAGACGGAGGAGGAGGACGAGGAGATCCCGGCGGTGTCCCGGTGGGCCCTCTCGTTCCAAGGCTGGAAGCGCTGGGCGGCCGTCCTGGGTCTCTTCGTCGCCGGCGGCGTGATCATCTTCGTCGTCGCGGAGCCGTTCCTGAACTCGATGCTGGCGGTCGCCGTCAGCCTCGGTATCTCGCAGTTCACCTTCATCCAGTGGGTCGCGCCCTTCATCTCGGAGTTTCCGGAGAAGACCTCGGCGTTCGTCTGGGCCAAACGCATCACTCGCGCTCCGGTCGCCCTCATGAACATGGTGTCCTCGAACATCAACCAGTGGGGAGTCCTCTCGGGTCTGCTCGCCGTCGTGTACTGCTGGAGCCACGGAGACACGTCGCCCCTGCCGTTCGACGAGTTTCAGCGGCTCGAGATCCTGCTGACGATCCTCCAGGCCTTCCTGGGCTGGATCTTCCTCGCCTCGATGAGCCTCGAGTGGTACGAAGCCGCCGGTCTCTTCGTGCTCTGGGTCGTCCAGTTCGCGGTGCCGGGCCTGCGCCACGAAATGATCTGGGTGTACGCGGCCTGGATCGCCTTCGAGGTCCTTCTCGTGGCGATCGGCAGGAAGAAGCTACTGGCCTTCGCCGCGTTCGGGCGGGCCTGGAGGGGACACGCATGATGGACCTGCGCCTCTCGCGCCGCATCGCCGCCCTCCAGCCATCCTCCACGACGGCGGCTGGAAAGAAGGCCAAGGCCCTGGCGGCTTCGGGAGTCGACGTGGTGGACCTGTCGATCGGCGAGCCGGATTTCGCCACGCCCGGGCACGTCGGGAAGGCCGGGATGCTGGCCATCGAGGGCGGCCGGACGAAGTACACGGACGTCGCGGGGGAGGCCTCCCTGCGGGACGCGATCGCGGCGAAGTATGCGCGTGAGCAGTCGGCCGAGGTCGCGCGCGACAACGTCATCGTCACGGCCGGCGCCAAGCAGGCCGTCTTCAACGTCTGCATGGCTCTCTTCGACGAGGGCGACGACGTCGCGCTCTTCTCGCCTTACTGGGTCTCGTTTCCCGAGATGGTGCGTCTCACGGGGGCGCGGCCGGTCTTCGTCGAGACGACGCTCGACGACGGCTGGGCGCCGACGGCCGCGGCGCTGGAGCGTCAGGCCGGCGCGGCGGCCGGGTTGCGAGGCGTCATCGTCAACTCGCCCAACAATCCGACGGGAGCCGTGACTTCCCCCGACGCGCTCGAACGGATCGTCGACTGGTGCGCGCGCCGCGCCGCCTGGCTGATCTACGACGAAACGTACGACCGCTTCCTCTACGACGGGCGCGCGCACGCGTCGGCCGCAGCGTTGCGCAAGCGCTACGAGCGGATCGTGATCACGGGCGCGGCGTCGAAGACGTTCGCGATGACCGGCTGGCGCCTGGGCTGGGCCGTCGGGCCGCCCGAGCTCATCGCCGCGATGACCTCGTACCAGAGCCACACGACCTCGAACGCGTCGTCCATCTCGCAGGCGGCCGCTCTGGAAGCCCTGACCGGTCTCGAGGCGTCCGCGGCCACCGTGGCCGACATGCTGGGGCACTACGAGACCCGGCGGAAGGCCATGGTCGAGGGTCTCGCGGCGATTCCGGGAATCCGCTGCCCGATGCCGGAGGGCGCCTTCTACGCGTTTGCCGACGTTTCGGCCCTCTACCCGCGCAAGGGAGTCACCGGGTCTGCGGGGTTCTGCGACCGTCTGCTGGCCGAGGCGCACGTGGCCGCGGTGCCGGGCGACGCCTTCGGCGCCGACGACTGCGTGCGTTTCTCGTTCGCGACGAAGAGCGACCGTCTCCGCGAGGGCGTG
>Ga0207691_10000419_pt1 | contig 42301 bp, 55 predicted proteins | sample KBSM13metaG_FD_184327 | JGI IMG/M metagenome (GOLD analysis project Ga0207691, IMG submission 184327) | Miscanthus rhizosphere microbial communities from Kellogg Biological Station, Michigan, USA - KBS M1-3 metaG (SPAdes) (version 2) | ecosystem: Host-associated > Plants > Roots > Rhizosphere >...
CCTGGCCATGCCGCCGCCGAATATCTCGATGCTGTGGGCCTTGCCGTCGACCAGGTACTTATGCACGGGCAGCATGGAAAATGCTGCGTCGCCCTCGGGCGCCCGGCAGAACAGCGCCACTTTGTACTGGCTGGCGCCGTAGCGGGCGGGTGCACGATTGGATACATCCGGCACGATTTCATCAATGGCCGAAAACACTTGGTCAATTAACGGGTGGTCGATGTCGAGGTCAATTACCCTCAAATTATTAGTCACCCGCAGTCCAGTAGCTTGGAAACGGCGCGGGAATTTCGCTATGTCGGGTAGCCGACTATAATCCGGGTCGTTCCAACCTTTTAGGAAAGTCTGCTTGTCGTAGTTCGGGATGGGCTGGTAGCCGTTAGCAAATAGTTGCTTTCGTAGTTCGATCAGGTCATTAATGGCCATGGTTTCTTGTCTCCTGGCAGGGATGGGAAACAGAGTGACTGGACCGAAACGGGCGCTCCCCCGTTTCGGTCCAAATTTTTAAGGTGCTGCGGCTGCTAGTAGCTGATCAATATCCTCCAGACTACAGACGATGGCAACATTGGCCTGAAGGGCACGATACTTTTTATGCCTGGCGTGTTGATGCGGCGAAACGTAGGCGGCCGCATTGCGTTTGACTTCAACGAACCAGACTTGTCCACAAGGCAAAATAATTAGGCGATCGAAAAACCCGCGGCGCCCCAGCACGGTAACCTTCTCGGCCACGCCGCCCAGCGCCTCGACGCGCCGGATCAGCTCACTCTCGAGCACACTTTCCTTGACATTCTTTTTCCGCGCGATCATCGTGAACACCTGAACATTTGCACCCTGATTATTTGGATACACGATGGCCAAGCACTCGTCGATCGTCGGCGGTTCCACCGCGGGACGTCTCCTGAACTGTCCAGGATCCTACCAGGCCACGCTGGCCCTGCCACCCTCATCAGATATTTCATCTTCGTTCGCCGAGGAAGGCACTTTCGCGCACGCGGTGATGGACCGGCTGATGCGCAATCGCCAGCTCGGCGGCCTGGCGGCAAAGCAGGCCGAGCCCGACTACTGGATTGGTCAGCTGATCGGCGATCGCGTGCTGACCAAGGCGCACGTCGATGACATGATCTGGCCGGCGCTGATGGCGCTCGATACGCTCGAGAAAAAGTACGGCGGCAATTTCGAGGTCGTCGGCATCGAGGTCAAGGTCACGTTCCCTGGCGTGCCCGGCGGTTTCGGCACCTGCGATTTGGTCCTGCAAAATGACCGCTATTTATTGCTGCTGGATTGGAAGTTTGGCCAGGGCGTCCCCGTAAAGGCAGTCTACGCGGACGAGGGCGGCGAGTTCGTCAATGCGCAGCTGCTGTACTACGCCACCGGCCTGCTCAACAGCGCCCGGCATTTGTTCAAGAACAACCGTGCGCTGGTGGTCGCCATCGTCCAGCCGCGCACCGACGAGCCGCTGACGGATGTTGTGATCAGTCGCAAGGAGTTGAAATGGTTCGCGGAGGATATGAAGGAAGCGGTGATGATCGCCATGGACCGCGACCCGCCGCTCAAGAAGGGCGAGTGGTGCAGGTTCGCGCCGTGCAAGATCAACTGCCCGCTGTGGACCGGGCCCATGCTCGAGCTCGCCGCGCTGAACCTGGTGCCGCGCACCGAGATGGTGTCGAAGGAGGTCACGCCCTACGCGGAGTACCTGGCGAGGGCTAAAAACTTCGTCGACCTGTTCGCGATGTACAAGAAGGAAGTCGACGAGCAGCTGCACGCCTACCTCGAGGACGGCGGCAAGGTGCCAGGCTGGAAGTTGAAGGCCAAGGCCAAGCAGCGGCAGTGGATCGACGAAGTCGAGGTCGCGGCCGAGCTGCAAAAGCTGGGCTTCGCGCCGGACGAGATCTGGCAGTACAAGCTGCAGACTTTCGCCACAGCCGACGCCGCGGCGCGGCGCAAGGGCGTTAAGATCCCGGACCATCTTCGCGTAGCGCCGCCTTCAACTGAAACGACAGTGTGCCCCGAGAGCGATCCGGCGCCGGCCGTCGAGCGCGGCCTCGTTATTGAGCAATTCCAGGCTTCCCTGAAACAGCTGAAGAAGGCGTCCAAATGACCAAATCAACCCGGCCAGAGGTATGGGGCCATCTAAACTCGATCCTGGAACGGGTAGTGGCCGTGCTGGATGACGAGGCGCCCCACGACGCCGCGATAACCGCCCTCGGCGCCGCCATGATCTACATGGCCCGTGTCCACCCGGACGATCGCAAAAAGCTACTGGATATAATCAAGACCACTGTACTGGATGGCCACGCCGCCGGCCCGAGCGCGGTTACACGAAGGAGAACACCATGAACGATATCGTCAACCGTAATAACTACCTACCCGACAACTTTGCCGAGATGGTCGAGAAGGGCATCGAGGATACCCGCAGCGCCCTGGTCATCGGCGATGGCGGCATGCAGCTATTTCGCCTGATCGAAGGCACTTTCGTCTTTGGCGTCGACGACAACGAAATGCAGGAGGGCTCGCACTGGGCGATCCTGTTGCCGAGCATGCAGCGCGGCTGGTGCTGTTGGAACGACGGCAAGCTGCTCGGTCAGACCATGTCTATGATCTTCCGCGGCGATCCAATGCCGGCGCAGCCGGCGCCGATCCAGGGCAAGGCCTTCACGGAGCAGTTCAGCTTTGAAATGACCTGCATCGACGGCGAGGATCAAGACACCGCGGTGCTCTACAAGAATAACTCGATGGGCTTCAAACGCATGTTCGATACCTTGATCAGCGCCGTCCACGCCAGGATCCGCGCGGTAAAAGGGACAGAAAATGCCGCCTATTTTTGGCCTATCGTGACCTGGAAGTGGACCTCCTACGACCACAAGACCTACAAACGGACCATCTACAACCCGATTGCGGTGATTACCGGCTGGTCCGACGCCGAGGGCAACATGGCCGGCGCCACGCCCAAGGTGAAGGCACCGGAATCCGGCGCCCAAATCGAGGCCGAGCCCGCCAAGCCCGCCAAGCCGGCCAGGGTCCGCAAGACGCCGTTGAAGGTGGTCCCAACCGAGCCAGAACCCGAGCCGGTGGCGGCCGCGCCGGAGGCGCCAGTTTCTACCCAGCAGGCCCACACCGGGCAGCGCCGCCGACCGGCCCGCTAAATACCCTGAATTACCGGGCCGCCTAACCGGCGGCCCGGAAACTACCCATGCACCATGCACGTAAGGAGAGCGCCCCATGCTCAAGGGCAGAGAGATCGGCGCTACCTTCGCGCCTGACGAAATCGGCTGGATTGATTTTGAGGCCCGCGGAAAGCGGTCAATCAAAGATGGCACCTACGCCTACGCCACTAACGCCGACGCCATCATCCTGGCGTACGCGATCGGCGACGGGCCGGCGTCTAATATTATTAATTCTAGGCGTCCAGGCGACGCGCTCGACCTGGCCGACTTGCCGCTCGACTTCCTTAGGCACCACGCCAAGGTGGTGAACGGTACGGCGGTGTGGGCGGCCTGGAATTGCTCGTTCGATCGCGCGATCTGGAATTACGCCACGGCGTGGTTCCCCGAGCTCGAGCCGCACATGATCATTGACGTGATGGCGCAGGCCGTCGCCTCGGGCTTACCGCCCGACCTCAAGATGGCGGCGATTACGACCGGCGCCGCCGAGAAGAAGGAGGCCGGCGATAGGCTGATCAAGTTGTTCTGCCTGCCGGATTCCACGGCCACACCGCAATCCCACCCCGAAGATTGGAAGATGTTCCTGGTTTATGCCGCCGCCGACATCGAGGCGATGCGCGGCGTGTTCAAGCGTACCCGGCAATTGAGCTATGCCGAGTGGCAGGAATGCTGGGCGATGGAACGGATCAATGCGCGCGGCGTGGGGGTCGACCTGTCGATGGTCGCGCACGCTAGCAGCCTGGCGACCGAGGACAAGAGCCGATCCGCGGCCGAAATCCAGCGCCTGACCGCGGGCCGGGTTAAGACCGTTGATGAAGTGGCAAAGATAACCGCCTGGCTGCTCGAGATATTACCACCCGGCGGCCGCGAGATACTCCTCAAACGCGAGGAAGAAACCGACGAAAATGGCGAAATTGTAAAACCGCCGAAATTCGCCCTGCGTCGGGCGCAGGTGCAACGCCTTCTGGCCTTCATCCAGACGCTCGATCGCAACAATCCCGACTACCTCAAGGCTGAGCGCGTCTTAACAATTCGGCTTTGGGGTGGCAGCAAGACGCCGGCGAAATTCGCCAAGATCGAGGCGCAGCACGTCGATGGGTTGCTCTACGGGCAATACGTTTTCAACGGCGCCGCTCAGACTGGCCGCGCCTCCTCAAAGGGCGTCCAGATCCACAACCTGGCCAGGGACACCCTCCCGGACGAGCCTGGCGCCATAGATGCCCTGCTCGCCAAGTGCTCCTACGGCGAGCTGGTGCAGGCCGGCGGCAATGATGATCCGGTTTCCCGCAAGCTGTCACTGCTGATCCGGCCCGCCTTCGTGCCATCAGAGGGGAATGATTTTGTCTGGTCGGATTGGTCCAATATCGAGGCGCGGGTGCTGCCCTGGCTCGCCGGCGACGAGGCGCGGTTGGACATATTTCGTGAGGTCGATCGCGACCCCCGCGTGCCGGATCTCTACACCCGCACCGCGGCGGAGATCTCCAACGTCTCCTACGGCGAGGTCACCAAGCCAATGCGCCAGCGCGGCAAGGTGGTCGAGCTCGCGCTCGGGTTTGGCGGTGGCGTCGGCGCCCTGCTGACGATGGCGGCCGGTTACGGCATGCACCTCGAGGAGGCCGAGGCCAAGGCCATCGTCGAACGCTGGCGCAGGGCCAATGGCTGGGCGGTCCGGTTCTGGGGTCGCCACGACCAGAATGGCAGTTACGGTCTCTGGGGCGCTATCAACCGCGCCCTGCTGGCGCCCAACACAGTGCAGCGTTACGAACGGATCCACTACTGCTTCAAGCCACAGTACCTTGGCGGCTCATTGCTCTGCGTGCTGCCCTCGGGCCGGATCCTGACCTATCGGCGGATCAAGTACGAGCGCGTCGAGGAGCTCGACGACGACGACAAACCAACCGGGCAATTCTCCACCAAACTACGCTTCAGCCGCGGCTACGCCCGCGTCGTGTTCTGGCACGGCATGGCCTGCGAAAACGTGGTCCAGGCCGTCGCGGCTGATGTGCTGCGAGGAACGCTAGTGCGGCTGGAAAACGAATACCCCGAAGGAAATATGAATGTCCGCTTGCACACGCACGATGAAGTGGTCTGCGAGACGGAATTATCCCTCGCGAAAGCCACGGAGATAAGCCTGCGCTACCAGATGCGGCGCGGGTTCGATTGGTCCGAAGGCTTGCCGCTGATGTCGGAGGAGACTGTCAGTCCGTACTACACCAAGCACGAGGGGTAGTGGCCATGTACAACAACGATGATCCCTACGAGCGCGCCCGGGTCCACAGCAAGATTGCTCCGTTGATCATGCACTTTCATGAGCGCATGGCGGGGCGCTCGTTCCACGCCGAAACGCTGCGGCGTTATGTCATGAGCCACGATGTCCGCATTGCCCCCGACAGCCCTGGCCGGATCCTGCGCGAGCTCAGGCTCGGCGGAAAGCTCGACTATGTCGTGCTGAACCGGCGCCAGTCCCTGTACCAGTTCCGTGCCAGGAGAAACACATGAGGGCTGAATCCGAGCTGCGCGCCTACCAGCAGCGCATCGCCACCCACCTCTACCAGAACGACGAGGCGTTCTGCGTCGCCAGGCCGGGCGGCGGCAAGACGGTATCGGCATTGACGGCTATTACCGAGCTGCTGCGCGACGGCGTGATCCGGCACGCCCTTATCGTGGCCCCCAAACGCGTTGCGCGGGCCGTCTGGCCCGATGAAATCGTGGGGTGGGAACATATCGCAAATTTGCGATATCGGGTCCTTACGGGCTCGCCAGAGGATCGCAAGACCATGCTGGGCCAGGCCGCGGACTATGACCTGACCATCGTCGGCATCGACGTGATCTGCTCGGTGCTGCACGAGCTCTCGACGCAGCCGGCGGATAGTCCGCTATTCGACCTGCTCGTGATCGACGAGGTGTCCAAGCTCAGGAACCCGACCGGGGTGCGGGCCAAGGAACTGGCCAAGCACGCCAGGCGCTGGAAGATGGTGTGGGGTCTAACCGGCACATTACGTCCCTCAGGGCCGGAGAACCTGTTCATGCCGGCACGGGTGGTGACCCGCGGCAAGCTATGGGGCAAGAGCTACTACAACTGGCGCAAGGACCGCTTCTATCCGGCCGACCAGTGGGGCTACACCTGGTCGCCGTTCCCTGGCGCCGAGGACAAGATCAACGCGGAAATCGCGCCGTACATTGTCACCCTGGCCGAGAACGAGATGCCGCAGATCCCGGCATTGACTATCATCCAGGACCGCTTCGACCTGCCGGCCGACGCCAGGCAGATTTACGACGATATGGCGGAGCGGCTGATTACCAACGCCAGGGGCAAGGACGTCCTGGCGGCCTCGGCCGCGGTCGCGACCGGCAAGCTGGCCCAGATCGCCAACGGGTTTCTTTACGATCCTGACACCCAGCTCCACGCCCTGCGGATCCACCAGGAGAAAAAGCTCTGGCTCGAGGACCTGGTCGACGAAAGCACCGGGCCGGTGCTTTTGGTCTATGAGTTCCTGGAGGACCTCGACATCATGAAGCAGGTCGTAGGCCAGGATTTACCTTACTTGGGCGCTGGCGTTTCGGACAAACAGTCCGATCGTAACATAAAAGCCTGGAACGCCGGCGAGCTGCCGTTCATGGCCCTGCACCCGGCCTCCGGCGGCCACGGGTTAAACTTGCAGCACGGGGGGTGCGACATCGCCTGGTATAGCCCCACGTGGTCGCCGGAGATGTGGGAGCAGACCATCGCGCGCTTGCACAGATCAGGTCAAACCAAGCCGGTAATCTGTCGCGTTTGCTTCGCGAACGGGACGGTGGATGGCTTAAAATGGAATCGCGTTCATCTGAAGATGACGGCGCAGGAGGCTTTTGAGGCCTACTTGCGCGAGCACCAGGCCAGGAGGGCTAAGGCTGCTTGATCACCCGGTACTCGCCGCGGCGGAAACCGTCGCCGCGGTGGTTCTTCTTGATGTCGCCGTCGCCCACGATCCTGATCTCGACGCCGGCCAGCAGCTCGTTAATCTGGCTGACGTGAACCCGGATCCGCCGCAGCTCGTACAGCTCATTACGGCCATACATCCGCTTGGCCATGGTGGCGGCGCTGATGCCTGGGCTTTTCTTGACCATGTCGAAGATCTGCGCCTTCATCGGCGGCAAGTAGACGCCGGCGCGTTGTTCCGGCGGCAGCGGCTGGCCACAGTGCTTGCACAGCAGTTTCATATCATTCGGCCTCGGCGCCGGCTTTCGTAGAATAGGAAGCGGTGCCAGCCCCAGGTGAACGGGTTGGCGAACGAGGATCGAACGATAAGAGCTCGGCCTGCCATCGCGAATCTTTCCATGTCTTGTTGTGGATAAGGCCGGATATCGTCGACTTTGATACGCCGTACAGGAACGCCAGGTCCTTGCCTGACGCCCCTGCGCGGTAGAGATCGCGGATGATGCGAACACTCATCTGGTTTAGCTTAGGTCTCATGGGGTCATCCGGCCTCGTCATACAGCGCGTTCATTTCGGCGCAGATTTCACTGAGCCGCTGCTCCATCTCGATGGCGCGTAGACCACCGACGGCCACCTCGTAGTCGGCGCTGGCTATGATCGCTATGGAGTGCAGCAGCACCTCGGTGGCGCAGGTCGAGGTCAGGAACAGCTGCTCGTCGACCGACAACCCATCCACGCCCTTTACCGTGCCTTTGTGGCTCGCGAGTAACGCCCGCAAGGTAACGCAGCTCTGGCTGAATTTCGGAATACTCATGCGGCGGTTCCTTAGGCTAAAGGTCAACCGCCGGGACGGGAGTTGAAGTCGTCCCGGCGGCCTTCTCCTGCGCGGTAGCGATGGGGGCCATCCTCAAACCCGCGCAGAATTGGTCAGGCGGTCTTACGTTGCCGTAAAGGAGGCGTCATCGCCCATAGCGAATCAGGCGCACTTCGCCTACGCCGCGTCAGCTCGTCCTTGATCGCCAGGTAGGTGTGCGCGGGAAAATACCCGAAGTATCTCCAATTGCTGACCGCTTTCGGCTTGGCCTTTAGCATCAGCGCCACGATCTTGTCGCCGCCGAGGAAGTCTAACACTTCGCCTGTGGTATTGAGTTTGTTTGCCATGGGATGTTTTTAGTTCTCCCTAATTATTTTGTCAACGCGGCTTGTAGTTCCCAAAAATTTGGATAGGTTGATTTATGTCAACACTCAACCAAGGGGGTCTATCGTGTCTGCGACTGCCGATACTCAATTGCAAATTTTTAAGTTGAAACGCATTAGCGCCGCGTCGCTCGGAACCTACGGCGAGCCGCTGGTGATCCGGGTCGAAAGCCAACACGGCGACCTGGAATTGATTCTGTATACTGACAACAAGCTGCTCTCTGACCTGGTAGCTGTCGCTATCAATGACGCTGTCGCACTCGCCGGCGGCGCGGCGAAGGAACCACCCTGCCCTTTTGAGCATGCTGCCTACCAGGCCGCGTCCTACGCCTATAACGGGGGGTCGCGCTGATGCATGACCTCCTGCTCACGGGCCTGGTCTCAACCGTCACGGTCGGGCTCTGCGTCCTGATCTACGTCGCAATCCTCTCAACCATGCGGGGGCCGCTGCAATGATCCGCTACTCGGTGTGGCTCGACCAGGCGACCGACACCTACGAGGTGGTGCGCTGGATCGGCAAGGACAGCCACGAAGTAGTCCAGCGCAACATACTCACCATTGAGAAGGCGTACCGCGCCAGGGACCTCTGGAAGGCGCGCGAGGAGGGTAAAAATGCAGATGCTTGAGCACCAATCCAAAGAGGACACCAAGGAGATGATCCGGGAGGTGGCCGCCGCAATGCGCGATAACATCCTGGTGCAGCGCGCGGGGGGCGCCGCGACCATGGACATGAACCGGCTCGCCGTCGCCGCCATCATGGCGATGGTGCTGTGGGCCAAGGATCACCCGCTGAGGATAAACTGATGCAGGTCTATATCAACGTCAACGGCGTCAGCCAGGAGGATGCCTGGGAACAGTACGGAATGCTTCTGTCGATGCTTAAAGAGAGCGACCCACGCAAGGCCGCCGAGCAATTCGACAGCGGCTATCAGCACGGCGGTGGCTGGAACCCGCCGGCGTGCTACAAGCAGTTCAAGGTCATCAAGAACGAGTGGCTGAAGTATCCTGGCGATGAGCCGATCCGGCCGATCCTGATCATTCGGTTCCGCGAGGAACGGATTTTCGTCTATGAACACGACATCGTCCGTATAGTACAGCCGGACGGGTCTCACGAAATTTGTCGGATGGATTAGCGCGCTTTTTGCCGCATTCGTCACAAACCAGCTTTTTGTTTGCGATGCTGATGCCGCAATCCTTACAGCGTAGGAACTTGGTCAATCTCCCCTCCAGGGGTAGATCACCTCAACTTCATCGTCCGTTGTGATGCCGAGATCCGCCATCAATCCTGGCGAGAGGTCGGCGATCCGTCCGGTTTTTTCGTTGGGTCCCCAGTCGGCGGGGAAGGCGGTGAGCGCGATTCCGGTCTTGGCGGCTCGGACGAGGGCGACGCTCTGGAGGAGAGACGGTTTCGGAGTTTGCTCATAATCCCATCGGCAGGCCACATAGTGGACGTGGGGGTTGAGGCGGCGGGCAAGCCCGCAACCCACTGTTCCAGGCGTCCCTTCAGGTAGGAATAGATGCGGGGCATCTTGTACAGCGTAGATGAAAGCCAGCCCCTCGCTGTCCGAAACGCCTGTCGTATCATCGGGCCCTCCAAAGTGGCTGCACAGGCCGATCTCATGGAACAGCGCCGTTGTTTCCGGCGGCATCGGGCTGACCTCGGCGTCGCCGCTGAGTACGTCGGCGATCGCCTCGCAGATCAGCGGGAAGTAGGTGCGGTAGAGCTCGACATCCCCGGCGTGGTCCAGGAAGCAAACCTCTATAAGAACCGCGGGGGCGGCGGTGTGCCCCAGGAAGAACAGCCCCGGGTCGGGCTTGGCGCCGCGGTTGGTGAGCCCTGAGACGTTGCTGATGGCGGCCGAGAGTTCGGCGGCGAGTTGCTTTGGACTGCCATAGAACACCTCCACGCCGTGGCCCTGGTGGCTCTCCGAGGCGTTGAAGTGCACCGAGACGTCGTAGTCTCTTTTGCCCTGGGCGTTGTGCCAATCCACTATTCGATTGAGGCACTCGTTCTGGCTGATGCTGACCGTATCGTGGAATTTTTCGACCGCGTAACCCGCGTCGGCCAGGTACAGCGCAACCTCGTCGACGACGGCGGTGGCCTCCTCGACTTCATTCATTATTCCCACCGCGCCCTGGCATTTCGTCGAGTGCCCGCTGGATATGCAAATACGCATCGTGATCTCCTAAGGGCTGATGTTTAGTTTCTTGGTCATGACGTCGACGATCCGATTGATGCTGCGCTCGTTGTGCTCGATCTGCTGCTCCAGCGCGTTGATCTTCAGTTTCATCTCGTCCATTCGGCCCACCGTGTACGCTGCGCCACGCTCCTCCATGATGCTGACCCGCGTCTCCAGCTTGACCATGTAGGCGATCGCAGAAGCAGCCATGGCCCCGATCGCGATGAACTGTGCAATCAGAAAATAGATCAGCCCAGAGTTCTCTCGCATCCATGACCTGGCTCCCTCGACCATTAACGTGCCTCCAGCGCCTCGATCCGCGCCATCGCCTCTTGCAGTGCCTTGGTTAGCGCCGCGATCACGGTCCAGGGGTTGGGCGATTGGATCTCTTCCGTCGTATCCTTGTAGCCAGTCGCCGCATCCATGATCAGCGCGTCTTGCAGTTCATGCGCAAGGAAGCCCCAACGCTCGACACCATCGGCCATAAACAACGATGGTGCTTTTGGCTGGCCCTCTTCTGGCGGCGGTGGTATGTGCCACGGCGGCGTCCAGTCGTTATACTCGAACTTGATCGGATGCAGCGCCTTCACCGTGTCCCACGTGCTGGGAAGGTCGAGAACGTTTTTCTTGGCGCGATAGTCCGACGTGACGCTGACGTTGCCGGTGTTGACGTTGTCAACCCACTGCTGCATCACCGAGTTGGTCCAGAAATAGTTGAAGGTGTTGCTGTAGCCACCAGCCGTGCCCTGTTTGCAGGCATAGCCCGAGCCAGACTTGATGCCGCCAGCGAAGAACCCTGCAGAAGACACGATGTTAGAGCCGTCCCAATACAGGCGAACGGTGTAACCACCCTCGAAATAAAGCCCGTTGCCGCTAGAGAGATGGAAGTTCGCCGAAGTAAAGATGGAGGAGCTACACGTGAACGCCCCCGACATCGTATCGCCGGCCTTGTTCAATGGAGTGTAATTGAAATCGCGCGTTGACCAGAGCCTGTGGGTGGCACCGCCGTACGACCAACCGCCAAAATAAAAGTTGTGATCGCTGCCCAAACCGAAATTGCAGGCGAAGCCACCGCCCGGTCGGTGGAAGGATATCGCCGCATCGCCTGTGCCAGTGCTGCGCACCTCAATCGAGCCGACACTGCCGCCATAGGCGATGCTCTGCGAGGGGGCGGTAGTGAGTTGGCCAGTCATCTGGTCGCCCGCCTTGGCGACCTTGGCATTGGTGACAGCGGTATCAGCGGCGTCTACATAATCCTTGCGCACCGCGTTGGCGGCGGCCGGAGAAGTTGGCAGCGACAGGTGCCCCGTCATCGTGTCGCCGTCCTTAGCGACTTTCAGCGCGTCGGCCGTATCGACATAGTCCTTGCGCACGGCGTTGGCGGCCGCAGGCGAAGCCGGCAGCGTTAAGTGGCCGGTCATGGTGTCGCCGGCCTTCGTCACTTTGTTATTCTCGAGCGCAGCGATGTCGGCCTCGAGCCCCGATAAGTCGCCGCCCGCGGCGACGTAGGAATCGATCAGGCGGTTGAGTTCTTCCTCAACGTCAGCCGTGAATACATTATATCGCGCGCTGTCCACCGTGGTGTCCGGCGCCGCCTCGGTGCCGGGCGGCAGGTAGTAATCTCCACCTCCGTTGCGTGGCATCTCAGATCCCCATGTTCGGCATGTTGAAGCCCGCCGCCGGGATCAGGTAGGTAAAACCATTCGTCAGCGTGGCAGAGCCGTAGCCGTTGGTGGCAACGATATCGACAAGCCCCTTGGCGTGAGCCGGCGTCACGCAAGTGATGGTGTTAGCGTTGACGACGCTAACACCGGAGGCTGGCGAACCGCCAAACGTCACGGACGTGACGCCGGTCAGATCGGCGCCGCTCAGTGTTACCGCCGTGCCGCCGTGTATTAATCCTAGCGCCGGAACCGGCGAGGCAACCGCACTAAGCGATGGTGGCGTGACGTAGGTGTAGATGTTGGCGTTGCCGGAGCCGTAGCCGTTGGCCACTGCGACGTTGACCAGGCCGGCAGCATGCGCCGGTACCCAGGCGTGGAGCGTTGTCGAATTGATCACAGCAATAGGGGCCGCCGCCGTGCCGCCAAATGTTATCGAGCTGACGCCGTCCAGATTGGCCCCGGTGATGACGGCCAGGACGGCGTTGTGAGGCGTGGTTGGTCCTGATGACGGCGCGCAGCTCGAAATTGATGGCGGGTTGACGTAAGTGTAGAGACTGCCGCCAACGCCAGGGCTGGGGCCGTTGCTTCGGTAGACGTTGACATTGTAGGTGCCGGCGCCGCCCGCGGATGTCGTTCCATAGACATCGGTGCCGTTCCAAGTCATGCCGGTGATTGGCGCACCGCCAATATTGGCGCTGGTTACCTCAGTGAAGCTGCCGTTGATCCTGACCGCTTGCCCGCCCGCGGTTGGCCCGCTGTTGGGCGATATCCAGTTAATCGTCGGCGCATATTGCGGCTCGTAGCGGATGACGATCAGGCCGGCGCCGCCCGCGCCGCCGTACTCATTATGGGCAACGCTGCTGCCCATGCCGGCGCCACCGCCGCCACCGTAATGACTACCTGCCCCGCCAGAGGTGCCCTCCCCGCCCTTGGCGCCCGTGCCACCCGAGCCCGGCCCCCAGGGGCCGTAAATAGCGCCAGGACCGGCGCCGCCGCCCGTGACCGTACCCGCCGGGACCACGCTGTTGATATCGCCACCCGTCGCGCCGCCGCCGCTTGGATTGGCCGCAGCGCCACCGCCTGTGCAGCAAGAACCGTAGCTGCCACCCGCCAGATTGCCGCCGCGCCCGCCGCCATTACCATAGTTGCCAGCATCCGCGCCGCCACCGCCACCGCCGCCGACAGGTCCGGCCGCAGAACCGACACCTAGACCGCCACCGCCAACAAGCGCGCGCACCCCTGGATTGGCTGGCGAATAGAAATAAGTGTGCGCCGTGCCGCCGTTGCCGAGCACTCTATTGCCAAAAGCGTGAGGAGCAGCACCGCCACTGCCAACTTCAAAGGCCATTTGTTGACCTGGCGACCACGCCAGATCAGTGCGACGCGCGAAACCACCGCCGCCGCCACCGCTAATGAGGCTGCCGGGCGTGGCGGCGCTGCCGCTACCGCCGGCAGCAATACAGTCAACAAACTCCCCGGCCCGGTTGGCGAGGCCGTAGCAATCGCCGGGTGAGCCCCAGTTGCCGGACGATGGCCCGATGCCGATGTTCGATACCATGTTGTAGTGAATGCTCGGGTCGCGAAGCATGTCCGGGTCGAAGTCTGGACAGTAGACCGGCAACTGCTTCAGGTACGGATCATTCTTGATCGTGCCGCCGTAGAGCGCCCACATAAATTCATCGGCGTCCTCGCGATCCTCAAAGTGACCTTGCCAGATGATCCTGTGCTTGTGGTGAAAATGGAAATGCGGATCGTGACGCCACGCCTGCGCGACCCACGTCATGAAATGAAGGTTAACGTCAGGGCCAAAAGGGTGCGGCCTGTACCACTCGCGTTTATGCATCGGCATCAGAAACTTGCCGCGCGCGATGGTCCTGTCGGGCAGTATGATCATTGCAGCGCCTTGATGACGTAGGTCGAGACACTGGCGATGCGGCGTATTGAGATAATGAAGCGGTGCCCGTTCGTGGCCGTCAGCAGGTCGCCGGTGTTGGTGGAGCTGACGGTATAGCCCGAGAACGTGATCGCGCCGGCGCTGGCGCCGTTGCTGATCAGCACATCGAGCGCGCAGTCGAACGCCGGCCCGACGATGGTGTGGGCGCCGTTGTTGGTGTAGTACTGATAATTGCCGTTGTAGCTGTCCGGCGTGTAGGTCTGCCCCGCCGTCAGCGTGCCGGCGTTGTAGGACGTGAAGCGGTAGCCGCCCGTTGTGGTGATGCCGCCGGCCGCGAAGCTGTCCAGGATCCAGGAGCCCCAGACGCCGCCGGTCTTGCGGCGGATGTAGCGTTTGTTGTCGGTAGCGTCGCGCGCCTCGATCACCATGTTGGCGTTGGCCGGCAGCGCCGGCGGCACCACGGCGGGGTCGGAGGTGTAGCAAATGCCGGAGAAGGCGTGGCCGGACACGGGAGAGTCACTGGCGCTGCTGGCGCAATAGAACGACCCCGAGACAAATACATGGCTGGCGAAATTGGTGACCAGCTGGTAGGCGACGTCGCCGTGCAGCGCCATCTGGGCGTCGAAGGCGTTGGTGGCGCCGGTGCCGCCGGCGATGATCGGCCTGGCCGCGTTTAAATCTTGCTGGATATCCAGCAGGAGACTGTTGTAGTCGCTGCTGACGATGGTCTGGTCGGCCTCGCCCTCGATGCCGGTCGGGTAGGTGTACTGGCCTGACGGATCACGCGGCATGGTTATCGCTCCGGTTGCCAGGCTTCTTCTGGCTCATTGACGTAGATGCGGATCGGCCCGCGTGGCGTGTCGACCACCCGCGGCGGCATCTCATCCACCATGGTGGGGCCAGGGCTGCCCTGGATGCCCTCCACAAATGGCCTATCGGCCTGCTGCCAGACGCTCTCAGCGTTGCGGCTAACCTGCGGCAGCAGTGCGTAGGCGACGGCGTCGCGCTGCATCGCGCGGGGGTCATCGATCGGGGCGGCGCCAGGCGCCGGCGCGTAGGGTAGCGGCTGGCCCGGCACCGCGAGGTCAGTGGAGGCGCCCGCGCCAGGCCCTGGCGTTGAGCGTTCCGCATACAGCGGCGAGTTGCGCCTGATGTTGGCGATCGCCTCCTCGGCGCTCTTGATCTTGCTTTTGCTGACGGCGTGGCCGGCGCCCAGGCTGATCGCCTTGGGGACGCCGAGCGATAGCGCCGCGCCCGCCACGGCGCCGATACCGCCCGCGGTCGGCGAGCCGGTCATACCGAAGCCGGCCATGCCACCGCCGCCGGCGCCCATCATGCCGCCGATCGTGGCGGGCCACCAGCCGCCTAGCCCTTGCGAGATCCGGTCGGCAGTTCGACGGGCAGGCGTTCCCTCGGCGGCAGCTCTAATGACTTCGCGCTCGGCGGGCCGAGCGCCAAAGATGACGTCGGCGCCGGCCTTGTTGGCGTAGTAGTCCATGACGCGCCGGGAAGCCTCGCCAGGATCACCGAGAGCGCCTCGGGCGGCACTTTGCTCTCGGATAAGATCTTCCTCGATTGTCTGCGCTGTCTTATACGGGCGCCAATTGCCGCGGCCGCTCGTAAAATTGCGTCGTAGAGATTCCAGGTCGGCGGGGCCGCCCTGGACGAGCATGCCCTCGGGAGGGTTGACCATGTATCGGTCGATGAGGTCGGCGGCCTTACCTCCAGCGGTGCCACTGAACCCTTGGAGGCTGTTGAGTTCCTGCCGGAACATGTCGAACTGTTCGGCCGTGATGGGAGCGTAGTTCTGCCGGGCACGTTCGTACCACCTCTGCATGAGGGCGTAGAACTCGGGCGAGTTCTCGACGATATGAGCAGTCTGGTTCGGCCCGTGTGGCGTCCGCAGCGCCCGCATCGTCTGGTCAATATAGTCCGTTAATGCTTCGGGGTGGTAGAGCACCGGGCTGGTACGGGTGCGGCCGTAGGCGGCCGTTCCCGCTGCGCCTAGCTCGTCGTGGGGCCGCTCCGGCCCCGGGCCCTGGCGCGGGTACTTGTACTTATTGAGCTGCGGGAATGTTGGTTCCCGCGCCGGCAGGAAGGACTCATCGTGGATGCCCCGCGGCGTGTCAGCCATCGGCACCTGCGGCACGCCCTTGACCATGCGCTTGATTTGTAACGCGCCCGGCACCATGCCGATCGTGTCCCAGGCAGCCTTGCTGAACTCACCCTTCAGGAGATGGCCAGGCAGGTCCGAGGCGGACAGCACGCCGCCCATGATCGGGTTCATCGACGCGCCGGTGACGCTGATGTCAGACAGCTTGCGGGCGTTGTAGGGGTCGGCGCCCATTGACATGAAACCACGCTGCGCCAGATCACGTACTGTTTCAGACGGCGTAGACGTGGTCGCCCTGGCCTCGCCCTTAGGCGCGTTCATCCGGCTCCAGTCAATATCGCCAGGCCCTGGCTTGGGTGTGTAGCCGTGGATGTCACGGGAGAACCGACCGCCTCGTTGCGAGTCCGAGATCGGCGGCGACACGCTCGGCGGCGCCACTATCGGTCCTATTGTGCGGTTCTCCCGGTCGAAGCGGCCCATTATTTCCTCCGCTTCAGCACTTCAAGGTGCAGCCCCGGCCAATTGTAATCATCGTCAAATTCGTCGAGCGTCGCCTGGTCCTTCTTGGCGGCGGCGTCGCGGACCACGTCGACATGCGCCTGCGGGATGATGTCGACATAGCCGGGCACGCCCAGTGTGTTGTAGTTGTGCCGGGTCTGCTCTGGGGTGTCGCCGGTGGAGTAGTTGCGGACCGCGGCCTGGTGCTCCACGGCCTTGATCAGCGCCGCTTTGCGGATGTCCGCGAACGCCTCCATCAGCGTCTCGCGCTCCATCTTCGGATCCGCCATTGCGTTCTTCAGACTGAGAGCAACATCCGCATTGGAGATATTGGCGTTGCCGGAGATCTCGCGGCGGGCCTGCGCCACCAATGGTGCGAGCTGCGGCACGTACTGCTCGGTCACCGGCAGCTTTGGATCTAGCGGCCAGCCCATCGCGCGCATCAGCTTGGCGCGGAATACGTTCAGGTCGGACGTCATGCCGGTAAAGATCTTGTCGTCCTTGAGACTGGATTCGATCTGGCCAATGGTGCGCATCATCGGCGCAATGTTGGCGACGTTCTTCTGCCGCTCGGTCAGCGCCGCAACGTGCGGTCCACGACCACCAGGGCCAAACCGCTGCATCTCACTGGCCTTCAGCGCGAGCTCTTGCTGCTCGTAGCCGAGTTTGAGCGCGTCGGCCTTTTCCTTGCCGGGGTAGCGGCGCCGCTCGAGCTCTTTCTGATGCTCGCCCTTACCGACCTCGTTGATGGTTTTCCAGGTCTCCATCGCGGCGTCATGCACGTCCTTGCGACGCTTCTCCTCGGCCGCGATCTGGTTCTCGTAGCTCTGCCGCTCGACCGGGTTGCGGGCCTTGTCGCGCTTCAGCTCGGTATTGATTTGCCAGTCGGTTTTCGGCTCGAGTTGCGGCGGCGGTTTGTAGTATTTCGATTTCTCGAATTGCTCCTCGACGGGCACGCCGAGCTTTTGCGTGCCCAGATCAGGCGGCGGCGTCGTTTTCGTCGCCGGATCGCCCGGCCCCAGCACCCTGTCGCTAATTTGCACCACGGGCCGCGCGCCCTCGCCGCTGCGCGGGAACGGCGCCTGGACCGGGCCCTGCGCCAGCTGCGCGCCAGGCGCCATTCGCGGGCCCGGCTCGATGTCGCGCATCACGATCGGGCGGTTCTGTGCCGCCTCAGGCGGTGAACCAGCCATCGCGGTCTGCATCGGGTTCATCAAACCAGGCAAGCTGCTCGGCATCCTGGCGGGGGTCTGCCCCGCCATCATAGGGTTTTGTGGGGGCCCTCCCTCTTGCCCAGGCTGCGGCGTCATCATGCTGGCGATGGAATCCCGGTAGCTGGCGCCAGGGTACTGCGGCGGCTCCGGCGGCGGTGGCTGGCCACCCGGCTGCGCCCCGAAGGCGCCCTGCTCCGGCGGCATGCCGGTCGGGTGCGGCTGCACCGCCTGCATCGCGCCAATGTTGCTCTTGGCCTGACCGAACCAGGACGGCGGCTGGCCCGCCATAGCGGCCGGATTACCACCCATCGCCGGCTGTCGCATCGCCACCGATTCCGGCACTTGCGGGCTGGCGACGTCGGGCCCGGGGAAGCGCGAGTTGGCCTGCGGCTCGATCGGGTACTGGTTCAGCAGCGGGTTCTGCGATGGCGACATCGACGCCGCCTGCTGCGACAGCGCCTGCGGCGGCACTGGCGCCTGGCGTTCGACCTGGGGCGGCGGGGGCGGCTCCGGCGGCTGGGGCGGGGGTGGGGGCTGCGGCAGCGGCATTGGCGGCAGCTGGTCAGGCTGCTGCACGGACAGCGCCGCCTGCTGCACGGTAGGCTCCTGCGGCTCGATGAACTCGGCGCCGGGCTTGCCGTACCTGGCATTGAACGAGGCGTCGTCGAGGTCGTCGCCCTCGCCCTTGATCTTAGGGTTAGTGCCGCGGTTCTCCTCGATGTCTTTGTTAACGCGCTTCTCCTCGTCCGCGAGCATCCGCTCCAGCGCCTTCATCTGGAACGCGTCCATGATGGAGTCACCGGCCGACATCAGCCCTTCGCCGAGGTTCTTCGGGTAGCCCTGCTTCTGCATCATCTTGGCCAGGGCGATGCGCTTGCGCATCTCCATGCCCTCGTAGCTGCCGGGCTTACCGGCGAAGAATGCCGAGGTCATTAAGTCAGACATCACGCGCTCCTCGGTTGCTGTTGCTGTTGCTGCATCATCAGCGCCAGCATCTCTGCCTTACGGCGTTCTTCTTCCTGCGCCTGCATTTGGACCTGGAGCGCGGCCCTCTGCTCGGCGGCCTGCTGCGCCTGCGCCTGGGCGCGCGCTTGCGCTTCCATTTGTTGCTGCTGCATCACCTGGGCAGCGATCTGCTTGCGCATTTCGGCCTGCTGCGCCGCGATCTGTTTAGGGCTCGGTTTCGCTGCCATCACGCTGCCTTCAGAATGCTGCCCATCACCCGCTCAGGGTAGATGTGCTTGACACCATGCCGTTCAGTAACAGCGCGCTTGTCGATCTTCTCCACGTCCTGCGCCATCGGGCCAACTCGACGTTGACCATCGCCGTTCTTGTATTCCCACTCGTAGATCGGCAGCTTCTTGCGCTCGCCGTCGACGCTGGCCGCGAACACAGTCCCTATTCGATCGACATCCTTCTTGACGCGGCGGTCTGACATGATGGCGGCGCCGCCGAGCTTGCCGCCGAGACCGAGCAGCCCGCCCATGGTGCTATTCCAGCTCTGCATCTGCTGGCCGTAGATCCCCATCTGGTTCTGAAAATTTTGGTTGACGATGCCCGCGTAATCCGTGGTCGGGATCTGGGCGCCGGAGCCGCCGGCGTTAAAGTTGGGATCCTTGACCTGCGAGCCGCTCATCAATGCGGTGATCTCGTTGAGCGGCTGATTACGCTGCGCGTACTGCTCGCCCATGGACTGGCTGCGCGCCGCGTTCTGCGCGTTGAAGCCGGCCTGGGCCTGCTGCAGCTGCTGCGCCAGGCCCGCGTTCTCAAAGGTGCCGAGCGCAGCGTTCTGCTGGAATTGCTGCCCGGCGGCCTGGTTGGCGAAGCTGCCGCGGCCCATCGCCTGGTCGTAGGTCTGCTGCTGCGCCTGGTTTTCGAACCCGGCCCTTTGCGCGGCCATGTCCATCATGCGCTGCTGCTCGGAGCCGGCCTGGCTGATGGCGCCAAACCTCGCGTCGTTGGACTGGCGATTGTAATCATCCATGGCGCTCGCGTAGGCCTGGCTCCCGTACCTGATGCCCTGGTCCGCTAACCTTTGCTCAATGTTGCCGCGCTCGCGCGCGAGCTGCGGGTTCATTCGCTCCATCAATGAATCTTCGACGCGCTGCCGGTCCTGGCTGAAGTCTCCGGCGCCGTAGCTCTTGGTGATGTCGCCGGCGTCACCGAACGAGGTCTGGATTTGGCCGCCAGGGTCAAACGAAGTCTTGGCCTTGCCAATGTTGGTGATGCTGCTGGCGTCGCCCGCCGCCGGCGCCGTGGCGGACGGGTTGAACGGCGTACTGAGCAGACTGGCGATCTTGCCGGACTGCGCGTTGGCCATCCCGGCCATGTTCATCTGCGCGGCCTGGTTTTGGTCAAAGATCGCCTGCTGCTGCGGCGAGTAGCTCTGCGTCGATGTGAAAGTAGGTATCTGGTAGGTCTTGCCGGTCGACGGGTCGGTCCAGCCATGGGTGCCCGTCACGTCGTAGCGCAGGGAGCCCTGCGGCGTGTTTTGGTTGACGTTGCCCAGGAAGCTATTAGCCACAGCCGTTGAGACGTTGGTGCCGGTCTGCGCGGCCGCCGTCGCCTGCGGGTTGGGGGGCTGTGGTGCGTCGGGCTTACCCATGGCTTACATCCTTTGCGGCGGCATACCCTGCGGCGGCATCTGCGGCGGCATCGCTTGTCCCCCGGGTGCCTGTGGCACCTGGCCCATTGGCGGCGGCTGCGGCGGCATGCCGCCACCCATTGGCGGTGCGCCACCGCCCATTGGCGGCGCGGCGCCGCCCATCGGCGGGCCGCCCGGAGGCGGTCCCTGCGGCTGTGGCGGCGGCATTTGCGGCATCTGTGGCAGCTGCGGCATCTGCGGCTGGGGTGGTGGCTGCGCGATGTTCATCAGCGCCATCGCGATCGCGTCGCGCTGGCCACCATTGGCGGCGTTGTTCGGGTACGGCATCAGGCGGCCTCCTGCAGAGGCTGCACAAGATGATGCTTGAGCCGCCGGTTAAACTTGTTGGATTCCCAGGCTTCGCGCGTCAGGTGACAGATCACGCCATCGCGCTCGCGGCCAAACAGCCGCGGGAAAGGGATGAAGGTGTAGCCGTAGCGCGCCAGCATGCCGAGCAGGCGCTCGTCATCGGCCGGCGTGCGCTGCGCCACCATCTGGCAGTCGAGGTACAGGAACGGGTACTGGTACATGTGCCGGATCGTTTCACGTGAAAGCCACTCCGCGTCCGGCAATGCGGCGCCGCTAATTTCAATGGTCCCCGCGTCGGGGTCCCAATTGTGATAGACCAGGCCCGCAATCAGTAATCCATCGCGGATCACGCCAAGGGTCATGACGTTTGGTCCGAAGCCGCTCCGGCAATGCGGTATCAGCTGCGCCACGAAGGGCGCGACGACATCGTTATAGCCGTAGGCGTATTCGAGCATCGGCTACCTCCTGACCGAAGGCGGATAGGCGTGCGGGATGGACATGTCTTGAGCGGTCAGCCCGCCGCCGAACCGCGACATCATCGCCGCCGCCAACGCGTCCCGGCCCGCGGCCATATTCGGGGCCGCGCGCGCGGTCGGCTGCGGGCCGTTGATGCCGCCGCTAAATGCCGCGCCGGCGTAGATTGCCGGGTTGAACGGGTTGAAGCCGCCAGGCGCCTGTAGCGCCATCCGCTCGGCGACCGTGCCGCCGGGATTGCGTGCCGGGGCGAAAGAGCCAAAGCGTTCGGCAAGGGTTGGCGCGGCCGGCGCACGCGCCGCGCCTGCGGTCCGCAGCGCGTTAGCGAGGGCGGGGTTGCCGGCGCCGAACGATGTGCCCCAATCGTAGCGACCGAGGAATGACTGCCCACCGGGCGCGCTAGCCGGGCGCGCGGCCGGCAGCGGCACCTGCTGCGGCGACAGCATGGACCGGGCGCGACCGCCGATATCGTAACCCGCGCCGCCGGTCGAGGGCGCGAACGCGCCGCGCTGGTAGGCGTCGAGGAAGGGCTGCTGCCGCGCCGCCTGGGTGATGCTGTCGAAGTAGTTGGACGGCCCTGGATTTACTCTAGGGAGCATCGCGTTGAACCGGCTATCGAAGCTGGCCGGCTGGGTGAAATTCCGCTGCGCCATGAGCTGCTGCGCCGCGCTGTTAAAGCTTGGCATGGTTGAGCCGCGGGTGGCGGCGGGCGCGGGCGAGTTGATGTAAACCCGCGGTAGCGAGGCATTGCCACTTCCCGGAGTGCCGAACCCACCCTGCGCCGGCAGGCCTCGGTTCCACATCTGGAGCTGTTGCGCTGATATCGCCGAGGGCGACATCGCCGGCGCGCCGCGGCTGCTCCAGATGTCATTGAAGCTTTGCGTCGGCACCTGCGGCGTAAAACTGCGGGTCGAAAGCGGGGAATAGTTCGGTGAGAAACTCTGCGCCGGCCCCATCGGGGCGGGGTTGTACAGCGTCCGCGCCCAGGCCGCGGACGCGGCAGGGGAGACAGCCGCCGGTGCCCGCGGCTGCGCCTGCGGCATCAGATACCCTGGATTGGACGTGCCGGGGTTGCTGATGGTGCCGACACGGCCCGGTGCGCCGGCGAAGCCGCCGGTGGCGCGGCCGTAGGCGGCACCGAGGCCGGCGTACATCGCCGTCTGGCCGCCAAAGCCCATTGGTCCGTAGGCGTTGTTCAGGGCGGCCTGGTTTTGCGCGGCGAGCGCCGCGTTCTGGGCCGGCTGCGCGGCGAACGACGCATTAAGCCGCGCGGCCACGCCGCCGTCATTGCCCGGCATTCCGAGCGTGTTGACCATTGGGTCATACCAGAATGACATTACGCGCCTCCCGGTGGGATCTGGAATGGGTCGTTGTACGGGTTGCCGTAGTTACCGCCGCCCATGAAGCCGGTGCCGTCCCCGCCCATCAGGCCGGGGAGCTGATTGCCCGTTTGCCACCCCGCGTTTGCGTAGGGGTTCACGCCCATGCGCTGCCCGTAGGCCGCCCAATACGCCGCCATCGGGTTCTGCGGCTGCGCAGCCGCTGCCTTTTGCTGCGCCTGCGCCGCCGCCGCCACCGAGTCGCGGCGCGCGTTGATGTCGTAGGCGCCGCCTTGTGACAGTGTCCGCAGCGCCTCGGGGTCGACCATGCCGGCGGGGTTGCCGGTGTTGACCCCCGCCACCGGCGCGCGGCTCTGCTCGACCATGGCGTTGGTCATCGGACGGTTCTTGTCGGTCCACGTCTGCAGGGTCTGCACCGACGTTGGGTCGCTCTTGAGGTAGGCGGGGGCGAAGAGGTCACCGAGTGCAGGCATGGCGCGCTCCTAAACGTTGACGCCGAGGCGTTCGAACGTCGCCGCGATAGAGATCAATTCGATATCCGGCTTGGCGGTCTGCGCGATCGTCACCTGCACCACCGGCGCGTGGCTGTATCCGGTCATACCGACCGATACCCACCCCGTAGATTTGACCGCGGATCCTGACCGCGGCGCCTCCTGGTCCCACTTCGCCCGGTCCCACAGCCCCTGGTCCCAAACGTCGGAGGTGCCAGGGTCGAGACCTGGCGGCGGCGGCTGCGGCACCGTCACCACGTAGTCGGTGCAGGCAGTGATTTGGGGTATGAAGGTTTCGCCTGAGCGTGAGCTGAAGGTGGCGCGTGCCTGGTGCCAGACCACAGTGTTCGGAGGTGACTGAAACATCTCCCAGCCGCCGACCAGAGTGCAAACGTAGGGCACGCCGTCGTCGGTGCCGGTGCGGTCGGCCTGCATGATGAGGCCGTCCATGGTGCCAAAGAACATGTCGCCGCGAAGCCGGGCGAAGCAGGTGGCCGGCCAGGTGAACCTGGCCCAGGCCATGGTGGCGGTGTTGACCAGGCCGCAGTAGCGGTTGTTACGGGCACCTCCCGGCCAGGCCACGAACATGGCGCCGTACTCGTCCCAACGCTCCAGGCTCCAGGGCCGGTCGTTCTTGGTCAGCGCCTCACGGCGCCATGTACTCCTAATGTTTTTGGTCAGCATCGCCAGCTCGAGCTGCGCGGAGTCCTTGGAGATCGAAGCCGAGAGCGGTGTGAGACCATCGACCGTGGCGATTAGCAGGTCGCCGCCGAGCGAGGCGTGGGCGTTCATGCCCATTGGCTTGCCGATCTGGTAGCGGCCCTCCTGGCGCCAGTTGGCGGGGTCACTGGGATTGCTGCCGGTGAAGATCAGCACCTCACCGAGGTCGGTGACGAACACGCATTTGTCGTCGATGCCGTCGCCGGCATCGACGCTCCAGGTCGCACCAAAGAGCAGTTTTCCCCCTTTGGTAGCCGCACCCGAGAGCGGGATCATGAGTAGCTGCCCCTGGATCGAATTGATCCCGAGGTAGTAAGCGTTCATGGTGCCGCCCTCGATAAAGAACCATCGATTGCGGTACTTCCAGACGTAGGTCAGGTTGTGCCCCAGCACGACCGAGGTCGCCGGCGTGCCGTCGTAGTGGATTTGACCACCATTGAGCGTGGTCCAGCTGGTGCCGTCATAACGCAACGGGTAATCGCCGCCCTCGTTCAGCACCAGCATGTAGTCGGTAACGGCGCCGGCGCCGGTCGGCACGGCCATCTGTGAAGCGCAGTAATTACCGCTGGTCTGGCCGCTTTTCACCAGTGTTGGCGCGCCGGCGAAGGTGACGTCGAATAGCTTGGCGTCTTGCCCCGCAAACATTCGTCTGATGTTGCCGGATTCATATTCGAACGCCGACACGACAGGCTTACGCAGGTCGCTCGGGATCGGCGGCACCGTGGTATCGAGCGAATGAAGATCACACCACCGCACCGAGCCGCCGCGGATCTTGGTGCCGCGCAGGGTCGGCGCCCAGTTGTCGCAGACGACGGCGGCGCCCGGCTGCATGTAGGCCAGGTTTTCGCTCTCGACCAAACCGCGCAACGGCGCCGGGATGGTCTGCGGCTGCAGGTGCTGCGCGGCCTGGGCCGGCACCGGCTCACGGCGAAAGAATTGGTGCACGCTCATGTCGGTGTTGGCCCTATAAAGATGACGTCAGGGAACGTGGAGCGCGACTTGCGGCCAATGATGATCGGTGCCGGCGCGTCGGCGCCCATCAAATTGGTCAGCGCGTCGGCGTAGGTGCCCATGTCCTCCGCGTAGGGCGAGCCCTTCAGGGCCTTCCACTGCCAAATTATCCCGAGTTTCAACAGCCGCTCATCGATCGCGTAGCGGTCGAGGTCGTTGATGAAACTGTCGCCTAAACCGCCGGACGCCAGTGCCACGCAGTTGCGGTGCAGGTAGGAAAAATACACGAACTGGTCGGTGTCTAGCGCCGGGTGCAGCAGCAGTTGGCCGCCGGCCATGGTCCACTCGCCGTAGGTCAGGTTGCCCCAGTTGGCGAGGCGGCGGTTCATCCAGTCGTCGGTGTCGGTGACCAGCATCATCGGCGTGGTGCCTGAGGTCGAGCGCCAGAGGTTCGACGTTAGCAGCATCCGCTTGTAGTCCGCCGGCAGGTTGAAGGCGCTGCAGCCGATCGTCATCGGGTTGTCGGGGTCGATCACGGCGCCGGAGGTAGCGACGTATTTCACCGATTTTTTAAGCATGCTCCAATCGCGCGTATCGTAAGCGATGCGCTGCGCCACTTCATTGGCGAGCGACAACATCTCCGTCATGGTGCGGTTGCCTGCGATCCCGGCGAACACCGAGGTTGGCTGCTGCACGCCTACCGTGGCGCAGACGTCTCGGATGATCGACAGGATCGTCATTATGCAACCTTGTCTGGACTAGCCTCCTCGGCCATTCGCACCAGGGTCTTGCGCGCAATATTGCCCTTCGGCGCCACGCCGGTTTGCGTCGTGACGTACTGCCGGATCGCTTCGGTATCCATGTTGTCGAACGCCGACACCGGCGTTGCTGCTTTTTCCTGCTTGCGCTCGCGCGCTTCCTTCATGTCCTCCTCGAGGATGACATTGCGGGCCTTCAGCGCCTCGAGCTCGGCCATCAGCTGCAGGTTGGGCGCGCCGCGCTTGCTTTCCTCGATGAACTCGACCGCCTGGTTCTTGATCTCGCGGCCGCCAGGGCCGAGGTTCTTCAGCTCGACGCCGTCGACGCCGGCGAGCGCCTCGACCGTGTAGACATTCAGCGCACGCAGCTCGGCGCGGCGCCCCTCGGTCAGGAACGGCGCGTGTGACAGGGGCGTACCGCTCTTGGTCTGCGCGGTCATCATCTTGAATTGCTTGTACTGGCGCGAGAACCGCTCCGCGTAGGTCAGCGGGACCTGCTCGCCGGTTTCTGGATCCTGGCCCCAATGCGAGAAGAATAGTGCCGGGTAGACGCCAACGTTCTTGGAGCCGGGATACCGCAGCTCGACGACTTCCATATCGTCATAGATTGGACGGCCCGCCTCGAGGCTTTTCTGCTCGTTCTTGGTGGCGTGGTTCTTAAACAGTGCGACCACGGAGGCGTCCGGGTCATGGTTGAGTGGCATAGGGTGCTCCATTCTCGAATTGATAACGCTGGAGCCGCACCCGCCGGGGAGCGGCTCCAGCTTTTTCTACACGTGAGGTCGCTCCACCCGCACGTGTAAAAACTCTTACGTAGCGGTATCGCTATCGTAGAACCTCCAGTTGAACATGGGATTGGTTTGCGTGAGTTCCCCCATAAATCCAATGAATTGGGCGATGGCGTCCTTATCAATTGGCATCTGACCATCGCCTTCAAATAGCGTGTCAAAGTTGCGTTGAGGGTGATAGCGAAGCCGCAGCGAGTCGGTGTTCAATCCGAACGTTGTATTCGGCGGCATATTACTGCCGATGCCGCCGTCGAGCACAATCTCTGCGCGTTTTCCGCCGCCGACATATTCCAGCGACGAGAACCCGAGCTTGCCCATCGAGGTCTCATTGGTTTGGCGCTGGATCGCGATCGTGGCCGCGTCATACGCCGCGTAGTGCTCGGGGCTCATGAGCAGAAGATCCGCGTAATCCTTGCCGCGGCCCTGCTTGGTCATGACGTAGTTGAGCATTGGGCGAATAGTGTCTTTGGTCACTTGCGTGCCGAGCGGCGTCGACATCGTTTGCGCGTTGAAGATCTTGGTGCGCCAGATCGCGTTCGCGGCTGGTGCGCGGTCTATTCCGCCGTATACACCGCTGTCGACGATGACCGGAACCGCGGTGGCCAGGCCGGTGATCGCCTTGCCGCCGTTAGCGGAGCCGTCACCGTATAGCGCGGCGTCCATCGTATCTTCCAGGGAGCGTTCGGCCGCGTCGATATACGCGTCGTACACATCCATCAGCTGATTTTCGCCCTCATTGTTGAGGATCTCTTGCATGCTGAGAATTACTGGTACCACGACCATCTTCGGTTCGAAGAAGGCGTCATTGAATAAATCGATCGCTGGGTTCAGCAAAGGATCGTAGCCGGAATACCACTGCGCGACATTTTTTGAGACTTGCAGCGTCTGGCGAATGCGTGGGCCTGAGTAAGTTTGCCAAAGGCCTTTGCGTTTCATGACAGCCAACAACGCGTTGTTGTTGGAGACGAGGTCTTGATAGCTCGAGCTGCGCTCCTCGAGCGCCATACTCAAGATCTGCTGGTAGTGAGCATTGGTGGTAACGTTGGCCATGTCGGCGCTCCCATCGGATGATCAGAACTACGCGGCGCCATTGACGCGACGGATCGCGTTCGAAATGGCTTCGCGGCGGCCGACCGGCTTATCTGAGCGCCTAGCAGTCCCGTTTGAGGGGCCGGCAGCTGGCGCGCCGTAGATAGATCGATCGGTAGGTCGGGTCTGAGCCGATGGGTTGCCGGTCTGAGCGGCGTGGGTGGCAGGTCGGAGCAACTCTGCCCTTCTGTAGGCGGCCTCGATATCGAAACCGAGCTCGAGCTCGTTCTTGATCAAGTCGCCTAATTCGTCGAACCGCGGGTGCCGACCGTCGTCGGCAAACTGGTCCACTTGGGAGCGAGTGTAGTTGAACTGTATTCCGGTCTGCAACTGCTGCAGCTCGTTTTTTAGCCCATAAATTTCCTGGTGCAGGGAGCCGATCTGCTGGGCGGTGGCGGCCTGCGCGTTCTGCTGCTGCACCAGCTTGTGGCTGTCGGGGCTCTGGTTGAGGATATGATAGCATATGTCGCGCAGGTCGAGCTTCTCGCCGTCAGACGTCCTCAGGTTGAGGTTGTTGACGATCACGTCCAGCCCGCCGATGACGTCCTGGCGCAGCTTCTGCTCCATGGTGACGTAGTTGTTCAGGGCCCGGTCCAGGGTGGTACCGTGCTGCTGCGCCATCTCATGGTAGCCGCGGATGGGTTCGAACGCCTCGGCGGCGCCCCGGTAGCGTTCATACGCTCCCTGGAACTCCTGGTGCATGCGATAAATTTCGCCCCTCACCCGTTCCGGCGTGGCGTGCCACTCGGCCTTGGCATGGTCGGCCATCCTGGCCGGCGGCTCGGCGTAGGGCGCGTGCGGCGGCAGCTTTTGGGTGTAACCCCGGGGGTCAGGCTGACCGGGTTGCTGATCTGTTCCCGGTTTGTGGGCAGGGTCGGTGGCGTTTGTTTGGGCGCGCGGGGCGAAGGTACCGCGCTCCGTCCGTAGCGGCTGGTCGCCGGGCCGTTTCTTGAGGTCGATGCCCTCGGGTGGCGTCTCCTCGGGCGGCTTGTTGTGGCCAGGGCGGGCCTCAGCGGCCTTGGGAGGGGGTCTGGATGCGTCCTTGGGCTTGGCCTTCGCCGGATCATTGGCGCGATCGAAAGCCGCCTGGATGGCCTCCCTGCGGGTCTGTGGCTTCTCCGAGGGCGCTTTCTCGGGGGGTTGGTTGCTGACCGGAGCCGGCGCGTTGGCCGGGTTCTGGTCAATCACCACCTCATTGGATGGCGTGTCGGGCGCCGCGCTCGGCGGCGCGACGGTTACGTCGGTCATGTGGAGCTCCCTGGGTTACGGACGATTGGTCCGAGGCCGATGCCCGGCCTTGTACTTTTCAGTCGCAATTTGAATGGCTTGCCGACGTTCGCGCTTGGTTTCTGCGGAATCTGTCGCGCGCTTTTTCGGTGGAAGCCGTTCATTGCCTACTTCCGTCAGCCCCAGGGAGCGGCCGACGCGACGGAACTCGGCTTTCGAAGTGTAGAATTTGCCGTCGACCTGCTCGGTCTCCGGCATGGTGTCTGAAATCACGTAGGGTAGTGGCAGGCCAGAGCGTGCAGGCGCATGAACTTGACGCTTGACCCGCCACTTGTTGGGTTCGATCTCGATTAGCTCAATCTCTGGCATCTCCTCCTCTCAGGTTTCGACGACGAGGCCGAACTCGCGAGCCTCGCCCTGCGGGATCAGGTTGTAGCGATCGCCGGATATCAGCCGGAGCGCCTTGCAGCAGCGCAGCCGGTCCGGGTTGAGCGCGATAATGGTGCCCGGCGGCACATTGAATTGAAGCCTGGTCGAATTCATGCCGTCATACATCGTGTAGAAATTAGCGCCGTCCGCGGAGCCCTCGATGGTGATGATCGCGGGGGTCCAGTCCGCCGGCATGATCAGGCCGACGACCGCCTTGGCGGTCGAGATGTCGATGGCGTTGGAGATTCCGGTGACGCCGCCGAACCAAAGTGGAATAACCGTAGGCGTGCCCATCAGCGTTTCCTGTTCTTTGGTAGGTGCTTGGTCGGGCGGCCGCGGTGCACCGGCTTGAAGTCGCCCTCTTCCTCGGCGGCCTCGATTTCCTCCTCGAGCTCATCAGGATCGGCGAGATCATCAGGGTGAGTATCGGCGTGAGGGTGCGCCTTGCGCGTTTCCGGCGGTGGCGCGGGCTCGTTCACTGTGAAGGTCTGCCCGTCCGTGGACGCGCCCAGCAGCTCCACCGTCACCGTGTAGGTGCCGGCCTCGAGGTCGTTGGGCACAGTGGCGTTGAGCTTGTGCGGTGCCTCGTACTCGGTATCGAGCAGGACGCCCTCAAACGTGACGGCGCAGCCCGGTATGAAGTTGTCGCCGTGCACCACCAGCAGCTGGTCGACAGTGCCGTGCGGCATCTCGGCCGGGTTGAGGCCCTCGATCGTGGGACGCCCCTCCGGCAGCGGCGCCGGCTCGTTGTGGCTGTTCGGCGTCAGCGTCACTTCACGCGAGAGCTGCGGCTCATTTACGCTTTTTATCATGCTGCTCATTGGCTTCCTCCTCTTCGCGCTCGCGTTCGCGTTTGGCATCAACCTTGTCCAGCGCCTCTTCCTGATCCCTGGCGGCCTGCGTCCAGGGCTCCTGGAGCGGGGCCGCGCGCTGCTCGTCCCACTCCCTCTGCGCCGCCGCCGGGTCATCCAGCTTGCGCTGGGCCTCGGCCTCCGAGGCCTCGATGCGCTGCGGATCAAGATCCTCCGGCACCTGCGGCTGCGGCTGGTCCCGCTCCTTCAGGATCCGCTCGGCCTGGGCCGGGGTGTAGCCGTGGAACTTGGCCTCAAGCTTCTCGGCGTTGATACGATCGCGCTCCGCCTCGTCGAGCGTCGGATCTTGAGCAGGGTCGACGCTGCGGTCGGCGTTAGGGTCGACGTTGGGATCGAGGATGTTGGCGTCTTGCTGCTCGTCCTTCGCTTTGCTCATGACAGGGTCCAATTCTGGGATGCCGTGGTGATCCCCATGGAGGTGACGTTGACCGGCACCTGGCCGGGGGTGGTGCGTTTCAGCGCGTAGCAGGTCAGCGACGTCGGTGAGACGTAGGTGGTCATGTAATTTTGACCCCCGACGTTCATGACGGCGTCGCGCTTGAAGTTGGTGCCGGTCGCGGTCACCGTGGCGTAGCCGGAGCCGGAGACGTTGCCGGCGCCGGCGCTGGTGGCGGTGGTCAGCGTCGGTGTCAGCACTGTCGCCGGCGTCAGGCTCGAGGCATGGGTCGCGTTCGGTCCGGCCGCCCTGGTGGCCGCCGTTTCGACCGGGCCGGCGCCGACCGTGTAGAGCGAGTTATGCGCGGTGCCGCCGGTGTAGGGTGGCGTGTAGGCCAGCGTCACCAGCGTCTCGGTGCCTTTGCCCTCGTGGTCGACGCTCATGCCGGCGCCTGGCGCGGGCGGCGTCGAGGTCGCGGCGGTCTTGGCCGCAAACACGAATTTGTTCGGGCTCGGCTCGTTGTAGGAGGCGTCGACGACGGGCGTCAGCAGCCGTGAATTAGGCACCGGGGCCGGGATGCCGTCGTCGACCGCGGGCTGGCTCGGATCTAGCGGCGGTGTGTTGCCGACCGTCGACAGGTTCGTCGGCGGCGTTGGATTGGGCGGGGTAACCGTTAACGCGTTCTGGGCCATGGCCTTCTCCTTGGGGTTAAATTCCTACCTGAGGTAAACCGTGTGCCCGAAATTCAACATTTGGGGCTTCGGCGGCCGGCGCTGCGTCCTCAGATCCACGCTGATTCCGCTTAACCGTACCACACCACATTCAGCGGGTAGAGTGTATCGGACACGCTCGGTATAGATTAGCCCCGCGATCCGGCCGCTCAGGACGAGGGCGCCGGTGTCGACCGGGATCCCGCGCGTCCGCCGTAGCGCAGCGGGTTGGCCGTCCAGCGTCAGCGTCCCCGCCTCCGCCGGCATATTGATGTTGCGGCCATACAACAATTCGGTGGCCTGGCCGCTCAGCGTCAGCGTTCCCAGGCCCGCCGTCATCTTGGTGTTGCGGCCGTACCACAGCGCCGTGGCCTGACCGCTCATGGTCAGCGTGCCGGTCAGGGCCGGCATCTTCCTGTTGTAACGCAGCGTGGCTGGCTGGCCGCCCAGCCCCAGGAAGCCAATCCCGGCTGGCAGGGTCTTGGAGCCGGCGCCGGACCAGATCAGGTTGACCACGGGCCCGGCCAGCGTCAGCGTGCCGAGGCCGGCAGGCATTCTGCGGCTGTAACGCAGCGTAACATTCTGGCCGCTGAGCGCCACCGTACCAGTGCCCGCCGGCACTTTGCGCCCAACGCGTAACCCTACGGGCTGGCCGCTCATCGCGGCCGTGCCGTTGGTCACCGGCAGCCTGCGTGCGCTGCGTAGCGCCGCGGTCTGCCCCGACAGCGCGGCCGTGCCGGTCGCCGCTGGCATCGTGCGGTGCGTGACGCCGCCCCCCGCCGCGGGCTTCAGCGCAATCAACCACAACGAAGAAGGACTGCTTGACGCCTGTGATTGATCGACGTTGCCCGTCGCGCCTATCGGCGCGTTATCCTTGTCGGCGAAATACGTCAGATGATCGTAACGTTCGGTAAAGCCGGTCGGCGGCGTCAGCGTCGTCGAGGCATCCCAATTGTGTTGCCAGAACACCAATTTGGTGTTGGCGACTGTCGTTGTGACGCTGTTCGCCCTTCCTGCGCCGGGAACACCACTAGTGTTAGTGGCAATTTGCGGGTTCTTGGAATACGCATCAATTGGTGAACCCGACGCGACGCAGCCCGAATACGCCGCGACAACGGCTTGCGTGTTGCCGGTTGCATGCGTGATCGTGTAGCTGCTGCCTTCGCCCGACGCCCGCTTCCACGCTAAATTGAACGAGCCGTAAAACCCGAAACCATCATTAACAAGCGTGCTGTCGATAATAGTGAAGCCCGCAGGGAACGTCGCCGCTGGCACTGACTCAGAACCGTGCAGCTGAAACAACGACAGCAAAATAATATCGCCGTCGACGACCCCCGCGGGCGCGTTGACCGTCGTGTTGGTCCGGCTCGCATAGGTCGTATTGTCGAACGACCGAAACGGCGGGAATGCGCCAGCCACAGGCGTATAAGTCAGCGTTGCGGCCTGGCCCGCCAGCGCCACCGTGCCGGTATCCGCGGTCATCGTGCGGTGAACGACCGTAGGATGCTTGAACGCCATCACGATCATGCCGTGTAGCGCAGAAGCAGGCCCTGTAACCGACAGCGAACCCGTAGCACCGGATGTCGGTTTTACGGCGTCGTAGCAAGCCAAAGCGACACTCGGGCTAGTGGCGTTACCGCGATCAGATCGCTCGGTCCAAGTATTAATCTGTGGGGCAATTGAAGTGTTAATCGCGCCGGAAGCACCAGTGAGGTTCGTCGCGCCAACCATGTTGGAAGCGTTATCAGCCACGCCCGCAGCGCGTGCTATATAGACGCCCGAAACAATTAGTTCATTCGTCGTCGCCGTCGTAATCGACGGACTCATAGTGATAGTTGAGCTAGCCGTCGTTTGAGCGAACTTCATACTGGTGTCAAAGACCGGAGCGCCTTTGTTCGAGCGATACGCCCGCACCGTGCCTAATGCGCGCGAACCGCCCGTGCGCGCAAATACGTAACTTGGCGGGCTCGCGCCACGAATACAGTACCCCGCCTGAAACGAAGTGTCGGACGCGGTAGTGGCGTTGGTGGTGTTGCCGCCCGCGTCGCTTTGCGTAAACGTCCACGCCGCATTGGTATAGATAACGGCACCGCGAACAGCAAAGTCCACGATTAACAGATCACCCTGCGCGACCCCCGCAGGCTCGGTCAGCGTGTAGTTGCCGCTGGCGTTGACCGCCGCTTCGGTAACACCGACGAACGTCCATACCGGCGCCGTCGTTGACAGCGTCGCGGCCTGTCCGGCCAGCGCCACCGTGCCGGTCCCCGCCACCATCGTGTACGGCGAGCCGGCCGGATCGTTACTCTCAACAAGGTCAACGGAGAAGTTATAGCCGCCGCTACTGCCGGGCTGGATATTAGCAACGATGTTCCAAGCACCGTCAGTGGTAATGGTTTGCTGTTGGCTCCGGTCTGAAACGCCGGTGTCCTGCTTAAACATCGTCGTCGCAGTGGTGTGGCCGGAACTATACTTCTGACCAGCGAACGCGGTGTTATCATTATTGTTGTAGAACGCGACAATGACCCAATCGCCTGCGTTCAACGTCAAGCCGGGATGCGCAATAAGATCCGACGTTACCGTGCTGTTGCTCGCAACTGTCGTGCTGTTGCTGCCGCCAAACGTCAGCCGAAACGGCGTTGTCGTCATGTCGCAGTTGGAGGGGCCTAGGGTAACCCCGTCCCACTTGCCGAACGACGCGCCGTAAATTTCCAGCGCATTCGAAAACGAGGCTTGGAAGCGAACTCGCAACGAGCCGTTCGACGCAGCCGACAGCTTAACCAACACACGAAAATTCGTGTTGGCGTTAGCGTCGTTTAGCGTCAGCGCCGGTGATGGCGTGTAGACCGTTACAGCCACTGTGACGGTCCTTCAGGGGTTAGGGGGTCATCGTCATCTGGACGGCGCCGTTGGTCGGGTCGTAGTCAACCGTGAAGGTTTCGGTGTCGGCCAGCGTGATGCTACTGCCGTAATCGTACCAGCCGACCAGCTTGTTGGACGCAGAAGAATTGTAGAGGTAGGCGTATCTGAACGGCCCAATGCCACCCGCGGTGGCGGTGAATACACTATCTGCTAAGACCAATTTGAAAATGTAGGATGCCGTAGCGGCACTGGTAACGGTCGGGGTGTTACCGCCGGCGGTGTAGCCGTTCGCCGCCGTCGGCGCCGGGTAGAGGCCGGTCGACCACGTCGCATCGGTAAGCCCGTTACCGCCAGTCGGTCCGGTGTTGCTCAGTGCGATCTTGTAGACCGCGGTTTGCAAATTGTGTCCGCCCTTCGACATTTCGTCGACAAAAGCATTATATTTGTTGAACGCAACCATTGTTAATCTCCCCGGGGTTGGTAGGCGTCTTGCGCAGGTCGCTGTAGAGGTCGGCGATATCACCCATCCGCGGCATCACACCCTCCCACCGCCTGGCGGTTGCGACATCTTGAAGGCCTGCATGGCCTGGCGCTCTTGCTGCTTGGCCTGCATGTCACCGCGGCGCATGTTCATTTGCTCGGCGGCGAGGCGCTGCTTCTCCTGCGCGATTTGCACGTCGACCTGTTTTTTCATCATCTCGGACTGATGCTTCTCGCGATCGTGCATCGCGTCCTGGTTGGCCTGCTGCGCGTCCGCCTCGGTGTCGCGCTGCTTGGCCTGCAGCTCCATCTGCTTGATGCTGCGATCGTTCTGCAGCTTCTCGGTGTGCTCCTGCGATTTCTGCTTGAGCTCGGCGGCCTTCATGTCGGACTGCGCCTTGATCTTTTCCTTCTCGGTCTGCTGCTTCATCTGCTCAATCTGGAGCTGGATCTTGCCCATGGCCGTGGTCGGGTCATCGCCCTTGCCGGCCTCGCCCTTCGCCTTCATTTGCTCGACCAGCTCGTCGATTGCGCCATCGAGTGAGCGGCCGGCGCGGAACGGCGCGGTGGAAAACTTCAGCACCTCGCCGGCGAATGACGCGGTCTGCGGCTCGGCGGATATCATGGCGGAGAGCTGTTGCAGCAGGCCGCCGAGCACCTGGGTAAATTCAGTCCGCCGCTGCTTCTCGGCGTTCTCGTCCGGCATGATGGTGGAATCGGTTTCGATATCTAGGACGAAAGCCTTAGCGCGGCTGTCCTTCAGGAAGCGCAGGACCTGATCGATCGTCGGCTGCTCTTGGATCTTCTGCAGTTCTTTTTGCGCCTGCTGCATCTGTTGTTGCACTTGCTGCATCAGTTGTTGCGCCATTTGTGGGTTTTGTTGCGCCTGCTGCTGGATCTGCGGGTTCTGCACTGCCTGCGTTGCCTGCTGCACCAGTTGCTGGATCTTGCCCTGGATCTGCTGCGCGCTCCGCTCCTGCATCTGGTTGGTCGGCAGCTGCGTCTGGCTCATTTCGATAATCGTCACGTCCGAAAATTTCGAGGTGACAATCTCCAAGCAGATCTCGACTAGATCTCTCGAAAGCCGCACTAATTCGTGCTGCTTGTCCCGAATCCTTGTACTCCCGTACTGCGTTTTCAATTGTTGGGCGCCAAGGGTTTCGTTTGGGTCCGTCGCCCCCCGCATAATATCGGATAGTCCCATTATCTGATAAATGTCGCTGATGACCTCCTTTCGGAGGGCGACCAGGCCCGTGATGGTCTGGGCGATCATGTCGATCGGAAGCCATATGATCGGATCCTTGGTGCCGCCGAACGTCGCCCAATTCTTGATTGGGACCAACAATCGTCCTGGCGTCTTGATGGCGATCGCGGTTCGCACCGCCTCGTCGAGCTCACCGCCGCCGGCCGGATAGAAGCCTTTGGCTTCCAGCGCATCTGACAGCGCGTGGATGCGCCCGGTCAGCATGTTCACTTCGTCGAGCTGGTCCCGGTACTGCATGACGTCAGGAACGGGTACAAGCGATCCGCGCTGTAGCGTCCCATAGGCAGGCTTGGGGCAAGGGAAAAAATTACGTAGCTCGAGATGTGGATCATCCTCGTCGAGGATGTCCTCGCAACCGTGGGCAACCCAAAGCACACGCTGGTTGGTCTTGTCCCAGACTTCCCAGAACTTGGCGCGCTCGCGCGCGTCGGCGCCGCCGATTTGCTTGGCTTCTTTGTCAACCTTGTACTCCGCGTCCTGGTAGGCGTCGCCACTGTAGTCCTTGAAACGGTCGCGCGCCTCTGGTCTGGTGAGATAGCTTGCAGCCGCGACCCAGGTCACTTCCCTCCAGTTGCGAGAGATCGAATGCAAAAAGTCCCGCCGGCCTTTGAAATCGATACATACTTTCTCGTGCTTGTAGTAGCCCTTGCCCTTGCCGCTCTCATACCGACACCAGGCCGTGCCGCGGCCGATCATGGCGAGATCGTCGCGCAGAAGCAGCATCAGCTCGTTTATTTCTGTGAGATCAAACGCGACCACGGCGCAGCGTTCAGCGACTTCGGACGCTGCCTGATACACCGGCCGTCGATCTTTGAATTTTGGTACTACAACCGGGATCGGAGCTTTGGCGTAAATGCTGGGCTTCACCACTTCGCAATTTGCCCAGAACATCTGAAATTCTTTGTCGCGTATCTTTTTGCCGGAGTAGGCCAGGTCCGACGACAGCCGCGATAGTGAGGCGTAGAGCCGGTCGATGTTGTCGCAGTGGTCGTGCCATTCGTCGAACGCGTCCTCGCTCTCACTCAAGAGATTGAGCCAGGCCTTGGCCTTGCCCGGCTCGACGTTCGGGTTGTAGCTGATGTCGTCGTGGCGCAGATCGTCCTCGACGGGGATGCGGTTTTTCTTAGCCATGCTATGCCCCGTACTCCCATTGATGCTTGCAGCCTGGACAGGTCAGCAGCAGGCGACGACCCACTCTGTCGACGCGACGCGCGGAAATCTCACCGCAGGCCGGGCACGGCCGCGGCGCCGCCGCAGGCAGCTCCATGTTATTGGTGGTCCAGGTCGGACCGCTCGGTGTTTGCGTTGGGTTTAGCCCTGTCTCCAGCTTCGCCATTGGCTCGCCGAGCGGCTCGTCAAGCAGGTTAGCGGCCTCAACCATCAGGTTAGCAGCGTCGTCGCTGACCAGCGCCACCCAGCTCTCGCGCGGATCCACCGCCAGGATAGCGGCGGCGCAGGTGCGGAGACGGTAGACCAGATCCTGCTGGTTCATATGATCACCCCACGTTTACGCGGCGCGTCCTGGGGTGGCGGAATGATCCAGCCGCGTTGTATCGGCACGACTACATCGCGCCGCGGCGCCTGGCGCCAGGCCTGCGCGAGGTAGCGAAAGGCGTCGGCGAAGTGCGAGGTCCAATCATGTAAGGGGGTTAGCCTGAAGGCCTTGAGCTCGTCATCCCACTCGCGGCGGTACTGCTCGAGCGCGGCCAGCGCCGGCTCGCAGCGCGGGTGGAAGATGCACAGCGGCAGCGTCCGCCTGGCGGCGTTGATGCCGTCCTGCATCGTCGACCAGGTCACCAGCATCGGCGATAGCCCGAGCTGAGACATGGTCTCGACGCGGGTTTTCCCGCTGCCCCATTCCTTGACCTTGGCATCGTGCGGCACCCAGTCAGTGCCATCGATCCAGCCATGCTCGGCGCGTTTACGCTCGATCACCTCGACGAAGTGCTCGAGGCCCTGGCCAGATGCTGAGTAGCAATCAAGTATGACGACCTGGCCGCCCTGCATCTGCCACCAAAAGATCGCGGTGTCATCGGTGACGCCAATATCCCAGGCCCGGTGCACAGGTTGACCCTCGATCGCCTCGCACTCAATGACACGATCTTCCTTGCGCACCGCGGCCATTTCAAAGGCGAACATGGCCCCCAATATCGCTGCGTTGAATGAGCACATCAGCTCCTGATCGAACATCGCCTGGCCGGCGTCCTCGCCGTACAAGGTCCTGTACTCAGTGAGCGCCTCGTTGAGTTCATACGAAGATAACGCCGCGGTGTCGTGCGCGGTCAGCAGCTCGGCGAACCACTCCGGCGAGCGTTGTGCATGCTTGAACATATCGAACGCGTGATTGCGGCCACGCGGCGTTGAGATGAAGCACGCCCAGCCGCCGTTCTCCTGCAACATCGGCCGGTGATAGGCCCACGCACTCGGATTGCTTAGCGCCCATTCACTGTAGACGATGCCGGCCGGCGAGGCGCCCATGGTGGCGTCGTAACGATCGCTGCCGATGCAGGCCCAGGTGCTGCCGTTGCGGAAGCGAATAAACATGGTGCTGTCGTTGGTGTTGTCACGAAACTCATGCGGGAACGCCTCATCGATGCGGCGCCGACCCGTGTGCGGATTGACTGCCGTCCATATCGAACGACGTGCTTGTTCGAACTCAGGCAAGCAATGCCAGTAATTACCAACGCGCCGGACCGCACACACCGCGGCATGATGTAACGCAACCTCGTCTTTGCCCGCACGTCTGTGCCAGATCGCGAGCGCCCGCGTGCCACCCTCGTGCAGGTAGCGCCACAGCTTCATCTGATGCGGCCGCGGCGTCCATTGGTTGTGCGGGATGACGATGTCAGTGCTCATACAGCAGAGCTCCCCGCATCGCCCAGATCAGCAGCACCCACAGCGCCAGCGAGATCGCAATGCCGAGCAGACAACCGTCGCCGATATTGTTGTTGTTGTGATTATTCATGGCGTCACCGCAGCAGCAGCACCAGGCACAGCGTCAGCGCCAGCGACAGCGCGACGACGAAGAACGCCAGCCACGGGTTCATGTCCATCGCCGCTCACTTCTTTCCCTCGAGGATGTTGCGAATGGTGATGCGCAGCTCGCCCTCGACGTGGGCATCGTGCGGTTGATTCGGTTTGCCCCAACCGCGATCGAGCAGCTGCGCCGCGGCGCTAACGCGCGCGGCCTCGCTCTCACCGCTCTCGGCTACGCCGGCGAGCGCGCGTATCGACAGATCCGTGTAGGCGCGCGCCAGGGATCTGACGTGCTGCTCATTCTTCGGGGTTAATTTTTTCGGTTTCCCGTCCGGCACTTGCTTCGGGTGTACCCCGCTCCCTCTGCTTTAGATCGTCGACATCCTTGCGGAGCCGGGCGATCGTCAGCTGGAGCGGCTGAACAACCTCGGTGACGGCAGCTTTGATCTGGGCATCGACGAACGAAATGATCTTGGCGTTCGCCATCGGTGTGACCCATATCACGGAAAAGGCCCCACCCGTGGGGGTGAGGCCCTAAAACTCTACCTGATTTGGGACGTGGTCAATAGGACCCGGGCACCCAGGGCGGCACCTTGGGCTTGTCGCCGCGGGCCACCATGCCGTTGAGCAGCAGCACGATCGGCGTAGCTATATGCCGTTGCCCCCGCACCAGGCGCCTGCCCTGGCGGTCTGACATGCCGAGAAACCTGGCGGCCTCGGACTGCGTCAGACCGAGCGCCTCAAACGCCGCCACGAATTGCGCCGGCGTCATCTCACGTTGGTCCTGCCAGCTCATCCTTCCCTCCTGATCTGCTCGACCAGGTCGGCGATCGCCTCCATCACCGTGGTGCCATAACCGCAGACGTCGAGATCTTCGTTCTCGCCCTCCTTGACGTAGGCTTTGAATTTACCCGGCTCCATTTCAATGGTGACAACCACAGTGCGGTTGTCATCTTCGTCGCGGAAATAGTGTTCTTTGGCGTTGGTCATGTGATGTGCCTTTCGTTGTTGGTGAAAAAACCATACCGGACCGTTGGTCCAAGTGCAAGCAAAATTATTTTGAATTATTTCCAAATTATTTTGACAAATCGCTTGACCGGACCGTTGGTCCGTGAGACAACATGATCACTGAAGCGAACCACACACCGGAGCACGACATGGCCAACCTCACCACCGCCGCCCAGATCCGCGACCTCTACACCGCCCACAAGATGCCCTACGCCACCGCCCACGCCCAACTGGTCACCTTTTGCAGCATGGGTACCCACGAAGCAGACCTGTTCCTGGCCAATCCTGACCGCACTGGCCACGACACCATCACTGCCTGCGTCAACGGCCAACTGTCCGCCAGCAACGCCATTCGCGCACTGAAGGCGATCGGCATCCCCGCTGACGTTGCCAAGGCCCGCCTCGCGGCCGCCTGGCACGGCAAATAACTCTCTCCCTATCCACCACACACCAAACAGGAAACACGCACATGACCAACCTCAACACCCTCATCGACCAGTACGCCGCAGTGAAGGCCGCCCAGGGCAAGCTGGAGCTCGAGAAGAAGATGCTCGAGAAGGCGCTCGCCGACCTGCCCGCAGGCCACTACGAGAGCGAGAACTACCGGCTCTCGATCTCCAACGCCCTGTCCCAGGTGCCGGATGAGGAGCTCGCCGCCGAGCAGAAGCTGGTCGCCGCCAACGCGATCGAGGCCTACCGCGCCACCCTGAGCCGGCAGTACATCACCGCGCATACGATCGATAAATCGGTCCGCTCCCACCGCATCGGCCTGCCGACCGGCAAGAACCTCGCCGCCTAATCCCACCGGCCCGTTAAATCGCACATTTAGCGGGCCGATTTTTTCCTCCTAAACCCAACCCTACCGGAGCACCACATGTCCAAATACGCCATCCTCGAAATCGCCCGCGAAGCCGCCGACAACGCCATCAACGACGTCTGGGACGTCACGCCCGGCACCTTCTCCGCCGACAGCCGCACCGCCGAATACTGGCGTATGGTGTACGAGAGCGCCGCCGTCGCCCTGGCCAAGATCGACCGCATCGAGAAAGGGATCCACTGATGACCCGCGTAGCCCTGCTGATGGCCATCCTGATCAACGGCGCCGCCGGCGCCGAGCCCAGGATCCCGACCGAGGAGGAGAAGGCCGCCGCCCTCAAGCTGGCCTACATCCTCAACGGCAATTCCATGGTGCGGTGGGGGAGCATCGACCTGTCCAAGCCGATCGTCCGCCCGTGCAGCGACTGCACGCCGGCGCCGGCCAACCCGAGGCTGATCCTGAAATGAGCTGGAAACCTGAAGTCGTTGCCGACAACTCCGGCAAATGGATCGGCAACGGCCTGACCTTCCACACCCGTGTCGAGGCCGACGCCTACGTCCGCGACTTAACCGTACGCTGGACCAGTGTCCGCGAGTATCGCGTGGTCGAGAGCGACGACCCCGTCAGCCACATCTGGCGACACGGTAAAGCGACCCCAATCTGACACCAAAAACCCCGCCTCTCAGGCGGGGTTTTTTCTTGGATTGGTCCTCAGGTCCTCAGAAGTCCTCGAATTCCCAGAGAGACATATAAACTACACAGGAACTTATTATCTATACATACATGTTATTATCATTTTTTAAGGACCAATAAGGACCAACCACCATAAATTATTGATAAACCTAAATTTTTTGCTGGTCCTCAGAGGGTGTCCTCAGCTGGTCCTGGTCCTCAGCTCTTGTCTAACGGCGTAAAATCCAGGATCACCGCCGTCATTCCGTGGTCCTCAGCTGCCTTGGCGATGATTTTTCGGCTATGTTCCACCGAGCTCTGCGCGACCCCGGTTTCGGTGATATGTTTGGTGTTAAAACCACGCCAGGACAGGATCCAATGTTTGCCCTGGCTGAGTGGCAACCTGAACTCACCATCGACCTTCTTTGCAGCGTTCTTGATCATGCGTTTTACCGACGCAATTTGACCCTCGCCGGCGTTGCCACCGAGCTCACCGAGCACCGCCGCCAGCACCATTTCGCCGGTGAACAACCCGCGCGGCCCGATCACTTTCTGGATGGCGCTGAACGCAATGTCGACGTCGCTGCGCGCCAGCTCCTGCATGGTGGCCTTGGTCTCGGTCTCGAGCGGCGCATATGCGTCGAAATGCGTGAGATCGCGCGCCTCGAGCCAGGCGCCGAGGGCGGCGATGTTGCCAGGCTCCCTGGTCCAGGCGTCGACCTGCTCCGCCTGTTGGGGTGATAACCGGCCGCCATTGGACAGGGCTGTCGCCCTTCGATCGTCCGCCGGCAATTGCAAGGCGTCACGGTTGTTGGAAAAGATCAAATAGCTGGCGAAGGCCCACGCGACGAAGGCGGGCCGGCCCTTCGGCGTGAACATCCGCTCCACCGGCGCCGGGTCGACCAGCTCCTTGATCCGCTCGTAGACCGCGCGCCGATCCGCCCACTTGCCGCTCTCCGGCGTGTCCTTGGCCTCGTTGACCACGACCAGGGTCGAATACGCCGCCCAGTCCGTGTAGACGCCCTGGCTGGAACGCCCCGTGAACACGTCAAAGTCGATCGTGCGCACATACTGCGGTCCCATCAGCCGGCCCAGGATCTTGCGCAGCATGCCGCGGCCGGCGCCATACACGGGCCCCTCGTCCGTCGCCGCCACCATGATCACCGCCACGCCCGGGATCCCCGGGTTGCGGTACTTGTGCGCCAGCCAG
>Ga0207691_10000422_pt1 | contig 42046 bp, 39 predicted proteins | sample KBSM13metaG_FD_184327 | JGI IMG/M metagenome (GOLD analysis project Ga0207691, IMG submission 184327) | Miscanthus rhizosphere microbial communities from Kellogg Biological Station, Michigan, USA - KBS M1-3 metaG (SPAdes) (version 2) | ecosystem: Host-associated > Plants > Roots > Rhizosphere >...
GGAGCCCGCGAGGTGGTCACGGTCGATCCGGAGCCCTCCGGCGCCCTCGATCCGGACCGCGTGCTCGCCGCGTCCGGACCGGGGACCGCCCTCGTATCGATCATGGCCGCCAACAACGAGTACGGCGGCCTCTACCCGATCGCGCGGCTCGGCGCCGAGCTCCGCCGGCGCGGAATCCTTTTTCACACCGACGCTGTTCAAGCGGCGGGGCGCCTCCCCATCGACGTCGGGGCATGGGGCGTCGACTTCCTTTCGCTTTCGGCCCACAAGCTGTACGGGCCCAAGGGCGCCGGCGCGCTCTACGTGCGCAAAGGGGTGAGCGTCGTTCCCCATACTCCGGGGGGAGGCCAGGAGCGGCGCCTGCGCGCCGGCACCGAGAACACGACGGCGATCGCGGGCTTCGGGGTCGCCGCGCGGCTCGCGGCACGTCGCCTCGACCGCGATGCATCCGCCGTCGCCGCGCTTCGGGACCGGCTGGAGAGCGAGCTCGTCGGCGTCGGCGGAACGCGGGTGATCGGCGCCGGGGCCCCGAGGCTTCCCAATACTTCGGCAATCTTCTTCGAGGGGGTCTCGGGCGAGGCCCTGCTCATCCGGCTCGATCTCGAAGGCGTCGCCGTCTCCACGGGCAGCGCGTGCTCGAGCGGCACGCTCGCGCCGTCGCCCGCGCTGCTCTCTCTGGGCCTCTCGCGCGACGAGGCTCGCAGCGTCGTGCGATTCTCCCTGGGCCGGGGCACGACCGCGGAAGAGATCGGGCGCGCGGCCGGGATCGTGCGCGCCGCCGTGGCCGACATCCGACGCTCCGGGACCGAGGCAGAAACGGCCTCGGGCGCCTCCGTGCGGGGGCGCGCGTGATCGTCGAATGCGATCAGTGCCACGCGAAGTACCACTACGACGAAGACCGCTTCGCCGGCAAGCCCTCCAAGAAGCTGCGCTGCTCCAAGTGCCAGGCCATCTTCGAGGTCTTCAACACGCGGGCCTACGAGGCCGGTCCGCCCGTGCGGCCTCCGATCACTCCGGGCGAAACGATGCTTCGCCGCCAGAAGAGCAACTCCTCCTCGGACGCGCGCGCGACGCCGCGCGAGCATCCGCGAGCTCCGCGAGCGCCGAAGCTTCCCGAGGACCAGAAGCTGTCGCTCGCCGTGATCGCGGGACCCGACGCCGGGAAGATGTACGCCATCGACAAGCCACGGGTGGTGATCGGCCGTGAGGAAGTGGATTTCGCGCTCGACGATCCCGAGATCTCACGCCAGCACGCGGCGATCGAAGTGAGCGGCGTGAACGTCTATGTCCTCGATCTCAACTCCTCCAACGGCACGTTCGTGGACGAGAGCGCCATCACGGAAGCCCCCCTGGAGAACCAGGGCGAGTTCACGATCGGCGGCTCGACGATCATGCTGATCGTGACGCCGGCTTAGGCTCTGACCTCTAGCGGTCCGCTGCGCGGACCGTGGAAATGAGAGGGGAAGTCGCTTCGGGATCCTCTCCCGGGAAGGCCCCTTCAGGCGAGAGTGACAGCTGGGACCTGATACCTTTTGTCCATGCGCATCGCGGTGGCCATGTCGGGCGGGGTCGATTCGTCGGTCGCGGCTCTTCTCCTCAGGGAGGAGGGCCACGAGGTCGTGGGCCTCTCGATGCAGCTCTGGGATCATTCCGGCGACGCCGGCCGCTCGGGGCGCTGCTGCACGCTCGATGATCTCGGAGACGCGCGCCGCGCGGCGTGGGCGCTGGGGATCCGCCACTACGTGCTCAATCTCGAGGAGGAGTTCCGGCGCGACGTCGTCCGGCCCTTCGTCGGCGCCTACCTGGCCGGCGAGACGCCGATCCCGTGCTCGACCTGCAACACCAAGGTCAAGTTCTCCACGCTCTGGGAGCGCGCGCGCGCCCTCGGCTGCGCGGCCGTCGCGACCGGGCACTATGCCCGCGCCGGGCGCGACGAGTTCAGCGGTCGAGCCGTGCTCCGAAAGGGTCGGGACGCCGCGAAGGACCAGTCCTATTTCCTCTACGACCTCTCGGAGGAGCAGCTCGCCGGAGCCCGGTTTCCGGTCGGGGACCTGACGAAGAGCGAAGTGCGCGCGCGAGCGCGCGCCGCCGGCCTGCCCAACGCGGACAAGGAAGAGAGCCAGGAGATCTGTTTCGTTCCCCCCGGGACACGAGCCGGCGAGTTCGTCGCGCGCCACGCGACGACGCTCGGTTTCGCGGTGCCCCCACAGGCGGGAGTGATCGAGGACGCCGCCGGCGGCCGCGTGGGCGAGCACGCCGGCCATTACCGGTACACGATCGGCCAGCGGCGCGGCATCGGCATCGCGGCGACGCAGCGTCTCTACGTCCTGGAAGTCGACGCCCCGGAGAATCGCGTCGTCGTGGGACCGGAATCCGCCCTGGAGAGCCGCAGCGCGACGATCGGAGACGTCCGGCTCTCGGCGGCCGCTCCCGCGGGCTCGTTCCGGGCCGGGGTCCGCATTCGGCATCGCGCCTCCGAGGTCGCGGCGACCATCACGCCGAACGCCGGAGCCACCGCGCAGATCGAGTTCGATTCCCCGGTCCGCGCCGTCACGCCGGGACAGTCCTGTGTGTTTTATGACGGGGATCTGGTGCTGGGCGGGGGAGTGATCCGGGGAAAAAGTCGAGAGTCGAGAGTCGAGGGTCGAGAGTAGGACGGGGGCTCCAACCCTGGACGCTCGACCCTTGACCCTCGACTTTTCTCAGTTCGTCTTCGTATCGGTCGGCACCGGCACCGCCGCGGTCACGCCGAAGTCCGACCGGATCTCTCCATACGCCCGTTCGTAGATCGCCACGTTTTCCTGAAGGGCTCGGAGTAGCTGTTTGGCGTGAAAAGGGGTGGTCAGCACGCGGCTGAGCACCTTGACGTCCGGGCGTCCGGGGACGACGCGGCCGAAGTCGAAGACGAACTCCGTCGGGTTGTGCAGGATGTTCGCGAAGTTCGCGTAGTGGCCCTGCGCGGTCGTCTCGTCGATTGTGAACTTCACGGGCATGGGCTTTGGATCGGTCATGCAGAACTCCTTCGCCGCGGGAGTCTATCCCCGCGGTTCGGATAAACTGATCGCTGATGCGCTCTTTGCGGTACGCAGCACTCGTCCTCGCCTCCGCCGTCGCCTGGACCGTCTTTCCCGGTCCGCTCCCGGCGCAAAGCACGGGTCCGTCTCTTCCGGATCGCGCGTACTTCCCGAGCAGCGGTTCGCCGAATCCGCTCGTGGCGGAAGGGGACCGGTTCTACGGGCGACGCCAGGAGGGACGGGTCGGACTGAAGGCGAGCGTGGCGCCGATCAACCAATCCATCTCCTTCTACGACCGCGCGAGCGAAGCTCCGGATCTCCTCGATGCGCGATGGAAGCTGGTCCGGGCGCTCTACTTCAAGGGCCTCTACACCGGACTCGATCCCGATCAGCGCAAGGCCGTCTTCGTGAAAGCGCGGCGCGTCTCGGAGGACGCGATCGGGATCCTCAACCGCAGTCTCGAACAGAAGGGGATCAAGGGCCTGATCGATCTGACGCCGGAGCTGCTCGCGGGCTCGCTCTCCGACCGCACGGATGCCGCGCCGACCTACTTCTGGGCGGCGGCCGCCTGGGGCCAGTGGGCGCTGTCGACGGGCAAGGTCGAGGCCGCCAAGACCGGGGCCGCGGACACGATCCGGGACTACGCGCTGACGGTCATCGCCCTCGATCCGAAGTTCGAAGAGGGCGGCGGCTACCGCATCCTCGGGCGGCTGAACGACGAGGCGCCGTGGATTCCCTTCCTGACGGGCTGGGTCTCGCGCGACGAGGCGCTCAGGGCCCTCCGGCTGGCCGTGCAGGTCGACCCAAAAGCCATCGCCAACCGCCACTACCTGGCGATGGCTCTCTGGAAGGGCGACGCGAAGGAGAAGGCCGAGGCCCTGGCGCTCGAGGAAGGCGTCGTCTCCGAGTCCCCTTCGCCGGTGCACCTCATCGAGGATCTCGTCCTGCAGGACGAGGCGCGAGCGAACCTCGCGGCCTGGAAGAAAGCCGCCTGACCCCGGGCCGGCGGGGGAGGGTGCGCAGAAGCTCCTCGGCGGAATCGCCGGTCGCCGGGTGCCGCCATCCCGGAGCGAGCTCCGCGAGGGGCGCGAGCACGAATCGGCGTTCCGACAGCCGCGGGTGAGGAAGGATCGGATCGGCGCCCGCCCTCCGGATTCCCTCGAGGTCGAGGATGTCGACGTCGATCTCCCGCGGCCCGTTTCGAAAGCTCGGCGTGCGTCCGACGGTCCGTTCGACGCGCTTCACCAGAGCGAGCAGGCGAGCCGGCCCCCCGGTCCAGGCGATTGCGGCGGCGAGGTTCCAGAAAGCGGGCTGCTTCGCGAATCCCACGGGGTCCGTGCGGTAGAACGACGAGGTCGCGAGGATCGGGGCGACGCGGGAGATTTCCTCGAGCGCACGCTCGATATGCGCGCGGCGGTCGCCGAGGTTGGAGCCGAGTCCGAGCAGAGCCAGCCGCGCGCGGCCGGTCTGCTCAGTAGACCTCGTCTTCCTCTTCTTCGGCTTCGGCGGCTTCCTCGCCTTCCTCGAGCTCGTCGTCGTCGAGGTCGGCCTCCTCGGGTTCCGCCGGGGTCTCTTCACCGAACTCCGGGGGATTCTCGTCGGGGATGGTCTCCAGGAGCATCGAGCGTCGAGGCGGGCGCGGCGCCGGCGGCGGAGCGTCGTCGGACTTCGCGTTCTTCTGGTTCGCTCCGCACTTGGGACAGATCGCCTCGGGCTTGCCGAGGTTGTAGAACTTCGTGTGGCAGTTGAAACAATCGTACTTCTTGCCGAGATCGGGCATTTCCCCCTCGAAAGGCGGCCAAACCTAGCACGCACCTTTACAGGGGTCAACCGATCCGGATGCTAAGATCCGGCGCCGTGCGGAACGGTCTCTGGATTCTCCGCAGCCTCTGTCTCGCGGCGGTCCTTCTCGCAATCGGCGCTCCCGTCCGGGCGCAGTATCCGTGGGCCGGAGCCCGCGCCACGGGCATGGGCGGCGCTCAGGTCGGAGCCGTCGACGACAACTCGGCCATCTGGTCCAACCCGGCCGCCCTCGCGAGCCAGCAGGGGTTGGAGTTTCAGCTCCTCGGTTCCTTCGCCGCCCAGAACCGCAACAACCTCGTGGGGACGATCGTCGACCTGTCGGAGCTGCCCTGGGACGAGATCCTCGACGGGCAGCGGCCGGACCTCATCCCCGGAGCGATCGCGGGCATCCTCTCCGTCGCGCAGCCGGGCACCGCCGTCGTCGGATCGGGGGTCGTGGGTCTGGTCGCGTCTTACAAGGGGTTCGCCGTCTCCATCGGGGACGTGCCCTACGTCGGCATCTACCCGATCATCGATCGGCAGCACATCGTGCCGGGCGGCGGCCCCGACAACGGCCTGCAGTTCAACGAGACCGGCCTCTATCTCTCGGGCCTTTCGGCACGCGAGGCGAGGGTCGGGTACGGCTTGAAGCTCCTCGAGGGCATGCTCGAGGTGGGCGCGGCCGGACGCTACGTCTCCGGCGTCACCTACTTCGCCAGTTGCGGAGTCGTCGTCGGCTCACAGTGCAGCGGGAGCGACCTCGCGGACCTGATCCACGACGCGTTCCAGGAGAATGCACGGACGACGAACAAGTTCACGTTCGACGCTGGCGCCCGCGTCAACTTCGGCATCCTCAAGCTCGGCATCTCGGGGACGTCGCTCACCCAGCCGGAGTTCACCGTCGCCGACGTGACGGGCAGTCCCGGCGTCATTCCCCTCCCGCGTCAGCTGCGCGGCGGCGTGGCCGTCTCGGTCCTTTCGTTTCTGACGCTCGCCGGCGACGGCGACCTCATCGCGAGCGACACGCTCGTCCCCGGCGTCGAGAGCCAGCAGATCTCGCTCGGCGCCGAGATCAAGATCCCGCTCTTCGCCTTCCGCGGCGGAGCGACCTACGACTTCAAGTCGGTCGATCCGACGTGGGCGTACAGCCTGGGCGTGGGCTTCGGGATCCCGATCCTCTCGGTCGACCTCGCCGTTCTCTTCGGGCCGACCGGAGGCCTGAACCCGAACAATGCGGACCGCGAGGCGCTCGGGGGCGCGGCGTCGGTGCGCCTCCACTTCTAGCGAAGCGTCGGTGTTTTCGATCGAGTCGCGCGACACCGGATCCGCGGCCCGACGGGGCCGGCTGCGCACGGCGCACTCCGTGATCGAAACTCCGTGCTTCATGCCGGTGGGCACCCGGGGCGCGGTCAAGGGCGTGGCGTTCGACTGGCTGGAAGCCTGGGATTGCCGCGTCGTGCTGGCCAACACCTATCACCTCATGACGCGGCCCGGTTCGGCGACGATCGGGAAGGCCGGTGGGCTCCACGCCTTCATGGGCTGGCCCCGCGCGATCCTGACGGATTCGGGCGGCTTCCAGGTGATGAGCCTGGCCTCGCGGCGCCGCGTCACCGACGATGGCGTGGAGTTCCGCTCTCCCGAAGACGGGACGAAGCACTTCCTGACGCCGGAGCGGGCGGTGGAGTTGCAGTCGGCCTTCGGGGTCGATGTGGCGATGGCGCTCGACGTCTGTCCGGCGTTTCCGGCGGAGCGCGGCGAGATCGAGGAAGCCTGCCGCCGGACGCTCGCCTGGGCGGAGCGCGGCCGGCGCGCCTATGCCGGGCCCGGCCTGCTCTTCGGGATCGTGCAGGGTGGGACGCACGAGGACCTGCGCCGGAACAACGCCGAGGCGCTCCGCGCGCTGGATTTCCCGGGGTACGCGGTCGGCGGCGTCGCCGTGGGCGAGTCCAAGGAGGCCATTCGGGCCGTCACGTCGTTCACGGCGCCGCTCTTGCCGGAGGAGAAGCCGCGCTACCTGATGGGCGTCGGAACGCCCGCCGACCTGCTCGCTTCGGTGCGCGCCGGGATCGACCTCTTCGATTGCGTGCTCCCGACGCGGAACGGGCGCATGGGCCACGTGTACACGAGCCGCGGCGAGTTGACGATCAAGCACGAGCGTTTTAAGGAGGACCTCGGGCCGCTCGACCCGGGCTGCGGATGTCCGATCTGTCGGCGACACAGCAGGGCCTATCTGCGAAATCTCTTCGTCCTGAAGGACTTCTCGGCGCCCATGCTGCTCTCGATGCACAACGTCTATTTCTACCTGGCGTGGATGGGCGAAATCCGCGACGCCATCGCCGAAAGCCGCCTGGCAGCCCTCGTCGCGCCGCCGGAGGAGAAGCTGCCCGAGGGAGCCTGAGGCATTGCGCCGGGAGACTCTGATCGCTCACTCCGCCGTCCACCGGCGATAACATCCCTTCCGAGCCCCTTGGGAGGTGCCCGACTTGGAGACTCCGTTCACGCCGCTCGAGTTCGCGAGGCGGACCCGGCGGCTCTATCCCGAGCGCGAGGCCGTCGTCGACGGTTCCCGGCGGTTCACTTACCGCGAGTTCTTCGAGCGTTGCGACCGCTTCTCGGCGTTCTTGCGGAGCCTGGGGATCGGTCCGGGGGACCGCGTCGCGACGCTCGCGAACAACTCGCACGCTCATCTCGAAGCGTTCTACGCGGTTCCGCAGATTGGCGCCGTGCTCGTCCCGATCAACTACCGCCTGACGGCCGACGACGTCGAGTACATCCTGGAGCACAGCGGCTCCCGCGTCGTCTGCGCTTACGCCGACGGGATCGAGCGTGTTCAGGCCGTGCGCGGGAAGCTGTCGGCGCTCGAGCGCGTCGTGGCCTTCGACGGGCCCGGGCCGGAAGGATGGCTGGACTACGAAACGGAATTGCAGCGGGCGCCCGCGGGCTACGACCGGCCGCCGCCGCCGCTCTCCGAGCGCGACCTGATCTCCATCAACTACACGAGCGGCACGACCGCACGCCCCAAGGGCGTGATGATCACGCACCGCAACGCGTGGACGAACGTGATCGGCACGCTGCTCCACCACCCGATGAGCGTCGAGGATCGCTACCTCTGGACGCTGCCCATGTTTCACGCCAACGGCTGGACCTTCGTCTGGACGGTCACGGCGGCGGGTGCGACGCACATCTGCCTGCCGAAGGTCGACCCGGTGGCGGTGTTCGATCTGGCCGCACGCGAGTCGGTCACGATGCTCTGTGCGGCGCCGACGGTGCTCATCGGCATCGCCGGCGCGCCCGAAGAGGTGCGTCGGGGCGCGCGCCGGGGCGTCCGCGTCATGACCGCCGGAGCGCCCCCGGCGGCCGCCACGATCGAGCGCGTCGAAGGCGAGCTCGGTTGGACGATCACGCAGGTCTACGGGCTGACCGAGACCTCGCCCTTCATCACGGTTTGCGAGCCTCGGCCCGAGCACGCCGCTCTCGACGCGGGCGGGCGCGCCACGGTCAAGGCGAGGCAGGGCGTCGAGCTGCTGACATCGGGCGAGCTCCGCGTCGTGGACGAGGAAGGGAACGAGGTCCCGCCCGACGGAAAGACGCTCGGAGAGATCGTGGCCCGGGGCAACGTGGTCATGGAGGGCTACTACCGCGATCCGGCGTCGACCGCGAAAGCCATGCGCGGAGGCTGGTTCCACAGCGGCGACGCCGCCGTGGTCCATCCCGACGGCTTCGTCGAGATCCGCGACCGCTTCAAGGACGTCATCATCAGCGGCGGAGAGAACGTCTCGTCGGTCGAGGTCGAGGGCGTGCTTCTCCGCCATCCCGAGGTCCAGGAAGCCGCGGTCGTCGGGCTTCCGCACGAGAAGTGGGGCGAGGCGCCGCATGCCTTCGTCGTCCGCTGCGCCGGCGCCGACGTCACCGAGGAGGAGCTCCAGAAGTTCGCGCGCGAGCGCCTCGCGGGCTTCAAGACCCCCAAGGGCGTGACGTTTCTCGACGAGTTGCCCAAGACGGCCACGGGGAAGGTCCAGAAATACGTGCTGCGGGGAGGGCGCGCCGCGATCGCCCGGCAGTGATTCCCACGTGGTCCCTACCGGATCCGCCTGTTATAGCCTCCCGCGCATGAAAAAGACCGCCGTCGCGCCGGCCCTCGGCACCGCTCTCGCCGTTGCCCTCGGCTCCTTTCTCGCCGCGGCCTCCCTCCCGGCTGCCGAGACGCTTCATGAGCGGGCGATGCGGCTCCAGAAGAGCGCGATCATCGTCGACACCCACGAGGACGTCCCGGAGGAGCTCGAGAACCGCTGGAAAGACCTCGCCGTCCGAAACACCGTCGGCCACATCGACATCCCGCGGTGGCGCGAAGGGGGAGTGACGGCGCCGTTTCTCGCGGCGTACGTGAACGCCGACTACGCCAAGTCGGGTGGCTCCGCGAAGAAGGCTCTGGAGTTCATCGACCTCATCCATCGGATCGTCGACTCCCACGCCAAGGACCTCGTCTTCACCGACTCGGTGGCGGGCATCCGGCAGGCCAAGAAGGACGACAAGATCGCGATCCTCATCGGCATCGAGGGCGGCCATGCCATCGAGGATTCGCTGGGAGCGCTCTCCTCCTTCTACCGGCTGGGCGTGCGCTACATGACGCTGACGCACACCAACACGAACGCCTGGGCGGATTCCTCGGGCAACTTCTTCCGCACGGACTTCGATCCGAAGATGTACGTCGTCCACGGAGGGCTCACGGACTTCGGGCGCGAAGTGGTCCTCGAGATGAACCGGCTGGGCATGCTCGTGGACGTCTCCCACGTCTCGGAGAAGACGATGGCCGACGTCCTCGCCGTCTCCAAGGCGCCGGTCTTCGCCTCGCATTCCTCCTGCCGCGCGCTTTCGAACATTCCGCGCAACATGACGGACGAGCAGATCAAGGCCGTCACGGCGAAGGGCGGCGTCGTCATGGTCAACTTCTCGTCGCTCTTTCTGGACCAGAAATCCGTCGACGCCTATCTTTCCGCGCGGGCCGCAGTCAAACCCCAGATCGACGCGGTCCAGGAGAAGTACAAAGACGACCCGAAGACCTCCGCCGCGGAGGTTCTCAAGATCACGAAGACGATTCACTACCCGGACGCCGACTGGACCAAGGTCGTCGATCACATCGAGCGGGTCATGAAGCTCGGCGGCCCGCAGTCCGTGGGGCTCGGCAGCGACTTCGACGGCATCGACGACCCGCCCACCGGGCTCGAGGACGTGTCGAAGCTGCCGAAGGTGACCGAAGAGCTCCTGCGCCGCGGGCACTCCGAAGAAGTCGTCCGCGGAGTCCTCGGCGAAAACTTCCTGCGGTTCTGGGACCGCGCGGACGCGGCCCGCAGCGCGGTGCCGCCGCGGACGGAGCCCTTGCCCTTCTCGAAGCCGCAATAGAGCGGCCGGGCGCGTCAGGAGTCCGCAGACAATGGATTCGTCGAAAGAAAAAAACGGGCGCCTCACCGGCGCGGTCGTGGTGGGTCTCTGCGCCCTCGTGGGACTGGCCGTCGCCGGCTTTTTCATTGGACGGGGGACCGAACGGCTGCGGTCGGCGGTCCGGACGGTGACGGTCAAGGGGCTGGTCGAAAAGGAGGTCAAGGCTGACCGGGCCATCTGGACGCTGAACCTCCGGCGCGCGAGCGCCGACGTGAAAGACGCCCAGGCCAGGATTGCGGCGGACCGCGAGGCCGCCGTGGCGTTTCTCAAGAAGCAGGGGTTCGAGGACTCCGAGATCGAGCGGACGCCGATCAAGACCATCGACAAGCTCGCCCGGGAGTACGGCCAGCCGCAGGGCGGCGATCCCCTGCGCTACATCCTGACGGCCTCCCTCGTGGTCACCACGCCGAAAGTCGACCTCGTGCGCTCGTCGCTCGGCGCGACCGACGAGCTCCTCCGCTCCGGCGTCGTCCTCGACGGCGGAGACGGCGGCAGCCCGGCCAACCCCCGCTTCGTCGTGTCCGCATTCAACGACCTGCGGCCCCAGCTGCTGGCCGAGGCCACGAAGAACGCACGGGAGATGGCCCAGCAGTTCGCGGCCGACTCGGGGGCGCGGGTCGGGAGCATCCGTTCGGCCAATCAGGGGCAGATCCAGATCTTCGGGACCGACGGCAACGACGAGTCGGGAGCGTTTTCCCCGACGAGCACGGTGCAGAAGAAGATCCGGGTGGTCAGCACCTTCGAGTTCGCGCTCGAGTGATTCGAGATACGAGGCTGCCCGGTTGATATGATGCGCCCGCTATGTGGACTGCGCTGATTTCTCTGCTTCAGACGGCTCCCGCGCCCGGCGGCGCGGCGGGAGGGCTCGTGCAGTTCCTCCCGATGATCTTCATCTTCGTCATCTTCTACTTCCTTCTCATCGCGCCCATGCGCAAGAAGCAGAAGAAGACCCAGGAGATGCTCTCGAAGCTCAAGAAGGGCGACGCCGTGATCACCGGCGGCGGCATCTTCGGAAGGATCACGGCGCTCGACGAAGAGCGAGGCTTCGTGATCCTCCAGATCTCCGACAACACCAAGATCAAGGTTCTCCGCAGCGCGATTTCCGGCCTCGAGGGCGAGCCCGAGGCAACTACAAGCACGACAACGACTTAGCACGACCGGCGCTTTGCGGGAGAGGGCGCCGATGCCGACGTTCCCTCTCATTTTCGGCGCCGTCGAGGCGCCGCTTCAAACCCGTCGGCTCTTCCGGTACACTGCGCCGTTCTTTTTTTTTCGGGAGGCGATTTGGGTAAGAAGCTTCGCTGGCGAGTGCTCTTGATCCTGCTGGTGGTGGTGGGCGCCATCGCCGGCTACGTGTGGACGGGTTACCGGCACGCCAAGAAAGAAATGGTGGGCGACGGCAATCCCTCCATGAAGGACGCCCTGAAGAAGGCCATCAAGCTGGGGCTCGACCTCCGGGGAGGCATCCACCTCGTCCTGCAGGTCAACACGGCCGACGCGGTGAAAGCCGAGCGCGACGACGCCACCGAGACGCTCCAGCGCGAGGCCAAGGCGGCCGGCATCGGCCCCGTCGAGTTCCCGACGGACTCGTCGTTCACCGTCGCCGTCACTCCGCAGACGGACCTCGCCAAGCTCGAGGACACCGTCAAGCGGTTCCTGCCCGACTGGGCCTACTCGACCGGCGGAGGCAAGTGGACCTTCACGTTGAAGGACCCGTCCCGCCGGCTGATCGAAGACAACGCCACGGCCCAGGCCGTCGAGACGATCCGCAACCGCGTCGACGAGTTCGGCGTCGCGGAACCGCTGATCGCCCGCCAGGGCAAGGACCGCATCCTCGTCCAGCTCCCGGGCATCGACGATCCCAAGCGCGTGAAAGACCTCATCAAGAACACGGCGTTCCTCGAGCTCTCGCTGGTCGAATCGGGCCCGTCCACGGAGGACGCCCTCAAGGCCAATTACTCGGGCGATCAGTTCAAGATCCTCGAGGCGAAGGCGGTTTCGGGCAGCCGCGACCGGCTGTACTACGCCGTCCGGAAGCAGGCCGTCATCACCGGCCGCGACCTCAAGAACGCCCGGCCTTCCCAGGGCCAGTTCGGAGCGCACTCGGTGTCCTTCTTCCTGACGGCCGCCGGCTCGCAGAAGTTCGGGGCCGCGACGGGCGCGAACATCGGCAAGCAGCTGGCGATCGTCCTCGACAATCGCGTGCAGTCCGCGCCGAACATCAAGGACCGCATCACCGAGCAGGGCGTGATCGAGGGCTCCTTCACGGCCGAGGAGGCCAATGACCTCGCGCTGGTCCTCCGGGCCGGCGCCCTGCCGGCGGGACTGACGTACCTCGAGGAACGGACGGTGGGTCCCTCTCTCGGGCTGGACTCGATCAAGAAGGGCATCCGGGCTTCGGTCGTCGGCGCCCTGATCGTCTTCGTGGCGATGGCGCTGTACTACCGCCGGGCCGGCTGGAACGCGATCTTCGCCCTCATTCTCAATGCCCTGCTCCTCGCGGCGGCCATGGCGATGTTCGAGGCGACGCTGACCCTGCCCGGGATCGCCGGCTTCATCCTGACGATCGGTATGGCCGTCGACTCGAACGTCCTCGTTTTCGAACGCATCCGCGAGGAGCTGCGGAACGGTCGGGCGCCCAAGGCCGCCATCGAAAACGGCTTCTCGAAGGCCTTCGCGACGATCGTCGACACGCACGCCACCACCATCATTTCCGCCCTCTTCCTGCTGCAGTTCGGAACGGGGCCGGTCAAGGGCTTCGCGGTCACGCTCATCATCGGCCTGCTCATCTCCATGTTCACGGCGGTCTTCGTGTCCCACACGATCTTCGAGCTCGAGTACGGGCGCCGCCAGCACATCGACACCGTGTCGATCTAAGAAAGCCGAGACGTCATGGAGTTTTTTCGTCAGACCAACATCGACTTCCTCAAGTACAAGTGGTGGGCGATCGGCGCTTCCTGGGCGCTCATCGCCGTGGGTCTCTTCACGGTCTTCGTCCAGAAGGGACTGAAGTTCGGCATCGACTTCTCGGGAGGCACGGCGATCGTGATCCGCCTCGCCGAGCGCCCCGACATCGACAAGATGCGCACCGACCTGGACGGGGCGGGCCTCGGCGAGATCGGGATCCAGCGCTACGAGGAGCCCGAGAAGAACGAGGTTCTCATCCGTGTCCAGCAGCAGGCCAAGGAGGGCCGCGACGTCGCTGGCGAAGTCCTGCGCGCGCTCCGGCAGAGCCTGCAGGCCGAGACCGACCCGAACAAGATCGACATCAACATCGAGGGCCGGGCGACGCTCGCCGTGCGCCTCGCGGCCGCCGACCCGGACCACGTGGCCGGCAAGCCCGACGTGAATCCCGAGGAACATTACGCGCAGGCGGCCGAGCGCGTCATCGCCCGCCGTTCGGAGCTGGGCCTCTTTCGCTCGCCGGCGGACGTGGATTCGGTGGCTGGCATTTCGGACGCCGTCAAGGCCTGGATCAAGCCCAACACCGTCGCGGGGCCCTTCGTCCTGCTCTCCGCCGAGAACGTCGGCCCCCAGGTCGGCAAGGACCTCCAGAAGAAGGCGCTCTACGCGGTCATCTGGTCGACCATCGGCATGCTGGCCTACATCGCGTTCCGGTTCCGGTCGCTGCCCTTCGGCGTCGGCGCCATCGTGGCGCTCGTCCACGACACGCTCATCACGGTGGGCCTGCTGGCGTTGTTCGGCCGCGAGTTCAACCTCATCGTCGTGGCGGCGCTGCTGACCCTCGTCGGCTACTCGGTCAACGACACGGTCGTCGTCTACGACCGCGTGCGCGAGAACCTCAAGACGCCCAAGAAGGAGCCGCTCGAAGTCGTCATCAACCGCTCCATCAACCAGACCCTGTCGCGGACGATTCTGACCTCCGGCGCGACGATGCTGGTGGTCATCGCGCTCTTCTTCCTGGGCGGCGAGGTCCTGAACACGTTCGCCCTGACTCTCATCATCGGCATCATCGTCGGCACGTACTCCTCGATCTACGTCGCGGCGGCCATCGTCGTGATCTGGAACGACTGGAAGAAGGGCCGCAAGCTCGCCGTCGTGCCCGCGCCGGTGAAGGTGGAGCCGCCGCCGGCGCAGCCGATCGCGCCGGCCACGCCGGGCAAGAAGAAGCAGAAGGGGCGCTGAACAGGAAAGTCGAGGGTCCAGGCTCCAGGGTCGAGGGTTTGAAGCTCCGCTCCTGACCCTCAACCCTCAACACTCGACTCTCGACTTTTCCCCCGGTACCCTTAAGCCGTGATCCACTTCGAGGAAATCCTCGAAAAGGTCGAGGCCTACAACCCGAACTCGGACCAGGAGCTCCTCCGGCGGGCGTACGTCTTTTCGGGCCTCGAGCACAAGGGCCAGGTCCGCCGTTCGGGCGAGCCGTACCTGGTGCATCCGCTCAACGTCGCCTCGATCCTGGCCGACCTGAAGGCCGACGACGTCTCGATCGTGGTCGGTCTCCTCCACGACGTTCTCGAAGACACCCTGACCACCAAGCAGGCGATCGCCCAGCAGTTCGGCGACGAAGTCGCGGATCTCGTCGACGGGCTGACGAAGATCGGCAAGTTCTCATACGTCTCGCGCGAGGAGGAGCAGGCGGAGACGTTCCGCAAGATGCTCCTGGCGATGATCTCGGACCTCCGGGTGGTGCTGGTCAAGCTGGCGGACCGGCTTCACAACATGCGCACCCTCGGCTTCCTCCCGGAGTCCAAGCGCCGGGAGATCGCCCGCGAGACGCTCGACATCTATGCGCCCATCGCGCACCGGCTCGGCATGGGGAGCGTGAAAGGGGAGCTCGAGGACCTGGCCTTCCTCTACCTCGAGCCGGAGGCGCAGGAGAAGCTGTCGCGGGAAGTCGCCCGGCGGATGAAGGTCTCCGAGACGATGATCGGCGACATCCGCCGCCGCATCGAGGCGCGCCTGGCGGACGCGGGCATTCCGGCCGAGGTCTCCGGCCGGATGAAACGCTACTACTCCATCTGGCTGAAGATGAAGCGCAACGGCGTCGAGGTCGCGCAGCTCTACGACATCCTGGCCTTCCGGGTGGTCGTGCCCGAGACCCGGGATTGCTACGCCACCCTGGGCATGGTCCACCAGCTCTGGCGCCCCGTCCCGGGCCGGATCAAGGACTACGTCGCGATGCCCAAGCCCAACTTCTACCAGTCCCTCCACACGACCGTGATCGGCGAGACCGGCCAGCCGTTCGAGATCCAGATCCGCACCCGCGAGATGGACCTGATCGCCGAGCGCGGCATCGCGGCGCACTGGAAATACAAGGAGGGACGCCTGGGGCCGCATGCCGACGACGCCCGATTCCAGTGGCTCCGGCAGCTCGCCGACTGGCAGAGCGAGGTGTCCGATCCGCGGCAGTTTCTCTCCTCGCTCAAGATCGACCTCTACCCCGACGAGGTCTATACGTTCACCCCGAAGGGCGAGGTCTTTGCGTTCCCGCGCGGCGCCACGCCGATCGACTTCGCCTACCGCGTGCACACGGACGTCGGCCACCGCTGCGTGGGCGCCCGCGTCAACGGCAAACTCGTGCCCCTGCGGACGCCGCTCCAGAGCGGAGACATCGTCGAGATCCTGACCTCTCCGGGCCAGACCCCCTCGCGCGACTGGCTCTCGTCGGTGGTCACGAGCCGGGCCCGGCACAAGATTCGCCACTTCATCCACGAAGAGGAGAAGCGCCAGGCCGTCGAGCTCGGGCGCAGGCTGATCGAGCGCGAGCTCAAGAAGTTCAAGCGGACTCTCAAGAAGCTTTCTGCGGACGGGACCCTCGCGCGCGAGCTGCCGCACTGGGGATTCTCGAAGCCCGAGGACCTCTTCGCGGCGATCGGCTACGGAAAACTCGCGCCCCGCAACGCCCTCGAGCGTTTCGTGTCCGCCGAGGAGCTCGCCCGCCCCGAGGCCGAGAAGAAGGAGTCCGCCGTCTCGCGGGTCGTCCGGCGGATCCTGCCCTTCGGTCTGCCCGACATCGTCGTCGTCGGCCACAACGACCTGCTCGCCACCCTCGCCAAGTGCTGCAACCCGGTGCCCGGCGAGAAGATCATCGGCTACATCACGCGGGGCCGGGGAGTCTCGGTCCATTCGCAGAGCTGTCCGAACGTCCGGAACCTCCTCTACGACCCGGAGCGCCAGATCGACGTGGCCTGGGCGGGGGAGAAGCGCGCGTCCTACGCGATCGAGCTCGAGGTGTCGACCGAGGACCGTCCCGGGCTGCTTGCCGACGTCACCCAGGCGATCGCGGGCGAGGGCTCCAACATCCGGCGCATCGAGGCGCGCGTCGAGGAGACGAAGGAGGCGTTCGTCACCGTCTCGCTCGAGACCTCCGATCTCAAGCAGCTCGAGAAGATCGTCGGGCGGATCCGCGCCATCCCGGGGGTCCGGGACGTCGTCCGCAAATACAACGTGGCGAAGGCGGGGGAGAAGACGTGACGCGCGAAGCGAAGCTGACGCGCGAAGCGAAGCCGTCGCGCGTCATCCCGAGGAGCGCAGCGACGAGGGATCCCGAACTCGAAGCGCCGAGGAGCGTAGCGACGAGGGATCCCGAACTCGAAGCGCCGAGGAGCGCAGCGACGAGGGATCCCGAACTCGAAGCGGATCCGGTTTAGCTCGCGATCGGCAACGCCGACCTGCGGTCGGGCGTTGCCTCGACCGGCGGGAAGCTAGGCGGTCGCGGGCGCGGTCGCGGCTTTTGGCCGCGGCTTGGGCTTCGTGACCTTCCCCGACCGGATGCAACGCGTGCAGGCCGATGCGCGTCGCGAAACGCCGTCGACGACGGTGCGCACGCTCTTGACGTTGAGGTGCCACTTCCGGTTCGTCAGGTTGTTGGCGTGGCTGACGCGATGCCCCGACATCGGGGTTTTTCCGCAGAAGTGACAGTGCTGGGCCATGGGTCTCCTCGTCGTATCGCGGCCGAAAAAACCCGCGAAGCCTACAACGGTCCTGCGTGCGACGCAAGGAAGAACAGCTGTCCTTCGCCTCCGGGACCTGTCCATTCGACTTAAGTCGTTGCCGTTTCGCATCTTCTGTGGCTTCGATCCCTTGACCACCGAGAAACCTTTTGCTATTCTCGAAACCAGCCGAATAAGTCCAAGTCAAAGCCCGTAACCGTCTTTCTTTTTTCGGTAAGGCGCAGCGTGCTGTTTAAGAAGTCCAAGAACCTTGTGGGGCTGGATATCGGGTCCTCGGCGATCAAACTCGTCGAACTCAAGGACTCGAAGGGGGGAGGGTACCGTCTGGTGAAGACCGGCCTCGAGTCCCTCTCGCCCGAGGCCATCGTCGACGGCGCCATCATGGACTCCTCCCTGGTGGTCGACACCGTCAACCGGATCGTGTCCTCCCTCAACGTCCGCAACCCCGACTTCGGGACCTCCCTCTCGGGGCATTCCGTGATCATCAAGAAGATCTCGCTGCCGGCCATGTCCCCGGAGGAGCTCGCCGAGTCGATCCGCTGGGAAGCCGAGCAGTACGTCCCCTTCGACATCAACGACGTCAATCTGGACTACGTGGTGCTCGAGTCGGGCGGGGGCGAGACGATGGACGTCCTGCTCGTCGCCGTCAAGAAGGACAAGATCGGCGACTACACGAGCGTCATCACCCAGGCCGGAAAGACGCCCGTCCTCGTGGACGTCGACGCGTTCGCCCTCCAGAACGCCTATGAGGCGAACTACCCCGTCGAGCCGGGGCGGGTCGTGGCTCTGGTGAACATCGGGGCCTCCGTCACCAACGTGAACATCCTCTCGGGCTCGAACACGATCTTCTGGCGCGACATCTCGTTCGGCGGCAACCAGTACACCGACGCGATCCAGAAGCAGCTCTCCCTGTCGTTCGACCTCGCCGAGGCCCTCAAGAAGGGCGAGAAGACCGGGGAGCAGTCGATCCAGGACATCCTGCCGATCCTCCGGTCGGTGTCCGACGACCTCGCCCAGGAGCTCCAGAAGACCTTCGACTTCTTCCTCGCGACGACCTCCACGGAGAGGATCGACCAGATCTTCATCTCCGGGGGCTCCTCGCGGGTCGTGAACCTCGACTCTCAGCTCAAGGAGCGGTTCAACATTCCGGTGGAGATCCTGAACCCGTTCCGCCAGATCGACATCGCGGGGGTGTCCGTCACGGGAGAGTGGCTCACGGACAACGCTCCCAGCCTGGCGGTCGCCGTCGGGCTCGCGATCCGGCACGTCGGGGACGAAGCCGCTTGATCAGAATCAATCTCCTCACCGAGGCCAGGGCGGCGGCCGCCAAGAAGAAGGGGCCGGCCCTTCCGACGGGGGCGAAGCTCAACAACCTCCTGCTCATCGGCGGGCTGGCCCTCGGCCTGATCTACATCGGCACGATGTTCCTGGTCCTGCACAGCCGTAACCGCAAGCTGGACACGGAGATCGCGCAGGCCAAGGAAGAGGTCGCCCGGCTGAAGTCGATCATCGACGAGGTCAAGGGATACGAGGACAAGAAGCGCAGCCTCGAGGAAAAGATCAACCTCATCAACAGCCTCAAGACCAACCAGAAGGGTCCCGTGCGGCTGATGGACGAGGTGTCCAAGGCCCTGCCGGACCTCGTCTGGCTGACCGACATGGCGATGCAGGGAGACCAGCTCACGATGAAGGGCCGCACTCTCTCGCCCAACGCCGTGGCCACCTACCTCGAGAACCTCAAGAAGAGCCCGTACTTCGCCGAGCCCGTGTTCCGGAACCTGGGCCGCGAGCCCGGGCCTCAGGGCATCTACACCTGGGAAATGGCAGTCAAGTTCACTTTCGGCCGTCCGGCGCCCGGACAGCAGCCGGGGGCCGCCGCGGCCGCCGGCGCCGCGCCGAAGCCGGGGGCATAAGCCATGGCCCTATTTGGCATCAGCGTCGAAGAGCGCCCCTGGTACTACGCCCTGGGGATCGGGATCTTCGTCGCGGCCCTGCTCGCGGGCGCCGTGCACTGGTTCGTCTTCAAGCCCAAGCAGGAAGAGATCGCGGCGAAGAAGGTCGAGCTGGAGGGCCTCAAGCAGGAGATCGCCAAGGGCCGAGCGGCGGAGCGCAAGCTCGCGCAGTTCCGGGAAGAGGTCAAGCGGCTCGAGCTCGAGCTCGCCAAGCTCCTCCAGATCCTGCCTTCCAAGCGCAACACGGAAGAGCTCATCAAACGGATCGAGACGCTCACCCGCCAGGGTGACTTCACGCTCTTGAAGTTCACGCCCGGCGAGTTCATCCAGAAGGATTTCTACGCGGAGTGGCCGATCGACATCCAGATCCAGGGCACGTACCACAACCTCGCGCTCTTCTTCGACCGGATGAGCCGCTTCTCGCGAATCATCAACGTCGAAGACATGAAGATCAACTCGCTCGAGAACGTTCCCGGCAAATCCATCGGGGCGAACTTCGTGGCGAAGACCTTCATCTATACGGGCGAGGAGCCGGGCGCGCAGCCCGCGGGCGCCACGCCTCCGGGCCAGGCCCCGCCGGCCGGCCGCGCCGGCGCCAACGCGCAGACGCTCAAGGGCCGGGCCGAAGGCGGAGGTGTCGAATGAGACGCGCGCTCCTGCTTTCGGCGCTGCTCGTCTTCGCTGCCGCCGGCCTGTTCGCACAGGCCCCGGCCGCCGCGACCCCGCCCGCGCCGAGCACGACGCCATCCGCCGTGATCGCGCCGGTGCCGGAGTCTCCGGGTCAGAGCCTGATCGAGCAGGACGAGTCGGCCATGTCCGGCCGTTCCTACACCTACGATCCCGCCGGCCGGCGCGACCCCTTCCGCTCGCTTCTCGTGCGCGAGCAGCAGCGCGGCGGCCCACAGCGGCCTCCCGGCATCGCCGGCATCTCGATCGACGATCTCGTCGTCCACGGGATCTGGAAGACCAAATCGGGTTACGTGGCGCAGATCCGGGCGACGGACAACAAGAGTTATCTGATTCGCGCCGGCGACCTGCTCTACGACGGCGAGGTCATCCGGGTGGGCCCGAACGAGGTGTCCTTCCGGCAAAACCTCAACGATCCGCAGAGCGTGAAGCCGTTTCGCGAAGTGACCAAGCAGCTCAACGCGACGGTCAAGCAGTGAATCCGGAACTCCAAGGGAAGCTTTTCCGCGCGACGGGAGGAATGATGCGAATGGCATTCAGAGCAACCGCGACGGCCACGGCGCTCGCGCTGTCATGGGCGGCGGCCGTGGGCTGCTCGTCCGGCGGCGCCAAGACGCACGCGGCCGACACGGCCACGACGGCTTCGGCGAACTCCGAAAAGGCTCCGGCGGGTTCGACCTCCCCCGCTGCCTCGGTCAAGATCACCCAGGCCGCGGTCAACGAAGATTCCGACGGCGCCCGCCTGGTTCTCACCTCCAACGCCCCGCTGCTCTACACCTCCTACGAGCCGCGGCCGGATCTGCTGATCGTCGACCTCAGGGACGCGTCCGTAGCCTCGGGCTTCCAGACGCCGGCGGTTTCGGGCGGTCTCGTGGAATCCATCAAGTTCGAAGAGCTCGACGAGCTCGGCCGGCGCATCACGCGCCTGTCGATCGCGCACCAGCCCGACTCCAAGCCGGTCGTCCGCTCGGTCGGCCAGGGCCTGGCGATTGCCTTCAGCGGGCCGGCGATGGCTTCGGCCGAAGAGGCCCCGGCTCCCGCAGCGGCTCCGGCAGAAGTTCCCGCAGTGGCCGCGGTGACGAGCGCGCCGCTTGCGCCCGCGCCGGCGCCTGCGCATGCGGAAGCCCCGAAGGCCGCCCCGGCGTCGCTGGCCGCGCGTGGCGAATCGGCCCACGCCCTCGAGACCGTGGACTATCAGATGCACGACGGCCGCGTCGCGATCACGCTCGTCGGCGACGGCTGGTTCGCTCCCAAAGATTTCGTCCTCGCGAACCCGCCGCGGCTGGTCATCGACCTGCCGGGCGTGAAGAACGAAGTGCGCCAGCGGGCGATCGCGGTGAAGGGGGACGTCGTCTCCCGGGTCCGCGTGTCGCAGTTCCAGACCTCGCCCGAAATGGTCACGCGCGTCGTCATCGACCTCGCGCGTCCCGTGGCCTACGCCATCGCTCCGGACGGCGAGAGGCTCGCGGTCCTGGTAGGGGAGGGCGTTTCGGCCGCCGAGATCGCCCCGTCCGCGCCCGCGGCGCCTGCGGCGACTGCGGAGACGCAGACGGCCGACGAAGCTCCGGCGCCGGCGTCCGCGTCCATCCACGAAACGCCGGTCGCGGCTTCCACCACGACCATCGCGGAAGCTCCACAGTCGCATGAGCACGCCCAGCCCGAGCCGGCGGCCACCGCGCCGACGCCGCTCGAGGAAGCCCTCGCCCCGGCGACGGTCCAGGCCGAGTCCGCTCCCGAACCGAAACCTGAGCCGGCCCCGGTCGTCGTCGCCAAGTCGACGCCGGCCCCGGCTCCGAAGATCGAGACCGTGGCGGCGGCGCCGGCACCCGCGCCCCATCCGCAGACGGCCCCGGTCGCGGCTTCCGTTCCGCCGCCTCCGGTCGAAACTGCCGTTACGCACGTGGCGCCTCCCCCGGCCGCGCCCGAGCCGGCTCCGGCGCCCGCCCCGGCGGCCCGGCCGGCCAAGTCCGCGCCGAAATCCAGCCGCGGCGAAGCGCTCTTCGAAGCCGCCGCGGCCGCACTCGACCAGGAGCAGGCGGCGCCGGCCAACAACCAGTACCGCTCGCGGACGATCTCCGAGGCGCAGTCCCAGTTCACGGGTGAGCCGATCTCGCTCGACCTGAAAGACGCCGACATCAAGGACGTCTTCCGCACGATCTCCCAGCTGACCGGCCTCAACATCGTGATCGACCCCGAAGTCCGCGGCACGGTCACGGTCCAGCTCGAGGACGTGCCCTGGGACCAGGCTCTCGACCTGATCCTCAAGCAGAACAGCCTCGGCTACGTGCTCGAGAACAACATCATGCGCATCGCGACGACCGCGAAGCTGCAGGCCGAGGAATCCGACCGGGCCCGCCTCGCCGAGGCGCGTCAGGCCGCCGAGCCGACCCGCACGGTCATCAAGAAGCTGTCCTACGCCAAGGCCGCGGAAATCGTCCCGACACTGCAGAGCGTCATGTCCAAGCGCGGCGCGATCGTCGTCGACGGCCGGACCAACACGCTGATCATCCGCGAGATCCCGACCTACCTGCCGGCCGTGCTCCAGCTCATCGACAACCTGGACACCGCCACGCCTCAGGTCGTCATCGAGTCGCGGATCGTGGAAACGACGAAGAGCCTGGGCCGCAGCCTCGGCATCAACTGGAGCGTGCGCGGCAAAGCCGACGTGGACAGCGGCAATACGACGAACCTGATCTTCCCGAGCAAGATCCTGGGCGGCATTGACGTCGGCCTCGGAAACGGCCCGACGGTCGCTTCCCTCGTGCTCGGAAACATCCTGAACACGTTCAACCTCGACGTCGCCCTGACGGCCGCGGAGAACCAGGGTCTCCTGAAGATCATCTCCTCGCCCAAGGTCACGTCGCTGACCAACACCCCCGCCCTCATCCAGTCGGGCGTCCAGATCCCGGTGCAGACGACCGTCAACAACACGACGACCGTCATCTACGTCGACGCGACCCTGAAGCTCGACGTCACGCCGCAGATCACGGCCGAGGGCACCATCCTCCTCACCGTGAACGTGACCAAGCGCGAGCCGGCCGTCGCCCTCAACCTCGCACTGGGCCAGAACGTGCCGCTCACGATCCGCGAGTACCGCGGCCAGGTCCTGGTCAAGGACGGCGGCACGACGGTCATCGGCGGCATCTTCCAGATCAACGATCAGGACCAGAACAACATGATCCCGGGTCTCTGGAAGATCCCGGTCCTGGGCAACCTGTTCCGGAACAAGACCCGGACCGAGAAGCACGACGAGCTGCTCATATTCATCACTCCCCGGATTCTCAGGTCGTAAGGGAGAACGCTCATGAAGAAGAAGACATACATCGCACTGGCCGTCGCCGCGACGCTCGCGTTCGCGATTGGCTGTACGAACCCGGAAGGGGAGTCCGAGGCACCGGTGTTCATCACGGTGAGCATGGAGTTGCAGCCGGGATTCATCAACGTGGCGACTCCCGCCCCCGTGCAGATCCAGACCATCACGCTGAACTCCGAGCTGAAGGATCCACTCGCGACGGACCCGCAGGGATTCGGCGACACGCAGGTCAACAGCTACCAGGTGACGTTCACCCGGACCGACGGCGGAACGCTCGTGCCGCCGGCCCAGACGTTCGGCTGCGGCGTCGTCGTCCCGTCGGGCGGCGAGTCCACGCTGACCGACTTCCCGGTGCTGTATGAGCCCGCGCTGCAGCAGTCGCCCTTCGATCAGCTGCTGCCCTTCAACGGCGGGATCGACCGCGAGACGGGCCGGGACGAGATCGACACCACCTTCAACATCACGTTCTTCGGTCGCACCGTGTCGGGCAAACGAGTTCAAAGCCAGACCGCGAGCGGAATCATGATCTTTCGATACTCGGCGGTTGCCGGACTGACCGCGGGATCGGGCAGGTAAGGGGGGTCCATGCGCCGCATAGCCTTCGTCTTGATTCTCCTCGCGGCCATCGCCGGGCTACACGCCTGCGCGGCGGACGCGCCCACGAACCCGGGCCCGGGTCCGAGCCCAGGCCCCGGCTCGGCTCTGCAGATTCAGCTCGTGACGAGCGACGCCAATCCCCCGTCGGGCACCTGCACGCTGATCCAGGCGACGGCGACCGTGAACGGCGTCAACGTGCCGGACGGCTCGAGCGTCAACTTCTCGACGGACTTCGGCGCATTCGGCCAGAACGGGCTTCCGCTCGTTTCGGTCGTCACGAACAACGGCGTGGCGGTCACCGCCCTGTGCGGCCCGTCCGCCGGCCAGGCCAGAGTCCGGGCCACGGCGACGATCGGCGGCAATACCGGCGCGGCCACCATCGTCATCTCGTTCCAGCCCAGCAACAACACCCTTCCCTTCGTCTCCTCCTGCAGCCCCAGCTTTGGTCCGAAGGAGGGGGGCACAGTCCTGACGCTCAACGGCGGCCGCTTCTTCGGGAACGTGTCCACGACCCGCGTCCAGTTCACGGTCAATGGCGTCACCAAGGACGGCATCGTCCAGTCGGTCACGCAGAACCAGATCGTCGTCCTGACTCCGGGCTTCCCCGAGTTCTCGTCGCCGGGGCTTCTGACTCAGGTCACGGTGTCCCTCGGCACCAACCAGGTGCCTCCGACCGTGCTGTCGCTGCCGTCCTGCTTCGCCTACGGCACCCAGGACGCGGGCACGCCGCAAGTCTCGTCGCTCCTGCCGTCGTCGGGAACGAGCGAAGGCGGGACGCGCGTGACGATCGTGGGTTCGGGCTTCTCGGTGGGCGGCGGCGTCCAGGTCTTCTTCGGTGCGCTCGAGGCCACGGTCGTTTCGGTCTCGTTCAACCAGGTCGTCGTTCTTTCGCCCCTCCAGGTCGGCCAGCCGACGCCCGTGACGGTGACCGTCAAGAACATCGCCAGCGGAGCGGTCTCGAACGGCGTCACCTACGTCTACACCGAGCCCATGATCATCACGGGCTTCAACAACAACGTTCAGCCGCTCGGCGGACCGTTCCTGCCCATGACGATCTTCGGCCGGGGCTTCGAGGCGCCGGTGGCGGTCGACCTTGCGGGCTGGGCGGCGATCATCCAGTCCGTCTCCGCGACGGAGATCGTGGTCGTTCCGGGGCCGGCCCTCTCCGCGGGTTGCGCGGACATCACCGGTCCCATCTCGATCACGAACCTGAACACCGGATCGAGCGTGCAGGACGGATCCTTCACGTACCTCGTCGTGAAGCCGATCATCTCGAGCGTGGTTCCGAACGCCGGACCGGGCGGAACGGGAGTCTCGATCACCGGCTTCAACCTGCCCGACAACCTGCCCGACACCGAGGTGAAGTTCGGAACGCAGACGGCTCTCGTCACCTCCGCCTCGACCACGGTGATCACGGTCACGGCTCCGACCTCCAACCTGGCTCCGCCGACCTGCACCGGCGCGAATCCGGCCGGCACGCTGCAAACGGCCGCCACCGTCGACGTGAGCGTGACCGACCGCGAAACGACGTGTGCGGTCGTGGCCGCGCAGGCGTTCCAGGAACAGCTTCCCTGCGTGCTGCCCCCGACTCCCACTCCGTAGAAACCTTCGCCGCCCCCCGAAAGGGGGGCGGCATTCTCTCGCCGTGGCTGCACAGACGCCCGAAGCCCGCATCCGCGATCTCCAGCGGCGCCTGGATCTGGATCCAGGCTCGCGCCTTTTCGTCTCGCTCGCCGAGGAGTACCGAAAGCTCGGCCGCCTGAAAGACGCGCTGTCCTCGCTCCAGAAGGGCCTGCTGGCCCACCCCGGCTACGTGGCAGCGCAAGTGGCACTGGGGCGCGTGTACGTGGAAGCGGGGCAGACGACGGACGCGGTCGCGACCTTCACGAAGGTGCTCGTCGCGGACCCCGGCAATCTCGTCGCCGCGAAGTCCCTGGCCGACATCTACCTCGCGCGCGGAGACAAGCTCGAGGCCGTCAAGAAGTACAAGCTCTATCGAGCTCTTTCGGGCGACCGCAAAGTCGACCCGATGATCGCCGAGCTCGAGACCCAGGTGGCCCCCAAGCCGGTGGTGCCTCCGCGCATCCAGGCGCCGGTCGAGCCGCCGCCGCCGCCGAAGTTCCAGGAGACCGACAAGAGTCGCCGGCGTTCGATTCCCAAACCGTTGCCGTCGGTCGTCGACGACGGCCCGTTCGACATCGCCGCCCTGCCGTTCGAGCTCGGGGACGATTCGGGCAAGGAACAGCCCGTCGACGAGCCGTTCCTGGTGCCGACCCGCGATGTGACCATCGCGCCGCGAGCATTCGCGACGTCGCAGGCCCCTGCCACAGCGTCCGCCGCCGCGGTGCCGCCTCCGATCGAGGCAGCCGTTCCGCCACCGCCCCAGAACGTCGCCTACGAAGCCTCGACGCCGCCGTTGTCCCCGGTGCCGACGCCGGAGATCTTCGCGGTCCCCGTCCGCGCTCCCCAGATGGAGGCGGAGCCGGAGCCGGCTCGGGCGTCCGGGCGGGCGCTCGCCGACCTCTACTACGCGCAGGGCCACTACGCCGAGGCCCTTCAGATCTACGACGACCTCGTCACCCGGCATCCCTTCGACGAGGACCTCAAGCGGATGCGTCGCGACGCCGAGGCCCGTCTTCTGCCGGCGGGCTCGACGCCGGGCTCCATGTCGCCGGACCCGGGTCTCGAGCGGCGCCTCTCGCGGATTCGCCTCCTCAAGAGCTGGCTAGCCCTGGTCCAGGCGGGGTGATCTCCTCTCCCCGACCCCTCGTGACGGTTCCGCGTATGACATCATCGGGACTCGCATGAACGTTTTTCAGGACACGCTTCGCCGCATCGCCGAACGCGTCGAGGGCACGCGCGCCGTGTCGCTGGTCGGCGTCGACGGGATCCCGATCGACTCCTACGTCAGCGCCGAGGGACTGCCGATGGATTCGCTCGCGGCTGAGTCCGGTTCGGTCGTCAAGGCGGCCCGGGCCGCCCAGGCGCTGACCGAGCACGGCCCGCTCGAGCAGCTGACGCTGGCGTCCGACCGCGCCGCGACGATCCTCTGCCGGGTGACCGAGGAGTATTATCTGCTGCTCCTGCTGGCCCGCGACGGCAACTTCGGCCGGGGTCGCTTCGAGCTCCGGAAAGCTGCGGCGGCGCTCGAAAAGGAGTTGATGTAAGTCGATGTTGTCGATGAAGGAAATCCGCGAGCTCGTGGACCTGGTCACCGAACGGGGCCTCGCCGGCCTCGAGATCGAGCGCGCCGGCTTCCGACTGCGCATCGAAGGGCCGCGTCCCGCGGGAGCCGATGTCGTCCATGCCTCCGCCCCGCACGGGCATGCGGGCGCCGCGGCGTCTCCGGCCGCGTCCCGTGGGGCCGAGGCGTCCGCCGGTCCCGAGACCGCGGAGGACGAGAACGTCCACGTGATCACGTCGCCGATCGTCGGGACGTTTTACCGTTCCCCCTCCCCCGAGTCCGACCCGTTCGCCGAGATCGGAGAGCGGATCGGCAAGGGCAAGATCCTCTGCATCATCGAATCGATGAAGCTGATGAACGAGATCGAGTCGGACGTCGAGGGCGAAGTCGTCGCGGTCTATCCCCGCAACGGCCAGCCCGTCGAGTACGGCGAAAAGCTCTTCGCCATTCGCCTCGCCGCGTAGCCGCGGGACAATGTTCAAGAAGATCCTCATCGCCAACCGGGGCGAGATCGCGCTGCGCGTGATCTCGGCGTGCCGCGAGCTCGGCATCCGGACGGTCGCCATCTACAGCGAAGCCGACCGCGAAGCCCTCCACGTGCGGTACGCGGACGAGGACGTCTGCGTCGGCCCCTACCCGTCGGCCGCCTCCTATCTCAACATCTCGTCCATCGTGTCGGCGGCCGAGATCACGGAGGCCGACGCCATCCATCCGGGCTACGGCTTTCTCTCCGAGAACGCCTACTTCGCCGAGATCCTCCAGGACTGCCACATCACTTTCATCGGCCCCTCGCCCGACGCGATCCGCAAGATGGGCGACAAGTCCCTCGCCCGGCGCACCGTGGCGGCGGTGGGCGTGCCGACCGTGCCGGGCTCGCCGGGCCCGGTCGAGTCCGTCGACGATGCCGTGGCGTTCGCCCGGAAGGCCGGCTACCCGGTCATCCTCAAGGCCTCGGCCGGCGGGGGAGGCCGGGGCATGCGCGTGGCCCGCGACGAGCGCGAGCTCTCCGGCGCCTTCGAGACGGCCCGCAACGAGGCCGAGAAGGCGTTCGGCAATGCCGAGGTCTATCTCGAGAAGTACCTCGAGAATCCGCGTCACATCGAGTTCCAGGTTTTCGGCGATTCGCGGGGCACGCTTCGGCACCTCGGCGAACGCGAGTGCTCCATCCAGAGGCGCCACCAGAAGCTGATCGAGGAGGCGCCTTCGGCGGTGCTCGAGGAGGGGCTGCGCAAGCGCATGGGGGAGGCGGCGCTCGCCGCGGCGCGCTCCGTCAACTACACGAACGCCGGAACCGTGGAGTTCCTTCTCGACGAGGACGGCAAGTTCTACTTCATGGAGATGAACACCCGCCTGCAGGTCGAGCACCCGATCACGGAGGAAGTGACCTCGCTCGATCTCGTCAAGGAGCAGATCGCGGTCGCGGCCGGGGCGCCCCTCTCCTTCGGAGACGGCGACACTGGCCCCCGGGGACACGCCATCGAGTTCCGCGTGAATGCCGAGGATCCCGTGACGTTCAAGCCCTCGCCGGGGCGAATTGCCTCGTTCCATCCGCCGGGCGGCCTCGGCGTCCGCGTGGACACCGCGGCCTATCAGGGCTATCTCATTCCGCCGCATTACGACTCGCTCATCGCGAAGCTCATCGTCTGGGGACGAGACCGCGAGGAGGCGATCGGCCGCGGCCGGCGAGCGCTCGACTTCTTCGTGATCGAGGGGATCAAGACGACCATTCCGCTGCACCGGCGGATCCTCGACGATCCCGACTTCATCTCCGGGAAGCTCTCGACCCATTTCATGGAGCGATTCTCGGGCACGGCGGCCTGAGAATCGCGGGTCCGGCCCGCGCCGGCCGGCGTCACGCATCGACGTGCGACTTCCTCCCGTCTACGCCCTGACCGACCGCGCCGCGAGCGGCGTCGAGGATCACGGCGCCCTGGTCCGGCGGCTCTTCGCCGTCGGAGTCCGCTGCGTGCAACTGCGCGAGAAGTCCCTGCCGGACCGCGCCCTGCTGGAGGCGGCGGATGCCGCCGCGTCGGCGGCACGGGCCTGCGGCGGGCGGTTGTTCGTCAACGACCGGGTGGACGTCGCGCGCCTCGCGGGCCTCGGCACCGGCGTCCACCTCGGCGAGGCAGACCTGCCGCCGGAGGCCGCGCGGGCGATCCTGCCGCCGGGCGCGCCGATCGGCGTCTCGACGCACGATCCCGAGGCGGCCGCGCGGGCCTTCGCATGCGATGCGGCGGACTACGTCGCGTTCGGTCCAGTCTTCGAGAGCCCGACGAAGCGTGTCCGCTCCGCCCGGGGTCTGGACGCGCTCGGCCGCGTGGCGGCGGTCAAGACCAAGCCCCTCGTCGCCATCGGCGGGATCACGCTCGACCGGCTCGACGCCGTCTGGGACGCGGGAGCGGACGCCGCCGCGATGATCGGCGCGCTGTATGCGGACGGCCGCATCGAAGAGAACGCGCGTGCGGCCCTGGATGCCGCGCGCCGCCGCCGCCCGCCGCGGCGGATCTTTCTGGTCGGTTTCATGGCGAGCGGCAAGTCCTCGGTCGGACGGCGGGTGGCCGAGCGGCTCGGGCTGCCGTTCGTCGACGTCGACACCGAGATCGAGCGCACCTCGGGACGCACGATCCGCGCGATCTTCGAGGAGTCCGGCGAGGCCGCCTTCCGGGAGCGGGAGGCGGAGTTCCTGGAGGGGGTCGCGTCGCTTCCCGGCGTCGTGGTGGCGACCGGAGGCGGCGCCTTCGCCCAGGAAAGGGCCCGCCGGACGATCGCCCGGCTCGGGACGTCGATCCTGCTCGACGTTTCCCTCGAAACGGTCCGCGGGCGGCTTTCGGGCAAGACCGACCGGCCGCTGTTCCAGAGCGTCGAGCAGCTCGCCGCGCTGTTCGCCGAGCGCGCGCCCTTCTATAGAATGGCGGACGTCCGCGTCGCCCTGGGCGGCTCGGAGACGTTCGAGGAGACGGCCGACCGGGTGTTGACGGCTCTCGAAGACCACGAAACGCTTCCTGTTTCGATCCCGGACTGAAGGAGAGACCGTCCCGCGTGCGCTACCTGATCCTCTCAGACATCCACTCCAACGACGAAGCCCTGGCTGCGGTGCTCGCGCGAGTCCGCCGCAAGCGATTCGACCGCGTCGTCGTGCTGGGCGACTTCGTGGGCTACGGCGCGAACCCGAACCAGGTCATCGACCGGATCCGCCGCATCGGCAAGGAGAAGGTCATGATCCGCGGCAACCACGACAAGGTCGTGTGCGGCCTCGAGTCCGGTGACCTCTTCAACCCCGTGGCGCTCCGGGCCGCGCGCTGGACGACCGACAAGCTGACGCCGCGCAACCGCAAGTTCCTCGAGACTCTGCCGCTCGGGCCCGTGACGGTCGACGGCGCCTTCGCCATCTGCCACGGTTCTCCGCGCGACGAGGACGCCTACATCTTCACGGACTACGACGCCTACCTGAACTTCCGGGAGCTCGAGGCGAACGTCTGCTTCTTCGGCCACAGCCACATTCCTTGCGTGTTCACGCTCGAGCCCCACGGAATCCTCGTGGAGCTCGTCTCGGAGGCACGGGTGCGCTATCCGCTGCGTCCGGGCCTGCGCTACCTGATCAACCCCGGCTCGATCGGTCAGCCCCGGGATCGCAACGCGGCGGCCTCCTATGCGATCTACGACTCGAAGGCGCACGTCGTCCACTTCGATCGCGTGCCCTATCCGGCCGAGAAGACGCGCGACAAGATCTACAAGGCCGGATTGCCGCACATCCTGGGCGATCGCCTTCTCGTCGGGGCGTGATGACGCCGGCCCGCCGGCGACTCCCTCTATAATCCGGGACCGATTCAATTTGGAAAGGCGGGCGATGCGGCGTGCTCTCGGCGCGCTCGGTGTGGTGATCGTGTCGGTCGCGGCGGGCTCGAGCATGGGTTGCCCGCCGCCGAAGCCCCGACCCGCGTCGGAACCGGCGGTCGCGCCGACTCCGGCTCCCGAAGCCTCGCGGCATTCCGACGCCGAGGCCGACGCCGGCGCCGTGGCTTCACTCGCGCTCGCGGACGCCGAGCCCGGTCTGGTCGCCCTCGAGGACCGCCGAGCCTTCGAAGCCTCCACGCTCGAGGCCGCCGCCGCCTCGCCCGACGCGGCGGTGCGCGCGCGGGCCGCGCTGGCCGCCGGGCGGATCGGCGACGAGCGCGCTTCCGCGGTTCTGTCGCGCCTGCTCGCGGATGGAACGCCCGAGGTCCGCGAATCCGCGGCGTTCGCTGCGGGCATTCTCGGGGACCCCTCCATGTCGCGAGCTCTCGTTCCGCTCCTCTCGGATCCCGACGAGAAGGTCGCCGCACGAGCCGCCTGGTCGCTGGGCTTCCTGGAGCAGGCGGAGGGCAGGGACGCCCTGCTGGGCGCTCTCGCGACCGCCTCGGCCTCCCGCCGCCCGGCCCTGCTGTTCGCGCTCTGGCGATTCCCGACGGCCGCCATCGTCACGGCGGCCGAGCCCTTCGCCGCCGACCCGGACCCGGCGACCCGGACGGCGGCGCTCTACGCCCTCTCTCGCCGCCCGCAGGCCGCGGCGCTCGACACACTGACGCGCGGTCTGCGCGACCCGGACCCCCACGCCGCCGCTCTCTGCGCCCGTGCTCTCGGGATCCTCGCGCAGAGCCCGTCGATCGAGCCTCTGGGAGCGGCCCTCGAGGACCGCCGCCCGCAGGTGGTGACGGCCTCGCTCACGGCCCTCCATGCCGTTCTCGAGAAGAACTCCGGCGCTTCCCCGCCCCTCGAGAAGGCCGGACGGGTCGCGACGCTCTCGAACGACGCGAATCCCAATCTCGCGATTCCGGCGCTGGCGCTCCTGCGCTTCTACGTGACGGCCTCCGACCGCGAGGCCTTCCGGCGGCTCTGGGCGGCGGCCTCGACCGGAAGCGGGCGGCGCCGACAGGTCGCCCTGCGCGCCGCCGTGGCGGCGATCCCGGAGCAGGCCGCGTCCCTTCTCGATGCGGCGATGGCTTCCCCGGATCCATTCCTGCGCGGCGCCGCGGCGTCGTCGCTCGGTTTGCTGCCGCCCGCCGAAGCCGCGGAGACGTCAGCCCGTCGGGCCAGGCTCATGGCCGACCCCGAGGCCGTCGTCCGCTACAAGGTGCTCGAGGGCATCGAAACGCCCGAGGCCGCGCGGGCGGAGCGCGCGCTCATCGATGCCGCGCTTGCCGATCCGAATGTCGCTGTGCACGCGGCGGCGCTCGATCTCGCCTTTCAGGCAACGGGCGATTTCGCTCTGCTGGAAAAAGCCGTCCAGGATCCGAATCCCGACATCGCGATCAGCGCCATCGGGGCCGCGGAAGGCAAGCCCGAGAGCCCGGAGGCTCGGGCGGTCGTCGAGGCGGCCTACCGTTCGCCCTCGACGCTGGTCTCGCGGCTGGCGCGCCGCTCGCTCGTGAAGAACTTTCACGCCGACCGCGCGACTCTCCCGTGGCGCACCTACGACACGGGCAAGAGCGTCGCGGACTACGCGGCCCTCCTCCGGGAAGCGCGATCGGGCTGGACCGCACGAATCGAGACGGCCCGGGGCGCGTTCCGGATCCGCCTCGCCGGCGGGGAGGCTCCGCTGACCGTCATGAACTTCGTCGCGCTCGCGAAGAAGGGCTACTTCGACGGCGCGCCGATCCACCGCGTCGTGCCGGGCTTCGTCGTTCAGGATGGAGATCCGACGGGCACGGGCAGCGGAGGCCCGGGCTACGAGATCCGCGACGAGCTCTCGGCGCTCCCGTACCGCACGGGAACCGTCGGCATGGCCCTTTCGGGGCCCGACACGGGCGGCAGCCAGTGGTTCGTGACGCAGGCGCCGCAGCCGCACCTCGACGGCGGCTACACGGTCTTTGGCCAGATTCTTTCGGGGCAGGACGTCGTGAACCGCATCGAGCAGGACGACCGGATCCCGCGCGTCTCGGTCCAGTCGGGAGCGCCCTAGATGTACCGGATGGCGCGCGCGATCCAGTTCCTCGGCCTCGTCGTAGCCGGAGCAGCTCTCTTCGTGGGCCTCCTCGGACACAACGTCCGGCGGGAGCTGCTGCTGCTCGGGATCGGCGCGGGCATCTTCTTCGCGGGCCGGGCTCTGCAGGGGCGGGCCTCGTGAGCGGCGTGATCCTCTCGACGCGGGAGCTGCCGGAGCCCTTCGACTCCCTCCGCGGGGACTTCGACGTGCGCGTGCTGGGAGGCGCGACGGGGGAGCTGGAGCTCGCCGCCGAGATCCCGGGCGTCGATGCGCTCATCTGCCTCGTCGACGACGCCGTGACCGGCACGGTCATCCAGGCCGCCGACCGTCTCCGGATCATCGCGAGCTACGCCGTGGGCGTCGATCAGATCGACCGCGCCGCCGCGGCCGCGCGGGGGATCGTCGTGACCAACACCCCGAATGTCCTGACCGACGCCACGGCGGATCTGACGTTGGCGCTCCTGCTCTCGCTCTCGCGCCGGATCGTCGAGGGCGATCGCATGGTCCGCGCCGGCGGATTCGCGGGCTGGGCGCCCGACCTCCTGCTGGGGCGCGACCTCAAGGGCAAGGTCTTCGGCGTCATCGGGCCGGGACGCATCGGGAAAGCCGTGGCCCGCCGGGCGAAGGCGTTCGGCATGACCGTGATCGCCTTCGGCCGCTCGCCGCGCCACGAAGGCGATCCCGACGACCCGCCGCGCGTCTCGTTCGACGAGCTTCTTCGCCGTTCCGACGTCGTGTCCATCCACGTCCCGCTGACCGAGGACACCCGGCGCCTCTTCGGAGCCGAGACGTTCGCGAAGATGAAGCCGGGGAGCCTGCTCCTGAACACCGCCCGCGGCCCGATCGTCGACGAGGTCGCCCTGGCGCGGGCGCTGGAGGCGGGCACGCTGGCCGGCGCCGGCCTGGACGTCTACGAGCACGAGCCGGCGATCACGCCGGCGCTGCTCGACGACGACCGCGTGGTCATGATGCCGCACGCGGGCAGCGCGACGGTCGAAACGCGGCGCGAAATGGCGCGGATGGTCGTCGAGGACGTCCGGCGTGTATTGTCCGGAGAGAAACCCCTGCGGCCCGTGCCGCCAGAAGGAGCCCGGCGATGAAGACGACGAAGCGGTCGGGGTCGAAGAGCTCCTTTTCCGCCCTCGACGCCGCGGCCGACGGACTCCTGCGCCGCATGGCCCGGGGAGACAACGCCCTCGCCTGGCTCCAGGCCCGCTGGGGTCGGATCGTCGGCGAGCCGCTGTCGCGCAAGATCGAGCCCGTCGCGCTTCACGGACGGCGCCTCACCGTCACGCTGCTCGACCCGTCGTGGAAGAAGCCGATCGAGGCGGCCCTGGGGGAGCTGGAGCGCAAGCTCGCGGTCGAGATGCCGGAGGTGAAGCCGCGCGTGACGCTGCGATAGCAGCGTCCGCGCGCGGCTTCATCCCGAGCGCCGAAGGCGCGAGGGATCCCGAACTCGCAGCGCCGGGCTGCGATAGCAGCGTCCGCGCGCGGCTTCATCCCGAGCGCCGAAGGCGCGAGGGATCCCGAACTCTAGAGCAGGACGCCGGCCGCGCGAGGCCCGCAGACTCCCTACGGGACCCGCACCGCCTTCATCACCGTCCCGATCCCCTCGTCGATTTCCATCGCCACGATCGCTCCCGAGGAATCCTTCACGAACCTCAGCGTGCGGACGGTGTCGCGAAAGAAAAACTCGGTCTCCGATGCCGGGTACGCGGCGTAGGTTCGTCCCGCGGCCACGGACAGGTGGTCGCCCTCGCGGGCGATGGCCCATACGTCCCCGTCCTCGTCCCGATAGCTTCCGGCGACGCGGTCGAGCACGGCGGGGGACACCGACGCCGTGGGCCGCTGGTCGAACGGGATGTCGAGGAGCGTGGTGGCCGCGGTCAACGCGAGCGCGCGGGGGTCGGCGCAGCCGCCGCAGTTGGACAGCACGGCCACGTAGATCCTGTCGTCCGGCAGCCGCATATTGGCGGTCGAGAATCCGTGGATGCTTCCTCCGTGCTCGACGACCGCGTGTCCCTGGTAGCTCCAGATGGCCCAGCCGAACCCGTACCGCGTCGGCCGACCGTCGGGCAGGACCACCGGGGTCCACATGCGCCGGCGGCTCTCGGGCGAGAGGATATCCCCGCGATCGAGGGCCGCCTGCCACCGGGCGAGGTCGTCCACGGTCGAGACCAGGGCGCCGGCGGAGAAGGGCTGCGTCATCGAGAGATACGGAGCGTTGATCACACCGTCCGGCGTCTTCCGGTAGCCGTCGGCCCGCCCCGGAATGATCGGCGTTTCGCTCCCATAGCGGGTGTCCTTCATCCCGAGCGGCTGGAAGATCCAGTCGGCGACGATCTCGGCGAAGGGGCGTCCCGTCACTTTTTCGAGGATGGCCCCGAGAAGGATGTAACCCGAATTCGTGTAGTGCCAGCGTGTCCCGGGCGCGAACTCGAGAGGCTCGTTCGCGAAGAAACCGATCAGCTGCGGAACCGTCCAGTCCTCCCGCATGTGGGGGAACCAGGTCGGCATGTCGGTCGCGCTCTTGATCCCCGAGGTGTGCGTCAGAAGCTGAGCGATCGTGACGCGGCGCCCTGCGGGCGAGGGATAGTCGGGGAGATACTTCGAGATCGGATCGTCGAGGCGCAGGCGGCCCTCCTCGACGAGCTTCAGGATGCAGGCCGACGTGAACTGCTTGGTGGCCGAGCCGACGCGGAAGACCATCTCGGGCCGGACCGGCACGGAGAGCTCCACGTTCGCGAGCCCGTATCCCTTGCGCAGGACCGGCCTCCCGTCCTGCACCACGAGCACGGCCGCGCCCGGCCCGGACGGGGGATAGGCCTCGCGGAAGCGGGCATCGATGCGGGCGATCTGTTCGGGTGTCGCGGCCGCCGCGAGCGCGGCGACCAGGAGTCCGAAACCCGTCGACAGGAACCGAAGCGCGAATCGCCTAGGCGTAGAGCCCACGGACCATCGTGTCGTGAGCCACGCGCGAGATGCCGAGCATGTAGGCGGCGATCCGGTGGCTGACGCCGTACTTCTCGGCCATCGACGCGACGTCCTTGAACGACTGGACCATGATGTCCTCCAGCCGCTCGTTGACCTCGCTCTCGCGCCAGAAGAATCCGGCGCGGTCCTGGACCCATTCGAAGTACGACACGGTGACGCCGCCGGCATTCGCGAGGATGTCGGGCACCACCAGGATGTTCTTGGCGTTCAAGATCTCGTCCGCACGCTGTGTGGTCGGGCCGTTGGCGCCCTCGACGATGATCTTGGCCTTGATGTTGTCGGCGTTCTTCTGGCGGATCTGGTTCTCGTTGGCGGCGGGGATGAGGATGTCGCAATCGAGCTCGAGGAGGGCCTCATTGGTGACGCTCGAGACACCCGGGAACCCCTGCAGCGTACGGGTCTTCTCGTAGTGAGCGATGAGCGCCGGAATGTCCAGCCCCGCAGGAGCGTGGATGCCCCCCTGGATGTCGGATACGGCCACGATCTTCGCGCCCGCTTCGTGGCACATCCGTGCGGCGATCGAGCCGACGTTGCCGAAGCCCTGGACGACGATGCGGCTGCCCGGCAGCTTCAGGCCCCGCAGCGGCGCGGCCTCGCGGGCGATCAGCATCAGGCCCCGCCCGGTCGCCTCGACCCGGCCGCGGGATCCGCCGAGGGAGAGGGGCTTGCCCGTGACCACGGCCGTGACGGTGTGGCGCGCGTGCATCGAGTAAGTGTCCATGACCCAGGCCATCGTCTGCGGGTTCGTGCCCATGTCCGGTGCGGGAACGTCCTTCTCGGGACCGAACTGGTCCATCAGCTCGGCGGTATAGCGCCGGGTGATCTTCTCGAGCTCGGCGCGTGAGAGAGACTGGGGATCGCAGATCACGCCGCCCTTGGCGCCGCCGAAGGGGATGTTCACGACGGCGCACTTCCACGTCATCCAGGCCGCCAGGGCCCGGACCTCGTCGAGGGTCACGTTCTTGTCGAAGCGGATCCCGCCCTTCCCGGGGCCGCGGGCGATGTTGTGAAGGACCCGGTAGCCGATGAACACCTCGATGCGGCCGTCGTCCATGGCGATCGGGATCGAGACCTTGGTCTCGCGGACGGGCTCCCGGAGGACCTTGTAGAGTCCCGGGTCGAGGCCGAGCTTCTGGGCGGCCAGGTCGAAGCGGGACATCATCTCGTCGAAGGGGCTCATGGATTCGGAGCCCGGGGCGAAGGCATCGACCGTCATATGGGGTTCGGTGCTTGTGCTCACGTGCCTCTCCCGCGGGCCGACGGGCCCGGTCACACTAAAATGCGCGGGGATTCTAGCACCGGCCTCCACGCCGCCCCCGGGCGCGCGGGCCGGAGAGAGCCGAGAGTGGAGGCCACCAAAACGGAGCTCGAGGACGGAGAGCTCGTCCGCCGGGTTCTCGGCGGCGAGGAGGAGCTCTTCGAGACTCTGGTTCGCCGCTACCAGGTCCGGGTCGTTTCCCACGTCACCCGGATGGTGGGCAGCCGCGAGGACGCCCTGGATCTGGCGCAGGAGATCTTCCTCAAGGTCTTCCAGGCGCTCGACCGCTTCAACCCCGCCTACAAGTTCTCGACGTGGCTATTCCGGATCGCCGGCAACGCGGCGATCGATCACCTGAGGAAGCGGCGCCCCAAGACCGTGCCTCTGGAAACCCCGGACCCCGACGGCGCGTCTCCGCCGTTTCAGGCCGAGCAGCGTTCGAACTGGCTGGATCCATACGGAGAGCTCCGGAACACGGAGCGAGGGGAGGCCATCCATCGGGCGATCCAGGAGCTTCCTCCCGACTTTCGAGAACTGATCGCTCTGCGCCACTTCGCGGGGCTGTCCTACGAGGAGATCGCCCTGGTCAAGAAAATGCCTCTCGGGACGGTCAAGAACAAACTCTTTCGTGCCAGAGTCGTATTGAAGGACAGGTTGGCTGGAGAACTGACGTGAGACCGTGCCCTCGTCCGCTGGATCCGATTGACGCCGAAGCGGTTGCCGCTGGAGTCGAGCCGCTGGTGGCTCCGGACGCTGCCGTTCATGCCCGGGAATGCGCGGGCTGCCAGACGCTGATCGTGGCCGCCAGGACCCTTTCCGAGGCCCTGGAGGGGCTTTCCGGGGCGGCGGAGCCCGTTGGGCCGGAAGTGGCCGGGCTGGCCGAGAGAGTCACTCGTCTCCGGGCTTTCTCGCGGAGGGAACGCCGAACTTACGCCCTCTGGAATGCCCCCGTAGTTCTGAACGCATTCCTTGGCATTTCCGGTCTCGCCCTCCTGGCTCTGCCCGCGCTCACCGCTTCCGAACAGGCTTCGCTCGGCGCGGCGGCGGCCGTACCGGTCCTGGCTCTCGCTCGCTCCGCGGTCCGCTGGGCCGCCGACCTTCTGCAGCTCGCGCCGACGGCCCTCGAGGCCCTGTCGGAAGGGATGCGCCAGGACGGGGCGATGGGGATCGTCGCGCTCCTGCTCTTGCCGCCCCTCGCTCTGGGTCTCGGCCGCGTGCTGGCTCGCGCTCCCGGACGCAAGTCCTGACCCCGGCGCTTCGATGAGGGCGGCCCGGCTCCTCTGCGTTCTGGCGAGCGGGATCCTCCTCTTTGGCGCTGCCGGCGCCGTCTGCGCGGCCCCGGGCTCCATCACTTCCGTACGCCGCGACATCGTCGTGTCCCAGGATGTGCCCGGCCGCGTCGTCTCCGTGCTCGCGGACGTGCGCATCGCCGCGCGCGTGTCCGGCGACGTCATCGTGTGGGGAGGCAATGTCTCGTTCGCCCCCGGGGGAGCGGTCGCCGGCGATCTCGTGGTCTTCGGAGGCGACATCGAGCTGCCCGAAGGGACCACGGTCGCCCCGGTCGAAGGCCGCGTGTCGACCCCCGGCTCCCTGCTGCACCTCTACCTCTCGGAGATGCGCCGGGCTCCATGGGAAGGGAGCGCGGTCGGCACCTCCGTGCTGTCGGGCCTCCACCTGCTCGCCCTCGCCGCGTGGCTCGCCGTGGCGCTGGCCCTCCTCTGGTTCTTTTCTTCGCCGCTCTCGCGGGCGGCGATGCTCGCCGGCGAAGACTGGTCGGGCTCGCTTCTCGCGGGCGCGCTCGGCGTCCTCACGCTCTTCCTCGCGGCCGGGGCGGCTCTCGCGTTACTGCCCGCGCCGCTCGGGATCCCGATCGCCCTGGCCTCGGCTGCCGTAGCGGTCGTGGCCAAGGTCTTCGGCATGGCCGCCCTTTTCCTGCTCCTCGGCCAGAAGATCGTCAAGAGCGTGGCGCCCGCCCGCCGTCCCGTCGCGCTCGCCGCGGGATTCGCGGTGCTGGGCGGCATCTCGCTGCTGCCCTTCATCGGAGCGCTCGTCTGGAGCGTGGCCTCGATCGTCGCCGTCGGCGTGGCTTTGGTCTCGCGATTCGGAACACCGAGGTACCGCCTGGCTTTTTGAGCGGCGGTTTTGAGCGCGCTCGACGCGCGGACGGGAGAGATAGACCCGTCGACTCGGTACGCCGCCGCACTTGCGTGACTCTGTCGACGCGATAGAGTCGCGCGGTGGCAATCCGCACCCTGGGTGTGGTCGGCGGGGGACAGATGGGCGGGGGCATCGCCCATGTCGCGGCCGCCTCGGGTTGCGCGGTGATCCTCGTGGACGTTGCGGACGCGCTGCTCGAGAAGGCTCGGGCCACGATCCACAAGAATCTCGATCGCGAGGTGGCCAAGGGCAAGCGGAGCGCGGAGGACAAAGCCGCGGCCCTCGGCCGGCTGACGACGACCACCGACCTCGACGCTCTCGGAAAGGCCGACGCGGTCGTCGAGGCGATCGTCGAGAACGAGGACATCAAGAAGGAGCTCTTCGGCAAGCTGGACCGGATCTGCGCACCGGCGGCCATCCTCGCGTCGAATACCTCTTCGATCTCCATCACGCGTCTTGCCGCCGCGACGGGTCGGCCGGACCGCTTTATCGGGATGCATTTCATGAACCCTGTGCCGGTCATGGCTCTCGTCGAGGTGATCCGGGGCATCGCGACCTCCGACGCCACGGCGGAAGCCGTCGAAGAGCTCGCCCGCGGGATGGGCAAGACCCCGATTTCCTGCAACGATTACCCGGGCTTCGTGTCCAACCGCGTGCTCATGCCCATGATCAACGAGGCGATCGAGGCGGTCCGCGAGGGCGTGGCTACGAAGGAGGCGATCGACGGGATCATGAAGCTCGGCATGAACCACCCCATGGGGCCCCTGCAGCTCGCCGACTTCATCGGCCTGGACACATGCCTCGCCATCCTGCGCGTCCTCCAGGACGGATTCGGCGATCCGCGCTACCGGCCCAGCCCCCTGCTCGTTCGGATGGTGGATGCCGGCTGGCTCGGGAAGAAGACGGGCAAGGGCTTCTACGAGTACGCCTCCTGATGTATTGCCAGGTCTGCGGCCTCAAGAACTCGGACGAGGACGAGTACTGCGCCCGTTGTAACTCGAAGCTCCTGGTGCTCTCGGGCGTCGGAGTCGTCGATGAGTCCGGGGAGCCGCAGGAAGAGATCCCCTTCGACGAGCACCTGCTGGAGCGGATCTCGACGCTCGAGGACGTCGTGAAGCGGACGGCCGAGGCCGTGAAGTCCCTCTTCGAGTCGATGGGCAATCTGGAGAAGAACCTCTTCGTGGCCCACACCGGCATCCTCGCCCTCCAGGAGACCCTCGAGCGTCGCGGCGCGGTCCGGGCCGAAGAGGTCGTGGACCTCTGGGAATCCAAGATGGACGAGCGGATGCAGGCGGTCGAGAAAAAGGACCGCTTCCTCGAGCGCCGCGACCGCATCATCGCGCGCTCCTCCGGGAACGATCGCGAGACGTTCCTGAAGCGGCTCCGCGAGGCCGAGTTCGCGATCCTGGCCCTCGACGCCGACCGGGGGATCCGCGTCCTCGAGGAGCTCTACCGCGCCGACCGCGCCAACGTCGAGCTCGGCTTCTACCTCGCCGAGACCTTTTTTTCGAGCGGCGACCTCGACCGGGCCTCCTCCTACTTCAAGAAGATCCTGGCGGTCGACCCGATCCACTTCGAGGCCCTCGTGTACAGCGGCATCGCCTCCTCCGAGGCCGGCGACACCGACGCGGCGGAGAACGCGTTGCGCCGCGCGATCGAGCGCAAGCCCGACGCCTTCCTGCCGCACTTCGCCCTCGGCACGCTCTGCGCGCACCTCTCCCGCTGGGAGGAGGCCGAACGCGAGCTCTCCCGCGCCATCGACGCCGCGCCCGTGCCCTCGGCGCACATCCTCCTCGGCAACGTCCTGCGGGAGAAGGGCGAGCTCACGAAGGCCATCCAGCAGTTCGAAGAGGCGTTGCGCCTCGCGCCGGAGTCCGAAGAAGCCGTCTTCCAGCTCGGACTCTGCTACCTCGAGAAGAACTGGTCGAAGCGCGCCCTGGAATGCTTCCAGCAGGCGCTCGAGAAGAACCCGCGGCGCCTCGAGTACCAGGAGGCCGTGCGGCTGCTCGAGAGGAAGGGCGGTTACGAGCTGCCGCGGGTCGACGGCCCCGGCGCGGCCGCGTTCAAGGACGCCGAGGAGAGCGCCGCGCGCGGCTATCTCGAGCGCGCCCAGGAGCTGTACCGCAAGGCCATGCGGGCCGAGCCGCGCAACCCCACGATCCGCGTCTCGTTCGCGCTGCTCTCGGCCTCGATGGGCCGCTGGAAAGAGGCCATCGCGGCGTGCCGGGAAGTCCTTGCGGCGGATCCGGAAGACGTCGTCGCCGCCGCGGCCTGCTCGACGCTCGCCGAGGCGTTGCGCTCGGAAGGCGATCCCCGCGGCGCCGCGGAGTTTCTGCGGGAGTTCCTCGAGAAGCACCCCTCCAAGACGGCGCAGGCCGTGGGGTACTACGAGCTCGCGACGAGCCTGGCGGAGTCGGGGGAGGACCTGGACCTCGCCCTGGACTACGCGGGACGCGCCCTCGCGGCGGCGCCGGAGGAGCTGAAGCCCTACCCGCTGGCCGCGCTCGGGTGGGTGCACTACAAGCGCCGCGAGTACGACCGTGCGATCGAGTGCCTGCGCCGGTCGAGCGAGCGGGCCGCCGCGCCGACCACGCTTCATCACCTCGGCATGGCGTATCTCGCGGCGGGCCGCGCCGAGGACGCCAAGGCTGCCTTTACGAAAGCGAAAACGGCGGCGCGCGGCGCGGGGATCGAGGATCGGATGATGCAGCAGCTTCGCTCGAACCTCCGCCTCGTCGAAAAGGTCGGCCCCAAGCGGAAAGAGGCCGCGTCGCCCAAACGATAAGGAGG